>Ga0213824_1000250_pt1 | contig 46266 bp, 36 predicted proteins | sample MC6MC0906MG_FD_179892 | JGI IMG/M metagenome (GOLD analysis project Ga0213824, IMG submission 179892) | Enriched soil aggregate microbial communities from Iowa State University, Ames, United States - MC6-MC0906-MG | ecosystem: Environmental > Terrestrial > Soil > Unclassified | place: USA: Iowa...
TACGCTCCCACTGTTACTACTGGGTTTGGATCTTTATTATCTTTTACACTTACTAAACTTTCTGGACTTAATTTATCTCCCACATTTACGTTTACACCTTGTTTTGCTGTAATTACTGGTGCCACTGCATCTTTTTCAGGTTTCTCCGGTTTTGTTGTACCACCATCATTACCATCTCCTCCTGTTGGTGGTTTTGTACCGCCTCCACTATCGTTATCATCTCCACCTGTCGGTGGTTTTGTGCTGCCTCCATTATTACCTTCACCACCAGTTGGCGGTTTCACTTCCCCGCCACTTGTGTCACCAGAAGTTGGTGGTTTTTTATCATTATTAATTGGAGGTATTGAGTTATCTGCAATAGCAACCCCATTATTGATATTTAAATCGCCACCAAATACAAAGTTCTTACTATCCTTATTATCCGAAACAGAAGGATTGTTTGTTGCTGATGCTATTGAAGTATCTAAATCTGAAAAACGATTATTTGATTTATCACCGTCAATAACTGATGCTAGATTTCTATCTGAATTTATAGCCGCGGTCGCAATTGAATCAGTTAAATCATCAAATTTCTTTTTGGTTTTGTTATTTTCAATGATTCCGGCTAAATTTTGATCAGAGCTACGTTTTGCATTATCAATGATTTCATCAAAATCGTTAGTATTTAAATTTTCAGTTGTTTCATTCTTACTTTCATCTTTTTTCTCATCTTTCTTCTTTTCTTTTTCAGTATCTTTTTTCTTTTTAGATACTGATGTTGTTTTGGTGCTCTTTTTTTCCGAAGAAAACAGCGAGCATCCTGCAACTACCCCAACACTTAAGGTAGTAGCAGTAGTTGCAAGTAAAACTTTCTTGAAGATTTTCGAATAATCTAAAGGCACAATCAATTCCTCCCCATTACCAACCTGCACTTATAGTTGCTACAGAAGTAGCAGAACTATTAGGTGTAGAATTATTAATTTTTTCGAGTAAATCTTTATTTCCAACCTTTTGAGCAAACTTTTTAGCTTCCTCAGATTTATTTAATTTCAGATAACTATTAACAATAATTCCTTCTCTTCTGCCATCAAGTGGCACTTGATCTCTTAATTTGATAACTTCTTCATGTTTGTTATCTAATGCAGCAATTTCAAAATTAATTAGTGGATTTTTTGTTTTTAATTCTTTTACTTTTTTCAAATTATCTACAGCTATATAATATGAAACTACTGATTCTGCAAAATCTTGTTCTAAGTCAATTGCCTTTTGTGCTTTACCACTTAATAGATACGTAAATAAAACTGCCTTTTTATCTTCTTTTCCTAACTTCTTATAATCGACTTTATCAAATTCCAAGGCAGCATCTTGATATTTTTGAACTGCAGATAACCTTAATCCATTTATTAAATTTGCATTAACTTCTAAACTATTTACATTATTTGCAGATGCAGCCTGTGAATTTTTCATATTGCTAAAGGCAAAACCTGCTACTACTAATAAAACAATTGATGCGACTCCTATAATAGCGTACTTATATTTTTTCATATTATTTAAGATTCCTTTTTTATCGATTAATACTTTCTCATCCTGTTCAAATTTAGTTACATTTGCTAGATTTCTTTCCTTATTTAAATTAATTTCATCACTTTCTGGTTCCCTTTTAGCCACAACTATTTTTTGTCTCTTTTGAGCTTCTTCTATTTTCTTTTCTTCCTCTAATCTTCTTTTTCTTACTTCTTCAAGTTTTTTCTCTTCTTCTTTCCGTCGTGCTTTTGCCTGTTCCCTTGCTTCTTCCTCGGCCTTTCTACGTGCTGCCGCTTCTTTACGTTCCCTTGCTTCTTCCTCTGCTTTTCTACATGCTTCTGCTTCTTCACGTTTCCTTGTTTCTTCTTCGGCCTTTCTACGTGCTTCCTCTTCTTTACGTTCTCTTGCTTCTTCCTCTGCTTTTCTACGTGCTTCTGCCTCTTCACGTTTCCTTGTTTCTTCCTCGGCCTTTCTACGTGCTTCCTCTTCTTTACGTTCTCTTGCTTCTTCCTCTGCTTTTCTACGTGCTTCTGCCTCTTCACGTTTCCTTGTTTCTTCCTCGTCCTTTCTACGTGCTTCCTCTTCTTTACGTTCTCTTGCTTCTTCCTCTGCTTTTCTACGTGCTTCTGCCTCTTCACGTTTCCTTGTTTCTTCCTCGGCCTTTCTACGTGCTTCCGCTTCTTCACGTTCTCTTGCTTCTTCTTCTGCTTCTGGTAGTTCTATATTAAAATCGCTTTCAGAAGTGCTTGACTGTTTTTGAATTGTTGTAATCCAATCAAGAGCCGGATTACTATTTGAAGCTTCATTTTTAGGTGTATTTAAAACTACACTTTCTTCTCTATTTTCACTTTGTTTCAACGGTTGATCTGAATGCTCTTGTTGGAATTTCTCACTTACTTGATGCTCATGGGTATCCCCATATTGTTCTTCTTCCTCAGCTAGTAATCGTTCTCGTCGCTCTTTTTCTTGTCTAATCCTTTCCTTAATTACGTTTCTTTTTCTATTATTTTGCATATAACAACAATGGCCTCCTTTCTATCGGTACCTCATTAATGAGAGTAATTAAATTATTCATCCTTCATAATTAATCATGAGATATTTCTACAGAAAAACTAAGGGAAATTAGAGATAATATTATTTTTTTAAGCATGATAAATAAAAAAAAAGGATAAATAGGTAGCACCCATTTATCCTTTTTTTTATTTATCATCTATTGAGTTTATCGTTTTCCGACAGAAAACTCCTTCCTCAAAATGTGAAAGTGTGAAACACCAATTTTAGGTGGGAGATGAATGTCGCTTGGCATAAGCCAACATGTTTACTACCATTTACTTGTACAGATTGCTCTTTGAAAACTGAAGATATGAGGTTGGTTGCAGAAAAATGTTGCAACCGTAAAATCTTCAACGTTCTTGCGCCCCACGTTTGCCGAAGTTGCGAAAACCAAGCTAAAGTAGGAAGCGTGGTGAGTCAACGTACAAGATACTTATGTTTTCACCGTAGGGACTACGGGCAGAGCATGCTAAGATAACCGGTGGATACATCGGTGTTCGCAGGAATCTCCCACTTCAAACAGTCCGTAAGGACGTTAAGTGGTGAGTAGTTCGAAGTACATGTTATACCCTTAATACATCAATTTGTTTCCAACTTTTAGATACAAAAAGATACAACACGCTCTTTATACTGTATATTCCGAAAAATATGAATATATATTTTTACGCCATATTAAGTTCATCCATTACTTTCAACTTTTCATGTAGTAGATTAAAAATTTCATCTTTATAGTCACATTTCTTCAATTTTTTAATTGCTTCATCCTTTATTTGTGACACTCTTTCCGTTGTTATCATAAGTGCTTTCGCAATTTCTTTATGCAAATACACTTTACCATCTAGAAGACCAAAACATAGATTTAGTACCATCTTTTGCTTTGGGTTTAATATTTCATCAAATATTAACCATATCTCGTAATTTAAGTCCTCAATTACCATCTCATTTGTTGACGGAATTGCTAAACTATCATCATAGAATGGATTTGATATACCTATATCTTCATTTATTGTATCTATATCCAAAGTCATAGTAGTAGCTCGCTTATAATATACGTTGTGCTTAATGACTGTTTCGCTAGTTACATTTAACTCTTTTACTACTTCTTCCACTGAAGGGGTTCTGTTGTACATTTGTAGATATGTATCTTCTAACTCGACATATCTTAAATTAAATTGATTCACAGAATTAGGGATTTTAAAAGGCCCAGACTTTTTTTTACATATAATTCCTAACATGCTTTTTTGTATCCACCAAAAAGCGTACGTGGAAAAGCAATAACCTAAAGTCGGATTAAAATCTTCCATTGCCCGTAACATTCCCTCATTACCTTCTTGAACCAGATCATCAAACTCTATATCAGGGTGCTTGTTTTTGTACTTTCTTGCAATAGATAATACTAATCCTACATTCACATGAAACAAATAATCACGTAAATCCTTTTCACCATGTTTGTACCGCTGAAATAATTTTAAACTTTCTTGTTTTGATAGTACCTTATAATTCCCAATTCCCTTAATTTCAAAAGTGTTTCCTTCTAGATTAGCCATTGGCTTAATACTTCTTGCAGTAGAACCTTGTGTTATAGTTTTATTTAATGACTCATCGCGATTCAAGCTGCTATATGATTGATTCATACCTACTCCTCCCTTCTCATTTTTAACGAATTGTTTCTAAAAACATCTTTGTCTCCTTTTGTACGTTACTAATCAACTTACAATTCCTTGCGCATGTATTGGCCACTTCTTTATGTGCTTTCGTTTTTCTCAATTCTATATAAATATCGCATCCTTTGCAGATGCTACCAATACCTTCCATTATTTCTAATTGTCTTCTTCTTTCATATAAAAACTGCTCTTTCGTTTTCTTCTCGCTTACCCGTCTCCCCATTTGTTTCACCTCGTATACATGAATAGTATTATTTAGTAATTAAAAACTACTATCGATATTACATAGATACGAAACTTCGCCTTCAAAACTCTTCCAAATTTCTCCTGTATGTATATGATATAGGATTATAACAAAATGTAAAATGGATTATTCTAAAAATTTAAAAAAATTACCGATATATTAAAATATCCATCATTTCCTTATGATTAAACTAATTATATTTATATAAATCTTAATAATCATCAAGGTTTATATATACAATTTAAATAACATTTATCTCACTTTCTCTATTGCTGGAATATAATCGTTTAACAATAAATCATCTAGCCCCTTTCCAAGATTAATATCCCAACTTGCATAATTAATACTTATCCCTTCATGATAAAGCGCTTGCGCACATTCTAATAACGACCGCTGAACATCTGAATTTGTAATCATATCCATATCTAAAGCGAACGTCGCCTGTTTAACTCCCATTTTTTTTAATGGTTCAATTAATATTCTCCATACTTTAACCCCAGGTATTGATACAACTGTGGTACCATACATTACTTTTTCCTCATTTGTTAGAAGCTCGTCTAAGTTTTCAGCAGAAATATCAGACTTTAGACTCCCTTCTGAAATCCATACATTATCCTTTTTTATTAGTTCTCCACGTTCCAAACTTTTCAACTCTCGACTAGGTACTGCTACATGTATTGGCAATGGGTTCCCAGCTCCTGTTCCATGGAATTTCCCACCTGAGCTGATCCAAATATATTTACTTTCTAACTTTAATTGTACTTCACCTAATTTTTCACCTTCATAATTAATTTCATACCATTCTTTAACATCGATTTCACCTTTAAATATAGACTCTATCTTCCCATTAATTTCATAGGTCACCTCTATAGTATTGGGTTGCTCAATAACTTCTGCCTTAAAGCTTGGTTTATGATTTTTTACAACTGTCATATATTCAGGATTATCAATTCTACATTGAAAACCGCATATCTGATTATATATATTTCTCTGCGGTATTAATAAAGAATCTCTCCTTCCTGCAAACGTGAAATATCTTCCATCCTTTGTTTCTTTTGCATAAAACCCTGGAATTCCAACAATATAGCTTGTTTTCCCCCCTACTTTGTTTATTAGCTCTTTCGTAGTATCCCAAGGTTTAAGAGGAAAACTTTTGTAATTTCTAACATTTATTACTTCTCTTGTAATCCTGCGTTTTGATCCCCTTAACATTTTAATATGTTCATCTCGCACGTCTAGAAATTCTAGGAATAAAGTGTAAATAATATCAAGAGTGTAATCATTTTTCTTCCTATGTTCCTTAATCATTTGATTTTGAGAAAAGTCATATCCCCTTTTTTGATCCTCAGCTACTATATGTAAATAGCCTGCTTCCCCGAATTTTGTTTCTGATGAAATTCGTCCGCATATTATTTTGGTTTCAGAATCATTAACCATGCACCATCCTTGCTTACCACATATAGGGCACGTTGTTCTATAATATTCAAACCATCTCTCATTACTCCCCTTATTCATGCTTCTCACTGGTCTTAATATTCTACTTGCTGCTAACTTTTCAATTGACATCACATATCCCCTTTTCCCTTAATCAAATAAAAAAGCCCTTTGGAATACGGAGGTTAAATACCACACAAACGTGTAATTTAATCCGTAACCCGAAGGGCTTTATGTAATCACTAGAAAATAAAAAATTTACAAGTTATAACAAGAATATACTAAAAATTCTTAATTTAATCAAATAATCTCCAGATTTTATTAAACTCCACACCAAAATTATACATGAGCATCTCACTCCTTAACCCCTTTTGGACTCTTTGAAATGAGAACTTCTTCAGAATCAGATGCTATTTTAGCAATCTATATTTACCAAGCTATAAGGATCCCCGTTATTAACAGTTCATTAATGTTTCTCTGCTGAATTTTTTTGATACAGTATATTCCCTACTAACCAATTAATTGCGCTATTAAACGCATTACTGTTTACCATAATATGTCCTTTGTAAACAATCATCATAACTTTATATTTTGTCCAAAATTAATTAGTCCTACTTAAAAACAATTTAGACCAATGACTTTGAACTACCCCCACTTTCACTTCGTTTAGAAGTGGGGGATTCCTAAGTAAAGAGTTCTATCGAACTCTAATTGATTAGGCTAACCCCGCAGTCCTTGCGGTTAGAAGCCTTATTGCTTCATTCTTTATATTGATACTTGCGTTAATATCCCTATCATGGTGTGTACGACAAGAAGGACAGTCCCATTTACGTAGGTTTAGATTTTTAACGTCTTTGTTTTGATATCCACAACAAGAACATAATTGGCTGGAAGCAAATGTTTTCGATACGACAATGACTTGTTTGCCATACCATTTTGCTTTATACTCCAACATGGTTCGAAACTGTGACCAAGATACTTCACTAATTGCTTTTGCTAACTTACGATTTTTTAACATATTCGATACTTGCAAATCCTCTATACCAATAACATCGTGGTTTTTGATGATTTCAGTTGAGATTTTGTCTAAGTAATCTTTTCTAGCATTTGATATATATTCATGAATTCTAGCTACTTTTACTCGTTGTTTATTCCAACGAGAAGATCCTTTCATTCTTCTAGAAAGAACACGCTGTACTTTCGCCAACTTATCTTCTAATGATCGGAAAAACTTCGGATTTTCATAGGGTGTTCCATCTGACAAAATAGCGAAATCTTTTAGTCCTACATCTATCCCAATGTAAGAATGTGTTTTCGGAAGTTCTTGTACTTCTGTTTCAACTAATAGTGACACAAAATATCTGCCAGAAGGGTTCCGTCTAACAGTCGCATTTACAATACGTCCCTTTACTTCGCGACTTTTGGCAAATCGAACAAGACCTAGTTTCGGCAACTTTATCTTGTTTCCTACAACAGAAATGTTTTCATTTGTTTGTTTTGTGGTGTAAGATTGTACGTTGTTTTTCTTAGATTTAAAGCGCGGTGCGCTGTTTTGTTTTTTGAAAAAGCGTGTATAAGCATCGGCAAGGTTGCGAACAGACGACTGAATCGCAATACTATCCACTTCTTTCAGCCAAACAAACTCTTTCTTCATGGCAGGAAGTTTGGCAGAGCATGTACCATAGGTCAAGCCTTTTCCTGTCTCTTTGTATGCGTGATCCCATAAGGATAGAAAATGATTGAATACAAAGCGGGAACAACCAATCGTTTTGTTTATTAGAATCGCTTGTGCTTGATTTGGATAGATACGAAACTTATAGGCTTTATTGATCATCATTTCATTCACCTCCATTTCGGTATATAACTATTATACACAGAACATATATTCGATGGATAGTAAAGTAACACCTTCTGTATGTCGAACAATTAAGATGGCTTCCTGCCATCCCTTGTTCGAAGCCAATTCATCTCCCACCTACTCACTTCGCGTTCCTTGAGGAAGGAGTTTTCTTGGCTAAAATGATAAAACAATCATATAATTATCAATCTCATGTCAATATCCACAAAAAATCAATACATCTTCCCCACATTTGACATTGACATATCAAATGAGATTAACATGTTAAATGAAGCGCGCCAACTTTATCACTAGTATTCACCGATTAACATTAGCAAGCGGACACTTATCAAAAATATTTATACCTATCTAAACTGCAAGATCTATATTAGTTGAACATTAGTCTATTGCAGCAGATTGTACGGTAGTATGTTAATTAATAAACTAGCCTTGAAAATATTTTAATGCTAGCAAGATATAAAAAAGAAACAACATGAAACTATCAATCTCATGTCGATACCGATGAAAAGATACCTGATTTTTAACCTCTCATTTGTTATTAACATATTAACTGAGATTGACATGTTAAGCACTTATTTTCTTTTGATATCAATATCATTCCGATTAAGATTAACATGACATTGACAACCTGGTGTTAAAAAGAAGAAATGTTTATTAATTTCAAAATTTCAAAGTCTATATCGGCTAGATTTTGTCTTCTGTGGTAGTTTTCTCTAAGTGAATCTAGTGTCAATTCATCCTAGAAAATGTTTCGATACTATCAAAACATAGCTAAAAATTCAATCGAGTAATAAATGATGACAGCAATTCAATGATTTTCACCCTTTATTTATCATTGACATATAGTTAAAAAATAACACATAGAAAGGAATACTATCTGTATTGTTAATCTTATATCAACAATTCGTATTTAACATTAATATAACATCAACAATTAAGTAGTTGAAATACGCAAAAATACAGATCTCGAAGACCCAAGATCTGTATTGGTTAAAAATTTATCTACCACAACAGATTTCTATCGAAATATCAAAGAACACTCTAAAAGTACACTAATCGTGATTAGGAACTAACAAAAAATCAATAATTTTCCCTTTATTTATCATTAATATGTAACCTGAGATTGACATGTTAAGTGCTTATTTTCTTTTGTTATCAATATTGTTTTAATTGATATTGATATGACATTAACAATAAGGCGCCAAAAAAGAAGAAGTGTTTATGGTCTTTAAGATTTCAAAATCTATATTGGTGAAAATTTTCTTCTGTGGTGGTTTGCTCGAAGCGAATCTAGTGATGATCTATCCTCGAAAATGTTTTCACACTATCAAAAAATAGTTAAAATTTGATCGTAACAATAAATGACGACAGCAATTCAATGTTTTTTCACCCTTTGTTTATCATTGACATATAGTCTAAAAGTAGAGCGTAGAGAGAAATTCTATCTAAATTGTTAATGTTATATCAACAATTTTCGTTTAACATCAATATGACATTAACAATTAAAAAGCGCATAGAAGCAGATTTGGGGATTTCAAAATCCGCATTAGTTAAAAATCACTCTAAAAGAACTATAGTTATGGTTAGAAACTAGCAAGAACTTCATACAATCGATAGTTTCTTATTAACATCAAAAAAATAACAGTTTTCTCTTTATTTATCATTGACATATAACCTGAAATCGACATGTTAATAGAGTTTGTGGTCCGTTAATAATAGTTTCATATCAATTATCATTAACGCGTATTGACATAACATTAACAATTGTTGATTCTAACGTTGAGAATATACATACAAATAGAGTTTTAATTCTATATCTATTAAGAGGCCTTTTTTATAGCGTAATCCCCTGGATAAGTCGGGGAAGATATCATTCTTGCAGGCATTTTGATAGTAGCCAAAAATAATAAATCGCTTTTTATTACTTCCGATCTAACAGCAGCAATTGTATGAATCAATTTTGATTATATAGAGGTCCCTTGTAAAGGGCGGTGCCTCCTATAAAAATGAGTTTATATTAAAAGTAATTCAATAACCTATAATAACCTTCATGTGCATTCTAAAGACCTACTGGAGCCAATAAACCATACATTTCTTAGCTTTCTACTACCGAGTATCATAAATTATTATAAATATAGCCCTTTATTCATTATTAGTATGGGCTTTTCGTTCTGCATTTATACATACTTTTTAGCTTTTAAATCTTTAAGTTTAATGCTATATCCTTATAATTTATTTACAAATCACTAATATTTTCTTATCATTAATATATTGTAGACTAATTTGTTAATTTCATAGCAACAATAATCATTAATAACTAACGGATTATTAACAGGACATTAACAATAGTTAATTCAAAACCCTAATTTATCAACTTCATGTTAAGAAGTGATGCTTTATATATCAATGACACATTTCATGTGAATGTCAATCAGTAAAGGTATCGAGGTTTATATCGTCGAAAGACACTTAACATGTTAATCTCACTTTATATGTTAATTACATTTTGCTATGGCCATTATATTTCAAGGAGGTATAACGATGATTGAACAAGATAACAAGAACACAACTGAACATATGGAGTCCAATAATACAAACTCTAGTCATGAAGATACTTTTGAAAAAGCTTGGCGAATAACAGAGTTTTCTAAATTAGTAGGCCGACATCATAACACTGTATACAATTGGTTCAATATCCTAGAGGAAAAGGGGTTACATGGAACATTAAGAACTAATAATACAAATGAAAAATTATATAACACACTGGATTTAGACATAGCTTTATTTATCAAATTAAAGAGGGATGAAAAGTGGTCGCTAGATGCAATTATTGAGCTTTTACCACATCAATTTGAACTAAGACCAGTTTCTCCAGAAAATCAAACCAGTGAAGTCTCACCCCAATTAAACATGCAGGAAGCTGCAGCGACTATTGAAAAAATAGTAGAGCAAAAAATTCAAATGCATTTACAAAACATTGAATTAGAGTATCAAGGAAAGTTTGAAGATGCTATACGTGCGTTGCTACCTGAACCAGAAGACCCTGAGAGGTTAAAAGAGCGCCAAAGACAAGAAAGACTAGATAATATAATTATTCAACATAGAGCGCGTACAGAGTTAAGAAAACAAGCTGAAAAAGAGTGGAATACACAGCCAGAAGAAACTCGTATTAAAAAAGTTGGTTGGTTTAAAAAAGAGGAAGATCTTGCGAGAAAACAACTTTTCATAGAAAACTATATTGATGAGAACATGATTGAATACATGCAAAATGTAATGAAAACAGAAAAATAAGCCTGGAAAATTCCAGGCTTATTTTTTATTTTGTTCCGAACATCTTATCAGGATCCATAAATGCCGCTAATTCTTCATCATTTAGCGTTTGTGGTTCTTCATCTTTCTCTGGTTCTAATTCAAAGTAATCACCAAAGTTAATATTGAAATCATCGTCCGCGTCTTGCGCTTCAATAGTAGTAATTTGAGACTTTGTATATTGAATTTGACTTTGTTTTTCCTTGAATTCATTATATTCTTCTACTAATCCTTTAGATAATCGAGATGGTAGTGCATCTGTCTTATAGAAAGTATACACGCTACCCATAAAGTCATTTTTACTAACTAAATAACCATTAAAAACAGTTCCATTGATTGGTAGTTTATTTGTCACTTCTACTTTTGCATCATCCATAAATGAATCATCAATGTTCTTCTGTTCATCTAAAATTGCTAACATCCCAAAATGATGTACCTTTGATGCCTCTAAATCTCCATTTTCATTTGTCTTCATCAGGTCAATAGGGTGATGGAATGAGCTTCCTTTCAATGATTCTGAGAACATATCTACAATTTCTTTACTGTTTTCAATTTGATTCATATTACGTGAAACCTTATTAATTACTAAACAGCCTGTTCTTTCTAGTAAAATTCGTTTAAAGTCCTGAGAATCTAGAATTACTGATGTTCCTGAACCGTTTGCAGCTGTATTTAACTCATGAATAATATCTCCAATACGCTGATTTGCATAGTCTCGTGAGTTTCCAATACCTTTTTTCTCATTTTCGTTTAATCCCTTAAACTCATCATAGAAGTGTTGATTATCTGCAAATACAACAAATGCAACGCCTTTTGCTGGATCATTAGCTAACTTCCAAATTTCTTGTGAAAATTTATTCACCTGTCTTAGTACATCAGGCCCATCTGCTCTAACTGGAAGTGTAACTACAATACCCATTTTAATGAAATCTTTACGCTCAATAGCATTATTGAAAGCAATTCTTGCATATTTTTGTTGATTTTTTATTAATTCTTCTCTAGGAATTTTCATTGCCATACTTTTAAGTTCTTCAGCAATTACAGGTTTATTATGAAAAGCAGAGAATTCTTCAATTGCTTGAATAATTGTAGATGTACCTGTACCACCACCTAAACCTGCAAAAAATAGTACTAATTCATCAGTTGGTCTAACGCGTTCCGTTATAAATTCTTTTAGTTTATCTTTAGCTTCTTCATTAGATTCTAAAACCTTTACAGCTCGCTCAGGATTCTTACCTAAACCACCTAATTTTAGTGAAACTTGGTTACTTTTCGGCACATGTTTCAGTTCAGCTAAATCCCCGTCATTACTATTCAATGCTAGGCAATTATAAACTGCTGTACCGTCTGTATGCTTATACTCAGCAAACTTATCTACCATTCTAGTTCCAGCTTGACCAAAACCAACCATAGTCATTTTCACTGCTACTTCGTTTTTCAGAAAGTTTTTTGCCATTATTTTATCTCTCCCTTATTCTCATTACTTTTTTTACGTTTCCCTAATTCAATTAATACTTGTTGTCCCCTAATAGTTGAAATTAAAAACTTATACGGATGCATAATTTTTTCTGTTATTAATGACATGGAAGCTAAAGTAGCAACACTACCTTCCGCTGATCTTCTTGAAATGTTAGTTCTTTCAAGTTCTAATGAATAGGATTTACCCTTAGGTTTCTTTACTCTCCTATCAATAACAACACTTTCTACTATCTCATTTATTGAAATACCTCTCATATATTTTGTCTCTTGGTATTGTTTGTTTACTTGAGATCCTATGTAATGAAATACATTGTAGAGTATTTCGTCTCCTTCAATAATGTCTGCAAACATTTCCACAACTTCTTCAGTGAATTTGTTTTGTTTATATTTTTCACTTAATACCTCGTTCAAGTTGTCCCCCCCTTAAAACGTTGGTTAATTATTCCTAAAAATATATTACATCATTGTAAGACGTATATCAAGTCATTATATATAAGCCTTATATTAAGTTGTTATATACAAGACGTATATAATATTTACAAAATGTAAATTTGAAACAATGTCCCATATATCAACGGAAAATATATAAGACGTACATGAAAGTCGTTCATATAAGCAGTGAACAAAACATGTTAATATCAGGTTTCATATAACTAACAATAACTATTAAATTATAAATATGAGTGCAGTATTTATGTATATTTTTATCTAGAATTATAATTCTGATATATAATACTTCTAAAATAACATTCTATTATCATGGTCATTATATTTATACGTCTTATATATACAAACTACATATAAGACGTATATATAAACTCTTATCATTAAAGGTTTTATATACTTTCATATTAATTTCATGTCAATAAAATATTACTAAGAAATTTCGCACGTCCTATTTGAAAGACTTATATAAAAGACTTATAAATAAGACGTGTATATAACCCTAAAAAAAGAGTAATACTTCTTGAGTATTACTCTTTTAACTATATAGTTTTATATAAAACACTTAGTTTATTAAACAGATCTTTATGATCCCGCTTCTTTTTTAACAACTCATTTTTCTGTTGGTTGTCTACAGAAAGGAAAGGGGATGTCAATGTCATGTTATATGTAGTTATTTCTTTTATTAATTCGGAAGTTATTTCTGAGATTTGTAGGAATAGCACATAAAATTGTGATTCATTTTCATTCATTTGATTCTCTTTGAAATTAAGTTCTACAAACTTGTCAGTATAACTTGTCAATTTCATATCAATATAATCACTATAACTAACATGTAAGGTCATGAAGCGATTAAACTCAGATGAACTAATTAATTTCTTTGTTACGCATATATGCACTAAATATATCCTATATACAGCTTTAAATGAAATAATATATTTAGTTCTTTTTTTTCTTAATTGGATGTATTCACCGTATCTGTTAATTAAATATCTTAATTTGTTAGATTTTATCCTTAATATTCTACTAACTTGTGAAGTATTGTAAATTTTATAAGGATCTAGAACTGCAAACCGTAATGGAATTATCTCATATTCATTATTTAATGTGTTGGTTACCTTGTTATAAAGAAAGTCTGCTTCAAATTCACTTTGTATTATCTTTGTTATTAACCCATATTCTGTGTTCCAATTCCGCATTTTTTCACCCCTTAAATCAGATTGTAACATGCAAAATATGAAATATACACAATTTTCATTTACTTTATTATGTTTATTTACTTATTTCTTTTATGAAGTAATTTTTCCTTCTGATAATTAAAAACCTCTACAGAATTAAATACAATTCCGTTTAATATTTAATTTCATCTATGCAAAAGTATATTCACTATACATTTTATCTATTTTTGATACTCTACACATATATGACGGAATACACATAACGAACCCTTTTTTCATCATTAGAGTTCGTCATTTGTTCTCTTATCTATGTCGAAGTACATATGACGAACTCTAATAGCAAATTTCCACTTGATAACATTGAATTTTATTACTCACACCTGACGAAATAATATGTATTTTTAAATCAAGAGTCCATAGGGGATAATGGGTTACTTTTTTGCAAAATTCAGTTAAAATGTACACTAATCATTTTTATGTACTAACTGCTTAATTTATCCAACATTAGTTGCTTTCATTTCATGACAATTACACTCGATTTCATGCAGGTTTCCGTATATTATTTCCATACCAAGGGAGTGTTTAAAATTGAAAAAATCATTTGATCATGCCGTTAAATATATCGTTGGAGAGAATGATCGTGGAGTTTATTTTAATCGTTCTGACATTTTTACAGTTTTATTTTTATATGAACAACGAACAGTATCTCAAATTCAATTACGTAAATTTTATGAATTGATAAGTGGGGAGGCTATAAGTCGAACTACTTTCTCGTCAAAGTTAACTAAGTGGTCAAAAATGAAATTAGTAAAAAAGGAAAATATAAGTGTGAGAAAAAAGCGAGGCTTCACATTGAATTTCGTTTCTATCTCTTCAAAAGGAGCTGAAATATTATATCGATTAAAATTGATTTCTGGTTGTAGTATGTCATTTGTTACTAAAAGACAATATGAACACAATATAGCAATTACGCAATTTGTTTTAAATTTACTTGAAGCAGAATCAAACAATGAACATGCCGGTGCAATTGTAGGCGGTAATGGAGATTATCTCTTTCCGTTAAGCCAAATTGTAAAACAAAACTTACAGTTGCCCAACCTGATGTATTCCGATTCAAAAGATGTATACTTTTTATATGAAGATGAAGAATACCGTGAAGTGTTTCAACCAGAACTTCAACCCGTTTCTTTCCTACCAGATTTACCTCAACTCGTTTATTCATTTCGTCCATCTAAAGAGTTTTATCCAGACTCAAAGGGAAACCCATTAATCATTCCCGATTGGATTCTTACTTGTAACGATTCTATTATCAATATTGAAGTTGATACAGGATCAGAAAACATTCCATTTCTAGAAAATAAACTAAAAAAATATCTCGATATCGCTGATGCTAACCCATCTAAGCAGTTTTACGTGTTATTTTCAGTGATTGATGACTCCTATCACACAATTTCTACTTACAAAAAAAGAACTACACGTGTAACAAATTTAAAAAAATCCTTCAGCAATATACCACGTTTAAGTGTAGTGAATAACCTACATGTTTACGTATGCAATATGGGTGGATCGGCACTTATAATAAATAATATTCTTCAAGAAGTTCGCGAAATTAATAGTTTAAGCGAAAGTCATCTGCTCAAAAAAATCACTGAACGTTTAAACATAAATTCTTCTTTCCCTTATTCAGTAGAGTGGATATCTAATAAAAATGAAATGCAAGCGAAAGGGATTCAGCACTCTAAACTACTTGAGCTAACGGATGACATTTTGGTATTACGAAAAAAAGCATCTGGTGAAGAAAAAAAATCTTTAGATTACTTAGAAATATTATGTATATTAACAATACTTAAGGTAGGGGAGGTTAACACACACTTTAAATTACAACAATTATCAGGATTGTTGGCCATGCAAAATCAACACCGAACACTAAACCCAATTAAGATCTTGGGGATATATGAAGCGGGTGAATTAGAGCATGGGCAGCAAGCCATATTTACTGATTTGTATCACAATTCCATAGCACAAGAGAATATATTATTGGCTACTTCTGCTGAATTGCTTAATTTCACCGCTGCTTTTTATTCGTTAAAAGAGAGGGTGAAACATGAATTTGGAGAATGCAGTTCAAAAGAATGCTGAACTCAATAATGCACCAGGTAATGGGGAGGATCCTAAAACCGGAAAGAGCAAAAAAAATTCCTATACAGTTACAATCGACATTACAAAAAGTTGGAAATATCGTTTAGCAGCCCGCTCATCTTACTATGTTGTGACATTACTACTTCTGCTAGCTTGGTATTTTGCTTTTAGAGGAATATATAAATACGCTTCTTTCTGGTCAATACAAATGGGAGCTCCATTACCTATTTTAAGTATCTTCGGTAATCCGTTTGAAACTAATTATTACATTGAAACCTTTTTTAGCTTTTGGATTTTAATTTATACTTGGCAACTATCAACCAAGGTTAAGACCTATCAGGAGATAAAGCGTAGATGGTTTATTTTCTCGATGATGTTAATTGGTATAGTTGCCCAGTACTTATGGGCGTTTAGTGTTCCATTAGCTAAGATATTTATTCCATTCTTAAATTCGAAAGCTGGAGAAGTTTCACTAAATGACAAAGGATTAGAGGATAATATACTTTCAAATTTTAGTAATATCATGCACCTTGTATTTGCTATACCTGTAATTATTATTATTCTCGTACTCTTATGGCTCTTTAAGATTTTTTATGAACATAAAAAAGAGCTTTTAGATGAATTCGGTAAATGGGAATACGTATTTAAAATACCTGGTTGGATGCTTTCCTTTTTGAATGATGATCGTCAACGAAAACTTGCTACTTCATTACACAGATTTTTCACTGAAAAAAATCCATCAAAATTGCCAGAACCCGATATCTTTCTTGGACCTAACAGTGCTACACGGGAAATGGCAGTAATACAAGGCAAGTCTTTAACACTTAATATAATGATCATCGGTAACATTGGTACAGGTAAATCAGCTGCACTAGGTTTACCAATTGCTAATCAAATTCTTGACTATATGGCTTCAATGATTAATAACTTTAAAACCTTATATGCAAGAAAAGATTATCATTCAGAGGATGTAAAAGGAACGCAGGTAAATGGTCTTACAGTTATCGAGCCATCTAATGACTTCTGCGAAAAGGTATATAACTTGGTATTGGCACACAAGATTCCCGATAGTGTTATTTTCTATTTAGATCCAACAAATCCTGATACCCCTTCAATAAATTTCGTACGTGGTCCAGTTGATAAAGTTGCTGAGATGTTATGTTCAGTATTAACGGGGCTCTCTGATAATGGAGCAGGAAATCCTTTCTTCGTTCAATCTGAGCGTTCCCATCTTAAACAACATATTTACTTGTTAAAACTCCATGATTTAAAATTTGAAGCTAGATTTGAACATTTAATTGATATGTATAATGATGCTAATCTCGTTTTTGAGATGCATCTCAAGTTAAAAGGGCGACTTCCAAATGATATTGAATCTATACCTGATAGAGATGAGAGAAATCATTGGCGCATAATGAAGCAAGTTGATGAATGGTTTGATTTAAATTATGTGCCTGAAATTTCTGGCGGTCGTGGGGGAGGGGAAGTTGTTTATCATACTGAAGGGAAATACTATGGGCAGCCAAAGATTATCGATAAACAAGAAACCTTCGTTCGTGGTTTACGAAACACATTAAATGATATTTCAGCTCAACCTCTGCTCCGTCGTGTATTATGTGGCCCATCAGATTTTGACTTTGAAAAGCATTTGGAATTTGGAGGCATCCTTTTAATCAATACAGCGAAAGGAGAACTTTCTGATCTATCTGATGTATTCGGTAAATTATGTTTGTATGCCGTGCAGAATGCAGTTTTCCGTCGTAAGCCTAACGTATCTCCTTACCATCCTGTTTTAGTCGATGAGTTTGCGGATTACATTTATAAAGCATTTAAAAGTTTTCCTGCTCAATCACGTAAATATAAAGCCCCTTTAATTGTTATTGCACAAACAATTAGTCAATTAGCAATTGAACATGGCCCAAGATTCATGGATATCCTGTTAGGTACATTTCGTAACAAACTTGTTTATGGTGATGTTACTAATGAAGACGCTAAATTGTTTAGTAAGCTAATGGGTACGAAAACAATTTATGAAGCACGTGAAGGTGATCAAGAAATTGATATGGTAACAGCAGAAGCAAAAACACAAAGTGCACGTAGAACATCCTACTCTTATTCAAAAACAGAAGTACCCATTCTTTCTGAAAATGATATCTTAATTCAAAAAGCATTCCAGTGTGCTGCTAAAATTGTAAAAGATAACGCCCCACAAGGTGGAATACAAGTAAATGCAAACTTTGTTCCTTCTATTGAGTTTAAAACAGCTAAGATTCAAGTTGATGCAGAAGCAGCTGCTTATTGGTTAAAAATTCGTGAAGAGTCATTGAATATGGAAGTTAAATATGATGATTATGTCACAGATACAGATGTTGATAGTGAAGAAACTGTAATTGAGGAATTGAGGACACCTAAAACAGCGCCTACTGCAATAGAAGGTTGGTTACAAACGTTAAATCCTGATACTTACGATTTTTATAATAATGAAGATGATACTGACAATGAAGGAGAGTTAACAAATAATCAGTCTGTGCAAGATTACTCAAGAAATTCTGCTCCTAAGCTAGAAAAGGAGAGCACTACAGCATCAATTCCTACTTCTAATACAACAGAACACGCAAAAATTAATAAAGTGATCAATGTTCAAAAAGAAAATGTATCAGATACAAGTAAACATAGAGAGCCTATTGAACTTAACAAAAAAGCACCCGTTATTACTGAATCTCCAATAGAAGTGCCAAGGACGAAGCATACACCACAATATAGAGAGCCTGCTTACACATCGACTGTGACTCATAATCAGCAGGAACAGGAAATTCAACGAACTGCAGAAATCAATGGTAAAAATACAACATCTAACTTAACAATGCAATGGTTACAGCAACAAATGGCTGCTGCTACTGCTTCTCAAGATGATGAAAATACATTACCTTTAGATGAAATGGAAGGAGGCTCTCGTCTTCACAATCGTAAAGTAGCAAAAGTAACTCCAGAAAGTGCGGCAATTAAAGATAAACTTAGTCAATTTATCGAAGGTGATATTGATCATGATTGATACACTAAACATATAACGAATATTTCTACTGGTAAAAAGGTGTGGGTTGTAAACTCATACCTTTTTATTATTTCATATGCAACTTTCCCCAAGGAGACCATTCCTTTATGCTCAAATTTAATTGAGTTTGTGAAGAAACAGAAAATGGTGTACAGAGATAATAAAGTTGTTTAATTTGCATTATCAAGACCTAAATCAAAAAAAGTCATAAAAAATAAGGAGTGATACATATTAGTCAATGACTAATATGTATCACTCCTTTACTTCTTGTTCAACAATCGCGCCCGATTCTGGAAAATTTAAAAAACGTTTATTTTTCTTTTAACATTGAATACTTTCGATAAGTTTTATAGAAATTGATACCCCAAAAAACAAACAGAAGTGTGGAAGACAACTTCAAAAGGACAAATGGAGTTTCAAATAAAAATGCCTTCCAAAATAATGAACCTTTCATACTCCAAAGACCTTCATGATATAATCCCGAATCCTTGTAAAACATATAAGAATAAGCTAAACACAGCATAACCAACCAAAATGAATAATTCATTAATTTTTTATAATGATTATCCTTTGATTGGCGATCCGAGAAGATTTCATTTTGATCATCATCTTCTTTTTGCCAATACCGTATTCCACTAAGCCAGGGCCCCTTTATATAGTTCCAACCGAAATCCTCATATATCCCTTGGTATTCAACCAACTTTTTCTTAGGTAAATAATCTTGATAATCAAGTCGTATAACATATCTCTTGTCAGTTTTTTCGAAAGTGTATATTCCTAATCCACTAATATTTGTACAACGATAGCCTTTTTGTAATTGCTCGTTCAGCCATTGCTCCTCTTTTTCAATATCAAAAAACATCTTACTAAATTTCTTCATTCGATTCACTTCCTTCGTACAGAGATAAAATATGCAATAACCTGTTTTGTTCCATTTTCAAAATAGCGCTTCCTTCTGCAGTTATCATATAAACTTTTCTCCGACCTGACTCTCCAACAGGTTCAACCCAACCATGCTTATTCAAGTTTTCAATCGCACCGTATAATGTACCAGCTGCTAAAATAACAGTACCGTTACTTATCTTTTCTATCTTCTGCATTACGGCATAACCATGGAGTGGCTCACGCATGGCTAATAAAATATAATGCATGGTTTCAGACAACGGTAATAATTTATGTTTCATATCCTCACCCTTTATTCAGTTTGACTATATAGTTCAACTTAATAATAACGTAATACAGTTCAACTGAATAGTCAACAACATTTTCAAAATTAGTCAAAGGAACTTAAAGTAAAAAGCTTGATAACAAGGGGAAAATCAATCTAAAAAGTCACTTTCCTTACGTAAGGGAAAGCGACTTTTTGTGTAGTCTTATTCAATTAGTATGCATTTTTACTTAATCATCAGATTAAAGAAAATGAATTCGAATGTCTCAATGTAGAACTTTACACCTATTCTAATGGTTTTCTTTTAGATGTAGTGGAATGGACAAAACAAAATGATTTTTCTTTATCGATATTGGATAAAGAATATACAGAAAAGTTTTTAGCAAGTTTAGAGAAGTTTAAAGCATACCTTGTTATTGGGAGCAATATGGACTCAGGTAATCTAATTACTATCTACCAGCCCACAGGAGAAATATATGAGCTAGAACATGAAATTACGGAAAGAGTAGAAAGATATTTTGTCAATTCTTCTATAGAGAAAATGTATTGCTGCTTCAATTATTTTAAAAAGTATTGGATTCAACTAACAGAGCAGGAACACTACAAAGATTGTGATCTAATAAACACTTTTCATGAATTAAAAAACAAATTAGTGGAATTTGATACTAACATATTAATAAATGATGATGACTACAATAGACAATTTTGGAATTCATTATATCAAAGCAATTTAAACTTCATTTTGGAAAAGTCAAACGAAAAATAGATTATCTCTAATTGAGATACTTACATGAAATAAACGTTATTTCAAAGTGAAAAACGACTCTTTAAGAAATAAAAGCAGATTATGGAATAGCTCCTTACTGGTTATAATTCCACTAAATAAAAAACAGTAAGGAGTGGTTTCTTAATCCCGCATTGCACCTGCTTCTCGGGAAGTCATTGCTCCTTGTCCTTCTCTTACATCATTTTGAATTTCTTGTTTCACTTTTTGCGCATCAGTTTCTGCAAAATTTGGTTTCATAATAGAACCAGACTTTTCTATATCTTTTTTATCATGTTGCATACAAACCCTCCTGACTTTAACGTTTAACAATCTTATTATGTACAAAGATACACATGGTATCCACTGAGCAATCGAGCGCGTTTATGGAGTAATACAGGCAGAATATGAACAAACTAAAAAGAAGCAGGTACCTCTCCATTTAAAGGTATCTGCTTCTTTTTACATAGATTCTATAATCATTTGTCTTTCATACCACTTGTTTAGTTTTTCATTAACACTTTTTGAAATACGCTTCATTTTTTTATTACAGAATCTTGATAGCGTAGCAGGGGATAAACCTATTTCATCTGCTATCTCACGCATTGTTTTATTTTGATGCATATGCTGATGCATAATTTTTTCCCGAATCATATCCTCTGATCCTATAGTAGTTTGTTTTACTGTATCTGCAGTATAAGGTTCTTCCTGCTTCTCTTGCACATCTATTGTCTTTTTCTTCACCATACTATCTATATTATTCATCAGTTCTTTTGGAGGTAAGATAATGATTCCCAACTTTTCATAGTAATTCTTAAACCAATTACGTTCTCCTATCTTTGTTTCATCCAATTCTTCTGCATATGCCCAATGTGAAATGACTTTTTCTTTTTCTAAGTCAATTAAAACATTTTCCAGTTGTTCTCGGATTCGAGTTGGGCGACCCTTCGTTGTTTTAATACCTATTACAGATAGTAGACCTTTTTCTCCACCAATGGAGTATGGCCTTTTTAAAGTACTGTATTGTTGACGAATTCGCCACTGCCAGGATAAATAACGTATTAAACGTTTATGAAACTTGTGTCTATAGCTATTATACTCTAATGCTTTTTTCGACAATAAAGCAGTTGTACTATTAGATCCATACAAATAACCTGATAAGAAACTACCTGGCTTAATCTTACAGGATTCTATTCCCATGTATTCATTAGTATTCTTATCTCTCCATAACACTACAGAATCAAGTACGAACAGCCTTTTGATTACTTCACGTTTCATTTCGAATTGTTTCCCAGTTTCTGCTTGATCGTTCAATACTACAACTTCATTATCATCATTCAAATAAATAAAGATACTAGCTAAAGCTGCAATACGTTGTGCTATTTTTATCTTATCTTCTGCGCGATAATACTCTACACCATTTGCGGATGCTTTTGGCATATTGCACAATTCCAATACGTTTTCATAACTAAAATCTATGAATTCATCTGGTGATTTAGCTTGATTTAACCACTGGATTGTAATGGTATCCAAACAATCTGCTGTAAGGTCATCCATATTACTAATTACTCCATCAACCAATATAGACCATCTTTCTGCTTCGTTTGTGTTAACTAGTCTCAAGTCCTCATCCTTATGTGAGGATAGTTGTGCAACTCCACTTGAATTTTTCGTTTCTAATGGCAATACCGGTTTTGCTACTGCTTCATCTTCCTCAAAATGATTTTTTGCTATTCCATCACGTAATTGATAGTACATTGCGTCATTAGTTACAGGATAGTAATCATCCGAGATATCTTCTATATGTTCTTTTACCTGACTATCTTCAAAAATTGAAATTTGAGTTGGCTCAACTGCTTCAACTTTTCCTCCGAATTCTTGTTCAATGATCTTATCTAGTACATTTTGAATCTCAATTTTATATTTATCCAGATTGGCATAAATGTTCAATACCGATACTCCTTGCTCTTGTTTCTGACCTAACCAAGAAACAAGCGTTGAAAAGGAAGGGGACATATTAGCAGATGTTACTAATTTATCGTGATTCTCTTGTACTTCTTTATAATATTTATTCCATTTGCCCCATAACTGCTTATTTTCTTCATAAATTGGAGCAGCAAGTAGGAGGGCATCACTGAACAATACTAATACTTTTTCCATATTTAAATACCTCCTAACAATGTTAATTACAAACATAATTTGCATCTAAAAAATGTGAAACGTCATAGCTATATGATGGCTACATAGCCTTGAAGTTAAAATATTATCAGAATAGTCCTTACAAGTATCAGCTTTCTTATACAATCTAATTATGGACTCATTTAATTTCTTCTGTGCTTGTCTTTATTATATAAAACTGTTTCTATTTGTAAAATTACTACTTTACAATACAGTTTCAATTTTTAAAAGTAAATTAACTATTTACACTGATTTTGTTGCTACATTATTTTACTTCCTTATTGTGGCTATAGCTCCTTACTTGAAATCATACAGCCTTATCATGGCTATAACTCTTTACTTGAAATCATACAGCCTTATCATGGCTATAACTCTTTACTTGAAATCATACAGCCTTATCATGGCTATAACTCTTTACTTGAAATCATACAGCTTCATTATGGCTATAAACTTCTTACTTGAAATCATACAGCCTTATTGTAGCTATAACTCTTTACTTGAAATCATACAGCTTCATTATGGCTATAACTCCTTACTTGAAATCATACAGCCTTATCATGGCTATAACTCCTTACTTGAAATCATACAGCCTTATCATGGCTATAACTCCTTACTTGAAATCATACAGCCTTATCATGGCTATAACTCCTTACTTGAAATCATACAGCCTTATTGTGGCTGCAACTCCTTATCTTTAATTAGACATAGCTCTATTGTGGCAACAATTTAGTAATTTATGAAACGTTATAGCTATATGATGGCTACAACTCTTAAAAAATGAAACGAGCATGCCCTGATCATTATCCTTCTAAAAAAAATTTTATTCTATATGATTTTATGATAAACGTTGATATAAAGCCATTTCATAAAATATGATTGAAAACTCGATTAAACCATTATAGCTATATGATGGCTACAACTATCATCATAAAAACTCACAAAAATCCTTATATACCAAGGGTTACAGCGGTTTTCTATATAATTTAAGTTGTTTTGAAAACATGAAACGTTATAGCTATATGACGGCAAGAAATATGAAATGAAATGAAACGCTTATAGCGGTATGACGGCTACAACTTTTAAGTAAAAGTAAGGATAAACCCCTATATAACAACGTTTATATGGTATTAATAAAATATTATCATTCAACCAAAACTTGAAACGTTATAGCTATATGATGGCTACAACTGTAAAATAAAATCAGCTAAGAACCCTATTAAATCAATGGTTTATAAGGATTTACCACCATTTATACTACGTTTCATATTTACTAAACTTCATAGACCTATGGTGGCAACAAACTTTTTTTCATGAAACGTCAAACCCCTTGTCGCACAAGGGATTGAGGCACGTTTCATTTTTTTATTTTTCCTCTTAAAGGGACAGATTTCACCAGTATTCGATTTGATATAATCAAAAATGAAATTCTATATCTAATTGTGGGGAAAACTGCAACTTAAAATAAAAGGAGGTGAAAAAGATGGCAAAACCTTTCGTTATAAAGAACAAACGTAGTTTGAATGGTGAAACAACAACACCAGTAATTGTAACAATTAAATCATGGCAAAGATTAGTAGATGCTTTAGAAGGTAAGTATTACAGTTTTAAAGATACTTATCTAGAAGACATTGTGAAGTCAATGTCCTATGAAGAACGAATTGCAGATGAAGAGGGATTTGTTGAACAAGCAAAGCCATCTTTTTCACTGAAAATGAAAAAGATTGTAGATAAAGTAAGTGGATTTGATAAAAACGAAGGCAGAAAACATAAGCTATATGGTATTACAAATGCTGATCTAGAAGTATTTCTATTTCTTCATAAAAAATGTAATACATATGGTGAGCTTTCACATGTATCAATCCACATGCTTTGGGAAGATTATAAAAATTATAAAGAAGCCTTTGCACATATTCACCACTCACAATTTTATGTGGCTTTGAAGAAGTTAAGTTTCCATAACATCATTACAATTGAAAATGAGTACAGTGGTAAATATAAAATCACCTTAACTGATTTCATGAATAAGGAAACGAATAAAGCAAATGCATATACATTTATTAGCCCGATAGTATTTACCAAAGAATTCTTTGAGTTATCCATTGCAGCTAAGAAACTATTCATGGATGTAGCAATGCAGCAGAAACGCGAAACTACCCTGAAACGTTCTTTATTCAAAGTTGATGAACAAGGAAACTCAACACACTTTGGTGGTATGTATCGTTACTTACATAAGAAATACCCACATCAGATTCGTGCTGTACTTGAGGAATTAGAAACAAAACTTTCTGCTACTGGATCTCCTTTATTTAAAATTTGCAAGTTAGAAAAAGGGAAGAGGAATAAAAAGCAATACACAACATTGCATTTATCTGTACATCCTGATTTCTTATGCGCGAAAGAAGAAGGAGCAGAATACCGTGATCCATTTACACCACGAGATACATATAAGCGTAAAGTTAAATTCATTGAGAACTTGTTAGTTGAAATGAATATTGCTGAATTTGCAAAGGATATGAACCAATTTATTAACGTTTTAAAACACTCTTGTCACCGTCAAATTCGCCAAGTAGTTCGTGGCTTACGAGAAATGATTGATCGACAAGAAGGATATCCGAAAAAGCTTGTTTATACGCTAAGTAAATTATTAAAGCAATCTTCTCAATATCGTGTATTAGACACAGCTGCTAAAACTGGAATTTATCCTTTAATTACACACAATATACCTAAACATGATCAAGAAGAGGCCATTTTTAAATTTGGTACTCATTTTGCTATATACTCTTTACGAAATGTTCAAAAGCTATTCCGTAAAGCGCATGACCTGCTTCATGCGAAATATGCTGTACCTGTAACTATAGATGCTTACCATCGTAATTACATGCAGTATCAAGAGGAAGCATTATTTAGAAAATATGCTTATGAGCAAGGAGTAAATATTAACGCATATACAGCATTAGAAATTGAAATTCGCGAACTCTTAAAGTCTAGTAGTCATAAAAGAAATCAAATCCCTAGTGATATTCGTGAACTGTTCATTGAAAAAATTGATAAATTGCCAAAGGAAAAGATTCGTGTAATTGAGGTCCCTGAAGACTTTGATTTAATTCAGTTTCTACAGTCCTTAGAAGCATATTACCGTTCAACAAGTGAAATACCACATACGGTTGATCAGCTGCTTCCAGCAATGTAAAGATACAGCTCTCTATTTTTGAAAAAAACAAAAGTAGAGGGCTATTCGTGTTGGAGGTAACGTATAGAGTGTATTACTTCAAACAAAACAGAGAGAAAGTTTTCAATTTAAATGATCACGACTCTCTATTTTTTATGCAATTCCATACATTGCACGTGAAACAAAAGGAGATATTCACAATTTTTAAGATTTTAAATCTGAATATTCACTCTTTTTATATCATTTCATCTACAAAAAAGCATAAATATTTATTGTTTTTCTGTTGATATCTTAATAAATTTGATCTGATGTGGATAATATATAGCCATAAGTACTGTTCTTATCATGTTCTATCTCTTAATCTACTTAAAATCAGAAAAACATCTGTTAATTCTGTTTGAAAAGTGGATACTGTTCCTAATTTTGACCAATTTGTTAATAAATTGTGTGTAATTTTTTTATAAATGTGGAAAGTTTGTTCGTAAGTCATCAGAATTTACATTTATTATTTATTCCGTTACTTGCATCAAATTAACGATGATTATATGTAGTTTTTATATAACTACTTTACGATATTTTGTAGTTTTAAATCCTCATCCAGCTCATTAAGTACGTTCCCAGTATTTACTTTTTATGATTTTTTACGATTAGTGTAATTACGAACCCATAGCACAACAATGTTTTAACACGATTTTTTCTCTGTATAAAAGTATTATCTTTTTTCTTTATATATATTAAAGATATATATTATATTAGGTTTTTATATTGTGTAATACTTACTATAGAGAATAGACCCTGTGTAAAACCAATTTCATTTCTTAATGGAATTGGTTTTTTTATGTACTTTAATAAACATTATATTTAGTTTTAATCGTCCTAAAAAATTTTGATATAAAACATAATTTTTTTTTATTTCTCTTAGATTTCCGAAAAAAGTAAATCATACTTAAAGTAGATAGTTGATTAGTGGAAATTACAATGAACTTTGTAATCTCCGAACCATTTAAAAAGAGAGGTGAAGACATGGTAAAAAAGAAATCCCAGAAAAACGCCGAAAAAAAGAAATTTACATTCTTTAAAAAAGCAAAGAATAAAACAACTGAAATATTAGATATGCAACAAGAAAATTCAGAAGCACTTAAAGAAAAGAAGAAACGTAAAACAAGGGAGAAAGTTCCAGCGATAACAGGAAGAAAAGTAGGTAAGGTTACATTTTGGTGTGTGATGGGATTTGTGTTTGCAGGAAGCTCCCTTTCATTTATCCAACTTGCTGGTCCTCCTAGAGCAGTAGCTGTTCAAGAAAAGAAGGAGGAACCCGTAAAAATTAAAATGTCAGAAGCAGAATTAATTGCATATGCGAATAGTTTTGCCGCTGATTATTTTAATTGGAAGGTTGATATGAATGTAGCTGAAGCGCGGAAAAAACGATTAGAAAAATATTTAGTTGAAGGATCCGATGAGCAAGGAGGATTAAATAGAGATACTTTAAAAAATGCTTCTAGTACTTTAGTTAAGTCGGAAGCAGTAGAAGTCCGTCAAAAAGGAAATGAAGCAGAAGTTACATTGAAAATCATTCAGAAGCTAGAACCTGTAAATAATCCTGCTCCTGGGACGACTCAAGCCCCAGATACACCAAAAGAACCAAAAGAAGTTACAAGGTACTTCTCTATTCCAATTTTAATGGAGAAAGGGAAGATGGTAGTCCCTAACAATCCTACGATCGTTCATGGAGAGAGAGAAAAGGCCCCTTATAAAGTAGCAACTTTCAAATCAGAAGGACGAGAAATTAATACAGATGCAGAAATAAAAAAAGTAGAACAATTTTTACAATCTGTATTTAAAGTGTATACAGAAGGAACACCAGAAGAAATTGCTTACTACTTTGAAAAAAGTAATATAACAAATGGACTAAAAGGTATTATGACATTTAGCAAATTAGAAAATCTTCGTATTTATGAAGATAAAGATAAAGGTTATAAAGTCTTAGTTGATGCAAAATTAAAAGACAACGATAGCAGCTTAGAGTACACATACACATATGACTTAAATTTAGTAAATAAAGATAACAAGTTTTCAATTAGCTCTATGAAAAAATTTGAAAATACGTTAGAGAAAGTGGAGGGTAAATAATTATGGAGCTTTTGGGATTAGATATGTTAGCTTACCAATTACCTGCTATTACAGACGCAGCTGTAATAGGTAATATTAATTTTGGAGTAAATATTAAAAATTGGTTAGTAGCTCAATTAGGTCCAATCTTTTTAGTTGTAGCACTTATTGGAGTAATTATCTTTGCAGTTAAACGACAAATGGCTGGTTTACTTGGTTGGATAATTGTTTGTGCACTATTATCAGTTTTTGTATTCTCACCAGACGTTTTCAAAGATCTTGGTACAAAATTATATAATTTAGTATTCAAGTGATAAATTAAAAATCTCTGAAAATATTAAAGGGGTTGGTAGAAATGACTCAAAAGCCGACTCGTAAAGAAGTTAGGACATACAACTCGATATGGGATATTCCTAAGAGTTTATACGGGATAAGGGACTTAACCCTCCCTTTCCCAGTTCCTTATAGACAGTTGGGCTTCTTTGTTGGATCTTTACTTTTAATTTTAATTCTAGATCAGTTTTTACCTTTAGGAAATAATGTGTTTTTAAAATATTTAATACTACCAGGTGGAATAGCATACTTCTTTGGCAATGTAGAATTGGATGGAAAAAGCCCACATAAATTTTTATTTCGATTTTTCGTGTTTATGTTCGAAAATAAGAAGATTAGCCGCTATAAAGATACAACTGGTAATATTGGAAACTATCAATATAAAACCTTAATACGATTCAAGGATGATTCAATCAATAATAAGTAATTAATTAATCTATACGGAAGAATTATTTTAGTCTCATATTCTTCTCTAAGGAGGGTAAAATGAATCAGGTTGAATTTCCAGTCAAATACTTTCACGAAAATTTGATTTTTAACCAAGATGGCTCTTGCTGGGCGTATTATGAGGCATACGGAATACCATACGAGTTCCGAGGAGATGATGATAAAAATTCCTTATTCATGCGTCAACTTGGCTTGTTTTGGAATTTTGATGAAGAAAAGCACCTCTTAATGATTCCTGTTTATCAGAACTTCCAAGAAAAAGCAGATGAATTCAAAGAAACAGTAAGCGGTGAATTAAAAGAACTTGCAATTGATCATACAGATGATGTCGTACATGAGCTAGAACGAAAATTTGGTAAAAATGCAGTAGAGTACCGATATTTTATTGGCGTGAAATTAAAGGTAAGACACATACAAGAAGGGTTTAAAGAAATGTTGTACACAGCATTTCATACCTTTAAAAACACTGCAGAACAGTTTGGGTTACTTGGTGATACCAAAATACTAAAAACTGATTTGGAGATGTTTAAAAGAGAAGCTAGCGCTTTTAAAAATAAAATAAGAAAACATTTGGCTGTAAGGGCTCTAGAAACTAATGAAACGCAATGGATTATATTAAGAAACTTCTATCGCACATTAGAGGCGCCAGTAACTGCTGGATGGACACCTCCCGTACAGAATGACGACTCTGCAATAATACCAAATCAAGAAAGCTTATTACGATTATCCGAAGCAGAATTTGATGTTAAAGGAAGACATATTGAAATGTCCCAGATTGGTACCGACGGGTTAGAATATCCAGCATATATGAGCTTTTTATCTACATCTAAAATCCCATATACGATGGAGTTTCCAGACCAAGAGTGGATGTATATGATTCAAAATATAGATTTCCCTATTGAATTAAGTGTCCGTACAGAAAACATAAATCATCGTAAAGCACTATCTAAACTAAATAAGAAGAAAAAGGATTTAGAAGATCAAGAAATGCATGCAAGGGAAAATGCACAAACTGTTGGATTAAACGTGTATGAAGGTGTTCAGGAAGCTACTGAGCTACAAGCCCTCATACAAAAGACACGTATGCCGTTAGTAAAAACATCAGTATCTTTCTGTATATGTGCCGAAGATTTAGATACAATGCGTCGGAATACAAATTCACTCATTTCTATTTATAGAGAGATGATGATTGAACTAGTAAGACCATATGGAGATCAGTTCCTCCTGTTTAATGAACATATCCCTGGGGGAAGAAGGTATGTAAATGATTATATACACTTTATGGAACCTGGAGTACTTGCGGCCGGTATGTTTGGAGCAACACAAGATTTAGGGGATAATATCGGGTTTTATATTGGAACAACTGGTATTTTAAACAAAGCAGTCTATATGACACCTTCCCTCGCAGCAACAAATACCGTTGCAAATCAAAAAACAAGCGCACTTTCAGTTGCAGTAACGGGAAGTACTGGTTCCGGTAAATCATTTGGAACGAACTTAATTGTTTACTTAGCTGTTCTTGGAGGAGCACAAACACTGATAGTCGATCCGAAAGGTGAGAGGGGGAACTGGACAGAAGATTTACATGGTTTAGAAGGTAAAGTAAACGTAATTACACTAGGGACTGATAGACGAGATGAAGGGAAACTTGACCCATTTATCATTCATAAACATAGCCGAAAAGATGCAATTGAGTTAGCGATGACAATTCTTACTTTCATTACAGGTATTAAACCTGATAACTCGGAAAAATTCCCGCGCTTGGCTTCTGCTGTAGAATTTGTTGCAGGAATGGAAGAGCCATGCTTAACGGCTGTATCTCAATACCTTGAAGATAGTGAGGATAAAGTGGATCAACAATTAGCCGCTCATATTCAAGCATTTGAGAATTTATCATTTGCACACTTAATCTTTGGTGATGGAACAAATAGAGATATTGAACTTGATACAGCAGTAAATATCATACAAATTCAGCATCTTGACATGCCAGATATTCAAAAAGATCCGAAAGATTATACCCTACAAGAAAATTTATCAGTTAGTATGCTGATGTCTCTATCTTCCTTTGCAAGAAAATTCTTTCAAAAAGACCCTACTAAATTCAAAATTGTTTTATTGGATGAAGCATGGGCAATTATGGGGACTTCTCAAGGGCGAGAGTTGGCCCGTAAGCTAGTTCGTGAAGGTCGTGCCTTAAACTCTGCAGTTTACTTTGCAACTCAAAGTGCAAGTGACCTTGGGGATGAGACATTTAAGAATAATATCGGTATGAAGTTTTCATTCCGTAATACAGACAGTAAAGAAATTTCTTCAATTTTAGATTTCTTTGGATTACCTGACAATGAAGAAAATCATGCAATTATTACAAATTTAGAAACAGGTCAATGTTTGTTCCAAGATATCCAAGGAAGAACAGGTGTTGTCACAATGGATGTAGTGTTTAAGGATTTATACGACGCATTCGATACAAGACCAAATGCGAGAAAGAATTATAGAAAGTCAAATGATGATGAAAAGCAGGAAGTTAATGCAACCTTTGTCGAAGAAGGGGGAGAAAAAATAAACGTAGGAGTGAGTTAATATGGTAAAAACTAAATTTAAAAAAATTATACTAACAAGTCTATGTGTAGGTACTCTTTTCTTGAGTGCGGCATGTGGTAATAGTGAAAAGAGTGTAGGAGAAGAAACAGATAAACAGGGACACACTCCAAGGGAAATGATGATTGACTTTGTAAACGCAGATTTACGAAATGATTTGAGAACAATACGTAAATTAGTTGTCGATGGGGAGAAAAATGAAATATTGGATCCTAATAAAGGACCTCAAAATAATTTATCTTACAAAGATTATACAGTAAAAGAATATGTGGTAGATAAGGATACAATTATGTATAACTTTATTTCAAAGAAGCCCCCTAAAAATATCGATAAAGCAGTGAAATGGGTAAGGGTCGTTCGTACAGAAGATGGTTTTAAAGTTCGAAGTTATTCTGGACCCGAACGAAATGAAATTGATGAAGTAGCAAATACTAAACCGACTAATGAGTTTAGTTCAAAAGATTAATAGGTTTCCCATAAAGGGGGAGTAACATGTAATGAAAAAGTTTATTACCCTATTGTTATTAATGTGTACTCTGCTTTTAGTATTTAATTTACTTTTTAAAGCTACACCAGTCTATGCGGAAGAAGAGCCAAGACACTCCCTTATTGATGACATTATTCCGAAAAGTAAAGAAAAATTAAAATTTGAAGAATATCCACCAAGTAGTTATGGCATCGATGTTTATACTCCAGAAGGTGGATTTGGTGAATCTCTTAAATTTTGGAAATGGAAAGATAGTATTAAAGAACAAATTGTAGCAACTATTTTTATATTAATTAGTATTGCATGGACAGTAAACCTTGCAATTAGTAGTTTGGTCACAAGTTTGGTAGGCCAATCAATGAGTTTAAATATAGTTGCCGATGTTGGAGATAAGTTGGGTGAGGTAATATCTAAAACAGCAGGATTCAATGGTTCTTGGGGTAATGGAATATATAGTGAACTAATTGGGCTCATGTTAGCTTTACTAGCATGCTGGGTTATCTGGGTAGGCTTTATACAGCGACGTCAGTCGGAAATGCTAGGAGGATTGTTAAAAGCTTTAGGTATTTTAGTTTTCACTCTAGGCTTTTTTGCGAATTCAAGTTATATCATCAAAGGATTAAACAATTTTTCAGAGCAAGTAAATAAAACTGTTCTTGATACATCTCAAAGTATTAGTGGAGCAAGTGAAGGGCATTCAAGTGGTGTTGATTCCATTACTGATTTAACACACACTCTATTAATAAAGCAACCTTATACATTATTACAGTTTGGCACAACAGATATGAAGAAAATCGGTGATGAAAGAATAAAGAAATTGTTAACAACGACAGATCCTGAAAAAAGAAAAGATCTTATAAAAGAGGAAGTTGAGATTCAGAAAAACAAAACACTGTCGTTAGATGCTACTTTTGAAAGAGGGGCACTCGTATTACTACTAGGTGTTATTAATGCTCCTTTATGGATTGTATTGGGATTATGCAGTATGGCGATGTTATTTTATCAATTAATGTTTATCATCGTAGCGCTAATGTCACCTGTAATGTTATTAATGGCATTAGTACCTGCTTGGACTGGAACTGCTAAAAGGTTCTTAGCTGAACTGTTTAGAACATTGCTTATGAAAGTTGCAATTGGTTTCCTGGTAACTTTAATGTTTTGGGTATCGTCAATTTTGTTCAGTGCTACTGATAAGTATGGATACTTAGTTGTAGCTATACTACAAATACTTTCATTCTTGGGTGTTTGGTTATACCGTAAAACAATTTTCGATGCAATTACTACAGTACCAGCAAATGCAGGGGCAGCAAGAGCTTCAGATGCTATGAGTAATATTAGGCAGAAATATCGTGATGTTAGACGTGGATCTAAGACAGTTGGAAGAGGTGTAGCAGTAGCTGGAGCCGCAGGTGTTGCAAGTGCTGCAGTGGCAGGAAAAGTGGGTAAATCAGGCTATAGTAAGTTTAAACAGTTGAAAGAAAACTATGCAGATAGAAAAGAGAAGGTAGCAGATGGTAAACGCAAGGAAAAAGAACAAATGCAAGCAGAAAAAGAAAAAAATATTAATCAAATGAAAAAAGAAGAAAATTTAGGTGTTCTCGATAGAAAAGGAAATCAGGAGCAAGAAAGGGCTAAGGAAGAAGTAGCCGCAACTAAAGAGAATCCAGAATTAGCAGTACGAGGGAAACATGAAGATAATAATCCTGAAATACAACAAGCAGAACTAAAAGATAAAGAAGAGGATGTAAAAGCGGATGTTAAACCAGTAGCGCAATCAAATGAGGAACTAAATAATAAAGAAGATGTAAAAGCTCAAGTTAGACCGGTAGCACATCAAAATAATGGTGGACTTGAGAATAAGCAAGAAGATGTAAAGGCGGAAGCAAAACCAGTAGGAACAATTAAACCACCAACGGGTCAAACAAAATCAATGGATGGCAAACCGATCACAACACCACAGCCAGGAACAACACCATCACCAGCGAATCCGATGGATGGCAAACCAATCACAACACCACAGCCAGGAACAACACCATCACCAGCGAATCCGATGGATGACAAACCAATCACAACACCACAGTCAGGGACAACACCATCACCAGCGAATCCGATGGATGGCAAACCGATCACAACACCACAGTCAGGGACAACACCATCACCAGCGAATCCGATGGAAAGTAAGCCAATCACAACACCACAGTCAGGAACAACACCATCACCAGCGAATCCGATGGAAAGTAAGCCAATCACAACACCACAGTCAGGAACAACACCATCACCAGCGAATCCGATGGAAAGTAAGCCAATCACAACACCACAGTCAGGAACAACACCATCACCGGCGAATCCGATGGAAAGTAAGCCAATCACAACACCACAGTCGGGAACAACACCATCACAACCGAAACCGATTGAGAGTAAACCAGTCACTACTTCACATGTAAGTACGCCACAAAAACAAGTAGAGGTAAAACCGGTTAATCCACAACAAACTAAAAATGTTCCTAAAGTGAATAATCAGCAACAGGTAAAAGAAGGGGCAGCAATTAAAAAAGTTGACACGAAAGCACAAACACAACAAGAAGCTTTAAAAAATGTAAAAGCAAAAGAAACCAAAAAACCTAAATAATTCAGCTCATGAGGGAGGGTTTATACATTGAGTGCGGAACCAAATCGCGACCTTGAAAATGAACATCATCCTGAAGCTGAACTAGGGAATGCTAAGCCTGCCTTGAAAAAGGCAGGCCATTCTTTAGGGAAGGCGGCTGGTAAAGGATCAAAATTAGCGGGTAAGGCAGTTGCACAAGTAGGTAAGAAAGTAGCAGTTAAAGTAGCACAGAAGGCAGCTACAGTTGCTGTTGCAAAGCCATTATTAATAGTAGCCGGTGTTATTCTGGCTGTTGTTGCAGGTTTAGGAATTGTGATATTTTTATTAACTGCCACAATGAGTGAAGATGAAGTCAGCCCTGGGGGAATTGGTGGTCCTTTTGCACCAGGTACTGTAAGTGTCAGTCCTGAAGTAATGAGATGGGAGCCATTGGTAAGGAAATATGCGGCGCAACATGGCATAGAAGCAATGACTCCATTAATATTAGCTCTTATTCAACAAGAAAGTTCTGGGACACAATTGGATGTTATGCAAAGTTCAGAATCACAAGGGTATCCTCCTGGGTATTTTACTGATCCAGAAGAAAGTATTAAATATGGTTTAATGCATTTTGCTGATTGTCATAAAAAATCAAATGGTGATCAAAATACTACATTACAATGTTATAACTACGGAACTGGCTACGCTAACTATGCAGTTTCGAAAGGTGGATATACTCACGAGAATGCAAGGGCATTTTCTGCAGAGCAATCAGCTAAAAATGGTTATAGATGTGCTTCATGGCGAAGTGCGGAGGCAGTAGCTAATAATTGGTGTTATGGTGATCCAGACTATGTCCCACATATTATGAGATACTATCAACCTGGTCAAACCCCTGGTGGTTCTGGTGGAATTGCTGGCGGTAGCGTTTTAGGTGATGATGTATTCCAAGCAATTATGGCAGAAGCACTAAAGTATCAAGGATGGCCATATGTTTTTGGAGGGCGAACACCAAATACGTCATTTGACTGTAGTGGAATTATTGAGTATACGTATTCAAGAGTTGGTATTAATTTATTTGGTACTGCACAAACCCAATGGGATAAAACCCAACGTATAACAGATCCTAAGCCAGGAGATTTAGTATTTTTCCATAGTACTTATGCTACAAGTAACTACATTACGCATGTTGGCATTTATGTAGGAAATAATACAATGTATCATGCTGGCGATCCGATTGGCTATGCTGATTTAAGTAAATCATATTTTCAACAGCATTTTGCGGGATATGGTCGTGTAGTTAGATAATAATGCATGTAACACCTAGCAACTTATGAAACTGCGAAAAGGAGGTAAATGATGAAGAAAATTACCATTATAATAGCAATTTTATTAATAGCTAGTGTAGGGTTTTTAATAAAATATCAATCTGATAATGAGAAACTTAAAACTGATAATATAAAATTAACGAAAAAAGTGGAAAAGGTGGAGGCACAATACAATGATACGAAAAAGGAGTTATCAGCCCTAAAGAGTAACAATCAACAACAAGTAAAGGAAGCTGCAGAACGATTTCTTAAAGCTTTCCGTACTTATGATACGGGTAAAGGCGAATCATACCTTGCTAATATCGATGCATATATAACACCAAATGCAAAGAAAGAATTAACACCACCAGGTGGACCAACTCAATCTGCCCCTGGGGCTGGAGATGAGAAAGAAAAGAAGAAAGTTTCATTTCAATCTGAATACACAGGTGGCGAGTTGTATTATGCATTTTTGGATACTACGAAAGCAAATGTATTAGCAAAAGTGAAAAGCAAAATTACAGTTAATGGTGTTTCATCTGATAATATGTCATTAATGCAAATAAACCTTATCTATGATGGAAATAAGAAGTTATGGCTTGTGGACAAGCTTATACCTTTAGCAGATTTAAAAGATCGTATGCCTTAAGTGGTGTAGCCAGATTAGATGTAGAGTAATAGAGGTGCAGAGATAATAAAGCTGTTTAATTTATAATATAGTCATTTAAAAAATAATATAATTGTTTAAAAATCCTTCTTCTGCTAACAGAGTAGATTAGCTCAATAAGGAATCAAAATAAGAACTTATAGCTTCTGAAGAAATAAAAAAAGAAAGATTTTAAATACAAAATAGACCCTGTTATATAGAGGCAGAGGGAGAGAGAAGTTCATTTGTGATAAATTAGTAATAGTTTGATTTGTTTAAAACTGAGTGGAGGATTATAAAGTGTGTGCAGTTTTTGGCCAATTCTTATATGTCTTATTCGACGGAGGAAATATGCTTAAAGATAATTTTAAAATTAGTAATATTCCCACGGTTTTATGGGGAGATAAGAGTGAAAAAATTTTTATTGCAGTACATGGAAATATGTCAAATAAGGAAGATGCAGTTATTCAAATATTAGCTGAAGAAGCCAATCAAAAAGGTTATCAAGTATTAAGCTTTGATTTACCTGAGCATGGAGAAAGAAAAAATGATAATACTCCTTGCAAAGTACAGTTTTGTATTAGTGAATTATCTATAATTATGAATTACGCAAAAGAACATTGGAAAGAAGTAAGCGTGTTTGCATGTAGTATGGGAGCTTATTTTAGCCTTTTAGCTTATCAAAATGATGTGTTAAAAAAGGCATTATTATTATCACCAGTAGTTAATATGGAACGAATTATCGAAAATATGATGAATTGGTTTAATATAACACCAGAGCTTTTGCAAAAAGAAATGACTATAGAGACACCTATTGGTCAAAAGTTATATTGGGATTATTTATGCTATGTAAAAGAACATCCTATTAATACATGGAATACAGATACATATATTATGTATGGAGCCAAGGATGAACTGTGCGAATTTGAAACTATTAACTATTTTACAAAAAAACATCGTTGTGAATTAGAAGTCATGGAGACAGGTGAACATTACTTTCATACTGAAGAACAGTTAAAGATATTTAAACAGTGGTTAAACAAACATATCGATTAACAAATTACAATTTATCTTGAACCTGTTAGAGAAGAATGGTGAATATATAAACTGATATTATATTTGAGAGATATTATAAATGTGAATGTAATCACTTAAACAAACAGGTGCTTTAGTTCAATAAGAATTAAACAACTTTAAGGATCCTTACCACACACTAGATTGTAGCAAGGCTCTTATATTTTCATAAGAAAATTAAATAACTATATTATCGATTTACAATAGAAAAACCCCTCTTAGCGTTGTTAATAAGAGGGGTTTTTAAGTGTTTACTGTAACTTTGAAATAAAGTCGTACTGTTTTAAAGAAAGTGTGGATTTGCAATAAAGCTTAACCATTTTGAAAGAAGATTAACTGTTTATAAAAACCATTTTGTCAAAAATACTTTACGAATTGTAAGAAATAAATTACAATTATCTTAAGAGGTGTTGCTTTTGTTACATAATAGAATTGTAGTTTGCCGAGCAGAAAAAGGTTGGACGCAAGAAGAACTGGCAAAAAGGGTGGGTGTTAGTCGACAAACTATCGCTACTCTTGAAAAAAACAAATATAACCCTTCTCTAATTCTTGCCTTTAAAATCGCAAATGAATTTGAAAAGCCAATAACTGACGTGTTCGATTATCAGGAGGAGTGAGTCATATGTTGTGGTTAAAAATTTTATTTTTAGTTGTAATATTCATCAGTCAGATGTACGTAATACAATTTCAGTCCAGTGATGAAGCAAAAGACGAAAGAGGGAGAGAAATTCAATATAAAACAAATAATGTGTTGTACAATATATTATCTGTAGGTATCATTGCCATGTATATTTTTCAATCAATAGATATAGTTTCTTCAGAATTTCTACCTGATTTATTGTTATATTTCGTGCTTTCATTAAGTGTACTAGGCAGTATTTTTATATTTATCAACAGAAACAGGAAAAATTACTAACATGAGTTAGGCTTTTTAACTTTTTCTGTTAGGCCAATGAACAAAATGTATCTTTAAAAAGTGAAATTTATATGCTGATCATGAAGGAATATTATTAAACTGAAAACTGCATTCATTTAAGTAGATTACATAAAATAAACAATCTTTTTTATAAAAGCTTAAGGAATCCAAAATTAAAATCTATACATTTTGATTAAACCTTTTCAAAGTGTGTGGATTTTTTTTAATTTCATCTCAAAGCAGTATATATTACGAAAGGGAGTTTAAACAATTATTTTGTAAGCTCAAAATTCACTTTTATAAAAAATAATAGTACTTCATATCAATATAATGAATTAACACGGTATCAAAAGAATATGCTGCATATTGTATTTATTTGGTTTTTTAATGTTAAAATTAAATATAATGATGTAAAAATATAAAGAACCAAAATAAGAATATCTAATGAATATTGAGAGGTGTTACATGTTTAAAAATAAGAAATTAATTCGATTTGGTCTAACATTATTTATATGTTTATCTATAATTGATTTTACAATCAGTTATTTTCAAACATATCTTGAATCAGCAGCAGGGATTAATTGGGTAGTTCCTGAAATTTGGAGATTTATTTTGATTGATGCTCCTGAAGACGTATTTGTTCTGTTAGGTGCAATTGCCTTATATCAATTCACAAAAGAGACATCGCAAAAAAACGTATCAATCTAAATGCGCCTTTTTATAATTCGTAAAACTCTAAAAGCTCTTATAAAGTACAATAAAAAACCTCTTTTCTGTCTATAAGAATGCAGAAAGAGGTTTTTTTAATAATGTATTCACTAATAGCGGTTGTAAAAGGCTCATCTTCTAATCCTTCAAATAAGCTTTTTTCTCAAGTCCATCTATATCTACTTTTTTAGCCCTTTAAAGCTAATTTTTTTGTATACTGTCCATCCGTATAATCATATACGAAAAGTTGTCCATTCTTTAATCTTTATGAATAAGGTAAGGTGCAGATCTAGTGAAAAACAATTAAAAATTTTAGAGAATATTTCTAAAATACTTAGTTTCTCAGTTAAAAGTAACAATAATTCTAGTAGAAGTATTATTTTGGGATTTTTAAATATTGAACGAGGGAGAGGAGATATTTTTATGGATTCAAAAACTTATGAAAAGCTACAGGCACTACGTAGATATAAAGAGCCAATTCAAGCAGTATTGAGAACGGTTAAAAGACAAGATAAAGACAATCCAGATACTGAATATGCTGAGTTTGCCCTTGAAAACGGTAAGATTATAGGTATTTGTAAAAAAGAGGACTTCTCTGATTACTCTTTTAGAAGTATTACACAATTCACAGGTAATATTTTTAACGTAGTAATTACTCAAATTTCTGATGAACTGGATGTAAATAAAGTTCAGGTTTCAGTAAAAGAAGCAAGCAGGAGATCTGCAGATACCTTAATTCGTGAGTTAATAGAATTGGAGCAAGATGAAAGACTTCAAGTACCTACTTACGAAGCTGAGGTAACTGGATATAACATGAATGCTCAGGTTCCAACTATATTCTTACGTATTAATGGTGCGGAATGCTTCATGAAATTACATGAACTAAACTATGGAAGAGTGTATAAAAACGCTGTGGATCGCTATGCACCAATTGGTGAACATATCCCAGTTAAGGTTCTACAATTTAATCCAGAACAGCGACTAATCCACGTTTCTAGAAAAGCAGCCGTGGAAAATCCTTATCAGTTATTATCTGAATTAGCTGAAGGGGATACAATTGTAGGAAGGGTTGTAAATGTTGACCCGCGTTTTGGAGTTTTTGTTGAATTGGACCAAGGCTGCACAATTAAAGGAATTGTCCCTAAAACAATCGAACAGCCAGTATTGGATGACGTAGTAAGTATGAGAATTGTAAGTGTGGATGTGGAAAAAGAGAGAGGGTCGGGGGTTATCTTTAAGTTTCCATTTGGACGCAAAAAAGTTAACGATCCAACGGCGTTTTTATATAACTAATGAGTGCGCCGCAGGTTTCCGTACAAGAGAATGGAAAGGCGGTTCAATATTGGCTTAATAGGGACGAATCGTTATCACTTTGGGATGACCCCTCTTTACAGGGGGGACCAATTCTTCCAGATAAATTTAAACCACTTACAGATTTACGTAGTATATATGACAGAATTAATTCAGGTTTTATAAATGAAAAAGACAATTTAATACTAAAGCTTATTTGGGATTCATTAGCGATTACTGAAGCTCAAATTAAAAATTTTGTGGAATCTAAAATTAGTAGGTCACAGGTTTCAGAATCGCTGAAAAAACTGGTACTGTATGGATTTGTTAGTCGATGGGAGATAAAATCGGGGCTATTTCCGGATCAGCCCAAAACCTCTGCTCCAATCACTTTAAATACTGCCGGTCATTTGATGATGTGGGCTTATCATAACCGTAATACAAGCTATTCTTTAAAGCCAGAACAGTGGTTAAAACTTGGAGTAGCAGGGGTACAAAGATTTGTTACTATGAATCAAATAAAATATGAGTTTGCAGTAGGACAACAATTATTAAAAAACTGGTGCTGGTATCCGAAGCTACAAGGTACTGGTACTGGGTATAATCCAATTGCTGTTGGAGAAATTAAAACTCCGATTGGAAATCAAAACTTCATATTTGAAAGGGTACAACAGGGGCAGCGATATGCACAACATTTAAAATCGCGATTGAAAATTTGGGAAGATCAAATTCAAAATGGACCAAATAATTTATTGAACTTCGAAAATACGAAGAGTTTACCAGGTATTTTTATTTTATCTATATCTAATCTCGCTTTAGCAGAACATGTTAGAAAGGAGCTAATGTTAGACTTACGTAAAATTCCTATCATGCTCGTAATAGACGAATGTATTCACAGTGAGGGATTCGCAAAATCTTTTTATATTTCAACTCAAAACGGAATTCAGCAAGCACCATTACCATTTTTGAGATAACAAGAGCTGCTTCAGGTAAATATGCCGAAGCAGATTTTTGTGGTTAAAAGGTAAAATAGGTAACGGTCATTTGTAGTTTTCTGAAGAAAATAGGGGTGCATGAAATGAATGATTTAAAACGATGTCAAAAAGTATTTAAAAGATTTAAATTAAAATCTAAGCTATTAATACTATCATTCCAACAAGAAACAAGAATTCAAGCTATATCCAAAATGTATTTTTTCTGTGGCTTTTTAAATTCTTTTTTCAAAGAGAAGATGGGAGCAATTTGTTTCTGCCTAATTAAACTCAGCAAGGACAAGTCTATATTCGCGGTACCACTACCAGTCATTTAATCTTGTGTAAAGATGTCTCATCAACTGAAGGGCAAGAAGTCTATACCAAGAGCAGATTGTTGATATTTAATGAAGAAGAATCAGTTTTATAATAAGAGGAAAAATGCAATTCGAATGATTGCTATTTTATTAGTGGGGATTTGAATATAAGGGGTTTTGTTAAAATGGTATGTAGCAATATTGAAATGTAATATATGGTAAAATTTATATATAAGGCTGATAATTTAATACTAAAAATGTGGGGGATTAATAGTGAAGGCGAACTTGGAAACAGTAAAAGAATACTTACAGAGCAATGAAGAAGTAATTTCTACACTTTATTGTGCAATAAATCTTGGTTATGTTAGTAGATCTGGAATTTTAGCTGCTACAAATAAAAAGTTATTGTTTTGTGCTGACTATATGTTCAGAAAAGGCTTTAAATGGGAATATGAATACGCTGAGGTAAATCACTTCAATCATACAAATGTTATAGATGTAGAGATATCTAGTATTCCTGCTATCAAAAAAATAATATTGAATTACGGTGATGATTTTATTGTATTTGATAATTTTTCGACTCCATCAAAAGTGAATCCATTTTATGAGCTAGTCCAATCAAAGATATAATCGTGAAGGAACTATTATCGCGTTGTTTTACTTGATAGCAAGATTCTTAGTCTTACCCCAGTCACCGAACACAGGGCTTGTAGCCATATTAGTTGATGCGGTTGCTTGGAGAGGGTTGAGAGGTATCTTGATTTTAAAATGATTTATTTCGAATTTCCCCTGTCGTGGATGAGATTTCTCTCCTCCTCTTGTAAGCTGTTACTACTATAATGTTTTTTGTTTCATCTGCATAAAAGGATAATTGTGGTTTTTGTAGAATAAATAAGTCGGGAGAGGTGAAAGGATAATGATATATATAGAAATATTAGAAGAGTTATCAGTAGGGGGAATATATACCGAAAGGCAAATTTATGAATTGTTATACAATGCTGGTACTGAAATAACAATTTTATGTGAATCTGTATTAGAATTTGGTGAATCTGAAATAGAAAGATTCCAAGTGATGGGTAAGTATGAGATATTTATTCATAAAAATGAGAATCATTCATATTCTGCGCCATCGAAAAAAACCATGGTTTATGTTATAGAGAAAATTTAAAAGCATCCAAAACGGGTGTTTTTTCTTTATTGAATAGAAATTACACATTAAACGTATTTAATGTTTCTTTAGGTATAAAGATAATCATACAATGACAGGGCAAGGTCTTTTCTTACTTGTTAGTTACCTCAATTTATATGTATCTCTTGGCGCTTGGGCGAGGGTGCTTTTTTTATTGCACATTATGATAAGGACAAGTTCTTTGTGTCCTATTCAATACTTAGGATAAACCCCTTGAATTATAAGACTTTATGGTGAATTTAATAATGTTTTTGGAAAGAGTGGAATGGAATATATTAAGGGCTTGTTTTGATTGGATTTTTCAGAATAAGCCCTTTCCTTTTTTCGTTTATCAAGGTTATTATTCTCAAATTCATTTATCGTTAGAACAGTTAGTTTACCGAGGACGGAATTCTAGTATCATTCCTGCTTAAATAATTTTCAACTGTTTTAATTTTGAAAAGTTAATTAGTAATTAGATTTATGAAAAAATGGTTTTAAGTAATTTAGGGAAAATAATCCTACTAAAATTAGTTTCTAAAATATTGTTAAAATATTTCAGGGAAATACTTTAGCTTGAAATTCCGAAAAATTTTGAGGATTATTGTTTAGATTCTAAATAAAAAGTCTAAAAAAAATATTATATCTGAAATTTCGACAAATTAATCCATTGTAATTATATAACAAAAAATGTAATATAATGTTGTTCGGTTGGAAAAAAAGAAAATACCGAATTTAATGATAATTAATGATTGTAGGTTCGAAAAAAGATTGTGTCTCGTTGCTTGTAAAAAGGAAGGGGATTTATGGGGAAATGGTTGTCAGAGTCCAGAGGGTCATCTTATATTGTAGCCTTCTATCTTTGTTTAATTTTATTTCTGTAGTGATTTTTTTCGAATGAGTTATTAGCTACTACGTATTACATTTTAGAATTTTGTAGTTGGAGGGATTAAAAAACATACTTAGCGTTTGTTTTAGCTGGAATGTTTTAAATAGCTATTCCTTCTGCTTGTATCGAGAGTTCATGATTGTGAATTAAGTTGGTACTATGTATATACCCATTCTCGATAATTTTGAAGTTTATTAACATCCATTGTACTGCCTATATAATTTAAAACATATAATGAAGGTGGAGCAGAAATGAAAACAAAAAAGATTGAATTATTGCCTTTAACCCAGGCGCAAAAAAGAATATGGTATACAGAATTACTTTATCCAAATACGACTGCCTGCATTCTATCAGGGACAATAAAAATGCAAAATCAGATAGATGTAAATATTTTACAACAATCTTTTCAATCTGTTATTAAAGAAAATGATGCTTTTCGAATAAAATTAGCTTTTGAAAATAGTGAAGCAAAGCAGTATGTTGAACCATATACATATAAAGAAATAGATTATATTGATTTCTCTGAAACATCAACGCTAGACAATGCAGAAAATTGGCTAGATTCTCATAATAGAACTCCTATGAAACTTTACGATTCAGAATTATCTGAAATTACTATATTTAAAATTAACGATAATGAGTATGGCTATAATATTAAAATTCATCACATCATATGCGATGGAATCTCTTTAGCTCAGATTGTTGAAGATGTGAATCAAAATTATGCTGATATGGTCAAAGGTACTTTTTTTGATACATATAAAAAACATTCGTATCTAGATTATATTCAAACGGAAGAGGAATATGAGAAGTCAGCACGTTTTCAAAAAGATAGAGCATTTTGGTTGAGAAATTTTGAATCTCTTCCAGATTTCACTGAATTGAAACCTTACAATCCTTTATTAACAAGTACAGCTGCGGAAAGAACATATTTAGAAGTCAGTGTGGATTTTTATCACAAAGTAAGGGAGTTTTGTAAGGAAAATAAAATTAGCATATTCACGTTCTTTTTAGGTTCTTTATATATGTACATATATAAAGTTACGAATGAAAAGAACCTTATTATTGGAACAAATTACGCCAATCGAACCACAAGACAAGAAAAAGAAACAATAGGAATGTTCACTAGTACAGTGGCTGTTAAAGTTTCTTTAGATCCTGAAGATAATATTATTTCATTTTTACAAAAGGTATCGAAGGAGCAGGCAAAAATTCTTCGACATCAGAAGTATCCATATAATAAGTTGATTAAAGATGTTAGGGAAATGCATTCTATGCCTGACCTTGGTCGACTCTTTGGAATTACTATGGAATATCGTCCATTTAGGAATATGGTAGATATGGATGGTACTAAACTAGAAATAAAAAGTAGTTTTTGTGGAAATGAAGTGAATGATCTTCTTGTTCATGTGGTTGAAAAAATAGATGAGGAATATTTAGAGATTTATGCTGATTATCGTACCTGTCTATTTGATGAAGAGTATATTAATGTATTATTCAGACATGTATTCGCAATTGCGGAACATATCATGAATCATCCTCTTGAAAAAATAACTGAAGTATCTCTAATTAGTGAATATGAAACAAAGCAGTTATTGGATAAATTTAATAATACCTCTTCGGAATATCCGGCTGAAAAGACAGTATATCAACTGTTCGAAGAACAAGTGGAACGCACACCGGACCACCTTGCGGTTGTATTCGAAGATCAGCAGTTGACATACCGTGAGCTGAATGAACGAGCAAATCAGTTGGCGCGAACGTTAAGGAAAGAAGGCGTACAG
>Ga0213824_1000251_pt1 | contig 46155 bp, 45 predicted proteins | sample MC6MC0906MG_FD_179892 | JGI IMG/M metagenome (GOLD analysis project Ga0213824, IMG submission 179892) | Enriched soil aggregate microbial communities from Iowa State University, Ames, United States - MC6-MC0906-MG | ecosystem: Environmental > Terrestrial > Soil > Unclassified | place: USA: Iowa...
TGAAGAAACAAATGATTTTCTAGAATCACTTGTAGTAGGTTTTGTAGAAAATAAAGAAGTAATTGATGAAGCGATTCGTCAAAACTTAAAAAAATGGAAGCTGGAGCGTATTAGTATTGTTGATCGCAGTATTTTACGTGTAGCTGTGTATGAAATGAAATACATGGAAGAAATTCCACACAACGTAACAATTAACGAAGCGATTGAAATTGCTAAAACATTTGGGGATGAGGAATCTCGTCGTTTTATTAACGGCGTTTTATCTAATATAAAAGATACACTGTAATTTCTTTAAGGGGGAATCTTAAAATGGTAGCAGTAATCATCAAAGGAAATGAAGTTGCGGAGAAAAAACGAGCACAATTAACAGAAGAAGTTGTGAAGTTGAAAGAGCAAGGGATTGTACCAGGATTAGCAGTTATTCTAGTTGGAGAAGATCCAGCATCTCGTTCTTATGTAAAAGGGAAAGAAAAGGGCTGTGAACAAGTAGGAATCTATTCAGAGTTAATTGAACTTCCTGAAACAATTACTGAGGAGCGTTTGCTTGCTGAAATCGATCGCTTAAATAGCGATGACCGTATTAACGGCATATTAGTGCAATTACCTTTACCAAAACATATTGAAGAAAAAGCTATCATTGAAAGAATTTCACCAGAAAAAGATGTAGATGGATTTCACCCAATCAGCGTGGGACGTATGATGACGGGACAAGATACATTCCTTCCATGTACACCGCACGGTATTGTAGAATTAGTAAAAGAAACAAATCTTGATATCTCGGGAAAACATGTTGTAGTAATTGGAAGAAGTAATATTGTCGGCAAGCCAGTGGGACAATTGTTCTTAAATGAAAATGCAACTGTCACATACTGTCATTCTAAGACGCAAAATATGAAAGAGTTATCGAAGTTAGCTGATATTTTAATCGTAGCAGTTGGACGACCTAAGATGATAACAGCTGATTATATTAAAGAAGGAGCGGTTGTAATCGATGTTGGTGTAAACCGTTTAGAAACAGGCAAACTTTGTGGCGATGTTGATTTTGACAACGTGTTAGATGTTGCGGGTTACATTACACCTGTGCCAAAGGGTGTTGGTCCAATGACAATCACAATGCTTCTTCATAATACTGTTGAATCTGCTAAACGTGCAGGTGTCGTTTGTAAATAATTTGAGTCGGCTATGAGGAGAGAAAAATGGAGAAACAATATTTAACCGTTACAGCATTAACACGCTATATAAAAACAAAAATAGAATATGATCCGCATTTGCAGTCTGTTTGGTTAAAAGGTGAAATTTCCAATTTTAAAAATCATAGTCGTGGTCATATGTATTTTACATTGAAAGATGAAAATGCAAGAATCGCAGCGGTTATGTTTGCGGGTCATAATCGTAACATTAAATTCAGACCGGAAAATGGAATGAAAGTACTTGTAAAAGGAAAGATTTCTGTTTACGAGGCGAGTGGTTCTTATCAAATTTATATTCAAGACATGCAGCCTGATGGAATTGGAAACTTGCATTTAGCTTATGAGCAATTAAAAGTTCGTTTAGAGGAAGAGGGCTTGTTTTCTCAAGTTTATAAAAAAACAATTCCTCCGTATGCTAAAACAATAGGTGTAATCACGTCGCCAACAGGAGCAGCGATTCGCGATATTATAACAACAATTAAACGTCGTTACCCAATTGGGAATGTTATTGTGTTTCCAGTACTTGTACAAGGGGAGTCAGCAGCTCCCTCGATTGTACAAGCGATTCGTACAGCGAATGAAATGGGAGATATTGACGTTTTAATTGTTGGACGTGGTGGAGGCTCTATTGAAGAATTATGGGCCTTTAATGAGGAAGTAGTTGCAAGAGCAATTTTTACAAGTGAGATTCCGATTATTTCGGCTGTAGGCCATGAAACAGATTTTACAATCGCAGATTTTGTCGCGGATTTACGTGCACCAACACCGACTGCAGCAGCTGAGCTGGCGGTACCTAATATTATAGAGCTACAAGAAAAGGTATTACAAAGAACTCTGAGATTGCAAAGAGCAATGAGAGAGAGAGTACATAAAAAAGAAGAAAAACTGCAAGTGTTACAAAAATCTTATGCGTTCCGTTATCCAAGGCAAGTGTATGAACAAAAAGAAGAGCAGTTAGACAGGGCTCTTGAACAACTTGTTTTAGCGAAAGAGCGTTATATAGATAAAAAAGTAAATCAATTAAAGCAACTTTCATTTTATTTAGAAAAGCACCACCCATCTCAAAAAATTATACAAACGAAAACGGCAATTGAAACGTTGCAAAAGCAGTTGCAACGTGAAATGCAAACATTACTTCAAACGAAGGAGTTCGTATTTGTGAGAGCGGCTCAAAAGCTTGAGGTATTAAGCCCGCTTAAAGTAATGATGAGAGGGTATGGGCTTGTATACGATGAAGAGAAACAAGTATTAAAAAGCGTGAAAGATGTTAGCCTTGGAGATGCTGTTTCGGTTCAATTACAAGATGGAATACTAGATTGTAGCGTATCAAGCATAGAGGAGCGTGAATTGAATAATGGAAAATAAGTTAAGCTTTGAAGAAGCAATTTCGCAGCTTGAGCACCTCGTTTCTAAGCTTGAACAAGGTGATGTACCTTTAGAGGAAGCGATTTCTTATTTTAAAGAAGGCATGGAATTATCTAAGTTTTGTGATGAGAAATTGAAAGATGTACAAGAACAAATGGCAGTTATCCTTGGGGAAGATGGAGAGCTTAAACCGTTTACTGCTTTAGGAGATGAAGCATAGTGACACATATAGCTTTTGATGCTTTTTTGAAAGAGAGTAAAACTTTCGTAGAAGAAAAGCTTGTAAGCTATGCAAATGAATTACAATGTCCAAATGTGCTTCGTGAAGCGATGGCATATTCTTTGGAAGCGGGTGGGAAACGTCTCCGCCCGTTACTTTTATTTGCAACGTTACAAGCGTTTGGGAAAGAAAAAAATCTTGGAGTGGGTGCAGCTTGTGCTCTTGAAATGATTCATACATATTCGTTAATTCATGATGATTTACCTTGTATGGATGATGATGATCTAAGACGAGGAAAGCCTACAAATCATAAAGTATTTGGTGAAGCAATGGCAGTTTTAGCAGGAGATGGTTTGTTGACATATGCTTTTCAAGTTATTATGGCATATGAGCAAAAAGCAATCTCTGCTGAAAAGAAAGTAAGACTTGTACTTGAGCTTGCGAAAGCAGCAGGACCTGAAGGAATGGTTGCTGGACAAGTGGCAGATATGGAAGCTGAAGGAAAACGACTTACAATTAATGAATTAGAGTGCATCCATAAGCATAAAACAGGTAAACTGCTTGAGTTTGCTGTACTTGCAGGAGCGATACTTTCTGATGCTACAGAAGAGCAGGAAGAGAAGTTACTTGCATTTGCGAAATATATCGGTCTAGCTTTCCAAATTAGAGACGATATTTTAGATGTAGAAGGAATCGAAGAAGAGATTGGAAAACCAATTGGTAGTGATGTTTCTAATGAAAAGAGTACATATACGACGCTATTTACTGTAGATAGAGCAAAATTTATTTTAGAGGAGACAATTGCAAAAGCAAAGGATTCTATTAGCTCCTTGAAATTACAAGATGAATATTTACTATCTATTTGTGATTTAATCGCAAAACGTAATAACTAATATAACAGCGTTTTCATTTGTTGAGTCATTCATCATTTTATGATATAAATGTAGGAAAAGGTTTTTCTTTTCTTGTTATTGGCAAAAATATATGTAGATTACATTGCCGTTATCACTTCGTGTTAGCGGCTATTTTTTTCATCGCGTAAATAAATATGATGTATAATATAATAAGTGAAAAAAATGGAAGTGTTTTCTGAAAGCAGGGCAAGATAAAAAGAATAGAAAGAGAATTTCTTGTGTTGTGTAAATGTTTCTTATAATGTTTGACATGTTGACAGATTATGAAATGAAAGTGAGTGATCCGTGTGGATCTAACGCAAATTCAAAACCCTAGTTTTTTGAAAGATATGTCTATTAGTGAACTAGAGGGATTGAGTGAGGATATTCGTAAGTTTTTAATTGAAGAGCTCTCTCAAACAGGTGGACATATTGCACCTAATTTAGGTGTAATAGAACTCACAATTGCTCTGCATAAATTATTTGATAGTCCGAAAGATAAGTTTTTATGGGATGTAGGACATCAATCCTATGTACATAAAATTCTAACAGGGCGTGCGAAAGAATTCGGCACATTAAGGCAATACCAAGGTCTATGTGGTTTCCCAAAACGCTGCGAGAGTGAGCATGATGTTTGGGAAACTGGTCATAGTTCAACGTCATTATCTGCTGCAATGGGAATGGCTCTAGTGCGTGATTTAAAGAAAACGGAAGAATACGTTATACCAATCATTGGCGATGGTGCATTAACAGGCGGGATGGCTTTAGAGGCATTAAACCATATTGGTCATGAAAAAACGGACATGATTGTTATTTTGAATGACAATGAAATGTCAATTGCACCAAACGTCGGTGCGCTTCATAATGTACTTGGTCGTTTACGTACCGCAGGGAAGTACCATTGGGTAAAAGATGAATTAGAGTATATATTGAAGAAAATCCCAGCAGTTGGCGGGAAAGTTGCTGCGACAGCAGAGAAAATAAAGGATAGTCTAAAATATTTACTAGTATCAGGTGTCTTTTTCGAAGAGTTAGGCTTTACATATTTAGGCCCAGTTGATGGACATGATTATGAAAAGTTATTCGAAACGTTGCAATATGCAAAGAAAACAAAAGGCCCAGTGCTTGTTCATGTTATTACGAAAAAAGGAAAAGGTTATAAACCAGCTGAGAGTGATGTTATTGGGACTTGGCATGGAACAGGACCGTATAAAATTGAATCAGGTGACTTCGTTAAACCGAAAGAAGTTGCACCAGCATGGAGTGCTGTTGTTAGTGAAACAGTACTTAAGCTAGCGAGAACGGATGAGCGTATCGTTGCAATTACACCTGCAATGCCTGTTGGATCGAAACTTGAGAAATTCCAAAAAGAATTCCCGGATCGTATGATTGATGTAGGTATTGCAGAACAGCATGCTACAACAATGGCGGCTGGTATGGCAACGCAAGGAATGAAGCCATTCTTAGCAATTTATTCAACATTTTTACAAAGAGCATATGACCAAGTTGTTCATGATATTTGTCGTCAAAATTTAAATGTTTTCATTGGAATAGATCGCTCTGGATTAGTAGGAGCAGACGGTGAAACGCATCAAGGTGTATTTGACATCGCGTTTTTACGTCACTTGCCGAATATGGTTCTTATGATGCCGAAAGATGAAAATGAAGGTCAACATTTAGTCTATACGGCGATGCAATATGAAGATGGACCGATTGCTTTACGTTATGCACGCGGCAATGGACTTGGCGTTCATATGGATGAAGAATTAAAGGCGATTCCAATTGGTTCATGGGAAACGTTAAAAGAAGGCACACAAGCGGCTATTTTAACATTTGGTACGACAATACCAATGGCAATGGAAGCAGCTGAGCGTCTTGAAAAGGCTGGAGTTTCAGTCAAAGTAGTGAATGCTCGCTTTATTAAACCAATGGATGAAGCATATTTACATGAGCTTTTAGGGAAAAATATACCGATTTTAACGATTGAAGAAGCTTGTTTAATCGGAGGTTTTGGAACAGGAGTAGTTGAATTTACATCTGAAAATGGATACCATAGTGCGTTAATTGAAAGAATGGGTATTCCAGACCGTTTCATAGAGCACGGTAGTGTAACAAAATTATTAGAAGAAATTGGTTTAACGACAGATGCTGTTGTAGACCGTATTCATACAATGATTCCATCAAAACAAAAAAGGGCGTAACAAATGAGCGTAAAAAAAGAAAGAGTAGATGTACTATTAGTAGAGCGAGGACTTATAGAAACGCGCGAGAAGGCTAAACGTGCTGTTATGGCCGGGCTCGTATATGCGAATGAAATGAGACTCGATAAGCCAGGAGAGAAAATCTCACAAGATACAGAGATTACGGTAAAGGGACAAGTTATGCCGTATGTCAGTCGTGGTGGTTATAAACTTGAAAAGGCATTAGAGGTATTTCATTTAGATTTACAAGATAAAGTTATGATAGATATTGGTTCATCAACTGGTGGCTTTACAGATTGTGCGCTTCAAAATGGAGCGAAGTTATCTTATGCATTAGATGTAGGATATAATCAACTTGCATGGAAATTGCGTCAAGATGAGCGTGTTGTTGTGATGGAACGAACGAACTTCCGTTACGTGACACCGGCAGACTTAGAGCGCGGTTTACCTCAGTTTGCAAGTATTGATGTTTCATTTATATCATTAAAGCTAATATTGCCGGTTTTAAAAACAATGCTTATGTTAAATGGTGAAGTAGCTGCATTAATTAAACCGCAGTTTGAAGCTGGAAGAGAACAAGTTGGGAAAAAAGGCATTGTTCGTGATAGAAAAGTACATGAAGCTGTCGTGGAAATGATTGTCGATTTTGCTTTGAAGGAAGGCTATGATGTCGAAGGTTTAACATTCTCACCAATTACGGGCGGGGATGGTAATATTGAATTTTTAATCCATCTAAAATGGCATGGAGAGCGTGAGAATGGCGAAAATCATTCGCCGGTTTCTATTGAGCAAGTTGTTACAGAGGCGCATGACGTTCTAAAACAAAAAGGGAAAGGGGAATAACATATGTTGTTCCTCTTTTTGTTGTAATTGTATAATGATTGTAAAAACAATTGTGTACAAGAAACGAATTATACGTTAACATAAATAAGTGAAGTATACCAATGTTTAAACTATGGTAAGAGATAGTGTGAGGTGCAAATGTATGAATAAAGGTCAGCGCCATATTAAAATCAGGGAAATTATTGCGAACAAAGAAATTGAAACACAAGATGAACTAGTTGATATTTTACGTAATGAGGGATTTAATGTAACGCAAGCAACAGTATCGCGCGATATTAAAGAACTGCACTTAGTTAAGGTGCCATTACATGATGGACGCTATAAATATAGCTTACCAGCAGATCAACGATTTAACCCGTTGCAAAAATTAAAACGAAATCTAGTGGATTCATTTGTAAAATTAGACACGGCAGGACATATGCTTGTGCTAAAAACATTGCCTGGTAACGCTCATTCACTTGGGGCACTTATTGATCATTTAGAGTGGGATGAGATTATCGGAACCATTTGTGGTGATGATACTTGCTTAATTATTTGCCGTACACCTGAAGATACAGGTGTTGTCTCTGATCGTTTCTTAAATATGCTGTAACAAAAAAATCTTGTTTACTTTCCTCTGTAAAGTGGAAAGTAAACAAGATATTTTTATTGGTTAAAAATATGAATTATTAAATGCAATATAATATTTTCTTTAAATAAAGTTAGAAAATAGGTGGATTGACCCGTAAAACGAATGTTTGGTACAATGGAGCGGGTTAGATGAGTAATTTATACATATAAACATATAGTATAACTATTTGAATGAAGAGTACTTAAAAAAAGCCCTTAGTAGGGGATTAGTATATAACGAGGTGAATGGGGCATTGTTATCGGAATTATCGATCAGAAACTTTGCTATTATTGAGGCATTAAATATTTCTTTTCAAAAAGGTTTAACCGTTTTAAGTGGTGAAACAGGAGCCGGAAAATCTATTATTATTGATGCGATTAGTTTGCTTGTTGGCGGCCGTGGTTCAGCGGAGTTTGTTCGATATGGCACAGAAAAGGCTGAAATAGAGGGTTTATTTTATGTAGAAGATGATAAGCATCCATGTATCGCAAAGGCAGAAGAATTAGATATAGAAATAGAAGATGGCATGATTATTTTGAAACGTGATATTGCTGCGAACGGAAAAAGTGTATGCCGTGTAAATGGGAAGCTTGTTACACTTAGTATATTAAAAGAGATTGGAAAAACGCTTGTTGATATACATGGACAGCATGAAACGCAAGATTTAATGAATGAAGAGCGTCATATGTTTATGCTAGATCATTTTGATGGAGATCGTATTGTTAAACAATTAGACATATATCAGAACGTATACGGAGACTATGAAAAATTAAAAAAACAGCTGAAATCTTTAAGTGAAAATGAACAACAAATGGCTCATCGTCTAGATTTAATTCAATTCCAACATGAAGAAATTCGTAAGGCAGATTTAAAAATGGATGAAGAATATGAATTGACTGAGGAACGATTGAAAATATCCAATTTTGAAAAGATTTATAAAGCGTTAGGGGATGCGTATCGTTCGTTGAGTGGGGACGGCCAAGGGTTAGATCATGTAAGGAATGCAATGAGTCAAATGGAGAGTATTACGCATTTAGATGAGGCGTATCAAGAAAGCCATGATTCAATTGCAAATAGCTATTACTTATTAGAAGAAGTTGCATATCAGCTTAGAGAAAAGTTAGATATGATGGAATATGATCCGAAACGTTTAGATGAAATTGAAACACGGTTGAATGAAATCCGTATGTTAAAGAGAAAGTATGGAAATACTGTAGAAGAGATTTTAGCGTATGCTGATAAAATTGAACAAGAAATTTTTACAATTGAAAATAAAGACGTACATATTGAAACGACGAGAAAGCAGCTAAAGGAATTAGAAAGTGTCATCTTAAAAGAAGCAACGTTGTTAAGTGATATGCGTCATGAACTGGCAGACCATCTTACAAACGCTATTCATCAAGAATTAAAAGAATTATATATGGAAAAAACGAAATTTGAAGTGAGAATAATGAAGAGGGAAGGAAATGCAGAAGAACCTCTTGTAGAAGGAACACCGGTGAAACTTACGGCGGATGGCTACGATCACGTGGAGTTTTATATTTCAACGAACCCTGGTGAACCGTTAAAGCCGCTTTCAAAGGTTGCTTCTGGCGGAGAGTTATCTCGTATTATTTTGGCTTTAAAAAGTATTTTTTCTAAGCATCAAGGTGTTGCTTCAGTTATTTTTGATGAAGTAGATACTGGTGTGAGTGGTCGGGTTGCACAGGCTATTGCGGAAAAAATCTATCGTGTATCGGTAAACTCGCAAGTACTTTGTATTACGCACTTACCTCAGGTAGCTTCAATGGCGGACTCGCATTTATTTATTAGAAAACAAGTGGCGAATGATCGGACGATTACATCTGTTACGGTGCTAAGTACGGATGAAAAAGTAACAGAAATTGCTCGGATGATTTCGGGTGTAGAAATTACAGATTTAACGACAGAACATGCGAAAGAGTTACTTACGCAAGCACATCATTTCAAACAGACAGCAGAGGCTATCCAGTAATGGATAGCTTTTTTTCTCAAATGATGATTTCTTAATTCTTCCGGTTATAAATAAAGCACTGCAAGGAGAGATTAAAAAGTGAAGCCAAGAGGCTGAATGTGGGGTAGGAGCGAGGAGAGTGAACAAATTGAAATTAGAAAGATTTCGAAAAATAATAGGTCTTTGTCTCCTTGTTTCTTTAGTTTTTATTGGATGTTTTAAACCGCTTCGAACGTTTATTTCATCCCCAAAGCAACTTGTTGTTTTTGAAGGACAACAATCAGAAATAGCATCATTACCAGTTTTTAAGGCTTCATCTACAAATCGTAATGTATTCACAGTAAGTTCAAATGAACAAGAGCTTATGGTGAATTCTCACCAAAATGGTGAAGCTGATATGGTGTTTCAACTCGCTGGTTTTCCAGTGAAAAAAGTAAATGTAAAAGTATTAAAAGATTTTAAAGTTATCCCTGGTGGACAATCGATTGGTGTGAAATTGAACACAAAAGGTGTACTTGTTGTAGGCCATCATTTAATTCAAACTGAAAAGGGTAAAGTATCTCCTGGTGAAACAGCTGGTGTACAGATTGGGGATATGATTACTGCAATTAATGGGAAAACAATTGAAAGAATGAGTGATGTAGCACCATTTATTCACGATAGTGGAGAAACAGGTGAACCACTTAATCTTGTTTTGCTAAGAGATGGAAAATACATTCGCACTAAGTTAACACCACAAAAAGACAGTGGGGAATCGTCTTATCGTATTGGTTTATATATTCGTGACTCGGCAGCTGGAATTGGAACAATGACATTTGTTCATCCGGATTCCATGAAATACGGGGCGCTTGGTCATGTCATTTCTGATAATGATACAAAAAAGCCAATTCAAGTAGAAGATGGACAAATTATGCGCTCGACCGTAACCTCTATTGAAAGAGGAAGTCACGGGAATCCAGGAGAAAAATTAGCAAGATTTTCACCGGATCGTGAAGTGATTGGTAATATTACAGTAAATAGCCCGTATGGTATTTTCGGGAAATTAAATACAAATATGACAAACGGCATAATGGATAAAGCGATGCCTATCGCATTATCCCATCAAGTAAAAGAAGGGCCAGCGAAAATATTAACAGTTATTGATCAAGATAAAGTTGAAGCGTTTGATATTGAAGTTGTTAGTACGGTACCACAAAAGTTCCCAGCTACAAAAGGTATGGTTATAAAAGTGACAGACAAACGTTTACTAGCAAAAACGGGTGGTATTGTACAGGGGATGAGCGGAAGTCCGATTGTACAAAATGGGAAAGTAATTGGTGCTGTTACACATGTATTTGTAAATGATCCAACGTCAGGATACGGTGTTCATATTGAATGGATGTTACATGAGGCTGGAATTAATATTTATGATCAAGAGAAAAAAGCGAGCTAATGCATATTAGCTCGCTTTTCTATTGAAAAGTTCGTTGAAATTTTGTAAAAGCTCCGCAAGAGCTGTTTTTTGTTGTAAAATATAAGAAAAGGGTTGAACGTTTCGTTGTAATTCTATGATGAAATGTGTTGCGAAAGAAAGTAAATGGGCGATAAATATATTTTTTTGTGTTTTTATCGGAAAGTAAGAAACTTTAAAAGGGAATTTTCACACAATTGTCGAACAATTCATGTAGCCTAGAAGCTTACACATGTCGGAAGAATCGATTCGGTAAGGGAGGAAAAACTGTGGAGAAAATTAAAGTATGTCTTGTGGATGATAATAAAGAATTGGTATCAATGCTAGAGAGCTATGTTGCTGCTCAGGATGATATGGAAGTGATCGGAATTGCTTACAATGGTCAAGAATGTTTAAACTTATTGACAGACAAGCAGCCTGATGTACTCGTTTTAGACATTATTATGCCACATTTAGATGGTCTAGCTGTGCTAGAGAAAATGCGACATATTGAAAGGTTAAGACAACCTAGCGTTATTATGTTGACAGCATTTGGACAGGAAGATGTGACGAAAAAAGCGGTTGATTTAGGTGCATCATATTTCATATTAAAACCATTTGATATGGAGAATTTAACGAGTCATATTCGTCAAGTGAGTGGTAAGGCAAATGCTACCATTAAACGTCCATTACCATCTTTCCGATCAGCGACAACGATCGATGGAAAACCGAAAAACTTAGATGCGAGTATTACAAGTATCATTCATGAAATTGGTGTACCTGCTCATATTAAAGGGTACATGTACTTACGAGAAGCAATCTCTATGGTGTACAATGATATCGAATTACTAGGATCTATTACGAAAGTATTATATCCAGATATCGCAAAGAAATATAATACAACAGCAAGTCGTGTCGAGCGCGCAATCCGTCACGCAATTGAAGTGGCTTGGAGCCGTGGGAATATTGATTCTATTTCGTCCTTATTTGGTTATACAGTATCCATGTCAAAAGCAAAACCTACGAACTCTGAGTTCATCGCAATGGTTGCGGATAAGCTAAGACTTGAACATAAGGCTTCGTAAATGTTGATATAATAGTATCTGACGCGAATTTAACGTTAAAGATCGTTGAGCAATAAATATCTTTTTTGACCGATAAATAACACGGTCATTTGGTGATAAACACCGTTCTTTTGGTAGTTACTAAAACTATCGAGAGGGCGGTGTTTTTTTGTTGTCTGATTTCGAATTTCAAATCGAAAATTTTATGTTGTATTGTACGTCGAAGAATCTTTCGGTTAAGACATTGAAAAGTTACGAGCAGACACTCAAGTTGTTTTCAGCGTACATAAAGAACGAATTTGATATAAGTGAAGTCGATAAAGTTAAATCGGCACACATACGTCATTATATTAAGTATTTGAGAGAACGCGGTAAGTATACGGTAACAGTTAACGAAAAATCTGCGACAGTTAATTTTCCGCATATGCGAGATGATTATCGTAAGCCTTTAAGTACTACGACGATTTCTAATTATATTCGAAATATAAAAGTGTTTTTTAATTATTTATACGAAGTAGAGCGGGAGATACGCAAGAACCCAGTCGAAGCGATAGAAAGTATAAAGCCTAGCCGTAAAAAGAAGCCGTTATTGTCAAAAGAAGAGCTTCAAAAAGTAATGAGAACCTTTGATAATACAACATTTCATGGGTATCGTGATTGGCTAATTACACGTCTGATATTAGATACAGGAATGCGGATTGGAGAATGTTTAGCTCTTACACCTGACGTAATTGATTTTAAAACGAAGTCTATTCTTATTGAAAATCCTAAAAACAATCAACAAAGATATGTTTATTTTTCGCAAAAGATATCTAGAGAATTAAAGAATTGGTTGTTATATAGAGATCGCTATTCAAACAGTTTTTATCTATTCCCTACGATAAGAGGGACTCAATTAGAAATTCGTAATTTTGAACGAACTCTTAGGTTGAACGGTAAGAAGGTCGGAGTAGATATACATCCGCATCAATTACGGAATAATTTTGCGAAGTATTACTTGTTAAATGGAGGGGACTTCGTTACGTTATCGCATATTTTAGGACATTCAAGCGTAGAAGTAACGCAAAAAGCGTACTTAGATTTTACAGACGGTGAGATCGGACGCAAATACCAACGTCATTCACCGTTAAGTCATTTAGATATTTAATCGGAAAAGAAAAAATCCCCAGCGCCAACTGGAGATTCAAAACATTCGCATATAACTAAATAACCGATGACACCGTCATTTAATACCTTCATTCTATCGAAAAAATTCGAAGGGTGCAAGGCTTAGTTTCCTATTGTCTTTTTTAGGTATTGTATTGATGCGGTAAGTCGAAAAAGCGGAAGCCGTACCGCTATAAAAACGTAAAAGGGGGGCTGAACCGCCGCAAACATCAGCGCTATACAATCCAACGCATATCATTCCCCGTGCGTCGTATAGGTCTAGCCGATTGCGGGCATTGTACGGCAAGGGTGGAAATACGTTGTTACTACGGTAACAGGGTGTATCGAAAGATTTAAGCACTATGGGGCGTTTTGTAGTGTAGAAAGTCGATATGTGTGAAAGCACAAGGACGGGGAATGCGTTACTGAAAACCTCACACAACGAGCCGACGCTAGTTGTTAACGCCTTACCTCTATTAGCATTGATATATACGAAATCTGACGAAGTTTAAATGCTTCGTTATTTTTTATCTTTGCGAAATAGGGGTTCAAACTGCGCCCTGCTTCCTACAACTTCCTTGCCTCTGCTAGTCGATGTGTCACCGCTTGTCAATAGCATAAATTCGGTATTAAACGTCACTAGCGGAAGTGAGTTGAGTATCGAAGGTCGACACAGGCGATATAAAAGGTGGAAGACTTACGTATGCAGAAACGACTTACTATAAGACAGTACAAAAACGAAGGCGAGAATATAAACGAAACATTAAATAGAATAGCGATACTAGCTAAAAAAGAAGTGGAAGATTATTACATGGGAATATGCAATAATAATAAATATAGAACGATAATTAAAGCGCATTACATACCGCTGATCGAACTCCTGGTCAACGATAACTGGCATAAGGTAAATAACGAAGTACACTTTATAGATGATTGTTTCCGTAGAATAAGATATGCGATCAGAACGTTTGATGTAGATCGAGGAGATTTCGATAAGAGAGTTAAATGGCTATTATATCAGAGTGTACGACATTATTGCGGAAGTAGAGGGAAGAAGCGAGATGCTTTAAGGCTGATCGGAGATATTAGTGCATTGGAATCGTTGAGGGAATGCATAGATAGTACAGAAGAAAAAACGATCTATAATGCAAGTACATACGAAGAGACATACGCAAGGTTATACGAGAATATATGCGTGAAGGAAATAGATTTTATTGTACTAGATACTATGATACATACGGCGGAGAATTACGATAAGGTTACGGAGGCTGAAATCTCTAGAGCATTATCGAAAAAGACAGGGCGATCATTTGATTCCGCTAGAAGTATGATAAGAAGCTTTAAGAAGAGACTGCGTAAAAGGAACATCGGAAGGGAGGATATAGCATGCGAAACAAGCGCAAAGAGAGGTATCTAATTATATTCGCATTTTTATTTATGACGGCTGCGAAGGCATTCGGCAATCTATACGTAGCAGCTATCGGCGTAGCGTTTGGACTTTCCGTAGGATTGGCGTTTGTTACTGCGATGATTGGCGATTTTATACGCAAGAGGAAAGAAGAGGGGGACGCGTGAAGATTTTAAGCGAAGAAATGAAAATAAAATTAGGGAATATACAGATGACGCTTAATACGTATAGTCATGTGCTGCCGACGATGTGGCGGATAAGCTGAATGAAATGTTTGGATGACAAAATACCATTATATGTTAAGATGAATATACAGATGCTTGTAATGGGGGCTAGAGAATGGATACTATTTTTAAAACAATCAAAGAATACTTAGGCTTACATAAAACAAATTATGCTATTCAATTAAACGGACCATGGGGAATCGGTAAAACGTATTACGTAACCGAAATATTAAAGCCTGAAATAGAAAATTTACCTGTTCCAGATAGTGATAAGAAATATAAACTTATTTACATATCACTAAATGGGATAAAAAGTGTGGATGAAATCGATGAGATTTTATTTTTAAATTCAATTGATGGAGTTCTAAATGTAGGATACAGGTCTGCCAAATGGGGACTAAGGATTGCATCAAAAATCTCGCCTTTAGGAGTAGGACAAGGCGTTGAAGGTGAACTTTCTAATGTAGCAAAAAAATTTACAAATCTAAAGCATACGGTTTTATGTTTTGATGATTTAGAAAGAATTGATAAATCGCTTTCTATTCAGCATATTTTGGGTTATATTAATTCGAATTATGTTGAGCATGAAAATATAAAAACAATATTTATATCTAACCAAGAAAAATTAGAAGAAGAAAATTATTTTTATAAAATCAAGGAGAAAATTATTGGACGGACAATACAATATAATAAAGTCATTGATGAAGTACTCCCTGATTTTATATACAATAATTATCAGGAAAGCGAAAAAATTCGCGATTTTTATGAGGAAAATAGTCAAATCATACTGCAGATAATTAAATTTATGTCCGAAGGTGTTAACTTAAGAACATTAAGATTTATCTTTGATAGCTTTCTACAGGTAATAAATAATTGTGAGTTGGTAGAAAGAAATAATAGAATCAGTTTATCTATTTTTATTAATATACTTTTAATTTCCGAAGATTTTAAAAATGGGCTAGTTAATGAACCTAAAGAATTAGAACTATTATATGATTTGAGTACTCTTGGATTTTTAAGTTTTTCATCTAAAGAAGAAACAAAACAAGAAAAATACGCAAAAATTTTTAGGGATAAGTATTTGCAAAATAGTATGATTAGTGAATTATTCAAGATGCACAAATCGATAGGTATATATATTTTAACAGGGCATTTAAATGCAGAATTGTTAGAAGAAGAGATAAAAGAAATATATTTGAAACAGGAGAATAAAGAACAAAAAGCCCTAAGGGTTATTTACCTTTATTTTGATTTCGAGTTAGATGAATTGCAAAGTAACATAGAAATAGTAATCAAAGGAATTGAAAAAGGAAGTTATAAACCTGAAATATATCTTGAAGTATATAGATCATTATTTCACTTTAAGAGTGAAAACATTATTCAATTAGATTTAGAACAGTTACAAGAAAAATTTAATATTGGATTACAGAAATCTGTTGAGTTACATGGAGCTGAGGTAGAGGACTATAAACTTGAGCGGAATCTTTATTATGCAATTGAAGACCAGTACTATATAGAACTTGTAAATAAAATTAAAGAGAAAAAAATTGAGAAAACAAGAGAAAAAGACCATTTTTTAATTGAGGAATTTATGTGCTCAATAAAAGATGTAGATATGGATAAGTTTCGGATGCATTATTCTCAGATTAAAGATAAAGATAGCTTTTTTGCAAGTGTGGATCAGGAGAGATTATGTAATGAAATTTTTGATTTTCCGAATAAAGGAATTAGCATGTTTTCTACATTCATAAAAGAAAAATACTTGTATATAAGTAATGCGAACAAATTTTATAAGCATGAAGTAGAATTTATTGAAAATCTCATTTTATCTTTGCGCAGTAAAATTGAGGAAGTATTTATAGATTCTTTAAAGAAAAGTATAGTTTTAGAGTTAATAGATTGCTTAGAAAAAGTTAAAGAGCATATTTCAAAGTAATTACAACCGTGAGAAAGCCGTATGGACTTTCTTTTTTATGAAAATTAAATAAGCACAAATGAAAAACTTAAATTTATATCTTTCGTTAGCCAAGTAAGGAAATCGTACCCCGTACAATCACAACGTAATATCTAACGATGGGAAGTGGCGCTTTTCCTTCGTGTATATAGAAGAAACTAGGAAAAACGAGCTTCCTAACGCTTCCCATTTCTTCAACTTTTCGTTTGAATCCGTGTGAATAAGGGCTTTTATTCGAAAATTCTAGTATTTTATCATTACGAACCATTGTGCTTTATTGTGTGTTTCAGTAGCCTAACGCTCGTTATATGTACCCCTCAAGTAGCGTATATCGTATGCATTATCTTATTATACAGTAATCGGAAGGAGCATAAACGTTGATATGACAGTGCCATGACTGCGGTGCATTCGCTTGTTAGGCGAACTGAGCGGATCAGTACAAGACGCGGCAAAGGTCGGAAAATGTTAGCGAACGGAATCCGACTATACCACCAACCGCATAGGATTGACGAACGAAGGGGGCGGAGTTCGCTTGAAGCGAATTTTTTAGCTTAACTCGCTTGTAACTTGACTCTGAGTTAAGTTATAATATTGCTATAAGGATACTAAAAGTATCCACTATGATAAAAAAGTTAGCGCAATGATCCTGATGGCGGGGGATGAAAGTCGCTTTCGGGGATACATGAGTTCACTTAAAGTTAACCTGTTAGATTATTTTTTTATCTGTATGTTGCCTAAGGGGCAACAATGAGCTAAATGTTCTCAAAATGAAGCCTTTGCATACCTAATTAGAAAACTACAGGTTTATAAGTAATATTCTACATTAGATGTGGAATACTATATAAAGAAAAAAGTCTCTCAAGTGCTACCAACACTGAAAGACTTTAGATAAAAATATTACTTCTTTCCTTTGCTCATGTTAATCATTCCCATAACAACCATGAGTAAAGAGCAAACCGCAGTAACGGTGATTGCATCCATATGTATTCACCACCTTACGAAGCTTGTCGTACTACCAATACGACGGGCTTTTTTCGTATATTTGTATTATAACCTATCTTGGTTATAGATTCCAAAAGTTATTTTCTATACATATATCTTGTGTTTTATTTTGAAACTATTAGGGATAAATCTAAAGTAATCGTGACTTACTATGCTTTGAAGTATGCGAAATGATATAATAGTCTTCTGGCACTTCTAATACCGATTGTACGTCTAGCAGAAGCGGTCTATGTAGTTGTGGAAATTCTGCATAGGCTATGGAGTTGTGTTTCAGCGTTCTCTCACGTTGGATATATCGCAGCTCCTTTTTATTTATACGGAATATCGTATAAATCGAATATAAGTATTAATGTAAACTCATGTAATATTTTCGATGAAACGGCGAATCCCTTGCGAGAGTAAGGTTTACGATGTTTTGTATGTAACCAAAATGATTACAACTATTTACGTATATACGATCTCATAGGGATCGGTACACTTCGCTACATTTCGGTGGTACTTCGTGTATATCGCTAGTGATTTGCGTATAGTAATCGTTGTACATCGATGCATATGTGTAGTTATCGGTAGTGATCGCTATGCATGAGCACGCCGCCGTATAGGAAGGGGGCTTCGAAACTCAGGGGGTTATAATCTACTCGCACCTGATCGACAAACCTCGTAATTTTATTTAATTTATGTTCATGATCGTATACAATTCATGGAGTCGTAGAGGTCTAAGGATTCGAATGATCTTCGCTAGGGCTTCGTGAGATATCTGCGCATACAAAAAAGACAACGCCACTCATAGCGCTGCCTCGTACTCTTTTACCTTCTTATAAAATGTTGCTTTCTTCATATCGACCGCTGCCATAAACTCGACTGCTTTTATCTTCTGCGCTTTCCAGTCGCAGTATAATCGATCCCAGTCCGCAGGAAGCTCCATAACAGGGCGTCCGAGGTGTTTACCTTTTACCTTTGCTGTGTCGATACCTTCACGTTGACGATCCTTTATCGTTCTACGCTCCTGCTCGGCGATTGACGTATAAACTTCGATTATAATGTTATTGATCATGTCGATAACCCAGTCTTGACCTGCGGGAACATCTGCCATTGTCGTAGGAAGGTCGATAATTTTAACGCGAATCTTTTCTTTCTTAAAGTATTCTAAGTACTCTTTGATCTGCGCCTTGTTACGTCCTAGTCGATCAATCGATTTAACATAGAGCGTATCGCCTTCGCGCATTGCTTTAAGCATATTCTGAAAGCCCTCACGATCCATATCCTTACCGCTCGCCTTATCGCTATAGATATACTTCTCGTCTGTTACATAAGGTTCTAACGCCTTGTATTGTCGATCTAGGTTCTGATCCTTACTTGATACGCGGATGTAACCGAAGCTGATTGCCATAATGAAAACCCCGTTTCGTTTAACTGATACGTTAAATATATACTAACAGTCTATAAATGTCAATTCTTTTATAGACGTCTATTAAGGTTTATTTGTATTAATTAGTAGACGTATATAGGATCGTTTTCTTAGTGTCTACAAACGTGTACCTTTTTAGACTACTACCCACGACGCATATTTATATAACAATAGCCCGCTATATGTTTTGTGTTATGATACACTGCCATATCATTCGACCAACCCGACCAACCTACGAAGAACACGCCACCATACCTAGCCGCGTATCTGATCGACCAACAGGCGCATACCTATTCGGGATAGCCCGATACGTATACCCCGATATAGGTAGGCTCACACGGCTTTATATGCTGCATTATAACGTCTCACCTAATACGATTATGCTCGAATAACCTAGAAGATTGTACGGTCTAATCAAAGGTATCTGATAGGGTATTGTACGTTGGTACATAACCGCAGGCTATCATACGACTACACTACGATGTACTGCATCAGCGCAGAGATAATCGTAAAGGAATTGAAAGCAGAAGCGATCTTCTTCGGGTGTCTTCTTCTTTAATTGTTATCGATTGAATTCGATTGATAAAAAGATTGTGATCATCTTTCTTATTCGAATTAAGTTTCGAATGATTAAAGTCTTATCGATTAAGTTCGTGCGATTCTTTTCGAATTAAGTTATCGATTGCAATTCGTTTCTTCTTTCTTCTTCGCATCGAATCGAATTAAGTTATCGATTAAGTTTCGTTTATTGTTTCTTCTTCGTATTTCTTTTCATGAATCTTTCTTCGATTAGGAACTTCGAAACTCTTTTAAAGGCTCTCGCTCGCTGACGAGCGAAGAGGACGACCACCACGGCACGAGTCAACCCATGAAGAAAAATCTCGCCACCCCCAAAGCCACCCACCGAGCTGTCGCAGGAGTCCCTTAGAGATAGTATTTGTGATTTTTGAATCAGGGGGTTGATCTCTCGCGAAGTCCTGACGCAGCCCAGCGAATTGCCTTTTACCCAATCCCCGCCGAGTTTCTACTATTATATATCCGAAAAAATTTCCGCATATATTTTTTGAAATCGGGTAGTTTTATGCCCGATAGATTGATTCGGTGCGCCAATATTTTTCGCGGCATTCACCCAAACTCAACAAAGGTGAGCGTTTATGTACGTGTAAGCAGAAAAAATGAAATAAATTGAAACTTTTTTCGCATAGTTAGCCGAAAAAGTGGGCGTACTCAAGTCTATGTTTAGGCAGGGGGGATTGGCGGCATGATTAAGTTTTGTGCGTGTTTGCTATCTAATTTAAATATTGTGCGTGTATAGGTGATAAAAAGCGTGCGAGTGAATGGGTTAGAGTTGTGTGTTAATAAGAATTAAAAATAAGAATTAAGAATAAGAAAATATATTTATTCTTTTATTTAAAAAGATACGCAGCAATAAGGGGGAAATGGGAAATGAAGGCAGAGAAAATAAGGATTGATGCGTGTACAGGAATATATAACAAAGAGACTTCGAAGGGTGCATTTTATCGCATATGTCAGGATCTCGATTTTTATCAATACATTCCGCAGTATAAAGCTTCGATGTCGATATTATATGGGATTATCGCAAATTATTATAACTCAGAACGTGGATATGCGTACCCTACTCAATATCAGTTATTAGAGAGGTATGCAACGTCGATTGGAACGCTACGCAGCCATCTGCGAACGCTCGAAGAGGTCGGATTAATTACGATCTATAAAAATAAGATCGGCAATAATAACTGTTACGTTCCGCATACTCCATTATCTAAAGAGAAGCTATTCGAGAAATGCCCGCAGGTAAAAGTGATTTATGACGAGAAAATGACGTGGATCAAGAAGCGCGAGCATGAAGATCGTAGCAGGTTGGACGAACTAAACTCGAAGATTAAGGAACGTCAGAAATTAGACGAGGCTGCGAAATTAGAAAAAGAAGTCGTAGCAGATCAGGAGAATATCGATAATCTTAGCTTTTAAGGAGGACGATGAATGTTTTTAGGTTACATAGAGATTCCCGCAATGGATCGACGATATCTAGATTTATCCAACGTGGAAAAGCGGGAACTAGAGAAGAAGGCGAGAAAGAGGCGGCGCCGTAAAGACGTTGATTATTCTACAAAACTAGGAATAAAGGAGGCGGATATAATAATTCAAATGTCTGCGGATTGTACTGCAATCAACTCGAAAACAACGGATGATCGAAAATTGTACATGAAGTCGCAGAAAAATAATAAAAAAGATATCGCGGTGAATTGGAACGATGGAAAACCGCTGAATAACTGGCACTAAAAAGAATATAAAGGAGCTAACAAAAATGAAAAATACAAACATCGAAGTAACAATAAACGAGGAATTCAAAGCGAAGGCAATCGAAAATGTATCTGAGATCATCGACGCGAGAACGCAACGCGATGAATTAATAGATCGTATCGACATACTAGAAAGGGTTAAGGTGCTTGTGCTGCTACCTAATATCGAAATGGTGACGGCAAGGCAGATTGCTGATTTTTACGAAACGGATCTAAAAACGATACAAAAAATATATAGTCGTCACCGTGAGGAAATTCAAAGTGACGGATATGTAACTATGATTGGACGTGATCTCGTGAAAGGGTTAGAGGTAGACACCGTGTCTACTTCAAACGTAACTGTCAAACGTGGACATACAGAATTAGAAGTAAACGGCGAAACGATGAAAATCTCTAATTCGACAGTTGGGCTATATTCAGCGCGTGCCGTACTAAGGTTCGGAATGCTACTACACAATAGTAAGGTTGCGGAACAAGTTCGAACGCAGTTGTTAAATATTCGAGATAATGCCGACAACCAAACGAGAACAAAGGCTATCGACGCCGAGTTAATCGAATTACGTGAAAAGGCTGCGAAGTATGATGCATTAATTTGCGATATGCCCGTCGAGGTTATCGAGTCCTACGAAACTATCATTAAATACGAGAAGGAAAAGCGAGAAGCAGCAGAACAAAAAGTAACGAAATTCATAGAGGACGATAGCTTAGTGCCATTCGATCATATCGGCGTAAATCATTTGGACGGGATGTCCTCGAATGCACTGCGATCCATATTACAACTTTTAGGCGTACTAGGGCAGCGCAAGACTGGCGGCATTTATCGACCAATCGGCGAGTATAGAAGAAAGAAATGGTTTAGAATCCACGAAACTAAGCGCGAGTACAACGGCGCGATCTATCGACATCTATACGTAACGCGTGCGGGCATCATCGGAATTATAGAGCTAGTCGAAGAATATGAGAGCGGGGGTGATATCGATATAGCGTAAAAACAGTGTCCGTATTGCCGAGAAAGCTACGCTATGCGGATTGTCCTAGCTAAATCGACCACGGAAAAAGAAACGATGTAATAAAAACTAAAGAAAATGTAACAACGTATACAAGAAATACCGAGATAGTTGTACATAAGTATGTAGGGAATAAGCGACGGGTTATCACCTTTTTTCTGTCATTTTGATACTATCCGATTATTTTTAAAGTGGCGGGGGTTCTCTCCTTTCCTCGTCGCTATCCATTGGATCGCGTTAATACGATCACGGACGATCCGTTTTTAACCCCTTTTCGCCATCGCAGGAAATCACATAAAATCGCCAGTCTCCTAAATACTACGGTAATTTCCCGTCTGCGGTGGTGCTTGATTATATTACGAAAAATTACGATTGAGGGCAAAATAAAAGACCAAATTCGGCAACATACGAAAAAGGTCAACTTGCATGTAACGCGGATTATTTGCCCGATTCGCATGCCTAATTTTTATTTAAATATACGATGTAACGTTGTTCATAGCTTAATAGGATAACGGCACACGAGGAAAAGAGGAATGTCAATGTATCAAATTACGAGCGACAAGCTTCGATTGATCCGAGCGCTAGCGGGCGTCAGTCAACGAGAGTTTGCCGACTTTATCGGAGCAGACAAGAAAAGCGTATCAGCGTGGGAAGTTGGTCGATCGATAGCGAGTCAATATAGTGTTAAAAAGATCGTTCAATTCGTGGGCGAAGATAATTACAAACAACTAGATTCCCTATTCTATGCGATGGAAACGCAAGAATTAACGCAGCGGTTACAAAGAAAGGTAGCGAATAGATCATGATCGTTAACCACCACGGCGAACACGTATCGGTCGAACACGATGAAGATGTTTTAAAAATAGTCGAGGGGATCACATTCGAGCCGACGCCGCTAAAAGATCAGGAAAAGTCGATTACAGTCAATGAACTGCGTTGGCTATACGAACAGGCAAGACGCAGGAAGACACGCGATACCGCTGCATTGTATGCGATAAGCCGTGTTAATTACATCTATCAGAACGATAAAAGAAAATCAAACAAATAAAAAACTAATCGGAGGTATTACAAAATGAAAACAGCTAAACAACGAATTCTAGAAGCGAGAGAGATCCAACGTTCACTATCTGGCGAGGTACTAGGGATGGTTTCATTATTCCGCGAACAAAAAGCGAGTGTGAACAAAGATCGAATGTTATCAACTGAAGGAAAGCGACACCGTGAACAAATGTTAAAAGACAAATTCGAAGTTTATGCGATTTCGGCAATCGATAAAAAGCATAAAGAATACAAACGCCTATTAAGCGAGGCGAGCCGAATTGCAGAACTGGAATTACTAAAAGAAGCGCCAAAAGTTGACGAGCAATCACAAAAGTTATTTAACGCTGAATTAGCGCAACTACGCGGAAATATCATGTTTGGAATGACGCCCGAACGATCGCTAAAAAGCTTAATCGAGCTAGTAGAAAAAGCAAGCGCACATCCGAATTTAGCAGCACAGATTCAAGGCGAGTATTTAACGCTAGGAAACGACATCTTGCAGCGTGCGGGAAAAGTGGAAGCGGCGGCAAAGCTACGACACGAACTATTAAATAACCATAATAAATTAAATCGCGCTACAAAATTCGAAGGCTACGAAGAGGCAAACGCAGCACTAGCAGCGATCGCAGACATGGAAAAAGGACAGTTCGCACAGGAAGCGAAGTTTTCTAGAGCCTTCGAGGAAATCAGCGGTACACATCGTTTAATGCAATATGCGAATAGAGCAGACGATTATATCAATGATCATCAAAGCAAGATCTTACAGGTACAAATGCAAAATAAAGATATGCAAGGCACACTAATTACCGAATAAGAAACGAATAAACGATATACGAGTAAAGCAATCAAATAAATAACACGGCTGCGGGAACGATCGGCATAATATCGACCGTCCTGCGACTGCTAAACTACTATAATCGGAGGTAATGGAAAATGAAAACGGTAAAAACAGTAATCGAAATCGAAGCAGCGGAAGGCAAGCAAATCAATCACGACAATATTAAGCGTCAAATGTATGCGTTAAACGAGCAATACGGTAATGATATTACTGTAAAGTTCTCGGCTGATGGTAAGCACACCGTAGAAGTTAATAAGAAGTAATAAACGTCAGGGGCGGACGATATCGCCCCAACTATTGTAATTATCGGAGGGCTACGAAATGACACGATTAAGAAGAGCGAGATTCCTAGACCATTTAGACAAGTTAACGAAATCAGATAAAGAAAATGTAGGTACTATGTTACGAGTAGGGGCGGAAATGTATGGTCGCGACGGTTTTAATCTAGTACGTTGCGAAGAGTCTAACAAATGGCAAGTATATAGGAAGGTTAACCGAGGTAATGCGGGCATTGACGCATACGAGAAACGCCAACGAAGCTATGCAAGCGAAGAATGCTTTTAGGATACATATAACGAAATGGAGAGGCTTGTTATGAGACTAAAAGGCGTGAAAATTTCAATCGATCTAAATTCGAAGAACTTCGAGTGACTTCATAAGGGAGTAATTGTATGTCAGCAAGATCATGCAAGAGGTCGATAAGTTTAGCGAAGATTGGCGGGGATCACCTCGCCTTTCTTTTTTATATGTAAATATGCATTTATGTTTATTTCGCAATTTGCGAAACATTATAATAGAAAGAGAGGCATAAAAAGGGGGAAACAACTATGAATATAAAAGAGTTATTACAGATGTTAAAAGAAAATAGAATATTAATAGTAGCAAAACAGGTCGGGATAAGTCATAAGAAGTTATCGAAAGCACTGAAAGTGGCTGGTTACCAATATAACCGCGGTTTAGGTTGGCATTTTACGTCTACAGGCGAACAACCTTTGGAAGCGGATATCAGAGAATTTATAGTAGATATTGATAATGCGCGATCGGAAACTACCAATAATGCTCTCACGGAAAATGAAGTAAATACGCTACGAGAGATACTTAACGAATGGGATACGACTCAAAACGTCGTTAATACGATCTCGCAACAAAAGGAGAAGGTTTCGAAATCTAGCGATTCACAGAAGAATACAAATCAGATTCATTCGTTATATATGCGTATCGGAAAAAGTGAAGCGAGGGAGAGAGCGAGCAGAACGGTAAATCTCGACAAGGAAGCGTGTGCGATGTTAGATGGATTCGAAGATAAGCATCGTTTGAATCGTGATGAAATTGTAGAGATTGCGCTCTATGAATTCTTCGAGAAGTATAGCGCGGAACATAGGGAATAATAGTTGCGAGGAAAAGGGGCGTTAGGATTTGATATCTGCGTCTCTTTTTTAGATATAATTGCGGAAAGGTACGCCGAGATTTGCATTCTAAGGCGATTATCTTTTCTTCGGTGGAGATAGGTATCGTCTAAATACGTCAGAATCACGCGTAGGGAATCGGTGGAATAAGAGTATATACAAATAATCATAGATTCGAAAGATTTACGCTTGCTATTGCGGTAGGATTTCGATATTATGGAATTAATGAGGTAGATACAACTTACCGATAAATTCAGTAAGGGTAAGCCTATAAACTACCGAAAGAACGGAAAAGATAAAACGATTAAAAACGTTATAACGTCAGCATTCGATACAGTATCCATGTCAAAAGCAAAACCTACGAATTCCGAGTTCATCGCAATGGTTGCGGATAAGCTAAGACTTGAACATAAGGCTAGCTGAGAGGAAAAGTAGTAAGGGATTTAAGTTTTAGTAGAGCTTAATAGTTCTTGAAATTTATACTCGATAGCAATTTTAAAACCAATAAACTTTTATTTAATGACCAATGAATTTCAGAATTCGTTGGTCTTTTTATTTTGTTGAGAAAAAGAAGGAGAAGGAAAATGAAAAACAAAATATTAACTTGGCTAGGAATAGTAGCAGCTATGGGAGTTCTTGCTGTTGCAGTTACATTTGGAATGTTAGAGCTTGCCGATAATCCAGTAGATAAAGAAGTGAGTGCTCAAATAGATAAAAAAGAAGACCCAACGATAGTAGGTAGAGAGGCAGATGGAGTCTTTGTTGATGTGTATATTACTGAAAATTCTACTGAAAGCGAAGTCATTACAGCGATGTATCACATGACTCATCAAAAAGTAGTGGCAGAACGAAAATCGGGATCCATCCCAATGATTCAAAATAACGCTGAAAAATTTAAAAAAATCATAAATAAGAGTAGTTTTGCGAAGAAAAATGAGCTTGTAGCAATTGCTGATAGATGGGCGAAAAAAGATTTTAGTAAAATTGTAGAAGATCACAATTTTTTCTCGGATGCTCAAGAGGGTAATGTTTGTAAAGCCACTAGAGCGATGGATGCGGTAGAAGAGCAACATTATATTTTAACTACATTCGGGGAGGAAAAAGCGAAAGAACTATACGAATCAGGGGATACTCCGCACGTTCAATAAAAAATAATATGAAGGGCTTCTAGTTTTTTTATTACCTTGCTTTAAGGGGGCAATGGTGACTTGTGAATAAATATTCTGCTTTCTTTATGACTTGTAACAAAAAAGAAGATATATAATTCATTATTAAATGATGAAGTAAAGGCTAAATCGCATCGTAGTACATCTGTTAAAGGATTTTAGCGGGGAAGTCATCCATGGTATAATAGATGATAATAAAAAGCCCTGCAAAACAGGACTATATTATTCTTCGTCTTTATTTTGTTTTTCTAATTCAACTAACTTTTGGATTAAAATATGCTGTGGCATATGCATAAGTTGTTCAAGTGGAACACCTAACGCTTTTGATAGGCGGACTGCAGTGTCTGGAGAAATTTGTAATGGTCTCATAGAAGTACCTCCTTTTTCGTATAGTATAGCATAAGATTGGGGGAGTGAGGATGACTCTTATATTTGCACATCGTGGTGCAGCGGGAACGTATCCGGAAAATACAATGATTTCATTTGAAGCGGCGGAGGCTTTCGGGGCAGATGGAATTGAACTCGATGTTCAATTCACGAAAGACGGAAAAGTTGTCGTCATTCATGATGAAACGGTGGATCGGACAACAAATGGAAAAGGTGCGGTTCGAAATTATTTATATGAGGATTTATGTAAGTTGGATGCTAGTTATAAATTCGGTGACAAAGTAGGTTTTTGCAAAATACCTCTTCTAGAAGAGGTGTTAGAATGGCTCGCAAAAACGACATTGCTACTCAATATTGAACTGAAAAATAATAAAATCCCATACAGAGGTTTAGAAGAAGAGGTTATAACGCTTGTACGTAAGTTTAGTCTAGAGGATCGGATTGTATTTTCTTCTTTTAATCACTACAGTATGAAGCGATGTCATATGATGGCTCCTGATATTCAAACAGCTATTTTATATCGTGAAGGTTTGCATAGTCCGTGGGCATATGCAAAAAAGATGGGTGCTACTGCAGTACATCCGAATTATCGCTATCTTCAAGATGCTATCGCTGAATTAACGATGGAAAGTGGTGTGGAGGTTCGCCCTTACACGATAAATGAAGAAGCGCTTATGCGTAAATATTTTGATATGAATATATCAGCGATTATTACTGATTATCCTGAAACAGCAAGAACTTTATTACCGATAAAAAAATGAGACCTAATATAATGGTCTCATTTTTTATTTATGATATGTGAAAACTTTGTTTTATCTTCTGAAGCGTGCTTGTACTTTATTTCTCTTACGATCTCTGTGTAAGACGAAGCCGCCGAAGATATAAAACCCGAGTGCGAAGCAAAGAGCGCCGATTAAAAATTGTAACCATAATATAGGGATTGGGGAGAATAAAATCCCAAATACAGTATCTCTCATTAGTTTAATACCGAGCACGGCTAATGAAATGGGGATGAGTGCTAATAATAGAGCGAGGTAACGCTGCATACATAACGCTCCTTTTCAGATTATTTTGTGTATTTTAATGATGTTATATGGAATGGGGGTTTGTCAAGAGGTTGCTGAACGAGTAAGATAAGAATGTGAAAAATTTTGCAGAGATACTTCGAGAGGAAGTGTAATGTATGAAACAAAAAGTGTTAATTGTTGGAGCAGGTGAAGGTGGGAGTACACTGCTGAGTCTGTTGCAAAATTCGAATATATTTCAAATTATAGGGGTTATTGATATTAATCCAATTGCGAAAGGATTACAAATCGCAAAGGAATATGGGGTTCCGATTGGTGATAGTGTAACTCCGTTTCTTTCTATGCATATTGATGTAATGTTTGATATGACAGGTGATTATGATTTACATAAAGTGTTATTGGGAAGTAAGCATAAAGATACTCTTCTTATACCAGGGGATATTGCGAAAATTGTTACGAGATTAGCGCATGAGAAGGAAGGTTTGATAGGGCAGCTAGAGGAACAAACGCAACAAGGGAATTTAATTTTAAATTCAACGCATGACGGTATGATTGTTATAGACCAAGAGGGACAAGTTCGTCTGTTTAATAAAAGTGCAGAGCGTATTATCGGATATAAGAAAGAAGAGGCTATAGGAAAATATATTTTAGAAGTTATCCCAACGAGTAAGCTGCTTCGTATTATACGTACGAAAAAAATAGAAGTGAATCATGAACTGACGTTAGAGAATGAAAAAAAGATTATTACAACGCGTATTCCGATATTAAAAGAAGGTGGAGAGGTTCAAGGGGCATTTGCGATTTTTAAAGACATTACAGAAGTTGTAGATTTAGCGGAAGAAGTTACAGACTTAAAAGAAATTCAAACGCTACTTGAGGCGATTATTAACTCATCTGAGGAAGCGATTTCGGTTGTTGATGAGAAAGGAAGAGGACTAGTTATAAACCCTGCTTATACGAAGTTAACGGGTTTGACGGAAGAAGATATTCTTGGGCAGCCAGCTACAACTGATATTGTAGAAGGTGAAAGTATGCATATGAAAGTACTTCGGACGCGCCGAGCAGTACGAGGGATACATATGAAGATTGGGCAAAAAAAACGAGATGTAATTGTAAACGTAGCGCCGGTTATTGTCGATGGAATATTGAAAGGAAGCGTTGGGGTAATTCGCGACGTATCAGAAATTCAAAAGTTAACAAATGAATTGAATAGGGCAAGACAAATTATTCGAACGTTAGAAGCGAAATATTCATTTGATGATATTGTTGGCGATTCAGATGAAACGACGGCAGCTATTGAACAAGCAAAACTTGGAGCGAATACACCAGCAACGGTATTACTTAGAGGGGAATCGGGTACAGGGAAAGAGTTGTTTGCACACGCTATTCATAATGGTAGTAATCGAAAATACAATAAGTTCGTCCGAGTAAACTGTGCAGCTATTTCCGAGACGTTATTAGAAAGTGAATTATTTGGTTATGAGGAAGGTGCGTTTTCTGGGGCGAAAAGAGGCGGGAAACGAGGGTTCTTTGAAGAAGCGAATAATGGAAGTATTTTTTTAGATGAAATCGGAGAGTTATCTGCAAATACGCAAGCGAAGCTTCTTCGTGTACTACAAGAAAAAGAAATTGTGAAAGTAGGGGGAACGAAAGCGATACCTATTAATGTTCGAGTGATCGCTGCGACGCATGTGAATTTAGAAAAAGCTATTTTAGAAGGAAAGTTCAGAGAGGACTTATATTATCGTTTAAATAAAATCCCGATTCAAATTCCTTCCCTTCGTCAGCGTAAAGGAGACATACCAGCGATTGCGGAAAGGTTAATTCAAAAAATTAATCAAGATTATGGTCGTAATGTAGAAGGACTCACTGATTCAGCCATTTCGTATTTACAATCATATGAATGGCCAGGAAATGTTAGGGAACTTGAAAATATTTTAGGACGAGCTATTATCTTTATGAATTATAACGAGATATATATTGACGTACATCATTTACCGCCTTTACATAAGGAAGAACAAGTAGAGACGAAACAAAATAATTTATTACCTGAATTAGAAGAGAAGGCCCTTGAACACCTAGTGACAGAATTTGAGGGGAATATTATCCGTGAATATTTAGATAAATTTGATGGGAACAAAACGAAGACTGCAAAAGCGTTAGGAATTTCAGTTCGAAACTTATATTACAAGCTAGAAAAGTACGACTGTGCAAAAAGTAGCATGCAATAAATTGCGTACCATGCAATTTATTGCATGGTATACAAAAAGCGACAAAACAAGACAGAATATTGCGTTGTTTTCCAAAGTATTGATTTTACTGCATTTTGAATGCGTTTTCATTATTGGTAAGACCACTTTTAAAAGTTGGCACGGTATTTGCTTTATAAATAGACGAGGGACGACGGAAAGGGTTGATTACAAAATATGAAGTTAGAACACTTAATTGATCAAGCGGCAGGACAGTCTAAAAAAACTGTGGCTGTAGCAGTAGCTGAAGATCATGAAGTAATTGAAGCTGTAGCGAAAGCAATTAAATTACAGCTAGCTCAATTTCGTCTATATGGAAATCAAGAAAAAATAATGGGGATGCTACAAGAGCATGGATTACAAACTTCAGAACATATTGAAGTGATTGCAGCAACGTCAAGTGCTGAGGCTGCAGAACTTTCTGTTAAAGCTGTAAGAAATGGCGAAGCAGATGTGCTTATGAAGGGGAACATCCCAACTGCAAATATTTTGAAAGCCGTATTAAATAAAGAGTGGGGACTTCGTAAGGGCAGCGTACTTTCACACGTTGCAGCGTTTGAAGTTTCAAATTACGATCGTCTTATGTTTGTTACAGATGCAGCGATGAACATTGCACCTGATGTAACACAAAAAGCTGCTATTATACAAAATACTGTAGAAGTTGCCCGGGCAATAGGAATAGATTTGCCGAAGGTAGCGCCAATTGCAGCGGTAGAGGTTGTTAATCCTGCAATGCAAGCAACAATTGATGCAGCGATGTTAACTCAAATGAATCGTCGCGGACAAATTAAAAATTGTGTCGTTGATGGACCGCTTGCTTTAGATAATGCAGTATCACAAATTGCAGCAGAACATAAAGGCATAGTAAGTGATGTAGCAGGTAAGGCAGACATTTTACTCGTCCCAACTATTGAAGCTGGAAATGTGCTATATAAATCACTCGTCTATTTTGCAAATGCAAAGGTAGGGGCGATGATTGCAGGCGCTAAAGCACCGATTGTTTTAACATCACGTGCTGATTCAGCAGAAACAAAAGTATATTCATTAGCATTGGCAGTTGCGACTGCTTCAAAATAAACCAAATAGGGTAAAACAATTAGGGGGAAACGACAATGACATTAGAAATCTTCGAATACTTAGAAAAATATGATTATGAGCAAGTGGTATTTTGTCAAGATAAAGAATCTGGTTTAAAAGCAATCATTGCAATCCATGATACAACACTTGGACCAGCTCTTGGTGGAACAAGAATGTGGACATATGATTCTGAAGAGGCGGCGATTGAAGATGCATTGCGTCTTGCAAAAGGGATGACATACAAAAATGCAGCAGCTGGTTTAAACTTAGGTGGTGCAAAAACAGTAATTATCGGTGATCCACGTAAAGATAAAAGCGAAGCGATGTTCCGTGCATTAGGACGCTACATTCAAGGACTAAACGGACGTTACATTACAGCTGAAGATGTTGGTACAACAGTAGATGATATGGATATTATCCATGAAGAAACTGACTTTGTAACAGGTATTTCACCTTCATTCGGTTCTTCTGGTAACCCATCTCCAGTAACTGCATACGGTGTTTATCGTGGTATGAAGGCAGCTGCAAAAGAAGCGTTCGGTACAGATAACCTAGAAGGAAAAGTAATTGCCGTTCAAGGTGTTGGTAACGTAGCATATCACTTATGCAAACATTTACACGCTGAAGGAGCAAAATTAATCGTAACAGATATTAATAAAGAAGCTGTACAACGTGCAGTAGAAGAATTCGGTGCATCAGCAGTTGAGCCAAATGAAATTTACGGTGTTGAATGTGATATTTATGCACCATGTGCATTAGGCGCAACAGTTAACGATGAAACTATTCCACAACTTAAAGCAAAAGTAATCGCAGGTTCTGCAAATAACCAATTAAAAGAAAATCGTCACGGCGACCTCATTCATGAAATGGGTATTGTATACGCACCAGACTATGTTATTAATGCAGGTGGCGTAATTAACGTAGCAGACGAATTATATGGATACAATAGAGAACGTGCACTAAAACGTGTTGAGTCTATCTATGACACAATTGCAAAAGTAATCGAAATTTCAAAACGCGATGGCATAGCAACTTATGTAGCAGCAGATCGTCTAGCTGAAGAGCGCATTGCAAGCTTGAAAAACTCTCGTAGCACATACTTACGCAACGGTCACGACATTATTAGCCGTCGCTAATCATTCATATATAACTTTTACAAAAGGTGTGGTTACCTCTTATGAGGTTTCCACTTCCTTTTGAATTTATTAGTGGAGGTAGCAACAGTGTCTTTAAATCGAATTCTTGTTATTAATCCGGGTAGTACATCCACAAAAATTGGTGTTTTTGATAATGAAAGACCTGTTTTAGAAGAAACTATTCGTCATGACGAAGAACAAATTGGAAAATATAAACGAATTATCGATCAATATGAGTTTCGTAAAGAAACGATTTTAGAAGTTCTACATTCTCACGGTATTAACATTTCAAAATTGAACGCTGTTTGTGGACGTGGTGGATTACTTCGTCCAATCGAAGGCGGTACGTATACAGTAAACGATTCAATGTTAGAAGATTTAAAAAAAGGATTTAGCGGTCATCACGCTTCAAATCTTGGAGGCATTTTGGCTTATGAAATTGCTTCTGGATTAAACATTCCGGCATTCATTGTGGACCCTGTCGTTGTAGATGAAATGGATCCGATTGCTCGTATTAGCGGTATTGCTGGTATGGAACGTAAAAGTATTTTCCATGCATTAAACCAAAAAGCAGTTGCTCGTAAAGTGGCTGAACAATTAAATCACAAATATGAGGATTTAAATTTATTAGTTACACATATGGGCGGAGGCATTACAGTTGGTGCTCATAAAAAAGGAAAAGTTATCGATGTTAACAATGGCTTAAACGGAGAAGGACCATTTAGTCCAGAACGTGCTGGTACAGTACCAGTAGGACAACTAGTTGAAATGTGTTTCTCTGGTGAGTATTACCGAGACGAAATGGTTAAAAAACTTGTCGGACAAGGTGGACTTGTAAGTCTTATCGGTACAAACGATGCAATTAAAGTAGAACAAATGGTTGAAAAAGGTGATCCTGAAGCAACGCTTATTTATAAAGCAATGGCATATCAAGTTGCAAAAGAAATTGGCGGAGCTAGTGCTGTACTTCACGGGAAAATCGATGCAATCGTATTAACTGGTGGACTTGCATACAGTAAAATTCTTGTCGATGAAATAAAAGAACGAGTAGATTGGATTGCAGATGTTATCGTGCATCCAGGAGAAGATGAATTACAAGCATTAGCAGAAGGGGCACTTCGTGTATTACGTGAAGAAGAAGCTCCAAAAGAATATGTTGTACGTGAAAAAGAAACGGTAGCTAGGGGTTGAGATAATGGCAAAAGAATATGATTTAGTCATCGTTGGCGGCGGTACTGGTGGATATGTTGCTGCTATTCGTGCATCACAACTAGGTTTAAAAACTGCACTTGTTGAAAAAGAAAATCTTGGTGGTACTTGTTTACACAAAGGATGTATTCCTAGTAAAGCTCTTTTACGTAGTGCGGAAGTATACGCAACTGCTAAAAAAGGAGAAGAGTTTGGGGTTATTGCAAGTAATGTAGAACTAAACTTTGCTAAAGTACAAGAGCGTAAAGAGAAGATTGTAACGCAGCTTCATAAAGGCGTTCAACACTTAATGAAACAAGGTAAAATTGATGTGTTTGAAGGTATTGGCCGTATTCTTGGCCCATCTATTTTCTCTCCGATGCCAGGGACAATTTCAGTTGAACTTGCAAGTGGAGAAGAAAATGAAATGTTAATTCCGAAAAATGTACTTGTTGCTACAGGTTCTCGTCCAAATTCATTACCAGGATTAGAGTTAGACGGAGAGTATGTAATGTCTTCAGATCATGCTTTAAAAATGGAAACGCTTCCTAGTTCGATCATTATTGTTGGTGGCGGTGTAATTGGTATTGAGTGGGCATCTATGCTTGCTGACTTCGGTGTAGAAGTTACTGTATTAGAATATGCGAAAAACATATTACCACTAGAAGATAATGACGTTTCAAAAGAAATGCAACGTCTATTCAAGAAAAAAGGTATTAAAGTGGTAACTGGTGCAAAAGTATTACCAGAAACATTGGTAAAAGATAATGGAGTAACAATTCAAGCTGAACATAACGGTGAGAACAAAGCATTTAAAGCAGAAAAAATGCTTGTATCTGTAGGAAGACAAGCAAATACGCAAAATATGGGCTTAGAGAACACAGATATTGTTGTGGAAAAAGGATACATTCAAACAAATGAGTTTTATCAAACGAAGGAATCTCATATTTACGCAATTGGAGATGTAATCGGTGGCTTACAACTTGCTCACGTTGCTTCTCATGAAGGAATTGTAGCAGTAGAACATATCGCTGGTAAAGAAGTTACACCAATTGATTATTCTATGGTATCAAAATGCGTATATAGCAGTCCAGAAGTTGCTTCTGTAGGCTTAACAGAACAAGAAGCGAAAGAAAAAGGCTATAAGTTAAAAGTAGGTAAGTTCTCATTCCGTGCAATCGGAAAGGCGCTTGTATACGGAGAATCAGATGGATTTGTAAAACTTGTAGTTGATGAAGAAACAAATGACATTCTTGGTGTTCATATGATTGGACCACATGTAACAGATATGATTTCTGAAGCTGGTCTTGCAAGAGTACTTGATGCAACACCTTGGGAAGTAGCACATACAATTCATCCGCATCCATCATTATCTGAGGCGATTGGTGAAGCTGCACTTGCTGTAGATGGAAAAGCGTTACACGCATAAAAATGTGGATTTAGGAGGTTATGAAAAATGGCAGAAGTAAAAGAAAAGCGCCATGAAGAGCTTGGCTTAAGTGATGAGCAAGTATTAGAAATGTTCCGTACGATGTTACTTGCACGTAAGATCGACGAACGTATGTGGTTATTAAACCGTGCAGGTAAAATTCCATTCGTAATTTCTTGTCAAGGACAAGAGGCTGCACAAGTTGGAGCAGCATTCGCTCTTGATAGAGAGAAAGATTATGCATTACCATACTACCGTGATATGGGTGTTGTACTAGCGTTCGGTATGACAGCTAAAGAGCTTATGTTGTCTGCTTTCGCGAAAGCTGGGGATCCAAACTCTGGTGGTCGTCAAATGCCTGGTCACTTCGGTCAAAAGAAAAATCGTATTGTGACAGGATCATCTCCAGTAACAACGCAAGTACCACATGCAGTTGGTATTGCATTAGCTGGAAAAATGGAAAAGAAAGATTTAGTAACGTTTGTTACATTTGGAGAAGGTTCTTCAAACCAAGGTGACTTCCATGAAGGGGCAAACTTTGCTGGTGTACACAAACTACCTGTTATTTTCATGTGTGAAAATAATAAATACGCAATCTCTATTCCAGTTGAAAAACAATTAGCATGTAAAAACGTATCAGATCGTGCAATTGGTTACGGTATGCCTGGGTATACAATAGACGGAAACGATCCGCTTGCAGTATATAAAGCTGTAAAAGAAGCAGCAGACCGCGGCCGACGTGGTGAAGGCCCAACTTTAATTGAAACAGTATCATATCGTTTAACAGCACATTCTAGTGACGATGATGATCGTGTTTATCGTGATAAAGAAGAAGTAGAAGAAGCAAAGAAAAAAGATTCAATTATAACATTTGCAGCTTATTTAAAAGAAGCAGGCGTGTTAACTGAGGAATCTGAAAAACAAATGTTAGACGAAATTATGCATATCGTAAACGAAGCAACAGAATATGCAGAAAATGCTCCGTATGCAGCACCTGAAGATGCATTGAAGCACGTATACGCAGAATAGGGGGGAACGTTTCATGGCTGTAATGTCTTATATTGATGCTATTACATTAGCAATGCGCGAAGAAATGGAACGCGATGAGAAAGTATTCGTTTTAGGAGAAGATGTTGGTAAAAAAGGTGGCGTATTTAAAGCGACACACGGATTATATGATCAATTTGGTGAAGATCGTGCGCTTGATGCACCGCTTGCAGAATCTGCAATCGCTGGTGTAGCAATTGGTGCAGCAATGTATGGTATGCGTCCAATCGCTGAAATGCAGTTTGCTGATTTCATCATGCCAGCAGTAAACCAAATTGTTTCTGAGGCAGCAAAAATTCGTTATCGTTCTAATAATGATTGGACTTGTCCAGTTACAATTCGTGCGCCATTTGGTGGGGGTGTTCACGGTGCGTTGTATCATTCACAATCTGTAGAAGCGATGTTTGCAAACCAACCAGGTTTAAAAATTGTTATCCCTTCTACACCATATGATGCGAAAGGCTTATTAAAAGCTGCAATTCGTGATGAAGATCCAGTATTATTCTTTGAGCATAAACGTGCATACCGCTTAATTAAAGGTGAAGTGCCAGAAGATGATTACGTATTACCAATTGGAAAAGCAGATGTAAAACGTGAAGGTGATGATATTACTGTTATCACATACGGATTATGTGTTCATTTTGCTCTTCAAGCAGCTGAAAAGTTAGCACAAGATGGTATCTCTGCACACATTCTTGATTTACGTACTGTATATCCATTAGATAAAGAAGCAATCATTGAAGCAGCTTCTAAAACAGGTAAAGTTCTTCTTGTAACAGAAGACAATAAAGAAGGAAGTATTATAAGTGAAGTGGCAGCAATTATTGCTGAAAATTGTCTGTTTGATTTAGATGCACCAATTGCACGTCTTGCAGGCCCAGACGTTCCGGCAATGCCATATGCACCAACAATGGAAAAATTCTTTATGGTAAATCCAGATAAAGTTGAAAAAGCAATGCGTGAACTTGCGGAATTTTAATCGGGGGGACTATACATGGCTGTAGAAAATATTACAATGCCTCAGCTCGGGGAGAGCGTTACAGAGGGCACAATTAGTAAATGGCTCGTTAATGTTGGCGATCACGTAAATAAGTATGATCCGCTTGCAGAAGTAATGACTGATAAAGTAAATGCTGAAGTACCATCTTCTTTCACTGGTATTGTGAAAGAGTTAATCGCTGGTGAAGGTGATACGTTAGCTGTAGGTGAAGTAGTTTGTGTTATTCAAGTAGAAGGCGCAGATGAAGTAGCAGCAACAGCTGTTGAGGAAAAAACAAAAGAAGAACCAAAGGTAGAAGTAGCTACGCCTGAAAAGGCACCGAAAGCAAAACAACCAACTGATGGAAAACCACGTTTTTCACCAGCTGTGTTAAAACTTGCGGGTGAGCATAACGTTGATTTAGATCTAGTAGAAGGTACGGGAGCAAATGGCCGTATCACTCGTAAAGATATTTTAAAACTAGTGGAATCTGGAAATATTCCGCAAGCTGGTGCGAAAAAAGAGGAAGCGGTAGCAGCAGTAGTAGAAGCGCGTCCAGAAGCACCAAAAGCAGCGCCAGTAGCACAAAAAGTAGAAGCTGCGAAACCAGTTTCTGTACCAACAATGCCTGGCGATATCGAAATTCCAGTAACAGGTGTGCGTAAAGCAATTGCAGCGAATATGTTACGTAGTAAACATGAAGCGCCACATGCTTGGATGATGATTGAAGTAGATGTGACAAACCTTGTGTCATATCGTAATTCAATTAAAGGTGATTTCAAAAAGCGCGAAGGTTTTAACTTAACGTTCTTTGCTTTCTTCGTAAAAGCAGTAGCACAAGCGTTAAAAGAATATCCTCAAATCAATTCAATGTGGGCTGGCGATAAGATCGTTCAGAAGAAAGATATTAACCTTTCTATCGCTGTTGCAACAGAGGACGAACTGTTTGTACCAGTAATTAAACACGCGGACGAGAAGACGATTAAAGGTATCGCTCGTGAAATTACAGAGCTTGCAGGAAAAGTACGTACGAAATCGTTAAAAGCGGACGAAATGCAAGGCGGAACATTTACAATTAATAACACAGGATCATTCGGTTCTGTTCAATCTATGGGTATTATTAATTACCCACAAGCGGCTATTTTACAAGTTGAATCAATTGTAAAACGCCCAGTAATTATGGATAATGGTATGTTCGGTGCTCGCGACATGGTTAACTTATGTTTATCACTTGATCACCGTGTACTAGATGGCTTAATTTGTGGTAAGTTCTTAGGACGTGTAAAAGAAATTTTAGAAAATACGTCAGAAAACAATACATCTGTATATTAATAAAAAGCTCGCTTATGCGAGCTTTTTATCATCTTATTTCTTCATCTGCATCCTACTATATGTACAAAATTTTTCCCAGTAATCTTACAATGAATGATTATGTATTAGGAATTTACGAAAATACATTGCTGATATATGGTATATAGATATAAAATAAGAAAAGAATAATTTTTTTGGCAAATCTTACTGATGAAACTGTAGTATAATATATTGTATTGTATGAAAAAGAGAGTTATTCTATATAAGTGTTTTATAGATAATGTGTAATCAGTCGTCAAAACATGAAGAATGTTGACTCCTGGTTTTTTATTTTGCTGTAACAATGTTTCAGGAGGATGTCATGAAAAGAAGTACCGAGTTTCTAAGAAGTTTAGATGTAAAATTAATTTTAATTCTGTGTGCACTATGTGTTACGAGTATAGCTGCTATATATAGCAGTCAGCAGACTGGACAGTATGGAGAGGCAAACTTTGCTATGAAGCAGGGAGTTAACTACATAATTGGGGTTGTATTGTTACTTCTTGTTGCTAGCATCGACTTAGATCAGTTGCAAAAATTGTCTTGGCCGCTTTATATTGCTGGGTTTGCTTCACTTATTCTTTTGAAAATATTACCACCATCAGGTTTCACACCTGAAAAATTAGGGGCAAAAAGGTGGTTTGTTTTTCCAGTAGCTGGACAAATTCAACCATCTGAATTTTTTAAGATTGCATTGCTTCTCGTAGTAGCAAGTATAGCAGTGAAGCACAATGCACAGTATATGGCAAGGACATTCCAAACGGATTTAAAATTAGTAGGTAAAATTATGCTAGTATCACTTCCGCCTATGGCTGTTGTATATAGCCAACCGGATACAGGTATGGTGTTCTTATATGCTGCTGCCATTGCATGTATTTTATTTATGTCAGGTATTCAGAAGAAATTGATAGCGTTATGTACAGTTATTCCGGTTACCATATTATCCGCGTTAATATTTATTTACGTAAGGTATGAGGATTTCTTCTTTAATAATTTAGTTACTTTACTAAAACCTCACCAACAGTCGCGTATTGTAGGTTGGTTAAATCCATTTGAAAATGCAGATCAAGGTTATCAAACGCAGCAATCGATTTTAGCTGTAGGTAGTGGAGGTATGGAAGGGAAAGGGTTTGGCGAAGGGAACGTCTATATCCCGGAGAAACATACTGACTTTATTTTCGCTACAATTGCCGAAGAAGGTGGATTTATAGTAGCAGCGTTAGTCGTGTTCTTGTTCCTATTACTACTATATCGAACAATTATTATCGGTTATTCTGCTGATAATTTATTTGGTACATTATTATGTGCTGGATCAATAGGAATACTAACGGTTCAAATATTCCAAAATATTGGTATGATCGTTGGATTAATGCCTGTAAAAGGTATCGCATTACCTTTCTTATCGTATGGGGGAAGTTCCTTATTCTCGAATATGATTATGATGGGGCTCATATTATCGGTACGGAAAACGTATAAAAAATATATGTTTTCAGTTAAGTAAAAAAAGCTGGTTCGTTAAAAAACGAATCAGCTTTTTTACATATATGCCCTTAAACGTTGCAAACTAAGACAGAATTGTAGTTTGCGACGTTTAAGGAGTGCAAAGTTATGCATATTTTTGAAGGAGCACGGCATCTTTCTAATGGCGAATGGGTTATCCGAGCGATTATAGCTTATATATTTTTAATTCTTGTTGCGAAAGCGATGGGGCAAAGGTCCATTGCGCAACTAAGGTTTTTAGACGTTGTATTAGTGCTATTATTAGGGGGGAATATTTCTAACGCATTATCTGATGAAAAGGTTGGATTACTCGGTTCAATGATTACAACGTTCATACTCGTTGTATTACATATTGTAAGCTCTGTTTTAATGTTGAAATGGGATAGATGGAGACGCTTTTTAGAGCCAGCACCTATTATTCTTATACACAATGGTTCCATTGATTTTAGCAATTTGAAAAAAGCGAGAATTACGGTGGAATATTTATTTTCGGAACTTCGCATGCGAAATGTGAGCGATATTCAAACGATTAAATTAGCATTATGGGAAGCGAGCGGTGTTGTTTCTCTATTTCAGTATCCAGAATATGAAGCAGTTTCGCGGCTTGATCTTAAAGTGGCGGGAAAAAAATCTCCAGTTTCTTTTGTATTAGTAAAGGATGGGAGGATTCAGCAAGATGTTCTTGCTTTATTAGGAAAAACAGAAGAGTGGGCGAGAAAATTTCTAGAGGAGAGTACAGAAGTCGAATCTATTATGTTAGCTACAGTAGATGAAGCACATAAAATAAATATTTTGTTAAAAAAATGAAAAATATACGCATTTTGTCGTTTCATACATATGATACAATAGTGTGGACAACGAAAAAGGAGGCGATACGATGGGATATGTAGAAGAATTACGAAAAATAGTTGGTCATCGCCCTTTAATTTTAGTTGGTGCTGTTGTACTCGTTATAAATGAAAATGGATATGTATTATTACAGCAACGAACAGAGCCGTACGGAAAATGGGGGCTGCCTGGTGGGCTCATGGAACTTAGTGAATCACCAGAAGAAACAGCTTACCGCGAAGTATATGAAGAGACAGGGATAGAAGTGAAGAACTTACGATTAATTAATGTATTTTCTGGAGCGAACTATTTTACAAAATTAGCAAACGGTGATGAATTTCAATCTGTAACGACAGCTTATTATACCGATGAATATGAAGGGGACTTTGTTATGAATAAAGAAGAAGCGGTTCAGCTTAAATTCTTCCCAGTAACAGAACTACCTGACTATATTGTAGGATCGCATAAAAAAATGATTGGTGAATATATGAAGATTATGGAAAAGTGACAAAAAGGTGTTAGAGCAGGACTCTAACACCTTTTCTATGCCTAAATACAAGTAAACTTACTTGTATTTCATAAACATTAACTGGTAAGATACAAATAGGTAGTTTTAGAGGAGGGAAAAGATTGATTAATTTTAACTTTTTTATGAATGATGTTGTCCGCCAAGCGCGTGAAGAGATTGTCTCTGCTGGATATACAGAATTGACGACGCCGGAAGCAGTAGAAGAAGCGTTTAAAAGAAATGGAACAACACTTGTAATGGTAAACTCTGTATGTGGTTGTGCAGGTGGTATTGCTCGTCCTGCTGCTGCGCATTCCGTACATTATGATAAACGTCCTAACCATCTTGTAACGGTGTTTGCAGGTCAAGATAAAGAAGCAACAGCAAGAGCTCGTGAATATTTTGAAGGATATCCACCTTCATCTCCATCATTTGCTTTATTGAAAGATGGAAAAATTGTAACGATGGTAGAACGTCATGAAATTGAAGGTCATGAACCAATGCAAGTAATTGCAAAACTACAATCTTACTTCGAAGACAATTGCGAAGAACTATAAGGAAGAGAAAAAGCGGTACGTTCACAAATAAGTGGACGTACCGCTTTTTTATTTATTTTTCATAATGATTAGACATGCATGAGGAAGTTGTTTTATGCATGATTTTATGCATAGAAAACGAACTTAATAATGTTTTTGTGTTTATTTTTATTTTAAATGTTGCATAAAAATAAAAGTACTGATACAATACAAACATCGAATAAATATTCTATTAAACTTTTAAATATACATTATTAGGGGGAAGAAAGATGAAGAAGTTATTATCAATATCATTTGCACTTATTTTAATCGTAAGTATGTTCAGTGCTTGTAGTAATAATGGGGAAGAAAAGGTGGCGGATAGCAAAAATAAAAAAGTACTCGTTATGGGGACTTCAGCAGACTATAAACCGTATGAATACGTGGAAGCTTCAAAAAGTGATGAAATTATCGGCTTTGATGTTGATATTGCCAAATATATCGGAAAAGAACTTGGATATGAAGTGAAAGTGAAAGACATGGATTTTGGCGGATTGTTAGCATCTCTTAATTCAGGAAAAGTTGATTTCGTTATGGCGGGTATGACGCCAACTGCAGAGCGTAAAAATAATGCTGATTTCACAGATATATATTTTGTTGCTAAAAATATGATCGTTTCAAAAAAGGGCTCTAATATTAAATCGTTAGAAGATTTAAAAGGGAAAAAAGTAGGTGTACAAACAGGGTCAATTCAAGAAGAAAAGGCAAAAGAATTTCAGAAACAAGTCGATTTCAAAGCTGAGGGACGTGACCGTATACCAGAAATCGTACAAGAAATTAAAGCTGGTCGTTTTGACGCTGCAATTATAGAAGACACGGTTGCAAAAAATTATTTAGAAAAAATGAAAGAACTACAAGGAATTGAAATTCAAGAAGCACCAGAAGAAGTAGGTGCAGCGATTGCTCTTCCGAAAAATAGTGATAAAACAGCAGAATTTAATAAAGTAATTAAGAAAATGCAAGAAAATGGAGAAATGGATAAATTAGTGAAGAAATGGTTTGGCAGCGGAAAATAAGCTGCCTTTCACCTTTCTGTGAGGGGAATGAAAAGGATGAATCTAGATTTTTCGGCAATTACGCCTTCAATACCATATATATTAAAGGGCTTAGAAGTTACATTGAAAATTGTAGCTGCATCAGCTTTAGCAGGATTTATTTTAGGAACGTTATTAGCACTTTGCAAAATTGCTAGAATACGAGCATTAAATATTGCAGCAGATATATATACTTCAATATTTCGTGGTACACCGCTAGTATTGCAATTAATGATTATTTATTTTGGTGTTCCTCAAATGATTGGATATGAGATACCGGCCTTTTTAGCAGCTGTACTTGCATTTAGTTTAAATTCAGGTGCATATATGTCAGAAGTAATTCGTGCCGGCATTCAAGCGGTTGATAAAGGACAAACAGAAGCAGCTATGGCTTTAGGGATTCCTTACGGGAAAATGATGAGAAATATTATTTTTCCTCAAGCTTTAAAAAATATATTACCAGCACTTGTAAATGAATTTGCGACTCTTACGAAAGAATCGGCTGTAGTAACTGTAATTGGAGCAACAGATTTAATGCGCCGTGCTTATATTGTAGGCGGTGAAACGTTTAAATATCTTGAACCATTACTGTTTGTTGGACTTATTTATTATATATTAGTAATTATTCTTACATTAGTCGGGAAAGCCATTGAAGGGAGAATGAAGAAAAGTGATTAAAGTTGAAAACCTTCATAAGTCATTTGGAAAAAATGAAGTATTAAAAGGAATTACGACAACGATTGAAAAAGGAGAAGTTGTTGCAATTATCGGACCGTCTGGATCTGGAAAGTCAACATTTTTACGCTGTATGAATGTACTAGAAGCACCGACAAATGGTCACATTTGGATTGGAACGGAAGAAGTAACGAATCCGAAAACAAATATTATGCATGTTCGTGAAAATGTCGGAATGGTATTTCAACATTTTCACTTATTCCCTCATATGACTGTATTAGAAAATATTACGTATGCTCCTATCAATGTAAAAGGAGTAACGAAGCAAGTGGCTGAGAAAAAGGCTCAGGAACTTTTAGATAAAGTAGGACTGCTTGATAAGAAAGATTCATATCCAAATCGTCTTTCAGGGGGACAAAAGCAACGTGTAGCAATAGCGAGAGCGTTAGCGATGGAACCGGAAGTTATGCTATTTGATGAACCGACATCTGCGCTAGATCCAGAAATGGTGAAAGAAGTGTTAGAAGTTATGAAATCATTAGTTACGACAGGAATGACGATGGCAATCGTTACGCATGAAATGGGATTTGCAAAAGAAGTAGCAGACCGCGTTCTCTTTTTAGATGGTGGAAAGCTTGTAGAAGATAGCAATCCCGAAGAGTTTTTCACGGCACCAAAAAGTGACCGTGCAAAAGAATTTTTGCAAAAAATATTGTAATATGTAAAGGTTACGTGAATAATAAGTAGAAAAGGATGACATCGCGTCATCCTTTTTTTATACTAACTGTAAATACGTTTATACATATAGGAGCAATGCTATGTTCAGAATTGGATACCGTACAGTAAAAACAGCAATAGGGACAGGCGCCGCAGTTTTTATTGCTCAGTTATTAGGATTAGAATTTTATAGTTCAGCGGGTATTTTAGTTATATTATGCGTGCAAAATACGAAACGAAAATCCGTTCAAGTATCGTTGCACCGTTTTTTAGCTTGTGTATTATCAATGGTATTTGCGTTTTGTATTTTTGAAACGATTGGTTATACACCCCTTGCGATTAGCGTATTACTACTTACCTTTATTCCGACTGCAGTTATGTGCAAAATTCAAGAAGGCATCGTCACGAGTTCGGTTATCGTTATGCATCTGTATTCATTAAAGCAAATTACATGGTCTATAGTTGGTAATGAAATTGCTATATTAACGATTGGAATTAGCGTCGCTTTATTAGTGAATATGTATATGCCAAGTAGTGAGAATAAACTGAAAGAGTATCAAGAAAAAATAGAAGAGCATTTCAGAACAATTTTGTTTGAAATGGTCGTTTATTTACGAAATCGAGATAGTAATTGGAGTGGATCCGAATTAATTGAAACAGAAAGGATGCTGAAAGAAGCAAAAGATTTATCATTTAAAAAACTTGAGAATGAGTTTATGCGTGAAGATGACTATTATTATCGTTATTTTGATATGCGCATGCAACAATTTGAAATTTTGGAGCGCATGATACCGTTAGCTGCGTCACTATCTTGGACGTATGAACAAGCCGATATGATTGCAGATGTAATTGAAAATATAGGGAACTCTATTCGTCCTGAAAGTACAGGGGTTATTTCGTTAAGACAACTTCAAGAAATGCGAGAATTATTTAGAGACATGCCATTGCCAGTTACACGTGAAGAATTTGAGATACGTGCGAAACTTGTTCAACTTGTGTATGAAATGGAGCAATATTTACTCATTAAAAGTCGCTTTAAGGGAAAGGATAATATAAAAGAACTTATATAGAAGGTAGGAATTACATATGCCGTATCTTCTCTCTTTCATATTATGTCTTTCTTTATCACCGATCTGGCCTCTTGGTGATAATCCGCGTACCGGAGATCCTTTTATTATTGTAAATAAAGCGACGAATAAGTTAGCTTATATTGACGATGGGAAAATCCAAAAGGTTTTTCCAGTAGCGACAGGAAAAACGAATGAATTAACCCCAGAGGGAACTTTTGATATTGTAATGAAGGCGAAGGATCCGTACTATATTGCAAAGGATATTCCTGGTGGATCACCAAAAAATCCACTTGGATCAAGATGGATTGGATTTAATGCACGAGGAACTGATGGGAGTAAATATGGAATACATGGAACAAACCAACCTAGTTCAATTGGAAAGTATATTTCACAAGGATGTATAAGAATGAAGAAAAACGATGTGGAGTATTTATTTGATCGTATTCCAATTGGAACGAAAGTATGGATTGTGAAATCGAAAAAATCATTTCAGCAATTGGCAAAAGAAAAAGGAGCCATTGCATATGAAAAAGCCGACACAAATGATGTGCACCCCAATTGTTAGACACAATTAACAATTGGAGGTGCATTTTTTATGGGAAAGTTTTCTCCTAAAGAAAAGCTACAGATAGTAAAACAATATTTTAATGGAGTAGATGGTGGGAAAAGG
>Ga0213824_1000253_pt1 | contig 45775 bp, 36 predicted proteins | sample MC6MC0906MG_FD_179892 | JGI IMG/M metagenome (GOLD analysis project Ga0213824, IMG submission 179892) | Enriched soil aggregate microbial communities from Iowa State University, Ames, United States - MC6-MC0906-MG | ecosystem: Environmental > Terrestrial > Soil > Unclassified | place: USA: Iowa...
TCGTACTCGGCATTGCTCTGCAGGTACTGCAGATGGTGGCCTGCGGCGCGGGCGCGCTGCTCCAGGTCCTGGTTGATCTGGGCCAGGGTCACGGCGCCGTAGTGGCCCGGCTCGCGGGTACCGAGCAAGTTCAGGTTGGGGCCGTGAAGCACCAGTAGCGTTGCCATCTGCGGATTCCTTGGATTTGTAGGGCAATTCGACACAGCGCGGCGAGTGTGCCGCAAAGCGACGGCGAGTGTCCAGTTCCCTGCAATAGCCGGCACGATGTCCGAGGTTCGCGCGAAGTATGTGACCAAATAATTAAATCCGGTCACTCAAACAGAGATTTTTCCCGGCACGCGGGAAGTTATAGACCGAGTTTGCCGCGCACGCGCGAAAGAATGCTCGCAAATTCGCCGGCGTTTATCTCGCCAATGACCCGATCGCTGGTCATTTCGCCGCCGTTCGCTGCAAAGAACAGCAGTGCTGGCGGGCCGAACAACTGGTAGCGGTCGAGCAGCGTGCGTTGTTGCGCGTTACTTTCGGTGATGTCGAAACGCAGCAACTTGAACGCCCCCAATTGCTGCTGGACATGAAGTGCATTGAGCACTTCGTGTTCGATCACCTTGCAGCTGATGCACCAGTCGGCGTACCAGTCCAGCAGCACCGGTTGGCCGGCGGCCTTGGCCTGGGCCAGGGCGGCGTCCAGCGCCGCCGGGGTGGTGACGGTTTGCCAGGCACCTGCTTGCGCCGAAGGGGCAGCACTGCTGGCTGCCAGCGTTGCCACCGGCAGTGGGCGCAGCGGGTCGCCTTGGCCACTCAAAGCGCCGTACCAGCAGGCCAGGGCATACACCAGCAAGGCCAGCCCCAGCAGTTGCGCCAGGCGTTGCCGCGGCGTCTTCACCACGAACTCCAGCGCGCCGAGGAACAGCGCCATGCCAGCGCTCAGGAAACCGACCAGCAGCAAGGTCGCCGGGCCTGGCAGAACCCGGCTGAGCAGGCCGATCGCCAGGCCCAGCAGCAGCACGCCGATAGCGTTTTTCACGGTGTTCAGCCAGGGGCCGCTTTTTGGCAGCCAGGCCGCGCCACCCGTGGCCACCAGCAACAATGGCGCACCCATGCCCAGGCCCAGGGCGAACAGTTTCAGCGCACCGCCCAGGGCATCGCCGCTGGCGCTGATGTACAGCAGGGCACCGGCCAGTGGCGCCGACACGCACGGCGACACCAGCAGGCTGGACAGCACACCCAGTACAGCCGCGCCCAACAGCGAGCCACCCTTGGTGCGGTGGGCGAGCTTGTCCAGGCGATTGTTCAAGGCTTGCGGCAACTTCAGCTCGAACAGGCCAAACATGGCCAGGGCGAACAGCACGAAGAACAGTGCGAACGGCACCAGCACCCAGGCCGACTGCAACCGCGCCTGCAGGTTCAGGCCGGCGCCGAACAGGCCCATCAGTGCACCCAGCACGGCGAAGCAGGCAGCCATCGGTATGACGTAAGCCAGCGACAGGGCAAGCCCGCGCAGCCCGCCAACCTGGCCGCGCAGGACCACGCCGGAGAGGATCGGCAGCATCGGCAGCACGCAAGGGGTGAAGGTCAAACCGACCCCGGCGAGGAAGAACAGCAGCAACGATTTCCAGTTCCAGCCCTGCTCGTTGGCGGTCGCAGGTGCGCCAGCCGTGGCGCCGCCTTGGCCATCGATGCTCAGGCGCTCGGTCTCCGGTGGGTAACACAGGCCCTTGTCGGCGCAGCCCTGGTAACCCACCAGCAGGGTGAAGGCGCGGGCGTCGGTGCGCGGCAGTTCGATGTCGAGCACGCCGTGGTATACCTCGACGTCGCCGAAAAACTCATCGTGCTTGGCCTCGCCCTTGGGGATGTTCGGCGTGCCCAGGGCGATGTCCGCAGGTTCGGTACGGAACTGGAAACGATGGCGGTAGAGGTAGTAGCCGTCGGTGGCGACGAAGCGCAGCTTGATGGTTTGCGCATCGGCCTGGACCAGGCTGAGCTTGAACGCTTCATGTACCGGCAGGAAGTCTGCGCTGTTGCTCAGCGAGGCGGCGCCGAGGGTGGCGCTGGGGCGGTTGTCGAGCAGGCCCGAGGCGAAGGCAGGGCTGGCCAGCAGCAGGAACAGCAGGAAAAACAGGCGGCGCATGGCGGACTCGCGAGGTGGAACATGCCGGGCATGATAGCGGAGTTGGCCGGGGTTTGGCGTGTGGTGTCCGGGAGGGCGACACATGGCCGCTGGGCGGTGTGCCGCCAGTGTCGCGAAAGGGCCGGTGCAGGCGAGCAATTACACCCTGAATGCCCGCACCGCCCGGTTCAGCTCGCCTCCCAGGCTCAGCAACTGTTCACCCTGCTGGCGCCCTTCGCCAATGCGCTGCAGGTTGTCTTCACCCAGTTCATGAATACGCTCACTGTGCCCGCGAATCTCGCTGACCGCGCCCGTCTGCTGCGCCGTGACATCAGCAATGCGCACTGCCGTTTCGGCAATCGTGCGGATCGCGCTGACGATCTCATCCAGCGCGCCATCGGCTGCCTGTGCCTGGTTGGCCGTGGCTTCGGCATGTTCCAGCTGCGCCCGCATACCGGCCACCGACCCGCGCGCGGCCTGCTGCAGGCGGTCGATCAGCGCCTGAATTTCGCCGGTGGCGCCGGTGGTGCGTTGCGCCAGGGAGCGCACTTCGTCGGCCACCACGGCAAAACCGCGGCCCATCTCCCCGGCGCGAGCGGCTTCGATGGCAGCGTTCAACGCCAGTAAATTGGTCTGCTCGGCAATCGAGCGGATCACCGTCAGCACACCGCCAATGGTCGCCGACTCTTCGGCCAACTGTTCGATCATGCGGGCATTGCCCTGCACTTCGTCGACCAGCGCGCGCAAGCCGGACAGGCTCTGGCCGATGACGGCCTGGCCTTGCTCCACGGCGCGGCCGGCATCGCGGCTGGCATCGGCGGCGGAGCTGGCATCACCGGCCACTTGCTGGATGGTCGCTTCCAGTTCGCCCAGGGCATCGCGGATCTGCCCGGTGTCGCCGGCCTGGCGTTCGGCGCCATCGTGCAGGGCGGCGCTCATGCCGGCCAATGCGTGGCTGCTGCCGGCGACCTGCTCGGCGTTGTGGCGAATGGTGCCCACCAGCTCCACCAGGTACTGGCGCAGGCGGTTGAGCGATTCCTCGATGTCATGCAGTTCGCGGTTGGTCTTGCCCAGGGCGATAGGCTCGGCGAAATCGCCCTCGGCCCAGGCGGACAACGCTGGGGCCAGGCTGGTCAGGGTACGCGTCAGGCGCCGTTGCAAGGTGTCGACAAGCAGGGCGATCAGCAGGATCACGCCGATCATCAGCCCCTGCATGAGGCGCACTTCACTGGCGATCCTGGCGTGCTGGGCGCGCACTTCAGGCTCCAGGCCGGCGATGGCCAGTTGCACAGCGTCGAGGCGCTGGTTGGTGCTGGCGGCCAGGGCCGTGCGCTGCTCGATCTGTTCGCGGGTGCGTTGCAGTTCGGCAGGGTAGCGGTTGAGCAGGCTCTGCAGCTCACGCTTGAGGCCGAGGGCGACGTCTTCCTGCTGTTCGCTGGCCTGGGTTTGCAGGCCCATCATGGCGGCGAAGTCGTCGGCGTTGGATTCGGCGGCGCGGGTCACGCCCAGCAGTGGCAGGCCGTCGATCGCCTGTGCCTGGGCGCGGATCAGCTGCAGTTCGCGCTCCACTTCGTCGGCCAGCTCGGCGCGGCCGCTGCTGACCAGTTTGTCACGGGCCAGCGACAGGCGGCCCAGGTGCACGCTGGCGTCGAGCAATGGCAGCAGGTAACGCTCGGCCTCGCTGCTGCCGCTGTTGCGGGCATAGCCGGCCAGTTGTTCGAAGCTGGCGCCCAGCTCGCGCTCGGCCTGCAACAGCAAGGCCTGCGGGTCGCCGGCCAGTTTGCCGGCTGCGAGCAGTTCGTTGGCGGTAAAAGCCTGCAGGGTGGCCAGGCTCGGGCGCAACTTAGCGGCTAGCGCATCCGGCAAATCGGCCAATGCGGCCTGCAGCTGATTGTTGGCCTCTACCGCGGCTGCGTGGCGCAGGGCATCGCCACTGCTGAGGTAGGCCTGGATATTGCGCGCAGCCTGGTTCTGAAACTGTTGCGACAGGCCCAGGTAGCGTTCCATCAATTGATAGGGGCGTTCCAGGGCGCGCTGTGACCACCACAGGGTCGCGCCCAGGGCGATACATACGGTCACCAGCAAGAGGGTGTTGAAATTGGTCAGCCACTTCAGGCGCATAGCCGCGAACTTCCTGCGGGGGAGTGGAGGTAGGTGCCTGAAGTTATTGCTATTTTGTGACGTGGTGATGACGGTAGTGGCTTAGCGCCATATTGCAGGGGCTGGTTCATCCGCGATGAGGCCGGCCCAGGGATTGAAGATCAAGGCTCGACCCGCACCACGCAATTGCGCCCCGCATGCTTGGCCCGATACAGCGCTTCATCCGCCGCACTGGCCATGGTCAGCGCATCCAGTTCCTCATCCAGTTGCACCACCCCGGCGCTGAAGGTGCATTGCAGGTCGTGGGGTTGCGCCGGGTAGAGAATTTCGGCAAAGCGCCGGCGGATCTCGTCGAGCACCTTGTGCGCGGCCTCCAACGCGGTGTTGGGCATGACGATGGCGAACTCTTCACCGCCATAGCGGCCGATGAAGTCGGTCTTGCGCAGGCGTTGCTTGAGGAACAGCGCCAGGCTCTTGATCACCCGGTCGCCCATGGGGTGGCCATGGTGGTCGTTGATCTTCTTGAAATGGTCGATGTCGAGCATGGCGAAGCTCAGCGGCTGACGCTCGCGGCGGGCGCGGAAGCTGCAGTCTTCGAGCAGCTGCAGGATATGCGTGTGGTTGTACAACCCGGTGAGGCTGTCACGCACCATGCGCGACTTGAGGTGGCGGGCGCGGGCCGCGCGGTTGCGCACGGTGGTGATCAGGTGGCGCGAGCGGATCGGCTTGGTCAGGAAGTCGTCGCCGCCTTCGCTCATGGCGTCGAGCTGCTTATCCAGGTCGTCCTCGGCGGACAGGTAGATGATCGGTACGCTGACGTAGCGGTCGTTGTGGCGGATCACCTTGGCCAGCTCCGGGCCCGAGCAGCCTGGCATGTACAGGTCGAGGATGATCAGGTCGGGCTGGAAGTCGGCCAGCTCGGCCATGGTGCCGATCGGGTCGGTCAGGCTACGGGTGATCATCCCGGCACTGGCCAGCACGCGCTCGGTGTACAGGGCCTGGGTACGCGAGTCGTCGATGATCAGCACCCGCAGCGGGTCATGCGGGGCAGTGCTGGTGATCATCTCCAGTTTTTCCAGCAGGCTGGAGGCTTCCAGGGTGCCGGTCAGAAAGGCCTGCCCGCCCGCGCGTACGGCCGCCAGGCGGGTTGGCGTATCGGTTTCGTGGTGGCTGAAGAACAGTAACGGGATGGGCTGCTCGCGGCCTTGCTGCGCCTTGGCGGCCAAGGCGACACCCAAGCCGGGCCCGGTGAAATCGACATCCATGACGATGGCCGAGGGCAACTGCTCGGCCACCGACGCCATGAACACCTCGGCGCTGAACAGCGGCTGCGCACTCAGGCCGAAGAACTCCAGCTGCTGGGCCAGCCGCTCGGCACGTTCCGGGTCACGCAACAGCAGGTACACCGGTTTGCGGGCAGGCCGCAGCGCCAGCTGGTCGGGTTGGTCACCCTTGCGCAAGCGGGGCGACAGGCGTTGCAGCAGGTGATCGAACGCCTGCTCGAGGCGTTCTTGGCTCGGCTCCGCAGCTTGGGTCATGTCCTGGCTACTTATTGGAGGGATGTGCAGGTGCGATGATGGCTCTATGCTAGCAGTTCTTTTCCGGCACGTGAGCGTGCGGCATCAACAAAGCGTTGAAACGCAATATTCAGTTACTGACTGATTGGTCGCTTATGCGTACGGTGGTGTCTGCTTTATAGTGCAGCAACGCGGGCTTGCCGTGGCACCCTGGCGCAGGCCTGTGGTCAAAGCCCCTGAACCGTCGTGACTGATTAAGGACAAAGCCATGCTGGACTGGAAAAACCGCGAGGCCAAAGCCGAGCCCCGTGAGCGTGTCGACGGCCGCGGCGCTGCCGCCCGTAGCTATTTGGGCGGCCTCTGGAGCCGTGCCCTGGGGACCCTGATCGGGTTGTACCTGCTGGTCTGCATCGGCCTGGGCTGGTACTGGAGCCAGGAGCCGGCGCTGTTCCCGGTGCAGCAGAGCGCCCAGGCTGCGGCCGAGCGCAATGGCCAGCAAATGGTGGTGGGCTACACCACTATCGAAACCCTCAAGACCGTGGCCGGTACCTTGCTGAACAAGCCGGGCGGTTACATCTCCAACGACCGCTTCCCGCCGGGGTTGTGGATGGACAACATGCCGAGCTGGGAATACGGCGTGCTGGTTCAGGTGCGTGACTTGTCCCGTGCGCTGCGCAAGGACTTCGCCCGTTCGCAGTCGCAGTCCACCGAAGACGCCGACCTGGCCAAGGCCGAGCCGCGCTTCAACTTCGACAACAAGAGCTGGATCCTGCCATCGAGCGAATCGGAGTTCGAAGAAGGCATCAAGTCGTTGGCGCGTTACCAGACCCGCCTGGCAGCCGGCGACAAGGGCGCGATCTTCTACACCCGTGCCGACAACCTGAACAACTGGCTGGGCGATGTCGCCACGCGCCTGGGGTCGCTGTCGCAGCGCCTGTCGGCCAGCGTTGGCCGGGTCAAGCTCAACACCAACCTGAAGACCGAGTCGGTGGTTGCCGGCCAGGCGCCGCAGGTGGATGAGGAAGTGGTCGAAACCCCTTGGCTGCAGATCGACAACGTGTTCTACGAGGCCCGTGGCCAGGCCTGGGCGCTGTCGCACCTGCTGCGTGCCATCGAAGTGGACTTCGCCGACGTGCTTGCCAAGAAGAACGCCACCGTCAGCGTGCGCCAGATCATCCGTGAGCTGGAAGCCTCGCAAGAGCCGCTGTGGAGCCCGATGGTGCTGAACGGCAGCGGCTTCGGCATGTGGGCCAACCACTCGCTGGTCATGGCCAACTACATCTCGCGGGCCAACGCCGCGGTCATCGACCTGCGTCAGTTGCTGTCGCAAGGTTGAGCATGGCCATCAGCCCCCACGAGGCCGCCCACCGGGCGGCCTCCGACCGCGAGCTGGTCGCCTGGGTGGACGAAACCGACCAGGTACTTGGCGCGTTGCCCAGGGCTGAACTGCGCGCGCGTGGCCTGATCGGGCGTTGCACCTTCATTCTGCTGTTCAACAGCGCCGGTGAGCTGTGTGTGCACCGGCGTACCTTGAGCAAGGCGCTGTACCCCGGCTACTGGGATGTGGCAGCTGGCGGCATGGTGGCGGCAGGTGAGGCGTATGCCGATTCGGCGGCCCGGGAGCTGGCCGAAGAACTGGGGATCGAAGGTGCTGAATTGCGCTTCCATGAGCGCTTCTACTTCGACCAGCCGGACAACCATTTGTGGTGCGCGGTGTATTCGGCGGTTTCCGATGCGCCGCTGAAGTTGCAGGCGGAAGAGGTGATCGAGGCGAAGTTCGTCAGCCTGGCCCAGGCTGAAGAAGAAAGCCTGAGCAAGCCCTATTGCCCGGACTCGTTGGCGGCCTTGCAGCGATACAAAGCGAGCCTTGGGTAAAGCGGGGGGCTCGGGGTCGCAAAACATTCGCAAAATGGCGCATTCCAGTACTTAGCAATTGCCTGATTTATCGTTACACTGCGCGCCCTTTTCGGGCTGTCGCAGGTACTTGCGGCAGTAGCGCCGCCCCTGCCAGAGTGGGGCTTCGCGGTCGGCTCCCGCCGACCAGTTTTTGTCCTCAGCACAGAGGAACAAAAGTGGCCAAGAAAGCTTCTTCCTTTTCCGCCCTTGGCGGTCTCGTGTTCTCCACCGATGCCGGTCGGCACTGCCCCGACTGCAGTCAGCCGGTGGATGCCTGCATCTGCAAGCAGCAAACCATCCCCGAAGGCGACGGTATCGCCCGTGTGCGCCGCGAAAGCAAAGGCCGTGGCGGCAAGACCGTGACCACCGTCACCGGCGTGCCGCTGCCGCCCGACCAGCTCAAGGAGCTGGCCACTACGCTCAAGCGCCGTTGCGGTACTGGCGGTGCCCTGAAGGACGGGGTTATCGAGATCCAGGGCGACCATGTCGAGCTGTTGATCGGCGAGCTGACCAAACAGGGTTTCAAGGCGAAAAAGTCCGGCGGCTGAGGCCATCGCACGTTTTTTTGCCCTGCGCTTTCTAAACTCGTTCCCGTGGCCAGGGTCTATGCCTGGACACGGATGAATCGTCATTTTCAGCTTTTACACTCGCCCGGCTGCCTGCGGGGCAGTGTCTTCGACTTATCTATAGGGGACTTGAATGTCCGTACGACGCACACGCAAAGACGATGGTAGCCAGTGGACCGTGGCCGACAGCCGCAGCGTTTATGGTATCCGCCATTGGGGCGCTGGTTATTTCGCCATCAATGAAGCCGGGCGCGTCGAAGTGCGCCCCAACGGCCCGCAGAGCGCCCCGATCGACCTGTTCGAACAGGTCGACGAGCTACGCCAGAGCGGTTTGTCGCTGCCGCTGCTGGTGCGCTTCCCTGACATTCTGCAGGACCGCGTACGCCAGTTGACCGGCGCCTTCGACGCCAATATCGCGCGCCTGGAATACCAGAGCCAGTACACCGCGCTGTACCCGATCAAGGTCAACCAGCAGGAAGCGGTGGTCGAGAACATCATCGCCACCCAGAACGTCTCCATCGGCCTGGAAGCGGGCTCCAAGCCTGAGCTGCTGGCCGTCCTGGCACTGGCGCCCAAGGGCGGTACCATCGTCTGTAACGGCTACAAGGACCGCGAGTTCATCCGCCTGGCACTGATGGGCCAGAAGCTTGGCCACAACGTGTTCATCGTCATCGAGAAAGAGTCCGAAGTGGCGCTGGTGATCGAAGAAGCCGCCGAGCTGAAGGTCAAACCGCAGGTAGGCCTGCGCGTGCGTCTGTCGTCGCTGGCGTCGAGCAAGTGGGCCGATACCGGTGGCGAGAAATCCAAGTTCGGCTTGTCTGCCGCCCAGCTGATTTCGGTGGTGCAGCGTTTCCGCGATGCCGGCCTGGACCAGGGCATCCGCCTGCTGCACTTCCACATGGGTTCGCAGATCGCCAACCTGGCTGACTACCAGCACGGTTTCAAGGAAGCCATCCGCTACTACGGCGAACTGCGTGCGCTGGGCCTGCCGGTCGACCACATCGACGTCGGCGGCGGCCTGGGCGTGGACTATGACGGCACCCACTCGCGCAATGCCAGTTCGATCAACTACGACATGGACGACTACGCCGGCGTGGTGGTGGGCATGCTCAAGGAGTTCTGCGACGCGCAGGGCCTGCCGCACCCGCACATCTTCTCCGAGAGCGGTCGTTCGCTGACCGCGCACCACGCCATGCTGGTGATCCAGGTGACCGACGTCGAGAAGCACAACGACGACGTGCCGACCATCGAGAACAAGGAAAGCCTGCCCGAGACCGTGCAGTGGCTGGCCGACCTGCTGGGCCCGACCGACATCGAGATGGTCACCGAGACCTACTGGCGCGCCACCCACTACATGGGCGACGTGGCGGCGCAGTACGCCGATGGCAAGATCAGCCTGGCCGAGAAAGCCCTGGCCGAGCAGTGCTACTTCGCCGTGTGCCGCCGCCTGCACAACTCGCTGAAGGCCCGCCAGCGCTCGCACCGCCAGGTGCTGGACGAACTCAACGACAAGCTGGCCGACAAGTACATCTGCAATTTCTCGGTGTTCCAGAGCCTGCCGGATACCTGGGCCATCGGCCAGGTGCTGCCGATCATCCCGTTGCACCGCCTGGACGAAGAACCGCTGCGCCGCGCGGTGCTGCAGGACCTGACGTGCGATTCCGACGGCAAGATCAACCAGTACGTTGACGAGCAGAGCATCGAGACCAGCATGCCGGTGCATGGGCTCAACGAGGGCGAGGACTACCTGCTGGGCGTGTTCCTGGTCGGCGCCTATCAGGAAATCCTGGGCGACATGCACAACCTGTTCGGTGACACCGACTCGGTGAACATCTACCAGAACGCCGATGGCAGCGTGTATCACGCCGGTATCGAGACTCATGACACCATCGAGGACATGCTGCGCTATGTGCACCTGTCGCCGGAGGAGTTGATGACCCACTACCGTGACAAGGTGGCCAGCGCCAAGATCACCGCCCGCGAGCGCACCCAGTTCCTCGATGCGCTGCGCTTGGGGCTGACCCGGTCTTCGTACTTGTCTTCCTGACCCATCGCCCACAGGTACAGCGGGGTGCTCAACCACACCGATGTACCTGTGGGCGCGTTGTACCCACAGGTTCCTTCTTGCCTCAAGGCACCCAGCTATCGCGCTGCTGCAACCGCCAACCCACCCACCCCAACGTCACCGCCCGCAATGCCATGAATCCGAGAAACGCCAACCACAAGCCGTGGTTGTCCAACCCTTTCATGGCCCACGCCAGCGGCAGTGCAATCAACACCGACACCAGCATCGCATTGCGCATCTCCCGCGCCCGCGTTGCGCCGATGAACAGCCCGTCAAGCAAGTAACTCCACACCGCAACCAGTGGCAGCACCGCCAGGTAAGGCAGGTATGGGTAGGCGGCTGCGCGCACGCTGGCGATATCGGTCTGCACGTCGATGAACACGTGCCCTGCCAACAGGAACAGCCCGGCAAAGCCCAGGCTGGTGATCAGCGACCAACCACAGGCCACCACCAGCGAGCGGCGCAGGGTATCGCGGTCGCGTGCGCCGATGGCATGGCCGCACAGGGCTTCCACGGCATGTGCGAGGCCATCGAGGGCATAGGCGGTGAGCAGCAGGCCATTGAGCAGCAGCGCATTGGCCGCCACCGTGGCTTCGCCCAAGCGCGCGCCCTGCACGGTGATCAACAGGAACACCAGCTGCAGGGCCAGGCTGCGCAGAAAAATATCGCGGTTGACGGCCAGCAACGGCCGCCAGGCTTGCCAGCGTTTGAGTGCCGCCCAGGCGATCTGCCCAGGGTATGCGCGCAGGGCGGGGCGGGTCAGCGCCAGGCCGAGCAGCGCAGCGCTCCATTCGGCGATCACCGACGCCCGCGCCGAGCCCAGCACACCCCAGTCCAGGCCCAGCACGAACCACAGGTTGAGCGCGATGTTCAGCAGGTTGGTGGTCAGCAGAATGGCGAGCGGCGCGCGGGCATTCTGGGTGCCAAGGAACCAGCCGACCAATGCGTAGCTGGCCAGCGCCGCGGGCAGGCCGAGCAGGCGGGTGTGAAAGAAGGTTTCGGTCGATTGTTGCAAGGCTTCACTCGGTTGCATCGCGTGCAGCGCCAGCTGGCTGAAGGGCAGGGCGAGCAGGCCGATGAGCAAGGCGAAGCCCAGCGCCAGCAGCAGGCCTTGGACCAGTACCTGGCGCAGCGCGGCACCGTCGGCGCGCCCCGCAGCTTGGGCGGCGAAGCCGGTGGAGCCCATGCGCAGGAAGCCCATCAGGCCGACCATGAAGGTGAACAGCGTGGCGCCCACGGCCACCGCGCCGAGCTGGTGGGCGTGGGGCAGGTGGCCGATCACCGTGCTGTCGACCAGCGCCACCAAGGGCACCGAAATGTTGGAGAGGATCATCGGCGCGGCCAGCGCCCAGACCTTGCGATGGGTAAGGCGGTGGCGCCAGTCGGTGGCGATTTGAGACATGTGTATTCCTGAATAAAGCAGGGCCGCTGCGCCGCTCTTCCTGATTGATGGATCGCATTGTACCGGCCAGCTACCTGCCGTTGCGCTATAGTTGCGCCCTTACGTACACGCTGCCAAAGAGTCCCCACTCCATGTTCAACAAAGGATTGTTGCTGGCCTGCGCGCTGGCCCTGCTCAGTGCCTGTGATTCCTCGACGCCGGATAAACCCGCCACCCCCGATAAACCGGCAGCGAGCGCCGCAGTCGAGGCCCCGGCGCCCAAGCGTGAAGACCCTGCCGTGCTCGCCAAGCGCTACGAGGGCCGCGAGCTGTCCGTGCTGGATGTCTCGGAAGTGCAGCTCGACGGTGCCAGTACCCTGTCGGTCAGTTTCTCCGCGCCGCTGGATGCCAAGCAGGACTTCGCCACCAAGCTGCACCTGGTGGACACCGTCAAAGGCAAGGTCGACGGTGCCTGGGAACTCTCCGACAACCAAATGGAGCTGCGCCTGCGCCACCTGGAGCCGCAGCGTAAACTGGTGCTGACCGTCGACAAAGGCCTGCTGGCGGTCAACGGCAAGCAGCTCGACAGCGAATGGGTAACCCGCCTGGAAACCCGTGACATGCAGCCGACCATCGGCTTCGCCAGCCGCGGCTCGCTGCTGCCCACGCGCCTGGCCGAAGGCCTGCCGGTGATTGCCCTGAACGTCGACAAGGTCGATGTCGAGTTCTTCCGGGTCAAGCCGGAAATGCTCTCGACCTTCCTGGTCAACTGGGGCCGCAACAGCAGCCTGTACTACTACCAGTCCAAGGAAGCCCTGGCGTTGGCCGACCTGGTCTACAGCGGCCGCTTCGACCTCAACCCGGCCCGCAATACCCGCGAGACCGTGCTGTTGCCGATCGCCGGGATCAAACCGCTGCAAGAGCCCGGTGTGTACCTGGCGGTGATGCGTGCCGCGGGCACCTACGACTACTCGCAGCCGGCAACACTCTTCACCCTCAGCGACATCGGCGTGTCCGCCCACCGCTACCGCGACCGCCTCGACGTGTTCGCCCAGGCGCTGGAAGGCGGCAAGGCGCTGAAGGAGGTGAGCCTTGCGCTGCATGACGACAAAGGCAAGCTGCTGGCCCAGGCCAAGACCGATGGCGACGGCCATGCCCAGCTGCCGATCACGGCCAAGGCCGACACCCTGATTGCGACCCAGGGCGTACATACCACGTTGCTGCGCCTGAACACTTCGGCGCTGGACCTGGCCGAATTCGACATCACCGGGCCCCAGGCCAACCCGTTGCAGTTTTTCATTTTCGGCCCGCGTGACCTCTATCGCCCCGGTGAAACGGTGTTGCTCAACGGCCTGCTGCGCGATCAGGACGGCAAGCCGGTCAAGGCCCAGCCGGTGAGCGTGGAAGTGCGCCGACCGGATGAACAGGTGAGCCGCAAGTTCGTCTGGGAGGCCGATGCCAATGGCCTTTATCAGTACCAGCTGCAACTGGCCACCGAAGCCCCCACAGGCCGCTGGCAACTGTTGCTCGACCTGGGCGGCGGGCACAAGCAGGTCTACGAGTTCCTCGTCGAAGACTTCCTTCCCGAGCGCCTGGCATTGGAGCTAAAGGGGAGCAGCACGCCGCTTTCGCCTGACGAGACCGCACAGATTCAAGTCAATGGCCGTTACCTCTACGGTGCCCCGGCTGCAGGCAATCGCCTGAGCGGCCAGGCCTACGTGCGCCCCCTGCGCGAAGCCGTGCCGGCGCTACCTGGCTACCAGTTCGGTTCGGTCACCGAGACTGAGCTGAACCAGGACCTGGAGCTCGATGAAGTCACCCTGGACCAGGCCGGCAAGGCCACGATCGACATCGAAAGCCGCTGGGCCGAGGCCCGTTCGCCCCTGCAGTTGACTGTGCAGGCCAGCTTGCAGGAGTCCGGGGGGCGGCCGATCACCCGTCGCCTGGAACAGCCGATCTGGCCCGCCGAGCGCTTGCCCGGCTTGCGCGGATTGTTCGATGGCGAGGAAACCAACGGCGACGGCCCGGTGGAGTTCGAGTTTCTGGTCGCCGACCGTGAAGGCAACAAGCTTGCGGCCAATGGCCTCAAGGTGCGCTTGATCCGCGAGCGCCGTGATTACTACTGGAATTACTCGCAGGACGACGGCTGGAGCTACAACTACAACGAGAAATTCCTCACCCAGAGCGAAGAAATCATCAGCGTCAAAGCGGGCTCGACTGCCAAGTTCACCTTCCCGGTCGAGTGGGGCCCTTACCGTGTCGAGGTGGAAGACCCCGAGACCGGCGTGGTGTCCAGCGAACGGTTCTGGGCCGGCTTTCGCGTCCAGGACAATGCCGAAGGCGGTGCGGTACGCCCCGACCAGGTCAAGCTGGCGCTGGACAAACCCGCCTATACCGACGGCGCGACGGCCAAGGTCACCGTGACCCCGCCGGCCGCCGGCACCGGCTACCTGATGGTCGAGTCCAGTGACGGCCCGTTGTGGTGGCAGGAAATCGACGTGCCCGCCGAGGGCAAGACGTTCGATGTGCAATTGGATAAACAGTGGGCGCGTCACGACCTGTATATCAGCGCCCTGGTGATCCGCCCGGGCGAGCGCAAGGCCAATGCCACGCCCAAGCGTGCCGTGGGGGTGCTGCACCTGCCGCTGGCCCGCGCCGAGCGCAAGCTTGCGTTGAGCTTGCAGGCACCGGAGAAGATGCGGCCCAAGCAGGCGCTGACGGTCAAGGTCAAGGCGGCCAATGCCGACGGCAGCATCCCCAAGCAGGTGCATGTGCTGTTGTCTGCGGTCGACGTGGGCATCCTCAACATCACCGACTTCAAGACCCCCGACCCGTACGCCAGCCTGTTCGGCCGCAAGGCCTACGGCGCCGACCAGATGGACATCTACGGCCAGCTGATCGAAGCCGGCCAGGGCCGCCTGGCCAGCTTGGCGTTCGGTGGTGATGCGGCCATCGCAAAAGGCGGCAAGCGCCCCAACACCACGGTCACCATCGTTGCCCAGCAGAGCGCGCCAGTGACCCTGAACGCGCAGGGCGAGGGTGAGGCAACTGTCGACATCCCGGACTTCAACGGTGAACTGCGGCTGATGGCCCAGGCCTGGACCGAGGAGCACTTCGGCATGGCCGAAGGCAAGACCGTGGTCGCTGCGCCATTGATCGCCGAGCTTTCGGCGCCGCGCTTCCTTGCCGGTGGCGACCGCACCAGCCTGGCGCTGGACCTGGCCAACTTGTCTGGCAGCGCTCAGCAACTCAACGTTGATATCACCACCGAAGGCCAGTTGAGCCTGGCGGCGAGCGCCCAACAGGCTGTCGCCCTGGCCGAAGGCCAGCGCACCACACTGATGATCCCGGTACAGGCCCAAGGCGGCCTTGGCCAGGGCAAGGTACGTGTTCGTGTCAATGGCCTGCAGTTGCCGGGTGAGGCGGTGAATGCCTTCGAGCGTGAATGGACCTTGGGCATCCGCCCGGCCTACCCGGCAATGCTCAAGCACTACCGGGTGGTCCTCAAGGACCAACCGTGGACCTTGCCGGAAAGCGACCTGGCCGCCTTCGAACCCGCAGGCCTGGAGGCCAGCCTGGCATTGTCAAGCCGCCCGCCACTGAACCTGGCCGAGCAGATCCGCGCCCTCGAGGCCTATCCCTATGGCTGCCTGGAGCAGACCACCAGCGGCCTGTACCCTTCGCTGTACGCCGACGCCGAAAGCCTCGAGCGCCTGGGTATCAAGGGCGAGCCGGCCGACGTGCGCAAGCGCAAGATCGAGATGGGCATCGAACACCTGCTGGGCATGCAGCGCTACAACGGCAGCTTTGGCTTGTGGAGTTCGGACAGCCAAGAGGAATACTGGCTGACGGCCTATGTCACCGACTTCCTGCTGCGCGCCCGTGACCAGGGCTATGGCGTGCCAGCCGAGGCGCTGAAGAAGGCCAACGAGCGCCTGCTGCGCTACCTGCAGGAACGCAACCTGATCGAGGTTGACTACAGCGAGAACGCCGAACACACGCGCTTTGCCGTCCAGGCGTATGCCGCGCTGGTATTGTCGCGCAGCCAGCAGGCGCCGCTGGGCGCCTTGCGCAGCCTGTTCGAACGCCGCGCCGATGCGCGCTCCGGCCTGCCGCTGGTGCAACTGGCGGTGGCGCTGGACAAGATGGGCGACAAGCCGCGCTCGCAGGAGGCCCTGCAGGCAGGCTTGGGCATCAGCCGCAGCAAAGGCTGGATGGCCGATTACGGCAGCAGCCTGCGCGATCAGGCGCTGATCCTGGCACTGCTGCAGGAGAGCAACCTGGCCGGCGATCAGGTTGATCAGCGCCTGTTCGCACTGTCCGACGAACTGGCGGCCAACCGCTGGCTGTCGACCCAGGAACGTAATGCGCTGTACCTCGCAGGCCGTGGTCTGCTGGGCAAGCCAGAGAGCCCTTGGAAGGCACGCCTGGACAGTGCGGGCGAAGTCCGTGAGTTCAACAATGACGAGTCCGGCATGAAGCTCGAAGGCCCATTGCTGGCTTCACCGTTGAGCGTGCAGAACCAAGGCAGCGAAACCGTGTACCAGCAGCTTACCCTGTCGGGCTACCCGCGCCAGGCGCCTGCCGCTGGCGGTAATGGCATTGAAATCCGCCGCGAATACCTGGGCATGAATGGCGGGACGCTGGACCTTCACAACCTGCGCAGCGGTGACCTGGTGCTGGTGCACCTGGCGCTCAAGGCCAAAGACGCGGTACCTGATGCATTGGTCGTCGATCTGTTGCCGGCGGGCCTGGAGCTGGAAAACCAGAACCTGGCGCAGAGCGCCGCCAGCCTGGACAACGCCAGCAGCGCGGTGAAGCAGTGGCGTGAGTCGATGCAGAACGCCAGCGTGGTGCATCAGGAGTACCGCGATGACCGTTACGTGGCGGCGCTCAAGCTCGACGAATACAGCACCACCCACCTGCTGTACCTGGCCCGTGCGGTAACCCCGGGCACCTACCGCGTGCCGCCGCCGCAGGTCGAGTCGATGTACCGGCCGAACCTGCAGGCGGTGGGCGATGGGCAGGGTGAGATGACAGTCAAGGCCCGCTGACCTTGGGCATGGGTGACCCGCTGAATCAGTGGATCACCCAGCTCATCACCCACAACCCCAACACCAGCCAGATGATTCCGAGGATGATCGAGGCGCGCATGAAGGCGCGGATTGCCGAGTACAGCAGCATCAGGCCGACGATCAAGGCAAGGATGCTGACCAGTGAGGTGTCCATGCCCAGGGTACGTGCCAGGCCATCGATGAAATTGCCCCCGGCGTTGGCCAGCAGGTTGAACAGGCCGCTCAAGGCGTCGACGATGAAACGGATCAACGAACCCAGTGCCTGGCCAAGCCACTCGAAAAAACCTTCTACATGCATAGTTGCTTCCTGATGAACGAATCGGCGAGGTTGCCGTTCCCAAGCCTTTGGCCATTACCTGGCCAGGTCGGTTCCCGATGCCAAGCTTAGCCCGGCCGCGCACGCGAGCGGGAAGGTTCCTGCGCGCGAGTGTCATCACCGTGGTGGTGATGCTGGGTGTGTTGTGGCTGGCTGACCGCCTGTGGCCACTGCCGCTGCCGGCCGACGACCTGGCGCGGGTGGTGCTGGCTGAGGACGGCACACCGCTGTGGCGCTTCGCCGATGCCGACGGGGTGTGGCGCTACCCGGTCAGCCCCGAAGAAGTGTCGCCGTTGTACCTGCAGGCGTTGCTGACCTACGAGGACCGCTGGTTCTACCGGCATCCGGGGGTCAACCCGCTGGCGCTGGTGCGCGCCGCTTGGCTGAACGTGCGCGGCGGGCGCGTGGTGTCGGGTGGCAGCACGCTGTCGATGCAGGTGGCGCGGTTACTCGACCCGCACGATCGCAGCCTGCCCGGCAAACTGCGGCAGCTATGGCGTACGGCGCAACTGGAGTGGTACCTATCCAAGCGCGAGATCCTGCAGATATACCTCAATCGTGCACCCTTCGGCGGTACCTTGCAGGGCGTGGCGGCGGCCAGTTGGGCCTACCTGGGCAAGTCGCCGATGCACCTCACGCCAGCGGAAGCTGCGCTGTTGGCGGTGCTGCCGCAGGCGCCCAGCCGCTTGCGACCCGATCGCCACCCGGCGCGTGCCCAACGTGCCCGCGACAAGGTGCTGCAGCGCCTGGAGGAGTACCAGGTGTGGCCTGCCCGGCAGATCAAGGAAGCGGCTGAAGAACCGTTGCTGCTGGCCCCGCGCCAGGAACCGGCCCTGGCGCCGCTGCTTGCCCGCCGCCTGAACACCGCCAACAGTCCACCGCTGATCCGCACCACCCTCGATGCCTCGTTGCAACGGCGCCTGGAGGACCTGCTGCTGGGCTGGCGCGCGCGGCTGCCAGAGCGCACTTCCGCGGCCGTACTGGTGGTGGATGCGCAGAGCATGGCCGTGCGCGCCTACCTGGGCTCGATCGACCTTGCCGATGAGCGCCGCTTTGGCCATGTCGACATGGTCCGCTCGCTGCGCTCACCGGGCTCGACGCTCAAGCCGTTCCTGTATGGCATGGCCCTGGACGACGGCCTGATCCATTCCGAATCGCTGTTGCAGGATGTGCCGCGGCGCTATGGCGACTACCGCCCCGGAAACTTCTCGATGGGCTTCAGCGGCCCGGTGTCGGCCAGTTCGGCGCTGGCCTTGTCGCTCAACTTGCCAGCGGTGCAGTTGCTCGAAGCCTACGGGCCCAAACGCTTCGCCGCGCAATTGCGCATGGCCGGCATGCCGCTGGCACTGCCGCCCTTGGCCGAGCCCAACCTGTCGCTGATCCTCGGTGGCGCAGGCAGCCGCCTGGAAGACCTGGTGGGTGGTTATGCGGCGCTGGCCCGGGGCGGCAACAGTGCCCACGTGCGCCTGCAGCCGCAGAGCCCATTGCTGGAGCGGCGCTTGTTGTCGCCCGGGGCGGCGTGGATCATCCGCCGCATCCTCAGTGGCCAGGCGCGGCCTGACCGTGACCCGCATGCCGACCTGGTGCAGCGCCCCCAGCTGGCCTGGAAGACCGGTACCAGCTATGGCTTTCGCGATGCCTGGTCGATCGGCGTCGGGCCGCGCTACCTGATTGGCGTGTGGATCGGCCGCCCGGATGGCACGCCGGTACCCGGGCAGTTCGGCCTGGCCTCGGCGGCCCCGCTGATGCTGCAGATTCACGACCTGCTGAGCAACCGCGACAGCCAGCGCGGCCTTGCCGCACCGGTCGAGCAGGTACCTGCCAGCATCGGTGTCGCCGCCATTTGTTGGCCGCTGGGCCAGCCGATGGACCGCCAGGACCCGAACTGCAGGCGCCAGCGCTTTGCCTGGACACTGGACGGCACCACCCCGCCGACCTTGCAGGCTGCCGACCAACCGCTCGGGCTGGGCTTGCGCGAAAGCGTCTGGGTCAACGCGCAAGGGCTGCGTGTCGATGGCAGCTGCCCAGGTGCCACGCCACGCGACATCGCCCTCTGGCCGGCGCCGCTGGAGCCCTGGCTGGGGCGTGTAGAGCGGCGTGCCGAACGCTTGCCGGCCGTCGACCCGAACTGCCCACCGCAGGTGCCGGCCAGTGCGCCGCCGCTGTCGATTGTCGGCGTGCGCCCCGGTGATAACCTGCGGCGCCCGGCCACCAGCAGCGAGCCGTTGCAACTGCACGTCTCGGCGCTCGGTGGCGGCGGGCGGCGCTGGTGGTTCCGCAACGGCGAGCCGCTGGGCGAAACCGATGGCCAGGACAGCCTGCTGGTGCGCTTTGACCGCGCGGGGCAGATCGAGCTCAGTGCACTGGACGAGAGCGGGGAAACCGCGCGGGTGGCCTTCCAGGTCAGCGAGTAACCGTTCGACGTTTACCGGGGCAGCACCTACGCTTGCTGGTGACGGGTGTGACCGGCCGACGCCCCGGCGCCCAAGGGATTGTGGAGCGTCCTATGCGTCCTCTGGTCGTGCCCCTGTTGCTGCTGACCTGGGCCAGCCTGGCCCGGGCCGAACCGTTGCCGGGCTTTCTCGAGAGCCACGAATACGAACGCCGGCTGCCCACCGCGAACCTGCCGGTGGACGCCTACCGTCCCCTTTCTGCGCAGCTGCGGCGGGTGGCGCCCGTGGCTGCCGCCCCAGGGTTGCCGGCCGATACCCGCCTGGTCTTGCACAAGGTGCGCTTCGAGGGGGGCACGGTCTATCCGCTGAGTGAGCTGCGCGAGCACTACCAACCACTCATAGGCCATACGATCACCGTGGGTGAGCTGCAGCAATTCACCGAGCGCCTGACCCAGCGCTACCAGCGTGACGGCTACCCTCTCTCATATGCCTACCTGCCGCCTCAGGACCTGGCTGATGGCCGTGTGCACGTGGTGCTGGTGGAAGGCTACATCCACGACTATGAACTGCTGGGCGATATCGGCCCGACTGCGGATTACCTCAAGCAGGTAATGGCACGGTTGCAGGCGGAGCGGCCGCTGACCCAGGAGACGCTGGAGCGCGCCATCGGCCTGGCGCAACGTATTCCTGGGCTCACGGTGCAGGCTGATGTGGCTGCAGCGCAGGGCCCGGATGACACGACACACCTGACGCTTCACGTGCAGCGCAGGCCATTGGATGCCGCTGTCACGCTGAACGACGGCAGCCGTGAAGACCCGCAGGCACTGTTCACGTTCTCCAGCAACGCCCAGACGCGCTTTGCCGAGCAACTGACCGCAAGCGTTGTGCTGCCGCCGGGGGAGGACCACACGCTTTATCAGCGTCTGGATTACAGCCAGTATCTGGACGCGCAGGGCAGCCAGTTGCTGTTATCGGCTGCGCGTTATCGCAGCGAATCGGGCACTCGCGTTCGCCTGGAGGAGGGGGCTGACCAAGCCCCGCGGCGCGAAAGCGAGCGTTATTCGATCGGCCTCGGCCAGGCACTGATGGTCGTGCGCAACGAGTGGATCAATGTGTCCGGGCGTTTGTATTCGGTCAGTGAGCACATCGAAGACCGACGCGGTGGCCAGCAGGAATACGACACCTATGTACGCGCGCTGTCATTTGAAGGCGACTGGCGCAAGGCTGACGCCCACCGCCTGCGCATCGTCAGCGCGGGTGTCTACCAGGGCCTGGATTATCTGGGGGCGCGCAGCGATGCCGACTACGACATGGACTTTTTGCGTTTTCGGGTTTCCGGGTTGCAGAGCGATCAGCTGTTCGAGAACTTGCAGGGTGTGGCGTCCGCCGCGCTGTACTGGAGCGACGACAGGCTGCCGGATAGTGAACGCGCGGTGTTTGGCGGGCAGCTATTCGGCCGGGGTTACCCCCGTGACCAGGCGGCTGGCGACAAGGGCTGGGGTGTGGCTTACGAGCTGAACTACAGCGTCCGGCGTGGCAGGGGCTGGTTGAAGCGGGTACAGCCTTATGCCGTGCTCGATGCCGCCGAGGCCTGGTACAACGGCGGGCCCTTTGCAGATGCGCACTTGAGCTCGGTGGCGCTGGGCGTACGCCTGGGGGCGGGTAGTCACGGCAATGTGGCGCTGGAAGTGGCCAAGCCACTGGCGGATGTAGCACTGGATAGCTTGAGCCGTCGCCCGCGGTTGATGCTCAGCATCAGTTATCAGTTGGAATGATTTGACGCCGCGGTGGGTCGCACGGGCTTCGCCCGTGCTCGCCGGTAAACGCTCCCACAGGCATTGCCGCTGCGCTATTGGGTCAGTGGGTAGTAAACCGCAGATGCACTGGCGATGAGCTTGGCGTCAACGCCAACGCCAGCTGCGTGCGGTTGTGCATATGGGTCAGGCGCAGCACCTGCGAGACATAGAGCTTGACGGTGTTCTCGGTAATCCCCAGCTCGCAGGCAATCTGGTAGTTGGTCTTGCCCTTGCTCACCAGGCGGGCCACTTCGAGCTGGCGTGGCGACAGTTTCTCGAACGCGGCGGGCAAGTCGCTTTCGCCTTCTTCGGTATCGCTGGCGCGGCGGTGAACGCCTTGGCCGCGTGCTTTTTCGAGGTCCTGATAGAGCTCGTCGATGCACCCTGCCAGGTCCTGCAGGCGCTGGTTGAGGTTACCCAAATCCTGGAAGTTGGCTTTGCGCTCGCGCAGCACTTGTTCCTGGCGGCGCACGCCTTCGAGCAATTCGTCGAGGTCCATGGGTTTCTGGAAGTAATCGGCAAAACCCTCACGCAGGGCGCGGATCACATCCTGCTTCTCGGCACGGCCGGTGAGCATGATCGCTTCGAACATGCGCTGGCGCCCGGCAACTTCCTTCAACGCCCGGACAAGCTCGATACCATCGCGCCCGGGCATGTGCAGGTCGCAGACCACCAAGCCAATGGCTTCATCCGCTACATAGCGCTCGATGGCTTCGTTGGTGGAAAGGGCGGGCACGCAGTGGTGGCCTTGGTTTTCGAGGAACTCGCACAGCTGTTCGACGATCAGGGGCTGGTCATCGACCACCAGAACCTTTACCTCACTAAATGACTTGTTCACGATCAACTCCCTGTTCGTAAGCGGCCCTGCTCCCGGGCCAGACGCTCTGGCAGCTTAACCATAGACGCTGCTTCCAAGCCTGTACAACGCATGTACAAGTTATCGGACAACAGAATTGGTTATTGGATCCATACCGCGGTGAGCAGAAAGCCCGCCAACACGTAGGGCACGAAGGCTTGTTTGTCGCCCATCTCTTCGGTCAGGGCCTGCAGGCGTTTTTTCACTTTGGGGTTGGCCAGGGTCCACAGCCGCCTGCGCGTCAGCAGCCACAGCAGCACGCTGACGCCAGCACCAATGAACGTGCCGAGCACGTATTGCGGGCTGGTCGCCAGCGCCAGGGCGCCCATCAGCTTGACGTCGTCGGCGCCGAAGCGGCCGAGCATGTAGCCGGGCAAAGTCAGCAGCATGACGATGGCCAGCGCCCAGCCGGCATCGCTGGCATCGGCGCCGATCCAGCTGTGGCCGGTAACGAACAGCCAGGCCAGGGCGCACGCCGCAGCGCCCAGGGTCAGGATGTTGGCGATCTGGCGTTGGCGGATATCTTGTTCAGAGCACAAGGCAAGCCACATCAGGAGAACAATGCTTTGCATTGGCAGGTCGTCATCCCTATTCGTTTAACACGTCTACCCGTTCAGTCAGGTTTCTCCTTCAGGGTAGACGCGATCTGACGAACGGGCTACGCGACCGCTATTTGGCTCTGCCTGGCGGGTAATTGCCCAGCACCTGGCTTACGGTCTTCTGGATGGCGTTGTTGCGTTCTTCGGGGCTTGGCGGGTAATTGTTCATGATCTGCTCGGCACTGCCGCGCCACACCAGCTTGCCGTCACGGCCGTCGAACATGTCGACCTGGATGGTTGCCACCTTGTAGTCGACGCTGCGGGTCTCGTTGTACATCGGCCCGCCCCAGTAGCCGCCCCAATAACCGCCCCAGCCACCGCCGTAGTTGGTGGTGATCTGCTGCTGGCGCTGCTCGACGATCAGGTAGGCACGCACCTTCAGGTCAGGCCGGGCGCTGCCCTGGGCCGGGCGCAGGCCGCGCTGGTCGAGCTGGTCGGTGACGGCGGCACGGATACGCTGCTCGGTGAGGTCGCTCTTGATGCGTGGGTCATCCGGGCGGTATTGCAGGCCCGGCTCTTGCCACGCCCAGCTGCGGTAGGCGGCAAAATCGCGGCTGGCGTCGAAATCCTGCTGGACGTTGTTGCTGGCGCAGGCGGCGAGCAACAACGCGAATGACAGTAGAACGAGGCGACGCAACATGATGATTCTCCGTTAGGCGTTAACTGGGAGGATAGCCGCTGAGTGCCTTGTGTACCGATTCACGCAAGGCGCTTTCGCGATCGCGTGGCGAGCCTTTGTCGCTGCCGCTTTCAGCGCTCGCGCTCCACACCGGCTGGCCGTTGCGGGCATCGAACAGGTCGATGCGCACCACCATCACTTCAACTTCGTAGGTGCGCACGATCGGCACGCTGCCATAGGCGCCGTAACCGTTGCGGTAGCCGCCAAAACCGACGCCACCGTAGGGGGACGGGCCGTAATAGGGGTCGTAGTAGTCGTAATCGCGCACCTGGCGCAAACGCCGTTCCAGGCGCAGGTCGGCAGTCACCAGCAGGTCACCGGTGGCGCCCCGGGCCGGGCGCAGGCCGTGCTGGTCGAGGGCGCCGCTGACGGCGTCGGCCAGTTGCGCCGGGTCGGCATCGGCAGTACCGCTGGGCAGCTGGCCGCCACGCCAGCTCCAGCTGCGGTAATGCCCATAGTCGCGCGGCGCGGCCGGGTAGGCACTGGCGTCGAAGGTGCTGGCCGCCTGGGCGGGGGCCGGTGGCAGCGGGCGACTGCTGGCAACGTAGGGGTTGCTGCCCTGGCAGGCGCAGAGGGCGAGCGGTAACAAGGCCAGGCACAACAGGCGGTACGGCATGAGTTTCTCCCGGCGGGCGAGTCAGCGGGGGCGGCACATCCAGTGCAGGTAGCGGCCGAGCCCGGCGAAGCTTGGGTGACGGCGGTGGGCCAGTTCCATCTCCAGCAGGTCGAGCATCTCGGCCTTGGCCTGGAATTCCTTGGGCATGTAGTCGTGGAACACCCTTACGCCGCTCTCGGTTTCGACTTGCCAGATAGGCTCAAGTTGCGCCTTGAGTTCACGCGGATCAAGCGGTTTTTGCGGGGTCAGGCTCTGCTTTTCACCTTCCAGCCGGTTGCTGCGCAACTTGCGGAAATGGCCTTTGAGCAGATTGCGATACACCAGCGCATCGCGGTTGTAGAACGCCAGCGACAACCAGCCACCGGGCGCGGTCAGCTGGTGCAGCACCGGCAGGATGCTTTCCGGCTCGGCCAGCCATTCGAGCACGGCGTGGCACAGCACCAGGTCGTAGGGTTCGGTGAGTTGGCCAAGCAAGTCTTGCCACGGCGCCTGGATGAACGTGGCTGGCTGGCCGGCTTCGGCGAAGCGCGCGCGGGCGCCCTCGAGCATGGGGGCGGCCGGTTCGGCCAGCGTCACGTGGTGGCCGCGCTGGGCCAGCCACAGCGCCATGTGGCCGAGCCCGGCGCCGATGTCGAGCACCCGCAATGGGCGATCAGGCAGGGCGTCGGCCAAGTCGGCCTGGAGCACGGCCAGGCGGATGGCGCCTTTGGCGCCGCCGTAGATCTTCTCGGCGAAGCGGGTGGCCAGTTCATCGAAGTGACGGTCGTTCATCGGGCGAAGCGCCTCTCGCTGTCGGCCAGCTTGGCGCGGACCACGTGCTCCATGTCCAGGCCCAGCTCACTGCACAACAGCAGCAGGTAAAGAATGACGTCCCCCACCTCCTGGCCGGCGTGGGCAAGTTTGTCGGCAGGCAGCTGGCGGGATTGGTCTTCGCTGAGCCATTGGAAGATTTCCACCAGCTCGGCCATTTCCACGCTGGCGGCCATGGCCAGGTTTTTCGGGCTGTGGAAGCCGCGCCAGTCGTTGTTGTCACGGATCTGGTGCAGGCGTTCAGTGAGTTCTTGCAGATTCATTGCGGGTCTCCTAGTGCCGCATAGCTTCGGCGCAGGCCCGATGCAAAGCAAGTGGATTCACGGCGCCTGCAGTGGGCTCCAGCGGCCGATCATATGCAGCAGGTCGCCATGCCCGTCGAGGCGCAACTCACCCGTGCGCCCTGCTTCACTGGCGCTCAGCACCACCTCCGAGGGCAAGCGTACCGGCTTGAGGAAATCCACCTCGAAGGCATACCCGCTGTTCGGCAGATGCCCGCGCAGTGCGGCCAACGCCATGGCCTTGCTCCACATGCCATGGGCAATCGCCTTGGGGAAGCCGAACAGCCGAGCGCTGGTGGCGCTGAGGTGAATCGGGTTGTAGTCGCCACAAACCTTGGCATAGCGCCGGCCGATATCGCTGTCGGCGTACCAACGTGTTGCCTCGGGCAAAGGTTCGGGCTCACGTTCCTCACCCGTCACGGGCTGGCCCTCCCGTTTCAAGCCACGCACGAGCATGCGGCTGGTCTCGCGCCACAGCAGGCCAAGCGCATCTTCGGCTTCGGTGACCAGGTCGAACGTGCCGCCCTTGGCATGCGGCTGCAGGTTGTCGGCATACACTGCGAAGCGCAAACCGTCGATGCCGCCCAACGGGCGCAGGACCTCAATGCGGTTGTGCAGGTGCACAAGGCCCAGCAGCGGGAACGGGAAGTCGTGGGCTGTCAGCAGCTGCAGCTGCAGGGTGAAGGCCATCACGTGCGGGTAGGTGGCCGGCAGACGGCCATCTTCTGTGAAGTGGCAGAGCCGCCGATAGGCCGCGAGGTTGTCGGGCTGCACGCGGATGAAGCAGCGCAGGCCGTCCGCTGGCAGGGTGTCGCCACTGATCTTGCGTTTGCTGGCCGCGCGCAGGTAAAGGCTGGCGCGTGAGTCGGGGCTGTTCAGGTCGTGCCAGTGCCGGTTCATGCTCAAGCCCCCATCAATGCCTGGCCACACACGCGCAGCACTTGGCCGTTGACCGCGCCGGAGCCTGGCTGGCTGAGCCAGGCAATGGCTTCGGCGACATCCTGCGGGCGCCCGCCCTGGCCCAGCGAGCTCAAGCGCCGCCCGGCTTCGCGCAGGCCCATGGGCATGGCGGCGGTCATGTGTGTTTCGATGAAGCCTGGGGCTACGGCATTGATGCTGCCGCCCTGCTCGGCAAGCTTCGGTGCCCAGGCCTGGGCGAGGCCGATCAGCCCGGCCTTGCTCGCGGCGTAATTGGATTGGCCGCGGTTGCCGGCGATGCCGCTGACCGAGGCCAGCAGGGTGATGCGCGCGTCTTCGCCCAGCGCGCCTGCTTCGTACAACGCCTGGGTCAGCACTTGCGGAGCCTTGAGGTTGACCGCCAGCACGGCGTCCCAGTATTCCGGGGTCATGTTGGCGAGGGTCTTGTCGCGCGTGATACCGGCATTGTGCACGACGATATCGATACCGCCGGGCAAGGCTTCGAGCAATTTCGCGGCGGCGTCACTGGCGCAGATGTCCAGGCCCAGTGCCTTGCTGCCCAGGCGCGCGGCGAGGGCGTCGAGGTCTTGCTGGGCCTGGGGCACGTCGAGCAACATGACCTCGGCACCGTCGCGGGCCAGTGTTTCGGCGATGGCGGCGCCGATACCGCGCGCGGCTCCGGTCACCAGGGCGCGGCGGCCCGCGAGTGGGCGGGTCCAGTCCTGAACCTGGCTGGCGCAGGCTTGCAGGCGCAGCACCTGGCCAGAAATGAACGCGCTCTTGGGCGACAGGAAGAAGCGCAAGGCGCCTTCGAGCTGTTCATCCGCCCCCTCGCCAACATATAAAAGTTGTGCGGTGGCACCGTTGCGCAGCTCCTTGGCCAGTGAGCGGCTGAACCCCTCCAGCGCACGTTGGGCAACGCAGGCCAGCGGGTCGCTGACGCCTTCCGGCGCGCGCCCGAGGATCACGATATGCGCGCAAGGCGCCAGGCTGCGCAGCAAGGGCTGGAAGAATTCGCGCAACTGCTTGAGCTGGTCGCTGTCGGACAGGTGACTGGCGTCGAATACTACGGCCTTGAGCTTGGGGCCTAGGCCAGCGACCCAGGCCGGTGCCTGCAGGCCTTCGCCGTTGAAGCTGTAGAGCGTGTCGGTCAGGCGCGGGGCGATGGCTTCGACCTGGTTTGCCAAGGGGCCACCGCCCACCACCAGCGCACCCTCCACCGGGCGCAGCCGGCCAGCTTGCCAGCGCTCCAGCGGTGCCGGGCTTGGCAGCCCGAGGGCATCGACGACGCGGCGGCCGAGGTTGGAGTTGGCAAAGCCGAGATAGCGGTCGCTCATGTGCGGGTCTCCCTGAAGGCAAGCATTCAAGTGTGGACCAACTTTATGGCAAGGTCGTTCGAATGCGGCAAAAACACCTAGGCTGTTCGGATCTAATTGTTTCAGGAGGAAGCCAAGCATGCGTTCACTTCGCCGGGTCGCGATTCTGGGCGGCAACCGAATCCCGTTCGCCCGTTCCAACGGCGCTTACGCCACCGCCAGTAACCAGGCGATGCTCACGGTTACCCTGGAGGGCCTGGTCGAGCGTTATCGCCTGCACGGCCTGCGCCTGGGCGAAGTGGTGGCGGGCGCGGTGCTCAAGCATTCGCGCGACATGAGCCTGGCCCGTGAATGCGTGCTCGGCTCGCGGCTGTCGCCGCAAACGCCGGCCTACGACATTCAGCAGGCCTGCGGTACCGGGCTGGAGGCGGCGCTGTTGGTGGCCAACAAGATCGCCCTCGGGCAGATCGACAGCGGCATCGCCGGTGGTGTCGACACCACGTCCGATGCGCCTATTGCGGTCAATGAGGGCTTGCGCCGCGTCCTGTTGCAGGCCAACCGTGGCAAAACACTGGGTGAGCGGCTCAAGCCCTTTCTGCAGCTGCGCCCTGGGCACTTGAAGCCTGAATTGCCGCGCAATGGCGAACCGCGCACCGGTTTGTCGATGGGCGAGCACTGCGAGCGCATGGCGCAAACCTGGCAGATCGGCCGTGCCGAGCAGGACCAGCTGGCGCTGCTCAGCCACCAGCACCTGACGGCGGCGTATGCCGAAGGCTGGCAGGACGACCTGCTTACGCCGTTTCTGGGCCTCAACCGTGACAACAACCTGCGGCCGGACCTGACCCTGGATCAACTGAGCAAGCTCAAGCCTTCGTTCGACCGCAGCGGCCAGGGCACGCTGACAGCGGGCAACTCGACACCGCTGACCGACGGCGCTTCGCTGGTGCTGCTGGGCACTGAGGAGTGGGCCCAGGCCCAGGGCCTGCCAGTGCTGGCCTACCTGGTCGATGGCGAAACCGCCGCAGTGGACTTCGTCAACGGCCAGGAAGGGCTGCTGATGGCGCCGGTGTACGCGGTTTCGCGGCTGCTGGCGCGCAATGGCTTGAACCTGCAGGACTTCGATTACTACGAAATCCATGAAGCCTTCGCCGCCCAGGTGCTGTGCACGCTCAAGGCCTGGGAAGACGCCGATTACTGCCGTGAGCGGTTGGGGCTGGAGGCACCGCTTGGCGCAATCGACCGCAGCAAGCTCAACGTCAAGGGCAGCTCGCTGGCGGCCGGGCACCCGTTTGCCGCGACCGGAGGGCGGATCCTGGCTAACCTGGCCAAGCTGCTGGCGACGGCAGGCAAGGGGCGGGGGCTGATTTCGATTTGCGCGGCGGGCGGGCAAGGGGTGACGGTGATCGTCGAGCGCTGAGTATCCGAAGAGGTGCGGTGGTAACCTTGTCTGCTGAAAACTACAAGAAATCACTATGTCGAGTATCGGACATCCCCGCGCCATTCCCGCCCTGGACCACCTGCCCAGGCCGCTTTACGCCCGTGCCGAGAGCCTTGGCGCGGGCTCCTGGACCACCCGCCACCGCCATGACTGGGTGCAGTTCTCCTATGCCATCAGTGGCGTGTTGGGTGTGTATACCCGTGACGGTAGCTACTTCGCGCCGCCGCAATGGGGGGTGTGGATCCCGGCCGATGCCGAACACGAAGTGGTGACGTCCGGGCAGGCAGAGATGCGCAGCCTGTATGTGCGCCGCGATGCGTGCCCTTGGGCAGCGGCGCAATGCCGGGTGCTGGAGGTGACGCCGCTGGCGCGCGAGCTGATCAAGGCGTTTTGCCTGTTCCCGGCGGACTATCCGGAGGGCGACAGTGACCAGGCGCGCCTGGTCGCGGTATTGCTGGATCAGTTGCGGACCTTGCCCGAGGTGGGGTTTTCCCTGCCGTTGCCACGGCACCCGGGGTTGCTGGCGCTGTGCAATGGCCTGATCGCCGCGCCGGACCAGGTGCAGACCTTGCAGCAATGGGCACGAGAGCTGGCCTGTTCGGAGAAGACCTTGATGCGCCTGTTCCAGCGTGAAACCGGGTTGAGTTTCCGTAACTGGCGCCAGCGCATGCGGCTGTTGTCGTCGCTGGCGTTGCTGGAGGCGGGGGAGAGTGTGACAGAGGCGGCGTTGGGCTGTGGCTATGATTCGACCTCAGCCTACATTGCCGCCTTCAAGCAGATGTTTGGCTCAACCCCAGGTGAGCTGAAACTTTAGTGTTGTCTGCACCGGCCCTATCGCCGGCCCAGGCAACCGATCAGGTGCGGAACCGCCGCACCAGCGAATCCAGCTCATTGGACAATCCGGCCAGGCTCTCCGAGTCCTGGCGCGCCGCCTGGGCCAGTTCGGCCACCAACTGCGCATCGCCGTGAATCTGGCTGATATGGCGGTTGATGTCCTCGGCCACCTGATGCTGTTCCTCCGCCGCCGTGGCGATCTGCGTGTTCATGTCGCGGATGATGTCCACCGACTCGCGGATCTGGCCAAAGCTGTCGCGGGCCAGGCCAATGCGGCTCACCGACTGCTGCGACACTTCCAGGCTGGCGTGCATCTGCTCGGCCACTTCGGCGGTGCGGCTGGCCAGGTTGCCGAGCAGGCCATCGATTTCGGCGGTGGAATCGGCAGTGCGCTTGGCCAAGGCCCGCACCTCGTCGGCGACCACGGCAAAGCCACGGCCCTGTTCGCCCGCGCGGGCAGCCTCGATGGCGGCGTTGAGCGCCAGCAGGTTGGTTTGCTCGGCAATCGAGCGGATGGTGCCGAGGATCGACTGGATGGCATTGCTGTCGCGTTCCAGCTGCTGGATCGACTGCGCCGACTGTTCAATCTCCTGGCTTAGCCGATCGACGCTGTTCACCGCCGCATCTATCTGCTGCTGGCCTTCACGGGCCTGCTGCTGGCCGCTGTCGGCCGATTGCGCGGCCTGGCTGCAGGAGCGCGCGACTTCGTTGGCGGTGGCGACCATTTCGTGGAACGCAGTGGAGACCATGTCCACGGCCTCACGCTGGCGCCCTGCGGCCTCGGCCATGTCGCCGGAAACCCGGGTCGAGCTGGTGGAGGTTGCGAGGATATTGCTGGCGGCCGAGCCGATGTGCTGGATCAGGCTGCGGATGGCACCGAGGAACTGGTTGAACCAGCTGGCCAGTTGCGCGGTTTCGTCGCGGCCACGCACTTCAAGGTTGCGGGTCAGGTCGCCTTCGCCCTGGGCGATGCCTTCCAGGCCACTGGAGACGCTGTTGATCGGGCGCACGATGAGCTTGGCGAACGCTGCACCGACCACGGCGAACAGTGCCGCCAGCACCAGCGCGATGCCGCCGATGAACCAGGTCAGGCGGGTGGTGGTCTGCATCACTTCGCCTTGCTGAATCAGGCCGATGAAGGTCCAGCCGAGTTTCTCGTCGGGGTAGATGTTGGCCATGTAGCGCACGCCGCCCAGTTCGACTTCCTGCAAGCCCTTGCCCGCTTTTGCCAGGTCCTCGTAGCCGTCACCAAAGCTAGCCAGCTGTTTGAAGTTGTGGCTGGCGTCGCGGGGGTCGACCATTACGTTACCGTTGTTCTCGACCAGCATCAGGTAGCCGCTTTCACCCAGCTTGATCTGCTTGACGATCTCGGTCAGGCCTTTGAGCGACACGTCGATGTTGACTACGCCACCCGGGTTGCCGAGCTGGTTGGCCACGGCGCGCACGGTGCTGACCAGCACCGCGTCGTCGGCAGCCCAGTAGTAGGCACCGGTGCGCAGTGTCTTGCCGGGGTTGGCCATGGCCAGCTGATACCAAGGGCGTGGGCGCGGGTCGTACTGGGTGAACTTCTGGCCGGCTGGCCAGCCGACGTAGCCGCCGTCACTGACGCCGTAGGAAACATAGGCATAGCCTGGGTGGGATTCAGCCAGGCGGGTGAAGAAGTCCAGCAGTTGCTGGTCCTGGTCGCCCAACGTGTAGGACGGGTTGGCGCTCATGAACTTGTTCAGGTTGTTGCCGGTAGCGGCGACCAGAGGCTGCGAGGCGAGGTACGCGACGTTCTGGTCGATGCCCTGGAAGAAGATGTTCATTGCGTTGCTGACCTGGCGGATTTCCCGGCTGCTGCTGTCGAGGAATCCATCGCGGGCTTCACCGCGCATATTGATGACCACCAGTGTGGCCACAAGGACGATGGGCAGCGCGGCGATCACCGCGAAGGCCCAGGTCAGTTTCTGTTTGATGTTCATCGACGCTCCCGGAATTTATTTTTTTCGACACGCGAGGCAGGTACTTCTACATCGGCAGCGTCCGGGTTTTTTTGAGCGTAAATGCCCGTATTTATTGGGTGAAGTCGCATTTGGCGACTATTCGGTCGGGTTTAGGCTAATATGGCATACCAAAGCCCCGGCGATAGTGCCTATGTCCTCAGTGACAGCACTCACCGCCGTTGGCCAGGTCTTTCAGAATCGGGCAGTCTGGCCGGTCATTGCCCTTGCAGTGGGCGACCAGTTCGCCCAGCGTGTCACGCAGGCTGACCAGTTCCTCGATGCGCTGGTTCAGCGCATCGATGTGCTGCAGGGCCAGTGCCTTGACGTCGGCACTGGCGCGTTGCCGGTCCTGCCACAGGGTCAGCAGCTTGCCGACTTCCTCCAGGGAAAACCCCAGGTCGCGGGAGCGCTTGATGAAGGCCAGGCTGTGCAGGTCTTGCGGCTGGTACAGGCGGTAGCCGCTGTCGCTGCGGGTGGCCGGCTTGAGCAGGCCGATGGCTTCGTAATAGCGGATCATCTTGGTGCTGAGCCCGCTGCGGCGGGCGGCCTGGCCGATGTTCATTGATTCTCCTGCCGAGTGCTGGACGGTTTCCAGGTTTTCAGCCACAGGGCGTTGCTCACTACGCTGACGCTGGACAGCGCCATGGCGGCGCCGGCCAGCACCGGGTTGAGGTAGCCCAGCGCGGCCAAGGGAATGCCGATGAGGTTGTAGATGAAGGCCCAGAACAGGTTCTGGCGGATTTTAGCGTAGGTTTTGCGGCTGATTTCCAGGGCGGCCGGCACCAAGCGCGGGTCGCCACGCATCAGGGTAATGCCGGCGGCCTGCATGGCCACATCGGTGCCACCGCCCATGGCGATGCCGATGTCGGCGGCCGCCAGGGCCGGGGCATCGTTGATGCCGTCGCCGACCATTGCCACCACGCCGTTGGTTTTCAGCTCGGCCACGGTGGCGGCCTTGTCTGCCGGCAGCACTTCGGCGTGCACATCGTCGATGCCGAGGATATCGGCCACCACCTTGGCGCTGCCGCGGTTGTCGCCGGTGAGCAGGTGGCAGCTGATGTGTTGCCCGTGCAGGGTCGCGATCGCCTGTTCGGCGCCGGGCTTGAGGCTGTCGCCGAAAGCGAACAGGCCGAGCACGCGGGGCTGCGCGCCGCGTTCGATCAGCCACGACAGGGTACGGCCTTCGGCTTCCCAGGCCTGAGCCTTGTCAGCCAGGTTACCGGGCTGCAGGCCGCTTTCGTCGAGCAGGCGACGGTTGCCCAGCGCCAGTTCACGCCCCTCTACCCGGCCTGCGATGCCACGGCCGGTCAGCGACTGGCTGTCAGCCACGCCGGGAATGTCCAGGCCCTGCTCGGTGCAGGCATCGAGTACGGCCTTGGCCAAAGGGTGCTCGCTACCGCGTTGCAGGGCGCCGGCCAGGCGATGCAGCTCGCCGCTATCAATGTCCACAGCTTGGCTATGGACTACGCGCGGGCTACCGGACGTGAGCGTGCCGGTCTTGTCGAACACCACGCGGTCCACCGCATGGGCACGCTCCAGCGCTTCGGCATCCTTGATCAGGATGCCATGGCGCGCGGCGACACCGGTGCCGGCCATGATCGCCGCAGGCGTGGCCAGGCCGAGGGCGCACGGGCAGGCAATCACCAGCACGGCGACGGCGTTGATCAGCGCTGTCTCCAGCGGTGCGCCGGCCAGCCACCAGCCGACCAGGGTCATCAACGCAATCACCAACACGGCCGGGACGAACACCTGGCTGACGCGGTCCACCAGTTTCTGGATCGGTGCCTTGGCCGCCTGCGCGTCTTCGACCAGGCGGATGATCCTGGCCAGCACGGTCTCGCTGCCCAATGCCCGGGTGCGCACCAGCAGCCGGCCTTCGCCGTTGATGGCGCCACCGGTGACGCTGTCGCCCGGTTGCTTGGGCACCGGCAGGCTCTCGCCGCTGATCAGGGCTTCGTCGGCGTGGCTGCTGCCTTCTTCCACATCGCCATCGACCGGGAAGCGCTCACCGGGCTTGACCAGCACCAAGTCGCCGAGGCGCAGCTGGGCAATCGCAACCGCTTCTTCCTGGCCATCGACCAGCCTGACGGCGCGCTCGGGGCGCAGCGCTTCGAGCGCGCGTATGGCACTGGCGGTCTGGCGTTTGGCCCGGCTTTCCAGGTATTTGCCCAGCAGCACCAGGGCGATGACCACCGCCGATGCCTCGAAGTACAGGTGCGGGGCCATGCCGGCAGGGGCCTGCGCCCACTGGTACAGGCTCAGGCCATAACCGGCACTGGTGCCCAGCGCCACCAGCAGGTCCATGTTGCCGGCACCGGCGCGCACGGCCTTGTAGGCCGCCACATAAAAGCGCGCACCCAGGATGAACTGCACCGGGGTGGCCAGCAGGAATTGCGCCCAGGCGGGCAGCATCCAGTGCAGGCCGAATGGCTGCACCAGCATCGGCAGCACCAGGGGCAAGGCCAGCAACAGGGCGGCGCCGACCGCCAGGCGTTCTTTGCGCAGGCGGCGCTGGGCATCCTGTTGGTCGTCCTGGGCCAATTGCGGCAGGCTGGCGCTGTAGCCGGCGTGCTCGACAGCTTCGATCAGCAGGGCGTCATCCAGGGCTTGCAGCACCTCGAGGTGGGCGCGTTCGCTGGCCAGGTTGACACTGACCTGCTCGACCCCCGGCAGTTTGCCGAGGGCGCGCTCGACACGGCCGACGCAACTGGCGCAGGTCATGCCGCCGATCTGCAGCTCCACGGTGCGGGTCGGCACGCCGTAGCCAGCGCCGCGTACGGCGTCAACCAAGGCGGGCAGGCTGTCGGCCGGGGCCTGGATCCGGGCCTGTTCGGTGGCGAGGTTGACGCTGACGTGGTCAGCGCCGTTGACCTTGCGCAGGGCGCGCTCGACACGGCCAGCACAGCTGGCGCAGGTCATGCCGGAAATCGGCAGGTCGAAAACGGTGGATGCAGGCATGGCTCTCCTCCTTGGGCAGGCCTCCAGCATCAACCTTGCCATGCGGGGAAGGTCAATACTCCAGGTTGGCGCGCCTTAGCACTAGCCCATTGTGGCCCATGGCAATGCGGTATTTGTTGATCTGGCCCGCCTGTAGGGTCAGTCGTGTGCTGCGTTGGTCCTCGATGCCGGGGGCGCAGCCGGGCATCTGCCCCGGCAGCAGGCGCAAGCGCACGTCGACAGGGCCGGGTGGCAAGTTGAAGGAGGTTGACTGTTCCTGGAACAAACGCCCGGATAGCTGATCGTTGAGGTACACGCCGATTTCACAGCTGGTGGCCACTTCCAGGCGTTCCCGCGAAATGATCAGTACGCTGTAGTCCGAGTTGCCCTCGGCGCTGGCCGGTGGCACTGCGCCCAGCGCGGCCATCAACCCGACAACGCTCACTGCTGCCCTGAACATGAAGACTCTCCTGCTTGCCATAACGTCAAAGGCGCAGCTTGGCCGAGGTTTACCCGGATTTCCAGCCCGGCCGTGTCAGGCAGAACTTGACCTTGCCCCGATGGCAAGCTTGAAACTGCGCTAAACCCTGAAGGAGGCAAGACCCATGCAAGTGTTCAATGTACAAGGCATGACCTGCGGCCATTGCGTAAAAGCGGTGACGCGTGCGGTGCAGGAACAGGATGCCAAGGCTCAGGTCGAGGTCGACCTTGCTGGCAAGCAGGTACGTGTGCACAGTGCGCTGGCGGCTGAGCAACTGCTGGCGGCGATCCGTGAAGAGGGCTATCAAGCCGAAGTGGCGTAAGCTCAAGGGGCCGCTCGGCGGCCCTGTTTTGTTGCAAATGTTTTCATGCTGATGGCGTCCACTGCAGGTAGACTTGTGCGCTTGCTTAGCCTGCTATGGATTCCTGATGAACCTGCGAATGGTGCTGATCCTGGGCGCATTGAGTGCGTTCGGGCCCTTGGCGATCGACTTTTACCTGCCCGCCTTCCCGGCCATGGCGCAGGCGTTCGCCACCGATGAAAAACATGTCCAGACCACCCTGGCCGCCTACTTCCTGGGCTTGTCGCTGGGGCAGCTGGCCTATGGGCCGGTGGCCGACCGCTTTGGCCGGCGCAAACCGCTGCTGTTTGGCGTAGCGCTGTTCACCCTGGCGTCGCTGGCCTGCGCCTACGCGCCCAACCTCGATACGCTGATCCTGGCGCGCTTCGTCCAGGCGTTGGGTGGCTGCGCCGGCATGGTGCTGTCGCGGGCGATCGTCAGCGATAAGTGCGACCCTGTGGCCTCGGCCAAGGTGTTCTCGCAGCTGATGCTGGTGATGGGGCTAGCGCCGATCCTCGCGCCGATGCTCGGTGGTGTGCTGGTGAACCTGGCCGGGTGGCAGTCGATCTTCCTCACCTTGAGCCTGTTCAGCGCTGCCTGCCTGGTCGCGGTGGGGCTGGGGCTGCCAGAAAGCTTGCCTGCGCACATGCCACGCCAGCCGCTCTCGGGTGCATTGCGCCAGTACCTGCGGCTATTGGCGGATCGCGTGTTCGTTGGCCATGCGCTGACGGGGGGGATTGCCATCGCCGGAATGTTTGCCTACATCGCCGGGTCGCCTTTCGTCTTTATCAAGCTCTATGGCGTACCGGCCGAGCATTACGGCTGGCTGTTCGGTACCAACGCTGCGGGGTTCATTCTCGTCGCGCAAATCAATGCACGCCTTCTGGCCAAGCGTGGCCCGGCGTTTCTGCTGGTGCGTGCAGTCTGGCTGTACCTGGCGGCGGGGCTGGTATTACTCGGTGTGGCAGCTTTGCGCCCGGCGCAATTGTGGCCATTGCTGGTACCGCTGTTCGTCTGCATCGCCAGCCTGGGCTGCATCATCCCCAATGCTTCGGCCTGCGCCATGAGCGGCCAGGGCGCACGGGCCGGCAGCGCCTCGGCCCTGATGGGTTGCCTGCAGTTCAGCGTCGCCGCAGGCGCGGCATCGTTGGTGGGCCTGCTGCACGATGGCAGTGCCGTGCCAATGACCTTGGTGATCAGTTTGTGCGGGGCACTGGTGGTCAGTGCCGCGCTGTTGACCCAGCGTTCGCAGGCCAGGCGTCCGGCATAAGCGGGTGAGGTGCCCGCAGGCGGGTTTCCAGGGTATCGACGAAGGCACGTGCTTCGGCCTCGCTGCGGAAACTCACCACATGCTGGTCGAGCCTCACCTGCCACGGGCAGTTGGGATTACGGTTCGACGCACTGACGATTATCTTCATCGCGGCATACCTGCGAAAGGTGGGGAACGCGCATCCAGTGTAGCGCTGCGGTCACCTGACGCCACGGCCTGAATGGGTATCCTGACTGGCGGTCAGGATACCCTCCGGCCGGCTCCACCGATGCTCCCGGACGCAATGTCTGGATGCATGTAGAACCTTCGTTTTTTTTTGCGCTATTTGAGGAACACCGCTGTCAGGATAGTCACTGGCCGCAGGGGGACATTCTTCCTCATGCGTTGTTGCTTCCCCCTTGCCTCACGGCTTTCTGTCCCTCACCGCAACCTGCGCATCATTTTGCAACGTGCGAGAGGGTCACCCTACCCACGCCACTTTAGCCCGTTCCGGCCGCAGGGTCGGCTGCCGGAGGGGGCGATCGTGCGGCTTATACTGGCCACGTGTCAGGCCGGCTGCTGCTGGGTGGCGCTCGGCGTTGCCAAGGTTGGCCATTGGAAATCAGAAGTGATCTCGCAGGGAGTTGAAGGGACATGAATGCAGTCAGCAGTATCAGTCAGATTGCCGGCCTGATGGCCGACCCCAAGCGCAGCGCAATGCTATGGGCGCTGATCGATGGCACACCGAGGCCCACCGATGAGCTGGCGATGATGGCCGGGTTGACCTCGTCCTCGGCCTGCGCGCACCTGTCGTTATTGTCTTCGGCGGGCTTGCTGAGGCTCGAGGCGCGGGGGCGCAAACGCTACTTCAGGTTGGCGACGCCGCAGGTAGGTGCGGCAGTCGAAGCCTTGGCCAGCGTGCAGCTCGGGCGGGAAGGCGACCGCCGGGCGATGCCGTTGCAACTGCCGATGTCGATGCGTCGTGCCCGTCGCTGTGGGGATCATCTGGGGGGCGAACTGGCGGGTGAGCTGTATCACCGGTTGGTGGTGGCAGGCTGGTTGGAGGGTAATGAGCAGCAGCTGATGGTCAGCGAAGAGGGGCGCCTGCAGTTGGCCGCTATCGGCGTCTACATCGATGCCCTGGCGCCTCAGCAAAAGCGCGGCTGCGTGATCTGCCACTGCAATGAATGGAGCGATCAAGGGCCGCACCTGGGCGGCAGCCTGGGGCAGGCTTTGCTCAGGTTGTTCCTGCAGTCAGGCTGGATTCGCGAAGCCGAAGACACGCGGGCATTGCAGATTTCCGCCTTGGGCGTTCAGCAGATCAATTGTATTGCCCGTGTGCCGACGTTGCAGGTGGGTTGACTGCAACGCCGTATTCACAGTCAGACCAAGCGTGCGTCCAGGCTGTTTTGCGCCAGCCGGCGGGCCTGGTCTTCGTTCATGCCCAGGTGGGTGTGCAGGGCATGGAAGTTCTCGGTGACGTAGCCGCCGAAGTAGGCCGGGTCGTCCGAGTTCACCGTCACCTTCACGCCACGCTCGAGCATGTCGAGGATGTTGTGCTGGCTCATGTGATCGAACACGCAGAGCTTGGTGTTGGACAATGGGCACACGGTGAGGGGGATCTGCTCGTCGATGATGCGCTGCATCAGGCGTTCGTCTTCGATGGCGCGCACGCCATGGTCGATGCGCTTGATCTTGAGCAGGTCGAGGGCTTCCCAGATGTACTCGGGTGGGCCTTCTTCGCCCGCGTGGGCCACTGCCACGAAGCCTTCGCTGCGGGCACGGTCGAACACGCGCTGGAACTTGCTCGGTGGGTGGCCTTTTTCCGAGCTGTCCAGGCCGACGGCGATGAACGCGTCGCGAAAGGGCAGCGCCTGGTCGAGGGTTTTCTGAGCTTCGTCTTCGCTTAGGTGGCGCAGGAAGCTCAGGATCAGGCCGCTGCTGATGCCCAGTTGCTTGCGGCCGTCCTTGAGCGCCTGGTTGATGCCGTTGAGCACCACTTCGAACGGGATGCCGCGGTCGGTGTGGGTTTGCGGGTCGAAGAACGGCTCGGTGTGGATGACGTTCTGCGCCTTGCAGCGCTGCAGGTAGGCCCAGGTCAGGTCGTAGAAGTCCTGCTCGGTGCGCAGCACGTCCGCGCCCTGGTAATAGAGGTCGAGGAATTCCTGCAGGTTGTTGAAGGCATAGGCGCTGCGCAGGGCTTCGACGTCGTTCCAGGGCAAGGCAATCTTGTTGCGCTCGGCCAGGGCGAACAGCAGTTCGGGTTCCAGCGAACCTTCAAGGTGCAGGTGCAGTTCGGCCTTGGGCAGGGCGTTCAACCATTCATACATAGTGGGTGTTCTCAAATCAGGTACGGTTGACGCCATTCTACAGGGCCTGGCCAGGCATTGCGCCCGGCCAGGCCCTGCATTGCTGCAACCACCGATCAGATACCACTCACCAGGTCAGGGTTTCGCCCTTGTAGTTGATGAAGCGCAGGCCGCCGTTGCCGCTTTGTGCCTTGATCTGTTCGAGCATGCCTCGGGTACTGGTGAGCACGTCGATTTCGGCGTTCTCGCCGCCCATGTCGGTCTTCACCCAGCCCGGGTGCATGGCCAGCACGCAGAGGTCTGGGCGCTGCAAGTCGACCACGAAACTGTTGATCATTGAGTTCAGGGCGGCCTTGCTGGCTTTGTACAGGCAGACCTCGCCACCGTCCGGGATGGTGACGCTGCCCAGGATCGAGCTCATGAACGCCAGTACGCCGGTGCCTTCGCGTACCTGGCCGGCCAAGCGGCGGGCAACGCGGATCGGTGCCACGGCGTTGGTCATGAACAGGTCGCCGATATCGGTGCGCTGCACGGTTTCCAGGTCTTGCGGCAGGGGGCCCATGACACCGGCATTGACGAACACCAGGTCGAACACGCTGCCTTGCAGGCGCTGCTTCAGGCCATCGAGCTGGGCGGTGTCGTTCATCTCCAGCTTTTCGATGCGTACACCGGGGACATCTTTCAGGTCGCCGGGATTCTGCGGGTCACGAACCGTGGCAGTGATGTTCCAGCCATCTTCGTTCAGGCGTTGCACCAAGCCCAGGCCAAGCCCGCGGGAGGCGCCGATGATGAGGGCAGTTCTTGAAGTTGCCATAGGAACATTCCTTTATCGGTGAAAAAGGAATTCAGCATACTTCAGGCGGGCAGAATGCGCCTGTATTCACGCCTGATTAAAAAATGATCAATAGCGTTTGGCCGCGCGCAGACGGGCGCCTGGGTTGTTGGCTAACGGGTTATCCACAGGCTGATCCACAGTTACTGTGCGCAAGCTGAGCGTAATCGCCGGTGACTTCTGCTTGACACGTTGGGGATAACTCTCAACGGTTCAGTACTTTACGGCTGTCATCAAACAGTGATCAAAATATGCTCAATCTTCTGTAGGCCTTGATAAGTATGGGCTGCAGACGAATACCCCAAGCTTATCCACAGGCAGGCCCACAGTAGTTGTGAGCAATCCTGCTAACTGCTTTCCAGCACAATGCGCCCCCGGCTGAGGTCCGCCAGTTGCTGTTGCAGCGGGCCGAGGTGCGCCTCGCCTACGGCGATCTGCAAATCAACCCCGTTGGCAGTGAACTGCTCATCCAGCACCAGCCCGTCGACTTCGGCCAAGCGCAATTTGACCAGCGCCAGTTCGCTGAAGCTGCAGCTGCAACGGTATTCGCTGCGTTGTACCAGCAGCCTTTTCGGCGCCTGCTGCAGGCACTTGTTGGCACCGCCGCCGTAAGCCCGGGCCAGGCCTCCGGTGCCCAGCTGGATGCCGCCGTACCAGCGGATCACCAGTACCACCACCTGGTCGCAGTCCTGTGCTTCGATGGCCGCCAGGATCGGCCGCCCAGCGGTGCCGCCGGGTTCGCCATCGTCGTTGCTGCGGTATTGCCCGCCCAGCTTCCAGGCCCAGCAGTTGTGCGTGGCGGCCAGGTCGCTGTGGCGTTCGATGAAGCTCATCGCCTCGGCGGCACTGGTAATCGGGCCGGCGAGGGTAATGAAACGGCTCTTGCGGATTTCCTCGCGAAATTCGCAGAGGTCGAGCAGGGTAGAAGGCATAGATAGACGTCAGGCACTCGGCGTGATGCCGCACCCCTTGAGGATGATGTGGATAAGGTTGTTGCTCGCGTCTTCCATGTCTTGCTTGGTCAGGCGGCTGCGGCCGGTGACCTGGCAGATCTGGGTGGCGAAGTCGGCATAGTGCTGGGTGCTGCCCCAGAGCAGGAAGATGAGGTGCACGGGGTCGACCGGGTCCATCTTGCCCGCCTCGATCCAGGCCTGGAACACCGCTGCACGGCCACGGAACCACTCGCGGTAGTCGGCGCTGAAGTACTCGGTCAGGCAGGTGCCCCCGCTGATCACCTCCATGGCGAAGATCCGCGAGGCCTGCGGGTTGCGCCGCGAGAACTCCATCTTGGTGCGAATGTAATGGCTCAGTGCGGCACCGGGGTCGTCCTCGACGCTCAAGGCGTTGAAGGTGCTGTCCCACAGTTCGATGATGTTGCTCAGCACGGCAATGTACAGGCCGAGCTTGTTGGTGAAGTAGTAATGCAGGTTGGCCTTGGGCAAGCCAGCTTTCAGCGCGATGGTGTTCATGCTGGTGCCCTTGAAGCCATGGCGGGCGAATTCGTCTTCGGCGGCCTGGATGATGGCCTGTTCGTTCTTCTGGCGGATGCGGCCGGCGGGCTTGCCCGAGGCGGAAAGGCGATGCGCAGGGACTTCTAGGGTCATGGACGATTCCGTACGGGTCTGTGGCAACGGATGTCGGACAAGATTACCTGCCTGCGCTGAAGTGACAAGCATTAGCGTCACAAGCAGGCATTAGCGTGTCGCAGCCAGGCTCTCGAGGAAGCTTTCCAGCACCAGGTTCGGCCGTCGGCCTTTGCGTGTGACCCAGCTCAGACTCAGGTCGTAGAAGCGCTGGGTGGGTTTGAGTGCGCGCAGACGGCCTTGCTGCACCCAGAAGGTCGCGTAGTGGTCGGGCAGATAGCCAATGTAGCGGCCGGTGAGGATCAGAAACGCCATGCCTTCGCGGTCAGACGCGCTGGCGGTGCAGTTCAAGGCTTGGTAGTGCGCCTGGATTTCGGCGGGCAGGCGGAAGGTCGGGGCGATCGCTTCCTGGTCGTTGAGGCGTTCGTCGTCTATCTGCTGGTCGTCGGCGTAGAACAACGGGTGCCCGACCGCGCAATAGAGAAGCGAGCGTTCGCTGTACAGCGGCTGGTACTCAAGGCCCGAGAGCGGGCTGGTCTGTGGTACCACGCCAACATGCAGGCTGCCGTCGAGCACACCCTGCTCGACCTGGCTGGGCGCGATCATGCGGATCTGGATACGCACATCGGGGCCGCGGTCCTTGAGTTCGGCCAGGGCATGGGTGATGCGCATGTGCGGCAGGGTGACCAGGTTGTCGGTCAGGCCGATGTTCAGCTCGCCGCGCAAATGCTGGTGCAGGCCGTTGACTTCGGTGCGGAAGGTTTCCAGCGCACTGAGCAGTTGCAGCGCCGAATGGTAGACCTCACGGCCCTCCTCGGTCAGCGAAAAGCCGGCGCGGCCACGCTGGCACAGGCGCAAGCCCAAGCGCTGCTCAAGGTCGTTCATCTGCTGGCTGATGGCTGAACGGCCGATGCCCAGCACGTTCTCCGCGGCCGAGAAGCCACCGCATTCGACTACGCTTCGGTAGATTTTCAGCAGGCGGATGTCGAAATCGCTGACTTGTGCGAGAGGATCGGGGCGTCGGCTCATAAGTTTAGTCTTGTACTACCTGAAGATTAGAAATGCAGGCTTTTTCAGACTTTATCTGCGTGCCAATTTAGCTGCAACAACATCCATCGTTGCCTAATCGTCTTTCTAGGAACCGCCGATGAACATGCCCGAAACCGCCACCACCGGTATCGCCAGCCAGCTCAAGCTGGATGCGCACTGGATGCCTTACACCGCCAACCGCAATTTCCACCGTGACCCACGCCTGATCGTGGCGGCCGAAGGCAATTACCTGGTCGACGACAAAGGGCGCAAGATCTTCGATGCCCTGTCGGGCCTGTGGACCTGCGGCGCCGGGCATACCCGCAAAGAGATTGCCGACGCAGTTGCCCGTCAGCTCAATACCCTGGATTACTCGCCAGCCTTCCAGTTTGGCCACCCGCTGTCGTTCCAGCTGGCGGAGAAGATCACAGAGCTGACCCCGGGTGACCTGAACCACGTCTTCTACACCAACTCCGGTTCCGAGTGTGCCGACACCGCGCTGAAGATGGTCCGTGCCTACTGGCGCCTGAAAGGCCAGGCCACCAAGACCAAGATCATCGGCCGTGCCCGTGGCTACCATGGCGTGAACATCGCCGGTACCAGCCTGGGGGGCGTCAACGGCAACCGCAAGATGTTCGGCCAGCTGCTGGATGTCGACCACCTGCCTCACACCGTGCTGCCGGTGAACGCCTTCTCCAAAGGCCTGCCGGAGGAGGGCGGTATCGCCCTGGCCGATGAGATGCTCAAGCTGATCGAGCTGCACGACGCCTCGAACATCGCCGCCGTGATCGTCGAGCCGCTGGCAGGTTCGGCAGGCGTGCTACCGCCGCCCAAGGGCTACCTGAAGCGTCTGCGCGAAATCTGCACTCAGCACAATATCCTGCTGATCTTCGACGAAGTGATCACCGGGTTCGGTCGCATGGGTGCCATGACTGGCTCCGAGGCCTTCGGCGTTACCCCAGACCTGATGTGCATCGCCAAGCAGGTCACCAACGGCGCCATCCCGATGGGTGCAGTGATCGCCAGCAGCGAGATCTACCAGACTTTCATGAACCAGCCGACCCCGGAATATGCAGTGGAATTCCCGCACGGCTATACCTACTCGGCGCACCCGGTTGCCTGCGCCGCCGGTATCGCCGCACTCGACCTGCTGCAGAAGGAAAACCTGGTGCAGTCGGCCGCCGAGCTGGCGCCGCATTTCGAGAAGCTGCTGCACGGCGTCAAGGGCACCAAGAACGTCGTCGATATCCGCAACTACGGCCTGGCCGGCGCGATCCAGATCGCTGCCCGCGATGGTGATGCCATCGTCCGCCCCTATGAAGCTGCCATGAAGCTTTGGCAAGCCGGCTTCTATGTACGCTTTGGCGGTGACACCCTGCAGTTCGGCCCAACCTTCAATACCCAGCCGCAGGAACTGGACCGTTTGTTCGACGCGGTCGGTGAAGCGCTGAACAAGGTCGACTGACCTTTTCGAATTTGACGTAAGGCGCGTGAGTTGATTGCGCGCCGGCATCTACCTTCTTTATTGGAGTTTTGCATGAGCATTGTTCAGCACCTGATCCATGGCGAGCTGGTTACCAAGGGTGAGCGCACCGCCGATGTCTTCAACCCGGCCACTGGCCAGGCAGTACGCAAGGTCGAGCTGGCCAGCCGCGCGACCGTGCAGGAAGCGATCGATTCCGCCAAGGCTGCGTTTCCGGCCTGGCGCAACACCCCGCCGGCCAAGCGTGCCCAGGTGATGTTCCGCTTCAAGCAACTGCTGGAGCAGAACGAAGCCCGCATCTCGCAAATGATCAGCGAAGAGCATGGCAAGACCTTGGAAGACGCCGCTGGTGAACTGAAGCGTGGCATCGAGAATGTCGAGTTCGCCTGTGCGGCGCCTGAAGTGCTGAAGGGCGAGTACAGCCGCAACGTTGGCCCGAACATCGACGCCTGGTCCGACTTCCAGCCGCTGGGCGTGGTGGCGGGTATCACCCCGTTCAACTTCCCGGCCATGGTCCCGCTGTGGATGTACCCGCTGGCCATTGCCTGCGGTAACGCCTTTATCCTCAAACCGTCCGAGCGTGACCCGAGCTCGACCTTGTACATCGCCCAGCTGTTGCTCGAGGCCGGCTTGCCGAAAGGCATTCTCAACGTGGTGCATGGTGACAAGGAAGCCGTGGATGCGCTGATCGAGGCGCCGGAGGTGAAAGCGCTGAGCTTCGTCGGCTCGACCCCGATCGCCGAGTACATCTATGCCGAAGGCACCAAGCGCGGCAAGCGCGTCCAGGCCCTGGGCGGCGCTAAGAACCATGCGGTGCTGATGCCTGACGCCGACCTGGACAACGCCGTCAGCGCGCTGATGGGTGCAGCTTACGGTTCGTGCGGCGAGCGTTGCATGGCCATTTCCGTGGCGGTGTGTGTGGGTGACCAGGTTGCCGATGCCCTGATCGCCAAGCTGGAACCGCAGATCAAGGCACTGAAGATTGGTGCTGGTACTTCGTGTGGGCTGGACATGGGCCCCCTGGTAACTGCCGCCGCCCGTGACAAGGTGGTCGGCTATATAGATGACGGCGTTGCCGCTGGCGCCAGGCTGGTGGTGGATGGCCGAGGTTTGCGTGTAGCCGGTAATGAAGATGGTTACTTCGTGGGTGGCACCCTGTTCGACAAGGTGACGCCAGAGATGCGCATCTATAAAGAAGAGATCTTTGGCCCAGTGCTGTGCGTGGTGCGGGTGAATAGCCTGGAGCAGGCCATGCAGCTGATCAATGATCACGAGTATGGCAATGGCACGTGCATCTTCACCCGCGATGGTGAGGCCGCGCGCCTGTTCTGTGATGAGATCGAAGTGGGCATGGTCGGCGTCAACGTACCGCTGCCGGTGCCGGTGGCTTACCACAGCTTTGGTGGCTGGAAGCGCTCGCTGTTTGGTGACCTGCACGCGTACGGCCCGGACGGTGTGCGTTTTTATACCCGCCGCAAGGCTATTACCCAGCGCTGGCCGCAGCGGGCGAGCCATGAGGCGTCGCAGTTTGCGTTCCCCAGCCTTTAAGGCATGAAGTGAAGCGGGGAGGCCGACAGGCCTCCCCGCTTTGTTTTTCAGCCATATGACGGTTTATTGAAATTAAGCCTTGACGGGGTTTCGAATCCCCTTATAATGCGCCCCACTTCCAGCGTGATCGGAACGAGAAACTCCTTGAGATTCAACGAGTTACTTAATCCAGGCAGTGCTGTTAGTGCTTCGATCGACTGATCGATAGCGGTTGAAAAAGGTGGTTGACAGCGCTTCTAAACGCTGTAGAATTTGCCTCCCGCTACGAGAGATCGCAGCGAGCCAAGTGTTTGAAGCTAAACGAGTTTCTCGCAAAAACTTCAAAATAAACGCTTGACAGGCTCTGAGGAAGGCGTAGAATGCGCGCCTCGGTTGAGACGAAAAGCTCTTAACCAAACGCTCTTTAACAAATTGAATCAAGCAATTCGTGTGGGTGCTTG
>Ga0213824_1000254_pt1 | contig 45744 bp, 37 predicted proteins | sample MC6MC0906MG_FD_179892 | JGI IMG/M metagenome (GOLD analysis project Ga0213824, IMG submission 179892) | Enriched soil aggregate microbial communities from Iowa State University, Ames, United States - MC6-MC0906-MG | ecosystem: Environmental > Terrestrial > Soil > Unclassified | place: USA: Iowa...
GATGGATATCAGACCCACATACTCCTGCCGCCTTCATCTGCACCAACACTTCGCCCTCTCCCGGCTCCGGAATCGGGAGATCAATCACCTGATACTGAAAAGGCTCTGTAATTATTACCTGCTTCAACTCTTTGTCTCCCTTCAATTTACATGACATCCACTATGTAGTATATATTAGTATTCTAATATATTAGTATATCTGTTAGTATAAGGATAGCATGTTTATAAACGACAGTCTATTTACTAAAATAACAAAATCAGCAATTTCTTTTTGTACACATTGTACATATTTCTATTTTTTGCAACAAAAAAAGCATAAAAATGCAGGATGCAAATTTTTATGCCCTTATCTTACTGACCTTATTAATCTTACTAATCTTTAAAATAATGAGGATAAACCTCTCTTACTTCCTTTTCCTCACCGATATACCTGGTTAGATGTTCTACCAAAATCGTACCCGCCAGCTGCCTGTCCTTGGCCCTGATTGCGTCAACAATCCTTCTGTGGTCGGAAACCACTTTCAAATCCTTTACCGCAAACAGCGCCATACGCCTTAAACGGTCCGAATGAATGGAAAGCCCATTGCTGATATTATAAATCAAATCCTTTTTGCAGATACTGAACAGCATCTCGTGAAACAGATCATCAAAATGCAGCAATTCTCCCGACCAGCCCTGTGCAGCATAAAATTCCTGCAGCTTTAAGTTTTCTTCCAGCCGAACGATATCCTCCTGCGTTGCCATCTCACAAGCCAGTTCCACGATCGCCCTCTCAAGCACCAGGCGCAAAAAACGTGCTTCATTCACCAGCTCCAAATCAATCAATGCAATCCGGCTCCCCTTCTGGGGATAAATTTCAATAATCTTGCTTTTGCTGAGTTCCATGATGGCTTCTCTTACCGGAGTTCTGCTAACGCCCAGTTCCGCAGAAACCTCCATATCATTCAGACTACTCCCCGGCTCCAAATCCAGTGAAATAATGTTGTCTTTAATAATCCGCAACGCATATTCCCTTGCGATCTCTCCTGACTTACGAGGTTTCACCTGCATTTTTAAGCTCCTGTCTTTGCATATTTTTTCTAATTATTTTAATGTAACCATTCTTCCGACTAATATACTAGCATATTGAACATCGCTTAGCAATCTCAAACAGAAATCGCCTTAAGACATAATGTTCCGATATTCCTGTTTCCACTTCTGAATCAGCTCGCCGGCCCCTTGAAGACGCTTGATCGGGTCCTTTTGAAACAGCCGTTCAAGCTCTTTTAGGCTGTCTGCCTGAGCTGCCTTTGCCTGTGCCTTTTCTTTTTCTATTTCGCACTCCTGCCTCATTTCATCTGTAATGAGAGCCTGGAACCGCTCATTTAACACCAGCCCCGTATTCCACTGGGTCAGATGGCATATTCTTTTTAAAACCTCATCATTTTTTACCAGATCAAAGGATTTCTGATAGGCCTGACAGGCTTTGTCCGTCATAAACAGTCTGGCATAGGCTGCTCCCAGATTATTATAGATTTTAGCCTGAAAGGCGTTATCTCCCCGGTCTGTCTTTGGAAGGTCCAGAATTTTCCGGTATTCAGCCTCAGCTTTTCCATACTGCTGTCTGGAAAAAAGATAATCTGCCTTTGCCTTAAACAACTCTGCGGCCGGCATCCGGCGGTAAGCAGTCAGATTCTGACGGAACCGGCTTACTTCGGAAGCAGTATAGTAATCACATTCGTGAAGGATCATGGCAAGAAGTTCATCCGGTTCCTCGCCGCTCTGCTGCAATTTTTCCAGCTTGGCAGCCAGAAAAGCCATATCTAAATCCTCACGGATAAACTGGATCAGGTTATCATCCACAAATTGATCCATAACCAATATGGGATTGTTATAAATCACATAGCAAAGCTCTTGGGAGGAAAACAGGCGGACTCCCAGGCCTTCAAAATAAAAAGGGTGTTTAACCGGCTCTTGCCGGCAAAGAATCAGACTCATAGCATAACCTCTTGCCTTATCACGGCCTCCGTAGCAGGGAACAACTCACCAAAGCCCTTGTCTTTCAGTACAACTGCCATTGTTTTTTCATCCAGAAATCCAAAGCTGATCCCTACCCGGACGGTTCTGTCCGTCCGGTTTGGAAATCCCTCCAGCGGGATCTTCACCAGCCGTTTTTGCTTAGGATCCATAGGTGTTACCATGAATTCCACGTAATCCTGATGATCCACAATCAGATCCACGCTGCTCTTTGCTTCATACCAGCTGTCACCGGCAGCAGCTACGACCAGCTGGCTTTCCCGTTCCTTATGAAGCACCTTCATGGAAATGGTGGAGTGAAGCCGCCCTTCGCAGATGCAGGTAAAGGGATAGGAGGTCTTTTCCTGCAGATAATCCATTCCTTTAAAAGCAGCTCCCCTGGCAAACAGCTCCGGTTCCATATAGACCTTTCTGCGGGAACAGAGTATCTTCATGGAATCTGCTGCCCAGTCGTGGCGTTCAAAGCCTTTTCCCGTCAGAAATACAGATGAAAATAACTTCTTCTGAAGAAGCCTGTCCGCGCAGGAGCTTAAGATTTTATCCGCCAGTTTTCCTCCGGAAGGCGTATCTAAAATATCCAGATTAAAACTTTCCTCCAAAACCTCATCCTCTGCAATGACTACCATCTTCCGAAGGCCCCTCTGCACCTTCAGTTCATGATAGTGAAAAGAGTCTTCCGATAAGTCAAATACGCCTACCTGATTGCTCCAGACTTCTTTTTTCTGGCTAAGAGTATAGTAAACAAAGCTTTCCGTATGGCTTATGATGTGCACACGATCTCTTGGAATCTCTAAGTAGTCCGCACAATACATGAGGGCATCCATCAGCTTACTATCCACCTTCTGCATGGTGATCACCAGCTGTTTCACCTCATCGCAGAAAAACTCTTCCATGGGAAGCTTTAATATCTTCTTTAAAAACATCTTTAAAAGGTCAAGACCTTCGTATTTGGTTCCGCCCAGTGTTGCGGTCCCTTCTTTTCTAACTATTTTTATCAGCTTGTCTACAATAATGCCCTCACCAACAAGAGTATAGGCATAAGCCTCTTCTCCTACAAACCAGGCATCCTCATCCTTTTTCCTGCAGATGACTGTAGGAAAGCACCATGATTTTTCCCTGTCATGGCAGCATATGCGGGTATAGGCATCGCAAAGGTCAAGCCCTATGATCAGTCCGTCCATTGACAGCCCCCTTATCTTACATCAGTGGAAATAATTCTTCCGCAGCAGCATTCTTTTTTAAATACTCCTGCATCCGATTTTTGAGCCCGTTTTCATCCTTTAAGCTAAAGGACAGGCTCATTTCGTTTAAGCAGGCAAACCTGCTGTCTGAAGCCTCCTGGGAGCTTCCTGTGTCGCAGCTGACGCTGCCTTCTTTTTTTAAGACCCACTCTTCGTCTATCAGTTCCCTCACCTGGTATTCCATGATCTCGCCTTCAAACAAAATCTTCTGTTTGACGAAAACTCCCTGGTACATCCTGGAAATATCCTCACTGTGGAACTCTTCTTCATCAGGTAGAATTCTTACCAGCAATTCCACCTTGGAATCTCTTTCCCCACAGTACTGGATCATGGCTTTATCCATAATATCCTCCGGCAAGGGAACATCGTTTGCCAGAGCCTTAAAATACGGGAACACAAGGCCTTCTTCCAAAAGGAAGGATACTGTATCCCGGCACAGTTTCTTCTGCTCTTCGTCAAGAGCAGGAAGTTTTGAATAATATTTTGTTATGGCCAGTAAATAAATGGTTGGGAGACGGCCTTTCACGGAAGCAGCCCGGACCGTTCCCTCCAGATAAGCAAAAATCTTTTCCTCCGGCTCTTTATCCTCCATAAAATACGAATTGCATTTTAAGGTAAAATAAGCCTTCACGATCATGTCACTGGTTTCCTTGCGGCTCCGGTAAAGACCGAACACCTTATCCAGCTTAGAACTGCGGCCGGAAAACATCATCTGAGCGGTCAGACGTTCTTCCAGATCATATGTTTCCACATGCTCGGAAACGCCTTTCATAAGAACTTGATACATATGATCCGTCAAACCGTTAAAATGTTCACATAAGTAGTCAAGGATCACGCCGTCGCTTTTTCCTACCTTGAAAACATCGTAAGCCAGATGTAACAGCAACGGATCTTCGTCAAAGAGATTCTTAAGTATCATTTTCGTACACAACTCATAAAGCCGTTCCGTCCGAATCCCTTCATTGCCGAATTCCCGTATCATTAAGAACGCCTCTTCCGTGTAGTTGTTATGGATAAGTGTATCGCAGACGCTGATACGCTCTTCCTTGGAAAGGACATTTTTATCCAGTTTAAGCAGATATCCGGCTCCTTCCTCTCCATCTTTCCGGTCGGATGCCTGCCTGCCGTAAAATTCAATAACTTTGGATAGAAGGAGTTTCTGAAAAAGAGGCCTCAGCTTTTTATCCTCTAAAGTGCCTTCTAATATCTTCACTTCTTCCATGTCCGAAGCTCCGTCAGCCAGAATCTTTTCGCAAGCTCGAAGCCGAAGCATGGAATGCTCCGGATATAGTTCAAAGCAGCGTTCTTCCAGTTCCGGGCGGTCCATGATAGGTTCTATCGTATAAGGAATGTTGGCATACCGGTTGCCAAAGGCATCCTGAAAAAGCAATATGCTGTGTTCCGAAAACAAGGGCACGTAGGCAACACCATTGTCAAGAAGGAATGCATCCTCCTCTGTCATTTCCTCATAGCACACAATGACATACTTCATCTTTTTATTGCTGCATTCCACCCGGTAGGACCGGAGTATGGAAGGCAGCACCTTGGCCATGGGAAGATCGATCACGTCCTTTAATATCATCCGCTCATAAATCCCGGCCAGCTGCTTGTCAATCCGAGATTCAAACAGCTGTTCCGTAGCAAACTTCTCGATCGTCCGCTCATAAGCCTGATAGAGAGGGTCGGTCGGTTCCAGATAAACGAGAACGTTCTTATAAAGGACGGCCCTGCTGTGGAGATCCAGCTCATTTCCTCCATAGGAAAAATAAAGGAGCACTTCCTTTGGAAGGAGATAACAGTAATTACCCGGCAGAGCATACAAATAATATTCATAAAGCCGCGTCAGGCTGATCCCCGCCTTTACCCCTTTCTCGTACCAGGAAAAGGCTTCCGCCATGCGGCATTCCCCTTTGATTAATAAGGCGCAGATCGCCTCAAGCACCTCTTTTATGGGATGCTCCTCATAAAGCTTAACTAACATCCGGTATTGCAGCCGGTTAAAATGCTTTGCCGTCAGGGTAAGCCTGGATACGGCTACCGCCAGCTTTTGGTCTATAATCCCTTTTCCGGCGCAATGGTAAAGGATCTGGAGTTCCATGGAGCCTATGGCTCTTACGATCTCCGGTGAACGATTTAACACCCTGCAGCCCCAGATATAGAAAAACGGGCTTCTGACACCCATTTGAAACTGCTTTTTCATCATGGCTAGTAATGCAGGCAGATTCTCAAATAGCTTGTCATCCAGTTTTATAAGCAGCAAAAAAAGCCAGAAGAGTCTTCTATCTTCTTCCAGATATTTTTTCATGAGACGGATCAGGGATTCCTTTTGGTACTCATCCGGCTGTACCTTTAAACGCAAGTACTGATAATAACAGTAAAGCTCCCTTTTTTCCTGGCGGTCCTTAAGGATCTCATCTCTGCACTCGTCAAGGAGCAGCGCCGCTTTGGAAGGATTCCCCTGTCCAAGGAATATTTCTGACCGGAGCAGCTTAAGCAGGCCGCTTTCGCCCTTCATCAGTTCAATCTCGTCAAGGGCCTTTCCCATCTCTTCATATAAAATATTTATATCCTTCCGCCCGTACTCTTCTTCCAGGCGAAGCCGTAAATACCGGCTTAAGGCTTCTTTTGCAAAAGCGTCTTCAGCGGATACCCCTCCTCCGGGGTTATTGACCGCCATAACAGGGATGACAAAACGTTCTTCAATTCCGGTTATGAGAATCCTTCCGGAATTCTCTCCCTGATGCATACGTTCCGGATGGACCAAAAAGGGAACCCTGCATTCCTCTTCTTCAAAATCCTGCTCCACAATGCTTTTCTTTGGCAGCTCTATAAAATCACAGTCCGTTGTAACTTCCAGGTTCACATAGCCCCAATCGCTGCGCTTTATGATCACCCAATCTGTTAAAACTTCCTCAAGTTCTCCAAATCTCCGCTCCTCGGTTTCCGTCCATAGCTGGACTGGCTTTTTCACCTTTAAAGCGGTCAGAAACTCTTCCAGTTCCTTTCTTCTGTCAGGCCTTCCTTTTAATCCATCGTAGATTGCCCTTACATGAAGATCCTGCATAAAAGGAGCCGTGGCAAAATCCCGGTACTCAAACAAACGAAGAGCCGTGTCCATATCCTTTTTAGCCGTATCTGCAAAATCATCTGCTGTTTTTAAATCACTCAGCGCTTTTCCTGACGTGCTCAGTTCCACGCAAAAAGAATAAGGGACTTCTCTCTCGCCGCCATTGGTAACCAGATAAAAAGAGCCCTTAATCACATCTCCATCTTCCAGGTAACTACTGTTTATCTCATAGACCAGATGGTTATATGTACCGCCAAATGCTCCGCTTATGAGTTTGACACGGAAGTTTGACGAATATGCAAGTCCTTTTATGTGTAAATTATTCTCACTGGTAACGACAAGTTCCCGTCTGGTGGCTCCGCCTGAACGAACCACATCATCAATTTCCCACGGTGTCACCTTAATCTTTGGAATCTCTGAATCAATGATGCCCTTTGCCAGCCTGTTGATCCGTTCTCTCATAGTACCACCTGTATCTTTAATTTCCTTATCATATTTAGCTTGTTTGATTTCAATTACTCTATATTCTATCATATTTTCTATTGATTTAAAACCCTAAAATTGGTATGATAAATAAAAACTGTGAAAAAAAGGACAAACGATCATGACAACCAACGAAAAAGCTTTATTGCTGCACGAAGAATGGAAGGGAAAACTGGAAATCATTTCCAAAGCAAAGGTAAAAAGCAGAGAAGATTTAGCCCTTGCCTACACCCCGGGCGTAGCGGAGCCCTGCAAAGTCATTGCTGAGAATCCGGAAGCCGCCTATCTATACACAATCAAATCAAATACTATTGCAGTCGTTTCAGATGGAAGTGCTGTTCTTGGACTTGGCAACATCGGACCTCTGGCCGCTATGCCCGTTATGGAAGGAAAAGCGGTGCTTTTTAAGGAGTTTGGAGGAATCAATGCCATCCCCATCTGTCTGGATACCCAGGACACCGAAGAGATCATTAAGACCGTGGTGAATATTGCACCTGCTTTCGGCGGGATTAATTTAGAGGACATCTCCGCTCCCCGTTGTTTTGAAATCGAAGAACGGTTAAAAGAGCTGCTTGACATCCCCGTATTCCATGACGACCAGCACGGAACGGCAATCGTAGTTCTTGCAGGCATTATAAATGCCTTAAAAGTGACAGGAAAGACAAAAGAGGAATGCAGAATTGTTGTAAACGGTGCCGGCTCCGCAGGTATTGCCATTACAAAACTTCTTCTGTCCTATGGTTTTCTTCATATCACCATGTGTGACCGTGCCGGAATCCTTGCAAAGGGCATGGAAGGCTTAAACTGGATGCAGGAAAAGATGATGGACGTGACGAATCTGGAAGAGACTCATGGTTCCTTGGCAGATGCTATGAAAGGCAGCGATATTTTCGTAGGAGTGTCTGCTCCCGGAATCGTAACGGAAGAAATGGTCGCTTCCATGAATCCTGATGCCATCCTGTTTGCTATGGCTAACCCGGTACCCGAAATCATGCCTGATCTTGCCAAAGCGGCCGGCGCAAAAGTAGTCGGAACCGGCAGGTCTGATTTCCCTAACCAGGTCAATAATGTAGTTGTGTTCCCCGGCATCTTTAAAGGTGCATTGGAGGGAAGAGCATCTGCGATTACAGAAGACATGAAGCTTGCTGCCGCATCTGCTATCGCTGACCTTGTATCTCCCTCAGAATTGAACGAAAACAATATCCTGCCTGAAGCTTTTGATCCTCGTGTTGCATCTGTCGTAAGCCAAGCAGTCAAAAAACTTATCCGGCAGTAGAAAACATGGATGATCCGGTTTAAAGCTGCTTTCACTATCCTTGAATTTACGGCGCAGCAAGCGCAACACTGGAGGTAACCCCTTACAGGGATACCAAAATGCCCAAAAAGCGCGGGCAGGAAAGAGGTAACTATGCTGTCAGAACCTATGACCCTGTACAAACTGATGATTTTATACATGCTTAAACAGGTTAATTTCCCCCTGACAAGCGCACAACTGTCAAACTTTTTTCTGGAGCATGAATATACCACATATTTTACGCTCAATCAGGCATTGAATGAACTGCTGGAGGCCAGACTGCTTCATGTGGAAACCAACCATAACAGCAGCCGGTACGAGATCACCAGGGAAGGGGAAGAGACCCTTTCCTTTTTCGGTAGCAAAATCTCACCCGCCATCATCAATGATATGGATGAATATTTAAAAGAGAACAAATTCCGGCTTCGCAACGAGGTAGGCGTAACTGCTGATTTCTACAAATCCACCAGCCATGACTACATCGTTCACTGCCAGGTCCGGGAAGGAAAAAACTGCCTGATAAACCTGGAACTATCTGTTCCGGACAAAGACCAGGCAGAGATCATGTGTGATCACTGGAAATCAAAAAGTCAGGAAATTTATGCATTTGCCATGAAGTCACTGATGAGCGGTTCTTAACATATCATCTAGCAGAAACACAAGGGGGAATTATTTTGAGAAAAATTCAGACAAAGAAAACATTGTTTCCGAAGATAAACGACCAATATCAGCTATATTTGAAACAGTTAAAGAAAAAAAAGTTCCGTTTCAAGGTAAGGTTGGTTTTAACCGTCATCCTTCCCATATTTATTTTTGTTGTTTTCATCAAAGCAGCAAAAACCTTTATCAGAATCAAAGTACGAGATCTTTTTACAAAACCGGTTCATGACAGTAAGCTTAAGAAGCAGGGAATTCCGGTCACCGTTAAGGGAGAGCAAAATTTGTCCATTGCCCATGACAAAAAGGGGTGTAATGAAATATGATAATCGTAGATTTTGCCAGGGAACATATTAGCATGGCAAACGCACTGGCACTAACCTGCTACAAAGAAGAGCATTGTCAGGTACCGGCTCTGCCATGTGTTGATGAATTCCCTGACTTAACCTGCTTTGCCGATAACGGTCTGGGTGTCGCAGCATTTGAAGATGATGAAATGGTTGGGTTCCTGTGCAGTGTCATGCCTTTTAACAATGCATTTCACTCTACTGACGTTACGGGCGTTTTTTCCCCTATGTGGGCCAATGCGGCAACGCTTAAGAACAGAGCGAATATTTATGCAGCCATGTATCAGGAGGCTGCCCGCAAGTGGGTACGTGCAGGTGCTGTCAGTCATGGTATTTGCTTATATGCACATGACGAAATCGCTCAGAATCAATTTTTCAAATACGGTTTTGGTCTGCGCTGCATTGATTCAATCCGCCCTATGGAGCCATTTGGCTGCAGGACTTGTGAAGAATATAAGTTCTTAGAACTTTCATCAAGCGAGTACGCTTTGGCATACCCACTTGAATCAATGTTAAACAAACATTTTAACAATAGTCCAACTTTTATGAACCGTGAACAAGAAACATTGGAAGCCTTTTGTGATACGTGCACAAAAAATCATGAACGATGCTTTGTGTCTCTATACCAGGGCAAAGCTTGTGCTTATTTAAAAATTTCAGAATCTGGCGAAACCTTTATAACTGAATATCCAAATTACCGCCATATTAACAGTGCATTCTGTCTGGAGGAGCATCGAGGCAAAGGAGTATATCAAGGTCTGCTGGATCACGTGATAAAAACCTTGAAAGCTGAGGGTTACACTCACCTCGGTGTAGACTTTGAGAGCATCAATCCAGCCGCATATGGTTTCTGGTCAAAATATTTTGTACCTTATACCCATGGCGTTGTGCGGCGTATTGATGAAAGGATTTTGTCAGGAAATTCTCACTTTAATTAATAAAAAACGGATTCAGTATTATATTCTGAGCTGCCCCCAATAAATTAGACCAAAAAATCTAACTTATTGGGGGCACATCATCCTCTCCTGTTGGTGCTTTTCTGCTTTACATTTTTCCATAAATCTTATCACAAACCCACGCCGTCCTTGCGGCCGTGTACAATGTACTTGGGCAAATATCTTCACCGTTTAATTCATCTACAATGGATTGAATAAGATTCTGCTGTATGTGTTCAGGCGTTTCAACCGGTAGTTCACGAACTGTAAATCCGTTTTCACTTATGTTTTCATGAATAATAGCCCCTGTGCCGAAGCATTCAAACGAAATACGCCCCTTACTGCCTATAATCTCAATTACATCTTTCTCTGTACCGGCGGCAAAACACCAATCACCGCTGCCCTGTATGCCGTTTTCAAAGGAAAAACAAACGTTGAGCATATCCTCTGGCTTATAATAATGCGCTTGGTTTGTAAAAAGACTTTTTACTTCATTTATTCTACCGAATAAAAAATCCAGTATGTCCAACTGGTGTACGGCTATATCCATAAAAATTCCACCGCCTGAAATGTCGGGCTGTATATGCCAGTCTTTACCCGCCTTTTCATTTTCATAAGCCGGACGGTAATACGAAATATGTACAAATCGCACCTCGCCTATTGCGCCTTGCTCCAAAAGCTCGCTTACCTTTAAAAAACGCGGCAGCCTTCGTCTGTAGTACGCAGTAAAGGCTTTCGCTCCGGTTTTCTCGAAAGCCTTTACTATCTCCATATGGTCTTCATAGCAAAGCGCAACCGGCTTTTCTATATAACATGGCTTTTTAGCCTCTGCGCACTTGATGGCGTGTTCTTTGTGAAATCCTGGTGGTGTGGCAATGTATATAGCATCTATTTTCGGGTCGCTTAACATTTCATCAATATTGTCATATACCTTGGTTACGCGGTGCCGCGCGGCATAATCTTCCGCTTTTAAACGCGTACGGTTTGTTACACCGTAAAGCACTGAGTTACACGCTTTATAAAAGCCGGGACCGCTTTTTTTTTCGGTAACATCACCACAGCCAACCATTCCCCAGTGTATTGTTTTCATTTGTCTACTCCCTTCTAATACACTTTAATATGCTTATTTTACCGCGCTTTTGAACCTAATATTTTCTGGCACCTGTTCGTCCTATGTTATCGCGGTTTGGTGAATCTAATATAAATCCAGTACGCTTCACATTATACCCTATAATTATCTATTGCAAATATTATATCAGAATTATCCACTTATTGGAATAATAAATAATTATGAAACGATATTTAATCGAAAAATAACTTATGTACTTTGCATACAGTCCATACTATCCATATTAGGCACGATAGCATACCGGTTATGGCCGAAAGTATAGTTACACCATTTATAATAATTCTTCCAATCCATAAGAAGGGCAGGAAAGCGAAAAGGGATGACAAACTTAAAAATCAATCAAACTAAAAGCGGGATGGGTATAGAATTCTCACTTTAATTAACAAAAAAGCTGATTCAGTATTATCATCCTGAATCAGCTTTTTCTTATCCCTGCATAAACCGGTTTAAAAATTCTTTTGTTGAGTTTTTCTTTGGATTCCCGAAAATATCAGCCGGAGCACCCTCTTCTTCAATTACGCCGCCTGCCATATAGACCACACGGCTGGACACATCCCTGGCAAATGCCATTTCATGAGTTACGATGATCATGGTAAGGCCTTCCTTTGCCAGAGTTCTCATAACCGCAAGCACTTCCCCTACCATCTGGGGATCCAGTGCGGAAGTTGGCTCGTCAAACAGCAGAATCTCCGGTTCCATGGCCAAGGCTCTTGCAATGGCCACCCTCTGCTTCTGCCCGCCGGAAAGCTGCTTTGGCTTTGCATTGATGTAAGGAGCCATGCCTACCTTCTCTAAATACATCATCGCTTTCTTTCTGGCTTCTTCCTTATCTTTTTTCAGCACCTTTATCTGGCCTACCAAACAGTTTTCCAAAACAGTCATGTTATTAAATAAATTAAAGCTCTGGAACACCATACCTACTTTCGTACGATAGGAAGGAACGTTCATCTTCCGGTCTGTAATGTCTACATCATGGTACAGGATTTCACCGGTAGTAGGAGTTTCCAGCAGATTGATACAGCGCAGCAGTGTTGACTTTCCGGAGCCGGAGGCTCCGATAATACAGGTCACATCGCCGGCATTGACAGAGAAATCAATGTCCCGCAGCACCACATTCGTTCCAAAGGTTTTACTCAAATGATGGATCTCTAAAACTTTTTCGCCTGCCATTTATTTATCCTCCTTCTCTTTAGGATCTGGGAATTTAACCAGGCCGCTGGTATAAGCCAGCGTATCCGTGGTAGCCAGATCGTAGCTGTCTGGACCATCCATCTTCTTCTCCCAGTAACGAAGGATTCTGGAACAGGTAAAGGTCAGGATGAAATAAATGACCATGGTGATGCCAAATGCTTCGAAATAGGTATAATACGCGCCTGCAACGCCCTTTGTGGCATAAAACAACTCCACCACGCCGATAACGGAAAGCACGCAGGTATCCTTAATATTGATAATTAAGTTATTGCCGATCTGAGGCATGATATTGCGCAGTGCCTGAGGCATGATAACATTGACCATCGTCTGAAAATGGGTCATACCGATGGCCTTGGCTCCCTCGGTCTGTCCCTGGTCAATGGAAAGGATTCCTCCTCTCACGGTTTCAGCCATATATGCCCCTGTATTAATGGATACAATGAAATAGGCAGCAAAAGCGGTTGACATGTTAATGCCAAACAGTACGGAAGAACCGTAAAATATAAACATGGCCTGAACCATCATAGGAGTTCCGCGGAATACCTCCACATAAACATTTAAAATGAATTTTAGTAACTTTAATAAAAACCTTTTTATCGGATTATCACTTTTTAAAACCGGAATTGTCTGGATAATTCCCACGGCAAAACCGATGATGCAGCCGATGAATGTGCCGACAATGGCAATTGCCATAGTCTTTCCTGCCCCGCTTAAAAAGGAAGGGCCATAAAGCTGCAGTATAAATACAATTCTTCCAAAAAAATCTGATGGCAAAGACATGTTCTACCTTCTCCTTCTCGTACTTCCTCGAAACAGAACAAGCGGCACGAAAGAAGAACACTCTTGTTTCGTGCCAGCAAGACCTGATTCTATTTTTATTCCCGCATGCAATGAGCCAGGCGCAGGACTGTTTGCATTCCTGCATCCGACAAACGTGCGGGGTTTTCTCAACTGGATTACTTTGATAATGGCTGAACGGAAATCGCTTCTTCCATCATCTTGTTAAAATCATCCTTGCTCATTTTGGCAAGTATTCCGTTTATGGCATCCTTTAATTCCGTATTGCCCTTCTTTAATGATATACCGATGTTCACATCTTCATCAGAAACCTTAAACTCACCCTCTGTTCCGGTGAAATCAAGTAGCTTAAAGTCAGGATAAGCAACTAACGCTGCCTGTCCGGTAGGCTTGTCTGTTACTACCAGGTCGCATCTTCCGGAGCTTAAAGATACCAGCATAGCCGGTGCGGATTCCTGGGCAGGCTGAATATCTGCACTTGGAATCTGAGGCAGACAGTTATCATACCAGATGGTATTTAACTGTGAAGTAGCAGTTGCTCCGGCAAAATCAGCAACACTCTTTGCATTCTCATACTTGCCTCCTGCTTTTACCAGGGTTACTATGGTCGCATAGTAGTAAGGATCTGTAAAATCAACGGACTGCATACGTTCTGCGGTAATGGACTGACCGGCAATGACACAGTCAACTTTTCCGGACTGAACAGCAGGAACAAGGGAATCCCAGTCCAGCTTAACAATCTCCAGTCCATAGCCCAGTTCATCTGCAATCTTTTTAGCCATCATGACATCATAGCCATAAGCAAAATCAGAGCTTCCGGAAATAGGAACGGCTCCGCCTGCATCTGTCGGCTGGGTCCAGTTATATGGTGCGTAACTGCACTCCATGGCAACCTTTAATACCTTCTTATCTCCTGTTTCCTTACCAGTGCCTGTGGCGGAATTACCGCCTCCGCAGGCAGTCAGAAAGGCTGCTGCCAGGGTTGCTGCCATAAGAGTTGATACGATTTTTCTTATTATCTTTTTCATAACTGTTTTCTCCTCTTCCTACCTAGATGAACTCTATGTAATAAATAGGTTCATTATAAAAAGATTTTTACTCCTTGTCAAGACTATTTACGGATTCTGAAATTAAGTCCCATATTTCTTCCCTGCCCTGCTTGGTCTCTGCAGAAAAAGGAATCACTGTTACATCACTTCCAATCCCAAGCCCTGTGCGAAGAACTTTTAACGCTTTCTGCACCTGGCTTCTCTTGAGCTTGTCCAGTTTGGTTGCAATGATGATTGGCTGGTAGCCATTGTGTACGATCCAATCGTACATGGTCTTATCATTTTCCGATGGTTCGTGGCGGATATCGATCAGCAAAAACACGCAACGGAGCATGGAGGACTTATGAAGATAGTTTTCTATCATTTTCCCCCACTTTGCTTTCACTTCCAATGATACCTTGGCATATCCGTAACCAGGAAGATCCACATAGTATAAAGCATCATTGATGTTATAAAAGTTAATGGTTTGAGTCTTCCCCGGCTGGGACGAGGTTCTGGCAAAGGATTTGCGGTTCATCAGGGCATTTATGAGAGAAGATTTTCCCACATTGGATTTGCCCGCAAAGGCAAACTCCGGCTTTGTATTCTCCGGAAGCTTACTGGTTATTCCACACACAGTCTCCAGCTCAACTGATTTAATGATCATATGGTTTCCTCTTTCCTGCCCATGTTCTCTGGGCATAAAGGTATACCCGAAGGGTATTTCCTCTTTCCTGCCCATGCTTTTTGGGCATACTTATGCTTCTATTCCTGGATGAAAGCTTCTTTTAAAACCTCCGGCATGTTCTTCACATATATGATTTCCAGATCTCCGATGATTTCCTCTGACAGTTCTGCAATATCCGGGCGGTTCCTGTCGGGAACCAGAACCTTCTCCACATGAGCCATACGTGCAGCCAGAATTTTCTCCTTAAGGCCTCCAATAGGCAGGACACGGCCGCGAAGAGTAATCTCCCCTGTCATGGCCACCTTGGCGTTTACCTTCCGGTTTGTGACGGCAGACAGCATAGCCGTTGCCATGGTGATTCCTGCCGACGGGCCATCCTTTGGTACGGCACCTTCCGGAATGTGAAGGTGGATATCATGTTTTTCAAAGTAATCATCCTTTACCTTATATTCCGGGCATACAGACCTGATATAGCTTAAAGCAGTCTGGGCGGACTCTTTCATGACATCTCCCATTTGTCCGGTCATCTGAAGGCTTCCCTTTCCCGGCATAACATTGACTTCAATTTGAAGGGTGTTGCCGCCGACGCTGGTCCATGCAAGACCTCTTACGATTCCCACCTGGTCTTCTTCATTTACATCCTCAAAGAGAACCTTTTCCTTGCCTAAATATTTCTCTAAGTCGTTTGAATTTATCTCAATCGCCTTTTTTCCATCTTCCAGGAATTCTCTTGCAGCTTTTCTGAAAACAGCTCCGATCCGCCTTTCTAAATTCCTGACTCCGGCCTCTCTGGTGTAGTGGTGAATGATCTTTTCAAGAGCCTCGTCTGATATAGACACCTGATTTGGCTTAAGCCCATTCTTTTCCCGCTGCTTTCTTACTAAGTAATTCTTTGCAATATGGAATTTTTCATTCTCCGTATAGCTATTTACTTCAATTACTTCCATACGGTCAAGAAGCGGCCCCGGAATGGTTGTCGTGGTATTGGCCGTTGCCAGAAACAGCACATTCGATAAATCAATGGGAATCTCAACATAATGATCCCTGAATTTTACGTTCTGCTCGCTGTCCAGCACCTCCAAAAGGGCGGAAGAAGTATCACCCTTATAATCACTGCTGACCTTGTCAATTTCATCAAGGAGCATTAAGGGATTGCTGACTCCTGCCTGCCTTATAGCCTCTACAATCCTGCCGGGCATGGCGCCCACATAAGTTTTCCGGTGTCCGCGGATCTCCGCTTCATCCCGGATTCCTCCAAGGCTGATCCTTACATACTCCTTATTTAACGCCTTTGCTACTGATCTGGCAATGGAAGTCTTTCCTGTTCCAGGAGGTCCTACCAGGCAGATAATGGGACTGGATCCTTTTTTGGTCAGCACACGGACTGCCAGATATTCTAAAATCCGCTCCTTTACCTTCTCAAGGCCGTAGTGATCCTCATTTAAGATCCCCTCTGCATGGGCGATGCTGTTATCATCCTTTGAAAGCTTCTTCCACGGAAGCTCCAGGACTGTCTCAAGGTACATACGAACCACATTGGCTTCCTGACTTCCACCGGGCATCGCCTTAAATCGATCAATCTCCTTTTGAATCTTATCCTTGGTCTCTTTATTAGCCTTTAACGCTTTCAGCTTCTTTAAGTACTCATCTGCATCGGACAGAGGGTTATCCTCTCCAAGTTCCTCCCGGATCACCTTTAGCTGCTCCCTTAAGATATAATCCTTTTGGTTCTTATCGATCCGTTCCTTAACGTGGGACTGTAATTCCCGTTTTACCTTTGTGACCTCGATCTCCGTCATCAGCTGCCTTACAACCAGCGCATACCGATCCTCTAAAAGAGCGCTTTCAAGCACCTGCTGGCGTACACGGTAATCCCAGGAAAGCTGTACGGCAGTCTGGTCCAAAAGTTCACCAAGTTCTGCAAGCACCATAAGACCCGGAAGTACTTCCTTTGCAATCTTTGGATTCTCCTTGCCGTACTCCTCCAGCTTTTCTTTTATGATCTGGATCATAGCTTCTCTTGCAATATAATCAATGGAATCATCTGCTTCCAAAGTCTTTTCAACTTCACCGATGAGCATGGGCTCCTCGCTGTCAAGAGTCAAAAGCTCTACCCGCTCCATACCTTCTACCATAACGCGGATCACATTATTCGGCAGCTTTACCAGCTGCTTGATGAGAGCCACGGTACCGACCTGATACAAATCCTCGATTCCAGGGTCGGTTTCCTCAGAATTCTTCTGTGTAACCAGACATACTTTCTGATCTCCTACCATCGCCTTCTCCACAGCCGCAATGGATTTTGTCCGGCTGATATCAAAATGCAGCATCATTTTGGGAAGAACAGTCATGCCTCGCAGGGCGATAACTGGCATTGTGATTGTCTTATCCACCATTGTGTTCTCTCCTTTGCATTCAAAAAGGTGTTCCAGCAGATTTTCTCGCTGTAACACCTTCCCGACTCATGCAGGGACCTATGCGATCTCGCCTGTCTTATCTTTTCTTAACTTCTGAGCCAGTGATTTTCTCGGGACTGCCGTGTCCCTGTAAATCAGCTCCGGCTCACCCTTTTTATCTACAACATCCCTGGTAATCGTGCAGATTCCGATGCTGCTGTCAGATGGAATCTCGTACATCATTTCCATCATTACGCTTTCCATAATGGAACGCAAACCTCTGGCACCTGTTTTTCTCTCCACTGCCAGCTCTGCGATCCGCTCAACTGCTTCTTTGGTCAGCTCAAGCTTCACATCATCCAGTTCGAACAACTTTTGATACTGCTTAACCAGAGCATTTTTCGGTTCTGTTAAAATCTTCACAAGCGCTTCCCGGTCCAGAAGCTCTAAAGATACGGTAACCGGTACTCGGCCGATAAACTCCGGTATCAATCCGAACTTCACAAGATCCTGAGGAAGGGTCTTTTTCAGAAGATCATCAATATCTGTCTTGTTCTTATCTACGATTTCCGCATTAAAGCCGATGGAACCGGCACTTAACCTGCGTTCAATGATTTTTTCCAATCCATCAAAGGCGCCGCCGCAAATAAACAGAATATTGGTCGTATTGATCTGTAAAAGTTCCTGGTGAGGATGCTTTCTTCCTCCCTGAGGCGGAACGCTTGCAACCGTACCTTCCAGGATCTTTAAAAGGGCCTGCTGTACGCCTTCGCCGGAAACATCTCTGGTAATGGACACATTTTCCGACTTCTTTGTTATTTTATCAATCTCATCAATATAGATAATTCCATACTCTGCCCTGCTGATGTCATAATCAGCCGCCTGGATGAGCTTTAAAAGGATGTTCTCAACATCCTCGCCCACATAACCGGCTTCTGTAAGGGCGGTGGCATCTGCGATGGCAAACGGAACATTTAAGACCTTTGCCAACGTCTGCGCAAGATAGGTTTTACCAGAGCCGGTAGGACCTAACATCAGAATATTACTCTTTTGCACATCCACATCCATTTTTTTTCTGGAAGTAATTCTTTTGTAGTGGTTATAGACTGCTACAGACAATACTTTTTTTGCGTTATCCTGACCAATGACATACTCATCTAAAAAAGCCTTGATTTCCTTTGGCTTCATCAGGTTGATATCACCAAAATCGGGTACGTCATCCTCATGGCTGTCAAATTCTTCCTCTAATATCTCTGCGCACAAATCAATGCATTCGTCACAGATGTAGACATTATTGGAACCGGCAATGAGTTTCTTTACCTGGTCCTGGGTTTTCCCGCAAAAAGAGCATCGGATCTTGTCGTCTGTTCTGACCGGCATATACACACCTCATTCTTTCCTAATACATTGCCCTGCTTTCTGGGCATAAAGGGATACCCGCAGGGTGTTTCCTATTGCATTGCCCTGCTTTCTGAGCATAAAGGGATACCCGCAGGGTGTTTCCTATTAATCGTCCTGGCTGCCTGGGCTTAAAGGATTAGCGGTCGTGGCTGTAGATGATATCATCAATCAAGCCATATGCTTTCGCCTCTTCCGCATTCATGTAATTGTCACGCTCTGTATCACGTTCAATCACTTCATAAGGCTGGCCAGTGTTTGCTGACAGGATTTCATTTAAACGCTTCTTTATCTTCAGTATATTCTCAGCTACGATCCTGATCTCAGTGGCCTGGCCCTTTGCTCCGCCGGATGGCTGATGAATCATAACCTCCGCATTTGGAAGAGCGAACCGTTTTCCCTTTGCTCCGCCTGCCAGCAAAAATGCTCCCATGCTGGCTGCCATGCCCATACAAACGGTAGAAACATCACATTTAATATAGTTCATGGTATCATATATTGCCATGCCTGCGGTAACGGAACCGCCGGGGCTGTTGATATAGAGGTTGATGTCCTTATTCGGATCTTCTGCCTCTAAAAATAACAGCTGAGCCACAACAAGGCTTGCTGATACATCGGATACCTCTTCTCCAAGGAAAATGATTCTATCCTTAAGAAGTCTGGAATAAATATCGTAAGAGCGTTCGCCCTTGCTGGTTGATTCAATGACATAAGGTACTAAACTCATCTGTCTTCCTCCTGTCTGATTTTCCTATATTTTGCCCGCGCTTTCCGGGCGTAAAGGGATACCCGCAGGATATCTCTTATCAAAGTCGAATAGACTCCGGACAAAATGCCAGGAATCTATTCAAGGGATACTTCTTAAACTAATTTTGCTTCTGCAACAAGAAAATCTACTGCTTCCTGAACTGCAAGATCTTCCTTCATCTGCTGGATACCGATCTCTCCAAGAGATTCTTTTACCACAGACACTTCCATCTTATAAGCTTCTGCCATGCTGGCAATTTCTTTCTCAACCGCTTCGTCAGATGCAGTGATGTTCTCTGCTTTCACAACAGCTTCCAGTACCAGTCTTGTCTGGATTCTCTTAAGAGCCTGTGGCTTCATCTGCTCTTTTAAGGACTGAAGAGTCATGCCTGTAAATTTCATATACTGGTCAAGAGACAGGCCCTGGCTCTGCATTCTTCTTGCATAATCGTTAACCATGTTGTTCACCTGGCTGTCGATCATCGGCTCAGGAATCTCCATGGTAGCATTTTCAACAATCTTCTCTACCACATGATCTTCATTCTCTGTTGCTGCCTCTTTCTCTTTTCTTGAAGCAACTTTTTCCCTGATGTCGTTCTTGTATTCTTCCAATGTTTCAAATTCAGAAACTTCGCTTGCAAACTCGTCGTTTAACTCAGGAAGTTCTTTTTTCTTGATTTCTTTAACGGTCACCTTAAATAATGCAGGCTTTCCTGCCAGTTCCGTTGCATGATACTCATTTGGGAAGGTTACGTTAACATCACACGCTTCTCCAATATTCTTGCCGATCAGCTGATCTTCAAACGTATCAATGAAGGAATGGGATCCAATGGTAAGAGGATAATCCTCACCTTTTCCGCCTTCAAATGTCTTTCCATCTACAAAGCCTTCAAAGTCGATCACCGTCTGATCACCGTTCTCTACGGCTCTGTCCTCTACAGAGACAAGTCTGGAGTTCTGTTCCTGAACTCTCTTTAATTCGGAATCAATATCTTCCTCGGTCACTTCAGCAGATGCCTTGGTCACTTCGATTCCCTTATACTCGCCAAGTGTTACTTCCGGCTTAACAGCTACTGTTGCCGTATAGATCAGGGTCTTACCCTTTTCTACCTGTACAATGTCAATCTCAGGTCTGGATACAATGTCCAATCCGCTTTCTTCCGCTGCATCACCATAGGTTGCGTCAAGAGCCTCGTTTACTGCATCTTCATATAAAATGCCTGCTCCATACATCTTCTCAACCATGGCCTGAGGAGCTTTCCCTTTCCTGAAACCAGGGATATTGAATCTGCCCTTATTCTTATTGTAAGCCGCAGTAAGAGCCTTATCAAACTCCTCCGCCGACACTTCTACCGTTAATTTTGCCATGTTCTTTTCTAATTTTTCTACTTGTAAACTCATTAAAGGGTTCCTCCTTGAAATATATGTGAACCGCCAAATCAACAGGGCGTTACACTTCAATTTAACATTATACCATACTCGTCCCGTAAATTCCAGCATTATTTACGATTAAATCAGGTTTTTCCTGAAAACTCCTGCATGCGCCTCACGATGTAGGGGTCGAGGGGCCTGATCTCCATCTGCGGCCTTGAAATATAATACCCCTGGAACAGAGAAACCCCGCATTTCATAAGGAATTCCAGCTCTTCCGGCGTTTCTACTCCCTCGGCAAGAACTGTTATGTTGTTTTGCTTTGCAAAATCCAAAAGGTTCCTTAAAATGATCTGACGGTTCTGGTCTTCGTGGATCCGTTTTACCAGGTTGATATCCACCTTAATGATATCCGGCCTCATACGCAGGAGAATGGCTTCGCTGTTATATCCTGTCCCGAAATCATCAACAGCCACCTGCCCCTTCCACCGCCTCGCCATGTCGATTTTGCGATGCATGAAATCGTGGCTTACCGGTTCACCTTCTGTCATTTCAATAACAATCCGGTGAAGCAGTTCTCCGTAAGTTTCTTCCAGCTCCATCTGCTCTTCTTCCGTTAAGCATACGCTTGCAATGGAATTGATAAACAGCTTCTCGTCAGTTCCCAGCTGCCCGGCCATAGCCTCCGCCATAACAGCCTTAAGTCCTGAAAACCAGGTGAGAGCCTCCATCTGGGAAAGCTTTGCCTGCGCTCTTGCCAGATTTAACACTTCACTGATCCCTTTCATATTAGCAAATTTCGGACGCATCAGCAACTCATATCCGTAAATCGTACCTTCCCTCGTTGCAATTGGTTGAAAAGCAAAACGAACCTCTTTTTTGTCCAGCATCCGGTTAAGTTCTTCACTGCCGGCAAGCATGTAGGAATTATGGGTATATTCGTTTAAATCAAACTCCTTTACCACACCTTTTACACTGTGCTTCACCATATACATGGCAAAATCCGCATAACTGAACAAGGTCTCAAAATCTGCCGCATCATCCGGATACCAGGAAAGCCCTCCCGAAACACGAATGGGAAACTGGTATCCCCCTCCCGTATTCAGTGAGAATTTTTGAATATGCTTCATGAATTCCCGGATTTTCTCTCTGACTTCTTCCTTTTCGTCAGCTTCCATAAAGGTAACAAATTCATCTCCGGAATATCTGGCTACGATCCCTCCCTTTTCCGAGAATATCTTTAAGCAGTTGGCAAAGAGAACAATGTACCGGTCTCCTTCATCATGCCCATATGTATCGTTAATATATTTTAAATTATCCAGATCCCACATGATCAGTGCAGAGACGTTCTTTTTCTGCTTCTTCATCGCAGCCGCAACCTGTTCCCGGAATGCCCTTCGGTTGTAAATTTCTGTCAGAAGGTCATAATTTCTCTCTCGCTCCAGCTTTTCCTTTTCCTCTACATCGGCAGTCACATCCGAACACACGCCAAGAATTGTCCCTTTCTTTGATCCGTCCAGAATAAATTCCACCCAGCGCGTCCCTTCCGGGCCCTCCAGGCACTGCAAAATACGGTCCCCTTTTATCTTAATTCCGGTAAAGGTCCTCTCCATGTATTTCTTGAATTTCGCTGTTTTTATGTAACAGTATGGCTCTTCTATGCTGCCCCAGTCCAGCATATGAAACAAAGAGCGGCTGCAAAATACACGATCAGCCTCTTCCTCGAATTCAAATACGCCGATCAGGATGTTGGCATGTTCCAGGATACTTGAAATCTTTGACGATGCTCTTTCCACATCCTGATTTAATTGTTCGATGGTTTCTGTCAGCTCATCGATTTCTCTGATATGTACCCGTTTAAGGGAAAGCCCTCTGCTCCCCGACTTTCCTCTTAATTCCACAATCAGTCTGCGGATAGGTTCCGTCACGATCTTTCCTATGACAAACGCCCCCAACAGGCTGAATACAAGGGGTACTGCCATGGAACCAAGAAGCATGCGCCGGATTGCATTATAAAAAGACAACAGATCCTTTTGGCGTGCGATACCGGCTAATACCCACTCTTCCTCCTCAAAGGGCCCGTTGTTTCCATAGACATCAAGGCTTTTTATGCTGGCATACCATTTGGTTCCTTCCGAAGACGTCAGCTCACTGATGCTCTCTTCCTCATTGTCCTCATAATCAATCCTTTGGCTCTCGTTAAAATACTGATTGTACAAATATCCGGAATAAGCGACAGGAACAATGGTTTTTGTCTTCTTGTCCCGGATACCTAAAAGCCAGCATTCCTCAAAGTTTCCGCTTGTCTGATCTTCTCCCAGAATCTGTTCAAGCTGGTTTAAAGTAATTTCCAGTCCGCATACTCCCACAACGGTGCCGTCATTAAGAATGATTGGGATGGAATAGGTTATTACCTGCATATCCTTAGGACTTAAACGGAAAGGGGGACTTAAGTAAGCAAATTTCATGGCATCATCCTGGCCAGCCATATTCTGAACTGCCATAAGATAAGGCTTTTTATAGAAGCAAGCGGCTTTATTATTCTCATCTTCCTGAAAACCAAGTTCCCAGAAAGAATCCAGAGGAATGTCGTATTTCTCCGCTATGGATGGCAGCCCCCTTTCCATCAGCAAGGACGAATTATCCTTTAAATAGCCTCCTGAATTGGAATTTCGCATATAAAAGCCTGCTTTCACTTCAACCGGACTGTTCATGGCCGCTGGGCCGTTTAAGACCATAAAAACTCCCGTCGCATGGCTTAAATGGAGCATTTCTATGGATTTTTCCATAACCTTATCAACGATCTTCCGATTCAGTTCATAATCCGTAAAGATATCCTTTGACTTACGTCCCTCACTGTCCAGCACCTGCTGGATTCCGGCAGTTATGAATTCAGAATTATTAAACATAACGACCCAATGATGTAAGGTCTCCTTCTCAAGGCCCAGCTTTGTGCTTTCTGTATTTTCACTTAATATGTGGATTTCATTGTTCTTTAATTTGATGGAAACTCCGCCAAACAGTACCAGCCCTGCAATAACCGCAGCCTGCAAAACCAGCAGGATCAGCAATGGTCCCAGCAGCTGGGTGCGAATGGATTCACTTCTCTTGTTCTTCATAAATTACTCTCCAATAATCGCTTCCAACTGCTCCATTGTGTCCCTGTACCATTGATCAAAATTTTCTTCTGTCACAAATTCTGCAACTGCGCTTTCCCGTTTCACTCCCTGTTCCATAAGGCTGCATATTTTTTCGTAATCTTCTTTTGCCTTTAAAACCATTGCGGAATTCAGCACGTTTCTGGCGCGGTCGCCGCCTTCAAAAGGTTTAGAAGTGTAAAGACGGTATTGATTTGCCGTGTTGAGGCCGATCAGAAGGTTCTGTGATGCCCCGCTGTCCTCGCCGGCTTCCGCCAGGAAGGGTTTTAACAGTTCCTCATTACCGGCAGCCTTCTTTACCGGAAGGTAACCGGAGCCAATGGCAAACTTCATATTTTGTCCCACGCATGTAAACCATTTTAGGAATAGTGTTGCTGCATACTCTCTTTTTTCTTCAGATTTAAACACCATCATACCGGCCCCCTGCTGTACTGCACAAGGAACGGTTCCGTAAAAATTCGGAAGAGGGTAAAGCTTGCTTTCTATGGCATAATTGGTTCCATCCTCAAGGGTCACTGAGGTTGGAAAATAAGCGATACCACTGGTTGCCCCAACAAAGGCGACAAGCTGGCCTGTCTTTACATCATCGCTCCGGAATTTCCCGTAGGAGCCAAAATACCCATTTACATAGGGAACATAATAATTGTCCCACAGCTTCCGCATGGTCTGCTCATCAAAATCCAGGACGGTTTTTCCGTCTTTTACCTTAAAAATTTCATGGCCCAGCTGAAGGCTGCCGATAATCATATAATTAGCAAACGCATCCCGTCCAAAAAAAGCCTTTCCATCGTCCGGTTCTTCCGTTAAGCTGTCCGTCCATTTATAATAGGACTCAGCCACACGGGTGATCCCTTCCCAGGTGGAAAGAGCTTCTTCTGTCTCTCCTGTTGCCTCTGCAAACTTGTCCCAATCCGTCTTGTTCACAGTAAGAATCTCCGTAGATTTGGCGATAGGAAATACCTTAATCGCCCCTGTGCTGTCAAACTTGCCTTCTTCCATATAGGCATCCACATATTCCCCAATTTCGTCCGAAGTCAGATAACTGCTTAAATCTGCTGCCAGTCCCATCTGATCCACTTCATATACTTTATCCACATAAGCGGAAAAAACATCAGGCAGCGGATCGGATCCAATCTTCTTTTCAATGCTTTCATTGATCAGATTGCTCAGTTCGTCAATGCTTCCCTTGTTAAACGCCTTGACAATGATCCCTTTTTCTCTTCCTTCGTTTTCATTAAACTCCTGCACCAGACGGTCAAATTCTTCCTTCTGGACGCCGTTGTAATAATGCCAGATGGTAATGGTGACCGGATCTTTTTCCGATAATCCGTATGGATCTTTCTTTTCACATCCGGTAAGAAGGCTGATGAAAACAGCAGCCATAACCGGCAATACCCATCTTTTTTTCATACGCTCACCTACCCCATCACATGGTACTATGGTCGTATTGGATGGCCTCCTTTACCTGGAGGGCATGATCTTTATCTGTCAGAAGTCCCAGAAGTTCAATTCCCATATCCAGCGCATAGCCAAGCCCTCTGGCGGTCGTTATATTCCCATCCGTAACAACTCCCTGTTTTGTATATAAGGCTCCCTTAAGCTCCGGTTCAAAGCCTGGATAGCAGGTTGCCTTTTTCCCTTCCAGGATACCAAGCTTTCCTAAAATACTTGGAGCTGCACAGATCGCCGCGATTCTCCGGTTCTCTTTATGGGCTTCCTTTAAAGAATTTAATAGTTCCTCGTGGGCACCTAAATTCCTGGTCCCCGGCATTCCACCGGGAAGAAACAGAACATCGGCATGTTTACAGTCTACTTCTGAAAACTCATAATCCGCCTGGATTTTTATCTGATGGGCACTTACCACATCCCGTTTCCCCGTAACAGAAACAAGGGTCACCTCCTGGCCACCCCTCTTTAAAATATCCACAACTGCCAATAACTCCACTTCCTCTGATCCATCAGCTAAAAACGCAAATACTTTACCCATTTTAATCCTCTCCTTTTAACGTATGAAAGGTACTGATTGCAGTGACCTTGATATAATCCACCTGATACCTTGTGTCCACATCTTCCCCGTCAATCATCTTTATCAAAGTATCGGCAGCTGTCTGGGATTGTCCCTCGTGATCGTTTAAAACAGTCCCGGTTATCTTACCCTCTTTTATATATTTTACTGTATCCTGAAGGGCGTCCACCCCTACCAGGTAAATATCCTTTCCAGGCACACGGCCTGCCTCTTCTACAGCTTCCAAAGCTCCATTCGCCATGGCATCATTGTTGCAGAAGATCACCTCTATCCTGCTTCCGTAGGTGTTTAGCACCTCCTGGGCAAGCTTCTTCCCTTGATCCTTGTTCCAGTCTCCATTGCCGGAAAACAGTTTATCCGTCTTCATTCCCCCTTCTTCCAGGGCTTTTATGGAATATTCCGTCCGGTAAAGGCTGTCCTCGTTGCCGTCCTCACCCATAATCATAGCATAAGACACTACCCCATCACCGTTTATATCCCCTTTATCAGGCATTTCCCGGATGATCTCACCCTGATAGGTTCCTGCCTGTCTGGAATCCGTTCCAACGCAGGAGACGGCCATGTGGTTGTCCTGCCACCGCTTCTGTTCCTCCTCGCTTGGCTCCCTGTTAATAAAAACCAAAGGGATCCCTGCCTGGCTGCAGGCATCTGCAAGCCCCACCGCAGCGGACACCTCCACTGGATTTACAATGATCCCGGCACACCCATCCGAAATAAACTGGCCGATCTGCCGATTCTGTTCTTCCTGATCTCCGCCGGCATTGCGCATGATCACCTCCGCATGGTAGGTTTCCTCCAGATATTGCTTTAGCTCCGAGCGATACAGCTTCATGAATGTATCGTCATACCGGTATATACTTACCCCAATCTTAGGGCCTGTCTCCTCACGGACCCCTTCCGTGCCTGCTTCTGATGCTGAACTTGCTTTGGTATTCTTCTCCTGCTCCTGCGGAGCGCAGCCATGAAGCAGAGAAGCAGCCCAAACAATCAGAAAAACCACAAAAATCCGTTTACTTAAACGTTTCATGTCCTGAATCTCCTGAATTCCACTGTTTTTCCCATATTACCACGTTTTTTCTTTTTTTGCCACCACCTTCTACTTTTTGTTCTCATGTGGTATAATGACGCAAGTGTCGATTATCTTGCCGCATTCGCCAAATACCGCTTTGCGGCGCATCAGTATAAAAAGCAGGAGGATTTTCCAATGGAAATAGAACGTAAATATCTCATATCCCACCCGCCGGCAGATTACACCGCCTACCCTTGCCACTTCATAGAACAGGGATATCTGTCCACCGAACCTGTTGTCCGGATCCGCAGGGAGGATGATTCCTTTTACCTTACCTACAAATCAAAGGGACTTTTGGAACGGGAGGAATACAATCTCCCCCTGACAAGAGAGTCTTATGAACATCTGATTAAAAAAGCGGATGGCCATATTCTTACAAAAAAGAGATATTTAATCCCACTGGAAGATTCCGATCATCTGACCATCGAACTGGATGTCTTTGATGGACGTTTTAAAGGGTTAATATTGGCCGAAGTGGAATTTCCGGAAAGAGAAGAAGCAGAAAGATTCAGCCCTCCCTCCTGGTTTGGAGAAGACGTAACGTTTTCAGGAGAATATCAAAACAGCAGGCTGAGCCAGCTTCTATAATAGCTTATGAATAAAACGAGCCGCAGGAGTCCAAGGATACCCCTTATACAGACTCTTACGGCTCACGTTTTCATTAAAATATCATTCAGAAAAGGAACCGGAACAAAGGCGGATTTCTCTTAAGAGTCCGCTGCCCCTGCTCCGATTCCTTTTTCTATAAACTTCTCAAAGGAATTACTTCTTTGCAATATACTTTCTGATGTCCAGAGCAATCGCTACTACGATAACGATTCCCTGTGCAATATACTGATAGTTGGTGTCAACACCCAGATACTGCAGACAGGTCTTCAAGATTTCAAATACCAGTACTCCGATTAATACACCGGATACTTTACCAATACCGCCGTTAACAGATACGCCGCCGATGGTACATGCTGCAATGGCTTCCAGCTCCCAGCCCATTCCCATGTTAACAGAGGAACCGCCGGACTTTGCGCCTACAAGGAAACCGCCAAGTGCATAAAGGGCTGCTGCTGTTACATAAATGATGATTTTCGTTTTCTTTGTATTAACACCGGAAACTTCTGCTGCCTGCTCGTTTCCGCCGATTGCGTACATATATTTGCCGTGAGGCGTTTTATTATATACAAACCAGATTACAAGCCCGATTGCAAGAGCAATTAAGAACAAGTAAGGGATTACTCCAAAAAGTCTGCCCTTTGCTACCTCTGTATACGCAGGGCGGTAGCCGCCGATGGGAGTTGCATTGGTATAAACAAGGCAGACACCGTAAACGATCAGCTGCATACCTAACGTTCCGATAAAAGCCGGAACCTGCAGAAAGGAAACAACCATACCATTGATCAGACCGAAAATCGCACAAACAGCGATACAGATTAACAGGACTGCGAATACCCACCAGATTCCAAAATCAGGAAGATTCGGGAAAAACTTTCCGCTATATCCTGGCTTCTGAAGCAAAGTACCTGCAATACAGGCGGATAGCCCTACCATACGTCCGGCGGAAAGGTCTGTACCTCTGGTAATCAGACATCCGGATACGCCGCAGGCAATGATAAAACGTGGCGCTACGTTCAGAGCAATGTTTTTTAAGTTATCAAAGGAACCAAAGGACGGCTGCTTAATTGCAGTAAAGATTGCCAGCATGATAAGTACGACGATGATTCCATTATTAATAAGAAAGTCCTTTACATTAACTTTATTTGTTTGCATAGGTAAATCTTTCGCGTCAACCTTCTTCGATGTCATGATTTAACCTCCTGTGTGAAATTTTCTGTTACTTTATCGTTTAAATCAAATTTAGTGGCAAAAGCCATAATCTTCTCCTGAGTTGCTTCATCATCTTCCAGTTCTCCGGTAATATGGCCATTGCACATAACGATAATCCGGTTTGACATGCCGATCAGCTCCGGCATTTCGGAAGAAATCATGATAATCGATTTTCCCTGCTTTACCAGATCTATCATGATCTGATAAATCTCATATTTTGCACCAACGTCAATTCCTCTGGTGGGTTCATCCATGATCAGAATATCCGGGTTATTCGCCAGCCATCTGGCGATGATTACCTTTTGCTGGTTTCCTCCTGATAAAGATTGAATCAGGGTCCTGTCATTGGGTGTCTTAATACTCAGCTTTGCGATGCTATCCTTTACTACCTGCCCCACCTTTTTGCTGTTAATGGTTCCGGCTTTGGTATAATTCCGGTAAGAAGCAATAGCCGTGTTATCCGCAATGCTTAAGCATCCAATAATACCGGTTCCACGTCTGTCCTCCGTGATCATTCCCACGGAATCGTTTATGGCATCCTGAGGACGCTTGATCGTCACTTTTTTGCCCAGGATTTCAATTTCACCGCTTGCAATATGACGCATTCCAAAAATCGCTTCCATCAATTCTGTTCTCTGAGCACCAACCAGGCCTCCAAATCCCAGAATCTCACCTTTCTTTAATTCAAAAGAACAATCCCGGAAAGAGCGAGCGTGGATGCTGCTTACATGGCTTACTTTTAAAACAGTCTCATCTGTCCGATAATCTTCCTTGGGCGGATAGACGTTGCTTAATTCCCGGCCGACCATCTGCTTTACGATTTCGTCATCCGAAATGTCCTTTACTTTCCAGGAGCCTACGTATGTACCATCGCGCATGATTGTGATGTCATCGGCAATCTGCCGGATCTCTGCCATCTTATGGCTGATATATATCATAGAAACACCGCGGGATTTTAATTCCCTGATAATTCGAAACAGCGCTTCCACTTCATTATCAGTCAGTGATGAGGTCGGTTCATCCAAAATTACCAGCCTTGCATTCTGGCTCACTGCCTTTGCAATTTCCACTGACTGCATTTGTCCGATTGATAGTGTCCCAAGTTTTGCCCTGGGATTAAAACTCATTTTTACATCTTTTAACCACTTCTCCGCTTCCTGGTTCATGGTCTTATGGTCAACGATCTTTAACGGACCTATTTTTATTAAAGGATACCTTCCAAGGTACATATTTTCCGCAATGGAACGCGCCGGAACCGGCTGCAGCTCCTGATGCACCATGGCAAGACCTTTGCCAAGGGCTTCATCGGGATTTGCGATGCTCACATCCTTCCCGTCAATAAGAACATTTCCTTCATCCATTTTATAAATGCCGAAAAGGCATTTCATAAGGGTCGATTTACCTGCTCCATTCTCACCCATTAAGGCGTGAACGGTACCGGGACGTACTTTTAAGTTGATTTTATCAAGCGCTTTAACACCAGGGAAGGATTTGCTGACCCCTATCATTTCCAGTCTGTATTCCTCTGCCATCCCGTTTCTCCTTTCCTATTTATTGCCCGTGTTCTTTGGGCATTAAGGTACACCTGTAAGGTGTTTCCTATTTATTGCCCATGTTTTCCGGGCATTAAGGTATACCTGTGACTTCGGATACCTTTAAAAATCGGGTGTGCCTTACCGACACACCCGTTTCTTTTACCGGCTGCTGGAAATTATTTTAATTTGTCAAGAATTTCCTGAGCATTATCCTTGGTAACCTTGATATAGTCTACCATGTTTACATTATCAACGGATTCACCCTTGATAAATTTAACAGCCATATCGCCTGCTGTACGAGCCTGTGAGAAGTGGTCATTGAATACGGTACCTGTCTGCTTGCCATCGATAACGTTCTGAACAGCTTCTGTCAGAGCATCAACACCTACTAAATAGATGTCTTTGTTTACGGTACGTCCTGCTGCCTCGATTGCCTGAAGAGCACCAAGTGCCATAGCATCGTTGTTGCAGAAGATAACTTCAATCTGATCACCATACTGTGTTAAAGCATCCTGAGCGATCTGCTGAGCTTTTGCCTGATCCCAGTCACCACGCATCTTTAACAGTTCTTTTACCTGCATGCCTGAATCTGTAAGAGCCTTAACAGAGAATTCTGTTCTGTACTGAGCATCTACGTTCTCCGGGTCACCCTGGATCATAATATAAGAAACAACGCCGTCACCGTTAATATCGCCCTTGTTGGAAGTTTCAAAAATTTCTTCTCCCTGATAGGTACCGGACTGTCTAGCGTCACAACCTACATAAGTAGCGTTAATCTTGTCATCGCTCCATCTCTGCTCTTCCTGAGTATCTGGCTCACGGTTTATGTAAACAACCGGGATTCCTGCTGCCTTACACATATCTGTGATTTCAGGAGCAGAAGAAGCCTGCACAAGGTTTAAAATCAATACATCATATTTCTGGGTAATGAAGTTCTGGATCTGGTTGGTCTGTTCAGCCTGATCACCCTTACCATCCTGGATTACAACATTTTCTTTCTTAAAGCCTAAGTCCTCTGTCAGATAGCGCTGAAGCTCTGTACGGTAAAGAGTCATAAAGTTATCATCAAATTTGTAAATTGAGATACCGACTTTCTTGTCCGCTACATCTCCGCCAACAGCATCTTTCACTGCTTCTGCGGTGGTCTCTGCGCTTGTTTCCTCTTTCTTGGTCTCTGCTGCCGTAGTAGCCTCTGGTGCAGCCGTTGTTCCCTTGGAACCTGCTCCACATCCTGCCATGGAAAATACCATTGCGGAAGCAAGGCCTACTGCTAATGCTTTTTTGAGTAATCTCATGATAAATCCTCCCTTATCATTATATTGTTATCGATTGGTGTTTTTACCTTACCGACATGCACATTATAGCTTTCTTTTGTGCATTTTTCCATATAATTTTTTTGGGATATGTATCGATTTTTTTAGATTTCTCCTGTTTCCATCAAATAATTTCGATATTATTACTCACTATGCACAACAAATCCGCCCATTACTGGGCGGTCAGGGCTTTCTGCCTGCATTCATAATACTTATCACGGTCCAATTTTACAATTTCCTGTACATTTTGACCAAGAGACTCTGCGGCAGCGATTTTAAAAATAACATTGGCATACTCCTGGCTGTCACATTGAACCGTTCCAAACAGTTTTCCCGTTCGAAGCCCCTCAAGCCCCTGAGGCGTGCCGTCAATTCCTACAATCTTAACCGGACTCAAGTTCCCTTTCCGTTCCAGGGCATCGGCCGCTCCCAAAGCCATGTCATCATTATTGCAGATCACCACTTCCACCTCATCCGGGTACTCCAAAAGCCACTGCTCCATCCAGGCGGATGCCTGGCTTCTATCCCAGTTGGCAATTCCTCCGGTGATCTTTTCCAGTGGCACTCCGCCATCCTTTAGGGTTTGAATGGACCATTCTGTACGGATTAAGGAGTCCTGATGGCTGTTTTCTCCTTCCAAAAGCACATAGCTGACCTTTCCGTCTCCGTTTAGGTCAAGGGAAGACGGATCTTTTTTATAGGCATCTACCAGAATGTTTCCCTGCAAAATTGCAGACTCTTTTGCATTTTCTCCCACATAATAAAGCTTTTCCCAGCGCCGCATATCCTCTTCCACTGGTTCCCGGTTAAAGAACACCACCGGCAGGCTGGCATCCATGGCTCTGCTGATGATGTTGGAAGCCACGGAACGGTCTACAATATTCACGCAGATGGCATCATAGCCCAGGGAAATAAAGCGGTCTACCTGACTGTTCTGGGTATTCTGGTTCCCCTTGGCATCCACAATTTCCATGACCACCTTAATACCTGTTTCCTTTTCATACTCTTTAGCCTGCTCCTCAATATTTCCCCTGAGGGTATTGATAAAGGAATCATCCCCCCGATACAAGGTCACTCCAATGCGTATAGACTTTTTTTCTTCCTTGCTGCCTTCTCTCCGACTCTGATAAAACACTCCCCAAAGTGTCAGCAGCAGGATGACCGCCACTGCCAGAATACCATATCGTTTCTTCATATTCTATTCCCCCATCTCAATCAATTGGATACAAAATCCTTTCAAATTTGCTTTCCCGCAGATTGGCCTTCCGAATATAATAAGAATCCAAAATAATCTGTGTTCTTTGAAGTCCCCCATGAACCGCTTCCACTGCCTTTTGGATGCTCATATAACCGGCATCAAACTGGTCGCTTACAACCAGTCCTTTAATGATTTCATTATCCAGTTCCTTTAAAAGTTTGGTTGTACTGCCGATCCCGTAAAGGCCTTCTATGACATTGCCGTAAACCGGACTCCCAGAAATGATATCCGCGGTCTCATCAAGGCTCCTGACATCGATAGCTGCAACAACCGCTTTTTTGCTGCCGGGATAAACCATGCCCTCAATGGCCTCCCGAAAGGTACCCTCTGCCTTCTTCTCATAGAGATTCATGGAAAATCCGGCTTCTGAAAGAGCGGATACAAGTCCGTCATATGACTCCCGGTTATACCCAAACTCAAGCCCTTCTGTAAATATCCATACAGGAATATCCGGGGAGTTCTCTGCAGCAATCGCCTGTCCAAGCATTCTTCCCTCTTCTTCATAATCCGGGGATATGCCGCTTCCTACCTGGTCATTGGGAGGCAAGCTTCCCAGCATAACAGCCGGACTGTTTAGAACCATGTCATCCAACCTTTTTACACATTCCACCGACTTGACGGGAATCAGGACCACTGCTGATGCTCCGTCGCCTATTTCCCTTTGAACCAGTTCTATCTGCTGATTGGCATCCCCCTTCTCATAGAGTGTAATAAAGCTGACATCTACGTTGTACTCCACAGCCGCCTTATCAGCACCCTTTCTGAAATTTACGTAATAATCATCGGAAGTATCGCCGATGATGACGGAAACCGGATAAATTTCTGTTTTCTTCTCCTTGATGATTAAATCAGTGGAGGATAAAAGAAACAGGATCACAAGCACTCCCGCCAGCAGTGTCCACAATAACTTTTCCTGTTTTGTCATGATTTGCTTTCCTCTTCACCGCCCATTTTTTCTTCGGGTGCAATGGCCGTGCCATAGGGAACCGCAGGAAGGCGGATGGTAATCACCGTTCCTTCGTCAGGCTCTGACTCAATGGTCAGGCCGTACTTTTCCCCAAAATACAGCTTGATCCTCTCATTGACATTTTTTACACCAATTCCTGAACCCTTTTTGGAAGTGACTTGGACCTGATCGGAAAATAAACCCGCCACCTGATCTTCTGTCATTCCCAGGCCATTGTCCTTCACCATAAAGCATAAGTCTTCTTCATCTTTCCAGACCTTTAAAATAATTTCTCCATCCCCGTCCATGAACTCCATTCCATGATAAATGGCATTTTCCACAAGCGGCTGCAAAACCAGCTTTAAACTTGAAAGCTCCATGCATTCCTCGGACGCATCAATCTCATAGGAGAATTTATTCTTAAAACGCATGTGCTGGATCATCAGATAATTGCGCACGTGCTCCAATTCATCCCTGACCGTGATAATGCTCTTCCCTTTGCTTAAGCTGATCCGGAAAAAACGAGCCAGTGCCGTTACTGCTTTGACAGCCTCTGCTTTTTGTTCGTTTTCAATCATCCAGACAATGATGTCAAGGGTATTATAAAGGAAATGAGGATTGATCTGCGACTGCAAGGTATCAAATTCCTGTTTTCTCTTGGCCTCATGCTCCGCTACGATGTCATCCATAAGGACCCGGATCTGCTTTGCCATATTTTTAATGGAATTTCCCAGATGCTGGATTTCATAGGACCCTCCAATGGAAATTGGCGCCTGCAAATTTCCCTCTTCCAGGATTCCTACTGACTTTTCCAGCTCCTGGATGGGGTTGGTAATACGGGTTGAGATATAGGAGTTAATCAGGGCAAGGATGAACAGGATTAAGGTTATGAGGAACACGATAAAAAGCCTGGTCTTTATGGAATTTAAGGAAACCACATTTTTAGGTGTGACTCCAATGATCTTCCAACCCGTATAACCAATGGATTTAACCGTAATGTTCCGGGTCTCCCCCTGAAATTCCTCCCGGTGGTTACCATCCTTATAGCCGGCTGCAACAAGATTGTTCTCCTGCATCCGGCCGGAGTCGATGAGCTGGATCTTTGGATGGTACAGGATCTGCCCGTCATTGCTGATTAAATATACGTAGCCGCCCTTTCCTGTTGTCACCCCGTCAAAAAGATGTTCCAGGCTGGAATAGCTTAAATCCACTAAAAGCACGCCCTGGGTGGTGGAGGTTCCCTCCGTCAGCTCCACGGCCCTTGATAAAGATATCACCCACCGGTACTGGTTTTCATTGCTGTCAAAAATATACTGGACATGGGGATAAGAAAAATGTTGGTTTTCTGTCTTCTCCAAAGCATTTAAAAACCAATTTTCCCTGGTCACGTCAAGGCCGCTTTTAAGCCTTGCGGCAGGAACCGCTTCCACCATGGTTCCTGATTGGGAAAAGAGAGCGATGTTGTCCACATTATCCTTGTTGTTATCATATAAGAGCGTGATCTCGTTATTAATGGATTCCGAAGATAGATCGGCATTTTTTACGGCTCCGTAATACAGGGAATCCGACAGCTTCATGACTGTAAGCAAATAAGATTCCACAGACCTGGCCACCTGATGAATCAGGCTCTGGTTTTCCTCCTGCACCATTTCCCCCACCTGGGTGGAAAGGCGCTGGTATAAGGAAAACGTAATCAAAAGACTGGCTGCCAAAGCAGTCACGGTAAAATATACAAAAATTGTATAACGAATGCTGATATTCTTTCTTTCCATTACCTGGCTCCGCGGAATTTAGTCGGTGATACTCCGAATTTTTTCTTGAATACGTAGCTGAAATAGTTTTGTTCCTGATATCCTACCTTCGCTGCTACCACATAGGTCTTATCATCGGTTTTATTAAGCAGTTCTACCGCCTTATTCAGACGGACATCGGTTAAGTAGGCGATATAAGCCTGTCCGGTTTCTTTTTTAAACATGGTGGAAAAATAGGCCGGGCTCATATGAAGGTGGCGGCAAATCATTTCTACAGACAAATCGGGATTCTGGTAGTGGTCCATAATATACTGCTTTGCTTCCTGGATTACCTGGCGCGTAGTCATATCACGCTCCTGGTTAATGAACTGGTTCATTTTCCCTGCAATTTTAAAAAGCCACTGGCCAAATTCTTCTTTCTTTTTTATCTTATCAAAGATTTCCATGTCCTTAAGTTCTCCGCCCATAATATCTTCAAGGGCTAAGTCATACTGCTGCATCATCTGGAGGACGCTGTTTAATACGCCGAACATATAGACCTGCTGCTGGCGGTAATGGACTTTCGCGTATTCCATCTTTTCGATAATCCTGGTTACCGCTGCTTCGATCTTTTCGCCGGGGCCGAATTTTATGGCTGAGATTAAGTCTGCCTCTGTTACACTGTCAAATTCCAGCTTTCCTACTCCCACAGGCTCCATATCATTGATGTAAATGGTAGTCCCTCTTCCGGCTATGGCTTTATAGCCCAGGGCATCAATGGAAGATTGGTAGGCTTCCCGGAAACCGGACAGTTCCCGGAAGCTTTTGCCGATGCCCATGGTAACCGGAACCTCCAGGATCCTCTTTGTTTCCTTACAGATATCTCCCAGAACATCGATTAAACCTGTGGTGGAGTTATCATCGTCAAGAGCAACGATCACCACCATTTCTGCCTCTGAAACGGACTGAAAAAGTGAAAACCGGCAATATCCCTCTAATTTTTCCCTGACAATCTGCATGACGGATATGGGGATCAGTTCCTCCTCATTGTGAAGGGACAGGGTTTCCCTGACCTCCCCTTTTTCCACGTCAATGGCAACGATGATCCATTTTCTCGCCCCCATAACAGGTACGCCATACTCCCTAAGCTTCTGTTCCACCAGCTCTTCCGGAAGATTTTTGTGCACCAGATCATTGAAAAACTGCTCCCTGATGATTGGAAGGCTTTTCCGGTAATTTTCCCGAAGGCGGCTTAAATTCCTTTTTTCTTCTATTTCCTGATCCAGATTCGCCTTGATCCTTTTTAGTATGGAGGTCAGTTCTTCTACGTTGACTGGTTTTAAAATGTACTCTGTTACATTTAGTTTGATTGCTCTTTGGGCATATTCAAAATCATCATAGCCGGAAAAGATCACCACCTTCATGGAAGGGTATCGCTGCCGTACCTTTTCTGCAAGTGCCAAGCCGTCCATGTATGGCATACGGATATCCGTTAATACCACATCAGGTTCCAGAATCTCGATCTTTTCCATGGCATCTTCCCCGTTTTCCGCATCACCTACCACACGGAACCCGGCTGCCTGCCATTCTATTTTTTTTATAATGCTTTTACGTACTTCTTCTTCGTCATCTACTAAAATTATGCTGTATAAGTCCATGCTGTTCTTCCCCTCTGAAAATCTTGGCGGGTATACCTTAAACCCAAATTATTGGCAATAACCAGGTTATTGCTGTCATTGCTGTTATATCTGATAAAGAAGGGCATTGACGATTGCCGCTGCCACATTGCTTCCGCCTTTTCTTCCCCTTGCCACAATATAGGGGATGTCAGGAAGGGACATGATCATTTCTTTTGACTGGACCACATTGACAAAACCTACCGGAACGCCAATGATCAGCTTGGGATGGATTTTTTCTTCTTTGATTAATTCATAAAGGCGCACTAAGGCTGTGGGGGCATTTCCTACTGCAAAAATACAGTCCTCGGAAAGTCCTGCCGCTTTATCCATGCTGGCGCAGGCCCGGGTGGTATGGTTGAGCTTTGCATACTCTGCTACATCCTCATCCGCCATAAAGCAGCTGACGCTGCAGGCATTGCGTTTTAGGGCACCCTTGTTAATGCCGGCCATTCCCATGTTTGTATCTGTAATGATATGTGCGCCTTCTTTTAGCGCCCTGATTCCTTTTGATACGGCGTGGGGAGAAAATACCAGATTATCTGCATAGTCAAAATCGGCGGTGGTATGAATCACCCGTTTGATGACTAATTCATATTCCGGATCAAGGACTTTTTCTCCAAGCTCCTTGGTGATCAGTTCAAAACTTCTTTTTTCTATTTCCTCGGGGAGTACCCGGTCTAGTTCTTTTAGCTCCATTTGTTCCTCCTCATTGGTCCGCAGTGGAGCTGGCAAAACCTGTGGTTTTGCCAGCGAAGATTTTCTTATGTGCAAGCACAACGAAAATCTTCTCCTGTCCTATTTCACACTGCTCATTGCTTTCGTGAACATTATCTCATAGATCCTTTCCATGTCAAGGCTGCCCCTTAATTGGGCGGCCAGACGGTTATATTGCTCTTCTTTATATTCCTGGTAATTAAACTCGACATCTAGATCCAGAGTAATGCCCTTCTTTTTTGCAAGAGCTTCTACAATGGTCATTGCAATCCCTTCCTTATCAAAGAAACCATGGATATAGGTGCCATATACATTTCCCCTCTGGCAGCCGTCCATTTTCGCTAAGTGGGAGCCGGACTGGCATTCCATGACATAGGTAAGGGGCGGTACGGATCTGGTGGTTTCTCCCATGTGGATTTCATAGCCTTCCACATCCAAACCTGACAGATCCTCAAATATCCCTCCTACGCTCGTGCAGGATCCTGCCACTCTTGTTCTGGTCTTTTCCTTTCCAAATACGGTGCGGACCGGCAGAAGTCCCATGCCTCGTACCGGCAGGACCGCCCCATCCGTTTCCATCTGGAAGGGATCGGATATGCTTTCTCCAAGCATTTGAAAGCCGCCGCATATGCCAAATACCGGAACGTCTTTGGCCTGAAGCTTAAGGATTGCAGCCTCCAGGCCGTTCTCCCTCATCCAGAGCAGATCCTGGACGGTACTTTTACTGCCAGGCAGTATAACGAAGTCCGGGTTCCCCAGATCAGAAACACGATCCACGTAGCGCAGGCTTACCCATGGTATCGTTGAAAAGACCTGAAAATCCGTAAAATTAGAGATTCTGGGCATTCGGATCACCACAATTTCCACTGCGGTCCGTTCCGTTCTAACCGTTCCAGCCAGATGATTACCAAGGCTGTCCTCTTCTTCTATGTCCACATCCATATATGGAACCACACCGGCAATTGGGATGGAAAGCTGTTTTTCAATCATTTCTAAGCCCGGGTCCAGAATCGTCTTGTCCCCGCGAAATTTATTGACAATCAGGCCTTTGATCAGGGCTTTTTCATCTGGTTCCAAAAGCATTACCGTTCCGTAAAGCTGTGCGAACACACCTCCCCGGTCGATATCTCCTACCAGAAGCACCGGCGCATCGGCCATCTTTGCCATTCCCATATTTACGATGTCATCCTGCTTTAAATTAATCTCCGCCGGGCTTCCGGCTCCTTCTATGACAATGATATCGTATTCCTCTGACAGCTTTTGGAATGCCCGTTTGACCTCCGGCACCAGATTCTTTTTGTATGCAAAATACTCCCTGGCAGGCATATTTCCAATGGATATGCCGTTTACAATTACCTGGGACCCAATATCATTGGTGGGCTTTAATAGAATGGGATTCATGGCTGCCTCTGGCTTTACTCCTGCTGCTTCCGCCTGAACCGCCTGGGCCCTTCCCATTTCAAGTCCCTCCTCCGTAATATAGGAATTTAAGGCCATGTTCTGGGATTTAAAAGGGGCCACCCGATATCCATCCTGTTTAAAGATTCGGCATAAGCCGGCTGCAATTAAACTTTTCCCTGCATTGGACATGGTTCCCTGTATCATGATCGTCTTTGCCATTCGGTTACTTCCCTTCTGTCACTATGGATTTCAATATAGAAAGAAACTCATCATTTTCCTTCCGCTGTTTTACACAGATCCGATAATAAGTTTCATCAAGTCCTTTGTAATTTGAACAGGAACGTATCAGAACTTTCCGCTCCAGTAGCTGTTTATATAGAAGTCTCTCTTGGGCAAAAGCCTCTGGCCTTAAATCCCGGAAGAAAATATAATTAGCCATGGAATCAAAAACATGAAAGCCAAGGGATGAAAGGGCTGATTTTAAATGCTCCCTTTCAGAAGTGATCTCCTGCCTTGTTCTCTTTACGTATTCCGTCTCCAAAAGGGCTGCATCTCCTGCCGCCTGGGCAAGGCTTGAAACGCTCCAGGGCTGGCGTATGAGGTTCATCTGGTCCAAAACTTCTTTTCCTGTACATATCCCATAGCCCAGGCGCAGACCGGCCATGGCATACAGCTTTGTAAATGCCTTTAACAGAAAGACGTTCTCATAGCCGCCGCCTCTTATGAGATCAAGGACTGAATATCTCTCAGGCTCCTGTAAAAATTCATTAAAACATTCATCTACCACGCAAAAAATCCCGTGTCTTCTGGAATATTCCAGAATTCTCTCCATCGCTTCCTTCTCTACGGCATATCCGGTGGGATTGTTGGGATTGCATAAAAACAGCATCTGAATATCAAGCTTGCTTTTTTCCAGCCAGTCGATCAGCTCCATTTCAGATAGCCGAAATCCGTTTTCCTCTTTTAAGCAATAGTGCACGATGCTGCAGGAAGTAGCCTTAAGAGCCTGTTCGTATTCTAAAAAAGAAGGGGCGATCAGCAGGGCTTTATTCGGTTTTAATGCCTGTACGGCCTGAAAGATCAGATCTGCAGCTCCGTTTCCGCAGATGATATGCTCGGCCGAAACCCCGTGAAATCCTGCCAGTGCCTTCCGAAGGCTCATGGATTGGCTGTCAGGATAGCAGGAACAATTATCTGCTGCTTTATATAGAGCCTCTTTTACCCCTTGAGGAAGCCCCAGGGGATTTATGTTGGCTGAATAGTCTATTGTCACATTGTTAGTGTATATATCTCCGCCATGCTGATATTCCATATTATTTTTCTCCTGGTCAAATGTTTGAATGTGCTAAATAATGATAAGGAACAGCAGGAATACAGGGATCAGGGCTAACGCATAGGTAACCGTCATAAGGCAATTAGCTCTGGGAATATCCTCGTATTCCACCGGTCTCACCGGATCTCCAATGGTAGGCTTTTCATATAGCTTTCCAAAATAACAGGCATTTCCCGCCAGCTGAATCTGCAGCGCCCCTGCACAAACCGCCTCTGTCTGGGCTGAATTGGGACTTTTGTGATTGAAGCGGTCCCTCTTAAATATATTTAAGCCGTTCCTGCCGCTGTATGGGTTTCCCTTTTTCCTGATTCCATATAATAGCTGGCATACATATCCTGCCCCTATCATCAGAGCTGCGGATATCCGGGCCGGTATGAAATTGCAGATATCATCAAGCCTGGCCGCAGCACGTCCAAACCAGAGATACCGTTCATTTTTATAGCCCACCATGGAATCCATGGTGTTTACCGCCTTATATAAAAACACTCCCACTCCTCCAAAAAGAGCCATGAAGAGCAGGGGAGCGATTATTCCATCCGAAGTGTTTTCCGCCACGGTTTCCACCGCAGCCTTTGTGATTCCTTCTTCCGACAATTCTTTCGTATCCCGGCCTACGATCATTGATACGGCATGCCTGGCTCCTTCCACATCACCGTTTGAAAAGGCCTTATAGACCTTCATACTCTCTTCCCGCAGGGAACGCCATGCCATCATCTGGCCGCACATGATACTTTCTATAAGAAATCCCGCATAAGGGGAAAGGAAATAGGCTATCCAGAGAATTGCCCCGGATGCTGCACCCGTGACCAAAAGCACAAGGAACACCAGCCAAAGGCCGGCTCTCCTTTCCCCTTTTTCTCCCTTGGGGAACATGTTTCTGAGCTTTTTCTCCAACCAGCTTATTAGGGATCCTATGCCGCAAACCGGATGCCAAAGCCAGCGGGGATCTCCAAAGCATAAATCCAGAAAGCATCCGGTAAACACCGCTGCTAAATGTAGTCTCATCATCGTTTTGTTTCCTGACCTTTTGTCTATTTAATCTGAGTCGCAATTCCACATACCATACGGTAAACTCCCCTGGAAATCCGGGCCAATCTTACGGATGCCCTTCCTGACACTTCTCTCCATTCCCTGTCTGCCGGATCAAAGGGCACAATGCCGCAGCCCAGTTCATCAGAGGTAATAATAACATCGGGATTCTGACGCCAAACCGCCTCGAGAAAGGCATCAACGCTTTTCCCTTCTTTTAGAAGCCTTCTAATATACTCATGAAAACCGTGGATAATCGGGCATGTCATGGCGGCTTCGAAGCTGTCCCTGCTGCCTTCTGCGATCTCATGTTCTTCCTCTATCTCATTATTACTTATTGATGAATTAAGGGCGCTCTTTGCCAGCTCTGTGGCAAAGGTCAGCTTTCCCTGCCATGCTCCGCCTATAATTAATATCATGCTTTCCTCACTCACCCGTAGGTGTTTCCTCTTTCCTGCCACGCATCCGTTGCTTTTACTCCCATTCTTTTATAACGATACCAGATGGGAAACAACAGCCAGTCCTGCCACAAGGGCCAGCTCGCATATCTGCAGAAAATATCCTGCAAGATCACCGGTAATGCCTCCGAATTCCCGCTTTGCCATGGTAAAATAATACCAGTAGATAAGAAGGGAAACTATAAGGGTTACAGCCGCAGACACCGTTCCTCCCAGATACCAGATTCCACATATTGCAACCACCAGGTAAAAGGCCATAACAACAGCCACGGCCCGTTTTTGGGCTGCCCCGGAAAATGAGGCTGCCAGCCCGCTTTCCTTTGCCATGGGGAATGTGACCACGGACAGGCCGCTTAACGCCCTGGTAACCACAAATGTCAGGCAATAGACAGGTATCATGGCCGGACGCATTTCCAAAAAGACGGCCAGATAAAGAACCAGGTAGACACCGCAGCCGATGATAGCAAACGCACCTGTATGGGGGTCCTTTAATATCTCAAGCTTTTTCTTTCTGTCTCCGTTGGACGATCTTGCATCCACCACATCCAGAAATCCATCCATATGGATGCCTCCCGTAACCAGGATGGGAATTACTACTGGGAGTATTTGCCCAAGATGATGGAAACCAAGAGTATTACAGCCTAGAAAGGCTGCATATTCCAACAGACCGATGACTGCTCCAATAAGAGGAAAAAAGCACATGACGTATTTCATCCGCTCCTTTGTCCAATCCAGTTGGGGCATTGGGATACGGGAATACATAGAAAACGCAATAACTAAGCTGCCAAAAAGATTCATATTCCTCCTCCTCATAATCCTGTACCAGGCGGTACGCCCGGCACATAAAATTATCATATCACAGAATAAGAAAAATGTCATTTGTGAACTTGCTGCATTGAAACGATTCTGACTTGTAAATTACCGGGGACTGTAATTTTAGGTTTTATACTGTGGTGGTGGTATCCTCCTTACCATACGCTTAAAATAGAAAGAGAAACGCTGCACAATAAAACAGCGTTTCTCTTTCTATGTATATAATCAGTATTAAATATCTGAATTAAGAACATCTGCCCTCTTTTTTCCAAACACGAATATCAAACCAAGAACACTCACCAATCCTTCTGTCACAACAAACGCCAGCCATACTCCCGTCATTCCTAAAATCCGGCTCAGCATGAGCACCATGGGAACAAGAACCACACAGCCCCGCGCCACCGAAACAATAAACGCATTCAGCCCACGTTCGGCAGCGCTTAAATACATGCACACAATAATATTGATACCCGCAAAGAAAAAACCGGCGAAGTAGATCCTAAGCCCATCCTTTGCAAGAAGTGCAATTGCCGGATTCTGCTCACTGTTGAACACATTGATCATTTGATCCGAACAGAAAAATACCAGGGTATAAATTGCTGACGCCAATACCAGGGAGGTGATCACCGCATATCGGAGCAGTTTTTTTATTGTAATACCCTCCCCTGAGCCATAGGCCTTGCTGATCAGCGGCTGTATTCCCTGTGCAATTCCGGTAAAAACCGAGATTCCTACCAGTGCTATATTGGCTACAATCCCGTAGGAGGCGACCCCTAAGTTTCCCTCCAGCCCCAGAATGACCAGATTAAAGGTAATCAAAACAATCGCCGAGGACACCTCTGTAATAAATGCGGCCAGACCAAGTCCAAGAATATCACGGACAGCCTTCCACTGAACTCTGCTTCGCAACCACCGAAGGCCGCTTTTCCCCTGTATAAAGTGGGCGGATAAAACCACAAGACTGATGACGGGTGCCAGACCGGTGGCAAAAGCTGCACCAAACATCCCCAACCCCAGCGGAAACATAAATATATAGTCCAAAACTATATTGGATAGGCTGCCTGTCAGCATTGCAATCATCGATAACTTAGGATTATTGTCATTTCTCACAAATGCTAGCATGATATTGTTCAGAATAAAAAACGGAGCAAAGTAGAGTATAGTGCTCAAATATTCCTTTGTCAGTGGCAATGTAGCTGCATCCGCTCCCAATAATACAGCCAGTGACCCTGAGCCAAGGACTCCCGTGATTGCAAACAACACTCCCAGCAGAATTCCAAGCTTTAAACTGGTGGTAAATATGGCATTGATCTGTTTTCCCTCATTCTGGGATTTTAAAATGCTGTAGCGGGTAGCACCTCCTATCCCGATCATCAATCCGGTACCGTGAACTAAACTGTAAATCCCAATTGAAAAATTCAGTGCCGCCAGTCCTGCGGCCCCCAGTGCCATTGATACAAAAAAGGTATCTGCCAGTATATAGCAGGAAAGCCCCATCATTCCCAGAATATTAAGGCTCACATATTTGGTGTAGTTTTTTAAGGCAGATTGTTCCATCTTACCTCCTCCTTTCAACATAAAAAAGGTGTTCTTAAAATATTCCTTCCACGACCTAACGGAATATTTCAGAACACCTTAAAATTCTTTACCCGGTGGCAAAGAACAGGTTATTTATTTAAATCCAGAGCTATCATAATACAGGTTTGATTATTTGTCAATCACTCTTCCTTCTTATCCAAAAAGTTTTTTTCAAGCCACTGAAATCCCATAATAAGAAGTGTGATAACGATAATAACTAAAAATATACTGAACATTCCCTTCCACATAATTCCCAGGGACAAAAGAAATTTATCTAGCATAGCTGGCTCCTTTCTATCCGGCAGCAGAGATACCCCCCGCGGATACTGGTCATAATAAGGTGGTCAAAAGATTTAATACAATTCCGCCTGCCAAGACAGAGGCAATCTGCCCGGAAACATTTGCCCCAATGGCATGCATCAACAAATGATTGGTAGGATCTTCTTTAATGGACATCTTCTGAACGACGCGGGCTGACATAGGGAAAGCGGAAATACCGGCTGCGCCTATCATGGGATTGATCTTGTTTTTACGGAATAGATTAATGAACTTGGCAAACAGAACTCCTCCTATGGTGTCAAATACAAAGGCAACAAGACCAAGGACGAGAATAATAAGAGTCTGCCAGGTTACAAAGGCTTCCGCCCTCATGCTGAAGGAAACGGTGATTCCAAGGAGCAGGGTAATCAGATTGGCAAGAATATTCTGTGCCGCATCCGATAAGCTGTGTAAAACGCCGCATTCTCTTAACAGGTTTCCGAACATCAGAAAGCCCACCAGGGAAACAGACTGGGGTGCAACAAATCCGGCAATCATGGTAACTGCAATGGGGAAAAGGATCCTGATCCTTTTGGATACGGATATCGGATTATAAGGCATACGGATCATACGCTCTTTTTTGGTGGTAACCAGCTTAATGGCAAAGGGCTGGACTAAGGGAACCAGGGCCATGTAGGAATAAGCCGCTACTGCGATTGGTCCGATGTAATTCGATTTAAGGATCTGGGATACCAGGATAGAGGTCGGGCCGTCGGCAGCACCGATGATCCCTATGGAGGCCGCGTCAGAAAGGTTAAAACCAAGCAGAACAGCTACGGAAT
>Ga0213824_1000256_pt1 | contig 45508 bp, 37 predicted proteins | sample MC6MC0906MG_FD_179892 | JGI IMG/M metagenome (GOLD analysis project Ga0213824, IMG submission 179892) | Enriched soil aggregate microbial communities from Iowa State University, Ames, United States - MC6-MC0906-MG | ecosystem: Environmental > Terrestrial > Soil > Unclassified | place: USA: Iowa...
GCGCCGGCCCGGGGGCGCGGCAAGTGGTTCAGGGCATCGATCACGGTTGTAGCCTCTCTTTTCTTTTTTGGTTTTGGCAGTCAACGGCAATACGGCGCCGCCCGGCCTCTGGGGGCCGGTACGGCATAGCGGGGTGGCTCAGCGCTGGACGGGTGTCGGGCGCTGCTGCTCGGCGCGGCGGCCCAGTACCTCGTACACCGAGGGGTAGGCCGGGCGCTCCACGTAACGACCGGCGCCAGCCTCGGCGCGCAAGTCGCCATCGGCCCAGACCAGCTTGCCCTGGCTGATGGTGTGGCTGGGGATGCCGCGCACGGTGCGGCCTTCGAAGATGTTGAAGTCGACCCGTTGGTGGTGGGTCTGCGCGGAGATAGTGCGCGTGCCCTGCGGGTCCCACAGCACCAGGTCGGCATCGGCGCCGACGCGGACGGCACCCTTGCGTGGGAACAGGTTGAAGATCTTCGCGGTGTTGGTGGAAGTCAGTGCGACGAATTCCTGCATCGACAGGCGCCCACTGTTGACCCCGGCGTCCCACAGCACGGCCATGCGGTCTTCGATACCGGCCGTGCCGTTGGGGATGCGACTGAAGTCGTTGCGGCCCATGGCTTTTTGTTCGGCGCAGAAGCAGCAATGGTCGGTGGCAGTGGTGTGCAGGTTGCCCGACTGCAGGCCGCGCCACAGGGCTTCCTGGTGCTCGCGCGGGCGGAAGGGTGGGCTCATCACGTAGCCGGCGGCGGTGGCCCAGTCCGGGTCGCGGTAGACGCTGTCATCGATCAGCAGGTGGCCCGGCAGTACCTCACCGTACACCGGCTGGCCCTTGGCCCGCGCATAGGTGATCTCGTCCAGCGCTTCGCGGCTGGAGATGTGCACCACGTACAGCGGCGTACCAATGGTTTCGGCGATGCGGATAGCGCGGCTGGCAGCTTCGCCTTCAACCTGCGACGGGCGCGACAGCGGGTGTGCCTCCGGGCCGGTCAGGCCCTGGGCAAGCAGCTTTTTCTGCAAGTGGTAGACCAGCTCGCCGTTCTCGGCGTGCACGGTGGGCACCGCGCCCAACTGCAGGCAGCGCTCGAAGCTGGCCACCAGGGTGTCGTCGGCCGCCATGATGGCGTTCTTGTAGGCCATGAAGTGCTTGAAACTGTTGACCCCGTGCTTGCTGACCAGCTCGCCCATCTCCTCGGCGACCTGCTCGCTCCACCAGGTGATGGCGACGTGGAAGCCATAATCGGATGCGCTTTTCTGCGCCCAGCCGCGCCAGGTATGGAAGGCCTCCAGCAGCGACTGCTGCGGGTTGGGGATGACGAAGTCGATGATCGAGGTGGTGCCGCCTGCCAGCCCTGCCGCGGTGCCACTGAAGAAGTCCTCACTGGCCACGGTGCCCATGAAAGGCAGCTGCATGTGGGTGTGCGGGTCGATGCCGCCAGGCATCAGGTACTGGCCACTGCCATCGAGGATCTCGCAGTCGGTGGGCGGGTCGAGGTCTTTGCCAATGGCACGGATCTGCCCATCGACACACAGGACATCGGCGGGGTAGCTCTCTTCGTGCGTAACCACGGTGGCGCCACGGATCAACAGGGACATGCCATCTTCCTCGCAGGCTGACCGGTCTGGGCCGGTTCTTGAATTGTTATCTGTCAGTGGCTGGCGGCTGAATGTTAATCCTGTCAGGCCTGACAAGATTGAAATCTAGATGCTGAATTTGGATTGTTCAAGAAAATAATTTATGAGCTTATAACTTTAATAAGTGTTTGATATTCAACGATTAATTTCAATGATCACCAAAATGGTGAGGCCCTTCACCATTTTGACGCACTTGACAAGAAGCCAAATTGGTCAAGATTTTCCATGCAAAATCAGCTGCTTGAAACCTGGTTTAGAGGCGCCGGATGCGCCACTGAAAAATCAGGCTGCACCAGTTTGAAACCTGATGCAGCGGCCAGGGCTGGCCCGTGGCGCAGTGAGCGACAGCCGATGGCGTAACCATTACCTCGGCTGAAGCGGATATAAGCCTTGCAGATCAGTTGATTACCTCCGGTCGGCGGCGGCCGGCCGGGCAGGCGCAGGCCTGTCCGGCACGCAATTTGAGTACGGCCACAACCGCCAGGCCGGACCGGAGGAGCAGTACTGGTGGTGTGTGTACTCCGGCCATCGCGTTAGCCCGATGAGCAAACAATTAGAAAAAACTGGAGAAGGCCCCATGCAACAGAGCAGATCCGAAGTGATCGAGCAGGATGGCCTGTTCGAGCTGTCCGCGGGCAGTGACGTCCTCGACAGCCCGCGCTACAACCACGACATCGCACCGACCAAGGTGCACCAGCGCACCTGGAACAAATGGCACATCACTGCACTGTGGGTGGGCATGTCCATCTGCGTGCCCACCTATACCCTCGGCGGCGTGCTCACGGCCTACTTCGGCCTGAGCGTGGGCGAGGCGTTGCTGGCGATCCTGCTGGCCAACCTGATCGTGTTGATCCCGCTCACCCTCAACGCCTTCCCCGGCACCCAGTACGGCATTCCCTTTCCGGTGCTGCTGCGCTCCTCGTTCGGCATCATTGGCTCCAACGTGCCGTGCCTGATCCGCGCGGTGGTTGCCTGCGGCTGGTTTGGTATCCAGACGATGTTCGGCGGTTTGGCCATTCACTTGTTCCTGGGCTCGATCTTCCCTGAATGGAAAGTTTTGGGCGGTACCGGCGAAGTGATCGGTTTCATGGTGTTCTGGGCACTTAACCTGTGGGTGGTGTTGCGCGGCGCCGAGTCGATCAAGTGGCTTGAAACCCTGTCGGCACCCCTGCTGGTGGCGGTAGGCTTCGGCCTGCTGTTCTGGGCGTTGCCACACATGTCGATGACCGAGCTGCTGGCGCAGCCACCCAAGCGCCCGGAAGGGGCGAGCGTGGTCAGTTACTTCTGCGCAGGGCTCACCGCAATGGTCGGCTTCTGGGCCACGCTGTCGCTGAACATTCCGGACTTCAGCCGCTACGCCAAGAGCCAGAAAGACCAGATTCTGGGGCAGATATTCGGGCTGCCGCTGACCATGTTCCTGTTTGCCGCTCTGGGCGTGGTGATGACGGCGGCTTCGGCGTCGCTGGTGGGCGAAACCGTGTCAGACCCGGTGAGTCTGATTGGCAAGATCCAGAGCCCTGGCTGGGTGGCGCTGGCCATGGCGCTGATCGTGATTGCCACGCTGTCGACCAACACCGCAGCCAATATCGTCTCGCCGACCAATGACTTCCAGAACATCGCCCCGCGCCTGATCGGGCGTAGCCGCGCCGTGTGGCTGACCGGTTTTATCGGCTTGCTGCTGATGGGGCACGAGCTGCTCAAGAAGCTCGGCTGGATCGTCTCTGACCTCAGCCTTGAAAGCGTCTATTCCAACTGGTTGCTGGGCTACTCCAGCCTGCTCGGGCCGATTGCCGGGATCATGGTGGTGGACTATTTCCTGATCCGTCGTCAAAAGCTGGACCTGGCCGGGCTGTACCGCGATGACGTGTACCCGGCCTGGAACTGGGCAGGTTTTGCGGCCTTTGCGCTGCCGGTGGGGCTTACCGTGATGGCCATCGGCAACAGCAGTTTCAGTTGGTTCTACGACTATGGCTGGTTCACCGGGTCGTTGCTCGGCGGGGCGCTGTACTACGCGCTTGGTGGAGTGGCGGTGCGTGGGCCAGTGCAGCCTGTGATGAATGCAGATAACAAAAACGCCTGAGGAGACACGACCCATGACCGCAGCCCAGACTGTCCTGCAATCCACCGAACGCCACGTCAACAGTGACCGCCTGTGGCAATCGCTGATGGACCTCGCCCGCCTCGGCGCCACTCCCAAGGGCGGCGTTTGCCGCCTGGCATTGACCGACCTTGACCGTCAGGCCCGCGACCTGTTCGTCGGCTGGTGCGAGGCCGCCGGCTGCAGCGTCAGTGTCGATGGCGTCGGCAACATCTTTGCCCGCCGCCCAGGGCGTAATCCCCAGCTGCCGCCGGTGATGACCGGCAGCCACATCGACACCCAGCCCACCGGCGGCAAGTTCGATGGCTGCTTCGGCGTGATGGCGGGGCTGGAGGTGATCCGCACCCTCAACGACCTCGGCATCGAGACCGAGGCACCGCTGGAAGTGGTGGTGTGGACCAACGAGGAAGGCTCTCGCTTCCCACCGTGCATGATGGGGTCGGGGGTGTTTGCCGGCAAATTCACCCTGGAGGACACCCTGGCCAAGCGCGACGCCCAAGGCGTGACGGTGGGCGAGGCGTTGAACGCCATTGGCTACGCCGGCCAGCGTGCCGTGCTCGGCCACCCGGTCGGGGCTTACTTTGAAGCGCACATCGAGCAGGGGCCAATCCTCGAAGACCAGGCCAAGACCATCGGTGTAGTGCTCGGCGCCCTGGGCCAGAAGTGGTTCGACCTGACACTGCGCGGCGTCGAGGCCCATGCCGGCCCTACGCCGATGCACCTGCGCAAGGATGCCCTGGTCGGCGCCGCCGCCGTGGTCGAGGCGGTCAACCGCGCAGCGCTCGGCCACCAGCCGCATGCTTGCGGTACGGTCGGTTGCCTGCAGGCGTACCCCGGGTCACGCAATGTGATCCCGGGCGAGGTGCGCATGACCCTGGATTTCCGGCACCTTGAAGGCGAGCAACTGGCGTCGATGATCGCCGAGGTGCGCACGGTGATCGACGCCACCTGCGCCAAGCACGGCCTGAGCCATGAACTGGTGCCCACGGCCGACTTCCCGGCGTTGTACTTCGACCGTGGTTGCGTCGACGCGGTGCGCGACTCGGCGCGGGCGTTAGGCTTGGCGCACATGGACATCGTCAGTGGGGCAGGGCACGACGCGATCTTCCTGGCTGAACTGGGCCCGGCGGGGATGATTTTCGTGCCTTGTGAAAACGGCATCAGCCATAACGAGATCGAGAACGCCACGCCAGACGACCTGGCGGCGGGCTGTGCGGTGCTGCTGCGGGCCATGCTGGCGGCGTCGGAGGCGATTGCCAGCGGGCGGCTGGCCGCCTAGCGGCACCGGCTTCCGGCTTAAGCGCGAAAGAGGCTGGGCGCCTGGTGCGGGATCTTGCGACGCTCCTCGAACAGTGCGCCCATCGCTTGCCTTGCGCGGGACATTCGGCTCATCACTGTGCCGATCGGTACCTCGAGTATTTCAGCGGCTTCCTTGTAGCTGAAGCGCTCGATCGCCACCAGCAGCATGACCTCGCGCTGGCCCTCGGGCAGTGTGCTCAGCGCAGCGAGTATCTGCCGGTGCAGCAGCTCGGTTTCCGGTGTGGGCGCGCTGGGGTCGCTGACGGACTCGATGATCGTGTCGTCCCACGCGACGCGTGAGCGGCTGCGCACCTGGCGCGAGCGCACTTCGTTGATCCAGGACGAGTGGACGATGGCGAACGTCCAGCTCAAGGGCGAGGAGCCTGGCTGTAGCTGGTGAGCGCGCTCGAGTGCGCGCATGCACGCGAACTGCACCAGGTCCTCGGCATCGTGATGGTCGCCCGAGAGGCGCAATGCGAATGCCCGCAGGCGCGGTAGCAGGGTGGGAAGCAAGGTAGGGAGACAGGCTCGGTTGTTGGGCATGGATCTTCGCTCGAGGCTGAGATGGGCTGGCAGGCGAATGCCTTGATTGCCGGTTGGCGGAGCCCCCTCGCATGCCTTTCGACGTCACTGTCATCGAACCGGTTTGTCACACCCCATGCAGTAGGCGCCCTGCCACTGACCGGTGGCACCCTCAAGCGCTTCCACCTCATTGCGATGCGTCACTCACCGAGCGCCGTGCCGTGAGTTCGCCGCAAACGTTTCCCCCTTTCGGGAATAAACGTCGTCGCCCACTTGTTATCCCCTCAGAACATGCATTTCGACGGGGTATACCGATGCACCTTCCCGAGCACCTGGCCCACTTGGCCGACCCCGTGAGCGCGGCCTGCCCTTGCGGTGAAAGCCTTGAATACGACGCGGACTATCTCGTGCTCGAAGTAGAAATGCAGGGAAGACCGGAAGTTGAATACGGTAATACCCTCACGCAGGCCATCGCGCCGGACTGGAAACGTGTCCACCCACTGACCCTGGCGTTGGCCAGCCGCAGCCGCGATCTGCGGCTGGCCGTGTATCTCACCCGGGCCGAACTGCACCTGCACGGTATCGCCGGCCTGGCCGCGGGGCTCGCGCTGATCGAGGGCATGCTGGCCAATCATTGGCAAACTGTGCATCCACAACTGGATCCGGACGACAACGATGATCCGCAACTGCGCGTCAATATCCTCGCCAGCCTGTGCGACGACGCAGGGCTGCTTCGGGAGCTGCGCGCGGCGCCGCTGGTCGAAGTGGCGGCGTTGGGCCGGGTGAGCTTGCGCGACATCGACTTGGCCAATGGCGGCATGGCTGTTGTCAGCGAGCCCGAGTCCGCCTCGCTGGCGGTGATTGATGCCGTGTTCCGACAGGCGGGCCACGAGCAGCTGCAAGCGGTGCAGGGGCAGCTGGAGCAGGCCTGCAGGAGCAGCCAGCGTATCGAAGCGCTATTGACCGAGCGCGTCGGCTTTGCCTGCGCCATCGACCTGGGCGCCTTGCCCTCGATGTTGCGCCGCGCTGCCGACGCCCTGCGCCAGCGCTTGCCGCAACCCCCTGGCGGGCAGCCGGCAGGTGCGCCGACAACCGTGCCCGGCGGTTTTTCTGGGCAGGGCGAAATCGCCTGTCGTGAAGACGTACGTCAGGTGCTGCAGCGCCTTTGTGCGTACTTCGTCGTGCACGAGCCGGCAAGCCCGGTGCCATTGTTGCTGCAGCGTGCATGCAAGCTGCTGGATATGAATTTCATCGAGCTGCTGCAGGACCTCGCCCCTGACGGCCTGGCGCAACTGGGCCAGGTCAGCGGTTTGCGCTGCGACGACCCATGACACCTAGCCTGGCCAGTACCCCCTATTGATGCCCCTCTACAGGAGTAACCCCGTGAGCGAAAGCAGTCAGAAGTTCATTGCGCGTAACCGAGCGCCGCGCGTGCAAATCGAATACGACGTGGAAATTTATGGTGCCGAGAAAACCGTGCAACTGCCGTTCGTCATGGGCGTGTTTTCCGATCTCTCCGGCACGCCGACAGAACCCTTGCCACCCGTAGCCGAGCGCCGGTTCCTGGAAATCGACATCGACAACTTCGACGACCGCCTGAAGTCGATGAAACCACGCGTGGTCGCGCAGGTGCCCAACACCCTGACCGGTGAAGGCAACCTACCGGTGGATATCACTTTCGAATGCATGGACGACTTCAGCCCCGGCGCCGTGGCGCGCAAGGTACCCGCACTCGAGGCGCTGCTTGCCGCGCGTAACCAACTGTCCAATCTGCTGACATACATGGACGGCAAGGCCGACGCCGAGCAACTCCTGGCCCGTGTGCTCAGCGACCCTGCGCTGCTGCAGGCATTGGGCAGTGCGCCCAAGCCGGCCGAACCCACTGCCGACTGACCCCGGCCCGTTGACCGACACCTGACCTGGCTGGGCCTTCGTGGCACCGGCAGGTAGACCCCTATGCCCACGAAACGAGGGATGCAGCAATGTCCACCCCCCAAGCGCACGAGGCGATGGCGCCCCTGGCGGCCGAGGAGGCCGAACACGGTGATCAAGGCGATTTCGCCAGCCTCATGCAGAAAGCGTTCAAACCCAGGACCGACAAGGCGCGCGATGCGGTTGAACGTGCTGTACGCACGCTGGCCGAACAGGCCCTGCAGCACACTGTGCCGGCCGCCGGCGACGTGCTGGTCACCATCGATGGCCTGATTGCCGAACTTGACCGCACGCTGTCTGAGCAGGTCAACCAAATCCTTCACCAGGATGCGTTCCAGTCGGTGGAAAGCGCCTGGCGCGGCCTGCACTACCTGGTCAGCAACACCGAGACGGACGAAACGCTGAAGATCCGCGTGATGAACATCTCCAAGCAGGAGGTGCACAAGACCCTGCGCAAATTCAAGGGCGTCGCCTGGGACCAGAGCCCGATCTTCAAGAAGCTCTACGAGGAGGAGTATGGCCAGTTCGGTGGCGAGCCCTATGGTGCGTTCGTGGCCGACTACTACTTCAACAACAGTGCGCCGGATGTCGAACTGCTGAGCCAGATGGCCAAGGTCAGTGCCGCTACCCATTGCCCGTTGATCGCAGCCGCCGACCCCAGTGTGATGTTGATGGAGTCGTGGCAGGAGCTGGCCAACCCGCGGGACCTGACCAAGATCTTCCAGACCCCGGAGCACGCGGCGTGGCGCAGTTTCCGCGCCTCGGAAGACTCACGCTACGTGGGCCTGGCCATGCCGCGTTTCCTGGCGCGTGCGCCGTACGGTGCCAGGACCAACCCGGTGGAGGATTTCGATTTCGAAGAGGTCACTGCGGCGGCTGGCAGCAAAGGTTTCACCTGGGCCAACGCTGCCTACGCCATGGCGGTGAACATCAACCGCTCGTTCAAGCGTTACGGCTGGTGTTCGCAGATCCGCGGCATCGAGTCTGGCGGTGCGGTGGAGGGCCTGCCTGTGCACACGTTCCCGACCGACGATGGCGGCGTCGACATGACGTGCCCGACCGAGATCGCCATCAGTGACCGCCGCGAGGCGGAGCTGTCCAAGAACGGCTTCATGCCCTTGGTGCACAAGAAGAACAGCAACCTGGCGGCGTTCATTGCCGCGCAATCGCTGCACAAGCCCGCCGAGTATGACGACCCCGACGCCAGCGCCAATGCCAACCTGGCGGCGCGCCTGCCGTACTTGTTTGCCACTTGCCGCTTCGCCCATTACCTGAAGTGCATCGTGCGCGACAAGGTCGGCTCGTTCAAGGAGCGCGCCGACATGCAGGTCTGGCTCAACAACTGGATTGGCCGCTACGTCGAGATCAACCCCGCCACCGCCTCCGAGTCGGACAAGGCACGCAAGCCACTGGCCGGGGCCGAGGTGGTCATCGAGGAGGTCGAAGGCAACCCCGGCTATTACCACGCCAAATTCTACTTGCGTCCGCACTATCAGCTCGAAGGGCTGACCGTGTCGCTGCGCCTGGTTTCCAAACTGCCGTCGGCCAAAACCTGACGCGCAGCATTTTGTTAAACCCCTCACCAACCCGACTGAAAAGGTTTAGACCATGATCCTGCTCAACTTCAACGGCAAGAAAATCAAAGGTACCTCGACCGTCTCCGGCCACGCCGACTGGATCACCATCGACGCGCTGCAGATGGGCGTGGGCCGGTCCATCTCCGCCAGCGGCGGTGGTACTGACCGTGATACCAGCAACCCCTCGTTCTCGGAAATCATCCTGACCAAGTCCACCGATATGGCCTCAGCCGACCTGTTCATGGAGGCGGTGTGCGGCAAGAGCCTGGGCAAGGCCGAAATTCACTTCGTCCAGACCGGAGGTGTCGACGCCAAGGACCAGGTGTACTTCAAACTGGAACTCGAGGAGGCAATCGTCAGCTCCTACTCGGCCAGCAGCAGCGGAGAGCGCCCGAGCGAAACCTTCTCCATCAACTTCACCACGATCAGCTACCAGTACGACGCCTTCAGTGGTGACAAGGTTTCTGTCGGCACACCGAAGAAGTGGGACCTGCTGAGCAACGCCAAACTCTGATGCAATGGCCAGGGCTGGTCGCTGCGCGAGGCGCCGGCCAGCCCTGCGATGAGGAGTACCGCCAATGAATAGCCCCATTGCCTGCAACGAGCCCGACAATGGTTGAGCTGACCAACAGGGAACGTCTGCAACCGTCGTTGCTCGATCGCCTCAGCGATGATGCCCGCGAACAATCCTGTGAGCCCCGCGAACAACGCGTCATGTCCATGCGAACCCTGCGCAAGGCCGTGTTGCGCGACCTGAGTTGGCTACTCAACAGCACGTCACTGAGCAGCGCGCGCGACCTGTCCGCCTACCCGTTGGCCGGGCGCTCGGTGCTCAACTTCGGCCTGCTGGACCTTTCTGGCAAAACGGCCACCAGCCTCGATTTGCAGGCCCTGAGCCGCCATATCCAGCGGGCGATCGAGGATTTTGAACCACGTATTCTGCCCGGCAGCCTGCAGGTGGTGCCATTGGCGCGGCAAGCCGAGCACACCGGCCTGCACCGGGTGGCCTTCGAGATTCATGGTGAACTGTGGGGCCAGCCGTTGTCCGAGCGCCTGTACGTGAAGACCGAGCTTGACCTTGAGTCCGGCGACGTGAAGCTCTACGCCTGCGAGCCGGTGGGTGCCCGATGAACGCCAAGCTGCTGCGCTACTACGAGCGCGAGTTGCAGCACCTGCGTGAGATGGGCGGGGAATTCGCCCGCGACTTTCCCAAGATTGCCGGGCGCCTGGGCCTGGAGAGCCACGCCTGCGCAGACCCCTACGTCGAGCGTCTGCTGGAGGGGTTCAGCTTTCTGGCCGCGCGGGTGCAGTTGAAGATCGATGCCGAGTTTCCGCGCTTTACCCATCACCTGCTGGAGTTGGTGCTACCCCACTACCTGGCCCCGACGCCGTCCATGGCCGTGGTGCAGTTGCAACCCAACCTGAGCGAGGGCAGCCTGAGCCAGGGCTTCAAGGTGCCTCGTGGCACGTCCCTGCACAGCCTGTTGGGCAAGCGCGACCAGACGGCCTGCGAGTTTCGTACCGCCCATGACGTCACGCTGTGGCCTGTAGATCTTACCGAAGCGTGCTATTTCGCGTGCGCCGGGCAAGCCGGCGGGGTCGACCTGGCACGGCTGGGCCCGGTGAAGGCGGCGTTGCGCTTGCGTCTGAACGTCGGCGCAGGGTTGACGTTTGCGAGCCTCGCCCTGGACACGCTGGTGCTGCACCTGCGGGGCAGGGCAGGGCTCGCCGGCCTTATGCTCGAACAACTGCTGGCGCAAGCCGCGGGTGTGCTGGTGCAGCCGGTGCAGGCCGAGAACCGCTGGCATGCGTTTATCGAACCCGGCGCCCTTCGTGCCCAGGGCTTTGCCGACGACCAGGCCCTGTTGCCGGTCGGGCCACGCAGTTTCCAGGGCTACCGGTTGCTGCAGGAGTATTTCAGTTTGCCGCAGCGCTTCCACTTCATCGAACTGGGCGGCCTGGGCACTGCCATCGCGCGTTGCGATGCCTCGCAGCTTGACATCACCGTGCTGTTCAAATCGTTTGAACCGGCGCTGGAAGACGCTGTTTCCAGCGCACAGTTCGCGCTGCACTGTACCCCTGCGATCAACCTGTTCCCCAAACGTGCTGACCGTGTGCACTTGTCTGATCAGCAAACCGATTACCACGTGGTGCCAGACCGCACACGACCGATGGATTTTGAGGTCTACCAGGTCACCCGTGTCACCGGGCATGGCAGTGGCGCGCAGGCCGAACAAGGCTTCGCACCGTTCTACCACGCCAACGATTTGCGCCTGCCAGGGCAGGACGCCTGGTACCACGTGCGCCGGGATACCCGGGTACTGTCCGAGCGCCAGCGCAGCCAGGGCCCGCGCTCGAGCTACGTTGGCAGTGAGCTGTTCCTGAGCCTGGTGGACATCCATGAAGCGCCTTATCGCAGCGATTTGCGCCAGCTGAGCATCGATACCCTGTGCACCAACCGTGACCTGGTGCTGGGCATGCCGGTGGCGACCGGCAAAACCGATTTTACCGTGGTGTCCGGTGCCCCGGTGCAAGCGGTGCGCTGCCTGGAAGGGCCCACCGCGCCCAAGGCGTCATTCGCCGAAGGCGAGACGGCGTGGCGGCTGGTCAGCCACCTGTCGCTCAACTACCTGTCGCTGCTCGACCAAAGCCCGGAGCAGGGCGCCACGGCGCTGCGTGAGCTGCTGCGGTTGTACTGCGGCCTGAACGATGCGTCGGCGCACAGGCAAGTCGAGGGACTGCGCTCGGTGAGCGCCCGTTCAATCGTGCGACGCCTGCCGATCCCGGGCCGGATCACCCATGGCAGGGGCCTGCAGGTTTGCGTGACGGTTGACGAAAGTGCTTTCGAAGGCGCCAGCCTGTTCGTCTTCGGTGCGGTGCTGGAGCAGTTTTTCGCCAAGTATGTGGCGCTCAATGCGTTTACCGAAACCCAACTGCATGGCGTGACGCGTGGCTTGATCATGCAATGGCCGGCAAGAGTGGGGCTATGCGCGATCCTGTAGACCTGTTGCAGCGCCTGGCGCGTGAGCCCGCCGCATACGACTTCAATGCCGCATTGCGCCAATTGGAATGCGCGTTCGCCGACCTGCCACGGATTGGCCAGGCCAGCCATCCGGCGCATGAGGCGGTGCGCTTTGGTCAGCTGCCATCACTGGCATTCGAGCCGGCGATGCTGGCAGGGCTTGAGCACAATGGGGCGGGCAAGGCGCCGCTGCTGCTGCTCAATTTCTTCGGTGTGCTAGGGGCCAACGGGCCGTTGCCCGTGCACCTGAGCGAGTACGTGCGTGACCGTCAGCGCAACCAGAGCGACCCAACCCTGGCGCGCTTCCTGGACCTGTTCAACCACCGAATGGTCAGCCTGTTCTATCGCGCCTGGGCCAGTGCACAGCCGGCGGTGAGCCTCGACCGTCCGGCCGCAGACCGCTTCTCCGACTACATCGGCGCACTGATTGGCCTGGGCGTGCCCGCGTTGCAAGGGCGCGATGCCGTCCCGCACCTGGCCAAGCTGCACTACGCCGGGCGCCTGGCCCCCCACGCCCGCAATGCACAAGGCCTGGCCGCTCTGCTCAGCGACGACCTGCAGGTGGCGGTGCGGGTGGAGCAGTTCGTTGGCCACTGGATGCGCCTGCCGGCCGATGGCATGTGCGCCCTGCGCAGCGGGCCCGATGCCGCCCGATTGGGGGTGGGTACGGTGCTGGGCAGCCAGGTATGGGATGCCCAGGGCAAGTTTCGCCTGCTGATTGGGCCCCTGGACATGGCGCAGGTACGCCGCCTGCTTCCAGGCGGCGAAGGCATGCGCCGGCTTACCGACTGGGTTCGCCACTACGCGGGCCTGGCGCTGGAGTGGGACGTCAACCTGATCGTTGCCAGGGAGCACCTGCCGGCCGCTCGTCTGGGGCAGGGCACACGGCTTGGGTGGAGCAGTTGGCTGCTTGGCGCTGCGCCGATTGAAGATGACCGCCAATTGATCATCAAGCCTCGCGTTTCTTCTGCCTTTCCAACCTCATTGCAAGGAACAGATCATGTCTGAGATCAGCCGGGTGGCCCTGTTCGGGAAACTCAACAGCCTGTGTTATCGCGCCATCGAAAGCAGCACGTGCTTTTGCAAGTTGCGTGGCAACCCTTATGTGGAGCTGGTGCACTGGCTGCATCAGTTACTGCAGACAGCCGACAGCGACCTGGCACGCATCGTGCGCCACTATGCGTTGGACACCGTACGGCTGGACCGCGACTTGTCCACGGCCCTTGACCGCTTGCCGCGGGGGGCGACCTCGGTCACCGACCTGTCGTCGCAGGTGGAGGAGAGCGTCGAGCGTGCGTGGGTGCAGGCCACGTTGTTGTTCGGCGACAGCCAGGTGCGCTCCGGGCATCTGCTGTTCAGCCTGCTCAAGGACCGTACGTTGCGCAACACGGTGCTGGCAATGTCTGCCGAGTTCGCCAAGGTCAAGGTCGAAGACTTGGCCGACCATTTCGCCAGGGTGCTGGCTGACTCGCCAGAGGCCCGCCAGCGTGCCACCGACGGTTTCATGCTGGCGCCGGACGCCGTCAGCGAAGGTGGGGCCGCAGAGGCGGGGCAGGCGGCGCTTGCCAGGTTCACCGTCGACCTCACCGCCCAGGCCCGCGACGGCGCGCCGGACCCCGTCGTGGGGCGCGACGATGAGATCCGCCAGGTGATCGATATCCTCATGCGCCGGCGCCAGAACAACCCGATCCTGGTCGGCGAGGCCGGGGTCGGCAAGACGGCCGTGGTCGAAGGCCTGGCCCAGCGCATTGTCCGCGGCGATGTGCCGCCGGCGCTGCGCGACGTGCAATTGCGGGTGCTGGACGTCGGCCTGTTACAGGCCGGAGCGAGCGTGAAGGGTGACTTCGAGCAACGCCTGCGTTCGGTGATCGACGAGGTGCAAGCCAGCCCGGTGCCGGTGGTGCTGTTCATCGACGAAACCCACACCTTGATCGGTGCCGGTGGCGCCGCCGGTACCGGCGATGCGGCCAACCTGCTCAAGCCCGCGCTGGCCCGTGGCACCTTGCGCACCATTGGCGCCACCACCTTCGGCGAATACCGCAAGCACATCGAGAAGGACCCGGCGCTGACGCGACGCTTCCAGACCGTGCAGGTTGACGAGCCCGACGTCGCCCGCGCGTTGCTGATGCTGCGGGGTGTCGCCGAGGGCATGGCACGGCATCATCAGGTGCAACTGACCGACGCAGCGCTGGTGGCGGCAGTGCGCCTGGCGCAGCGCTACATACCGGCGCGTCAGCTACCCGACAAGGCCATCAGCCTGCTTGATACCGCTTGCGCGCGCGTCGCTATCAGCCTGCACGCCACGCCTGCGGCCGTGGACGACAGCCGCAGGCGCATCGAGGCGCTGAAAACCGAGCAGGCGATCATGGGCCGTGAGCGCGCCGTGGGCGGCGACACCGCAGCGCGCGAGAAGGCCCTTGATGAACGTCTGGGCAGCGAGCGGCAACGCCTGGACGAGCTCCAGGCCCGATGGCAGGAAGAGCAGCACCAGGTGAAGGCCATTCTCGGCTTGCGCGCGCAGCTGCGCGACCAACCCGATGATCGCGACGCCCTGCACGCGTTGCGCCAGCACCAGCAAGCCCTGGCCGAATCCCAGGGCGAGGCAGCGATGATCTTGCTTACCGTCGATGAGCAGGCGGTTGCCTCGGTCGTGCAGGACTGGACCGGCATCCCTGTTGGCCGAATGGTGTGCAACGAAATCGACCGCGTGCTCAACCTGGCCGACACCCTGTCGCAGCGCATCATAGGCCAGCCCCATGCCCTGGAAACCATCGCTCGGCGCATACAGACCGCCCGCGCAGGCCTGGACGACCCTGACAAACCGGTGGGCGTGTTTCTGCTCACCGGCACCTCTGGGGTGGGCAAGACCGAGACGGCCCTGGCGCTTGCCGAAACCTTGTATGGGGGTGAGCAGAACCTCATCACGCTCAACATGAGTGAATACCAGGAGGCTCATACCGTCTCCGCGCTCAAGGGCGCGCCGCCTGGCTATGTCGGCTACGGTGAGGGCGGTGCGCTGACGCAAGCAGTGCGCCTGCGGCCCTACAGCGTGGTGTTGCTGGACGAAATCGAGAAGGCCCATAGCGACGTGCATGAACTGTTCTACCAAGTGTTCGACAAGGGCTGGATGGAGGACGGCGAAGGCCGGCTTATCGATTTTCGCAATACGCTGATCCTGCTGACCTCCAATGTCGGCACCGAGGCCATTGAGCGCCTGTGCCGCCAACCCGGCCAGGCGCCATGCCCTGGAGCCCTGGCAACGGCGCTGCGCGCGCCGTTGTTGCAGGTGTTTGCGCCAGCGTTGCTGGGGCGCGTGGTGGTGGTGCCCTATTACCCGCTGAGCGACCCCTTGCTCGCCAGCATCATCCGCCTGCAACTGGGGCGTATCCAGCAGCGCCTGCAGGACAGCCACGGTGTGCCCTTGAGTTTCGACGACGAGGTGGTGGCGTTGGTCGCCAGCCGATGCACGGAGTTCGAGAGTGGAGGGCGGATGATCGATGCGATCCTCACCCAGTCCATTTTGCCCAGCATCAGCCGCATCTGCCTCGAACACAGGCTGCGCACCCAGCCCTTGACCAAGCTGCACATCAGTGTAAGCGGCGGTACGTTCGCGTTCACCCACGACGACGATTTGCAGTAGCGCCGAGGCGGTAGTCCTTCCCGACGCGCGCAGGCGTTGGTGCGCTGGAGGGAATAATCCGCAGCCCTTGGCTGTTGTACTCCCTGCCTGCCCAACAGCCGTCAAGGTCTGAACGATGCCCGTTACCGATGCCAATCGCCAAATCGCCGTTACCTGCGTACTGGGCGCAGACACGCTGCTGCTGCGGCGCATGACGGCAAGCGAAGGGCTGTCGACCCTGAGTGAGTACTGTGTCGATCTCTACAGCGAGCGCCTCCATCTGCAACTGGACGATCTGCTTGCTACGCCGCTGACGGTTTCCGTCGAACTGCCCAGAGGCGGCCAGCGCCATTTCAGTGGCTTGGTCGCGTGCTTTGCCTACACCGGCCACGAGGGTCGTTATGCCACTTACCGTGCGGTCGTGCGCCCGTGGTTGTGGCTGCTCACCCGCAGCAGCGATTGCCGGATCTTCCAACAGCAAAGCGTGCCGGACATCGTCACATCCGTATTTGACGCTTACACCGTCGCCGACATCGACACGTCCCGGCTCAGGGCCAGTTACGCGGCACTGGAGTACTGCGTGCAGTACCGCGAAACCGATTTTGACTTCGTCAGCCGCTTGCTGGAGCACGCGGGTATCTACTACTTCTTCATCAGCAGCGCAGGGCGCCACACCCTGGTGCTGGCCGACAGCTGCAGCGCGCATGCGCCGAGCGAGGGCTACGAGCGACTGCGCTATCTGCCGCTGCCAGGCCCTGCCCTGTGCGAGCATGAGGTGATTCACGATTGGGGCATGAGCGGCGAGGTCGAACCCGGCGCATGGGCCTTGCAGGATTACGACTTCGAAAAGCCGTCGGCCGACCTGCAGGTCAAGGCCGCCTTGGCGCGCGACTACGGCCAGTCGAGGCACGAATGCTATGACTACCCTGGCAAGTACCGTGAACGCCAGCAGGGCGAAACCGTAGCGCGTCACCGTATCGAGGCGCTTCAAGCCAGCTACCGGCGCATCGAGGGTGCCACCCATGCCCGCGGGCTGTTACCCGGCGCACTGTTCACCCTCACCGATCACCCTCGCGCCGACCAGAACCTGCAAGTGCTGGTGCTGACCGCGCACTACGCGCTGTCGTCCGATGCCTGCGAGCCGACGCGCTCCAAGGTGTTGGCGCCGATGCTGACGTGCCGTTTCACTGCCATGCCCTGCCAGCAGGCGTTTCGGCCACGGTGCCTGACCCCTCGGCCTGTGATCCACGGCCCGCAGACCGCCAAGGTGGTCGGCAAGCAGGGTGAGGAGGTCTGGACCGACCGCTACGGCAGGGTCAAGGTGCAGTTCCACTGGGATCGCGAAGGCGTGCACGACGAGAACAGCTCGTGCTGGATCCGTGTCGCCCAGGGCTGGGCCGGCAAACGCTGGGGCAGCCTGTTGCTGCCGCGCATCGGCCAGGAAGTGGTGGTGAGCTTTCTGGAGGGGGACCCCGACCGTCCGCTGGTCACGGGCTGTATCTACAACGCCGAAACCATGCCGCCTTGCGCGTTGCCCGAGCAGGCCACCCGCTCGACCCTCAGGAGCAGCTCGTCCCCGGGGAGTGGCGGTTACAACGAACTGCGCTTCGAGGACCGCAAGGGCGCCGAGCAAGTTTTCATCCATGCCGAAAAGAACATGGAGCAGCGCATCAAGCAGGATGCGCTGGACTGGGTCGGCGGTGATCGTCATTCCCGCGTTGCCAAGGACGTGCGCGAACGCATCGGTGGCGACCGTCATCAGCATGTGCTGGGTGACCGCACCGAGAAGGTTGCGGGCAACGTGGCGCAGGTGGCTGGCGGCAACCTGCTGCTGCAGGGCGCCATGAAAGCCAGCCTCAGCGGCGGGATGGATGTGCACATCAAGGGCGGCATGAACGTGGTGATCGAGGCCGGCGCGAGCATCACCCTCAAGGCCGGTGGTTCGTTCCTGACCCTCGGCCCAGGCATCATCGCCTCGGCGCCGCCCTTTCCCTTGCCCCAGGCGGCCGCTGCCGCCAATGCCTTGGTGCAAGCCTCGCGACCGGGGCCTGCCGCTGAGCCGTTGGAGCCCAAGGAGGCTGACGATGGCACGCAATGATCGCCACCCAGCCGGTCTGACCCGGAGGCTTAAATGCCGATGATACTGCGGGTCATGTGTTATCGCGGGCGCCCACCCGCAGCCGAGCTGTCCTGCATGATCGAAACCAGCGCCAGCCTGGGGCGCGCGCCCGGCAACGATCTGGTGCTGGATGACCCCGGCAAGTACATTTCGCGTAATCACGCGAGCATCGATCGACGGGAGGAGGGGTACTACCTGCTCGATACCGGCAGCAACCCCAGCGTGATCAACGGTCGCCTGCTTGGCCGTGGTTGCGAGACGCTGCTGCAAGCGGGCGACGTACTGGAGATCGGTGACTATCAGATCGTTGTCGAGTGCTCACCCAAGCTGGCGGCCGATCACCCCCCAGCCAGCATCGGTGACATGCAGACCCTGGCCGTGTTCATGCCAGCAGCGGTACCTGACCCGCATCCGCATCCGCCCCAAGCCCCTGTGGCGCTGCCCACCTGCGAGCCGTTGTTCGACCTTGCCCCCATGCCGGGAGGCTCGCTCGACCAAGACCCGCTTGCCGGTGGCGACCTGGCACTGCTGTACGCTGCACCCTCGGCCATGCCTGCGCATTGCGCATTCGAGGATGTGTGCAACGCGCATCTGCCGCCCGAGCAGGAGGCATTGCCGATACCGTTTGTGCCAACGCCCCTCAGTGAAGGCGCCGAGCAGATACCCGAAGGCTACAGTGCCTTGGCCAACCTCATGGCCCCCCTACCTGCGCGTGAGCCAACCTGCAGCAGCCCTGCGGTGCCTGACTGCAGCGTCCTCACGGCCCTGCTCGAAGGGCTGGGACTGCCGCAGTTGCATATCGTGAGCAGCCCCGAGGCGCTGGCGCGGCAGGTGGGCGAAATGCTCCGCGAGGCCACAGGTGGCGCCATGAACCTGCTGATTGCACGGGCCTTGCACAAACGCGAGAACGCGATCGAGATGACCATGATCGGGGCACTGGCGAACAACCCACTCAAGTTTTTCCCCGATGTCAGCAGCGCCTTGAACCATATGCTCACGACCGATTCACCCGCCTACCTGACCGGTGTGCAGGCCCTGCACGCGGCCTTCGATGACCTCAAGGCCCACGAAACGGCGGTTGTTGCCGGCATGCACGCCGCACTGGCCGAAGTGGTTCAGCGCTTCGAGCCGGCGCGCATTGCCCGGGGCATTGGCCCACCCGGCCTGTGCGAGCGCCTGCGCCCTTGCAAACGCAGGGCCCGCCTGTGGGCCCGCTTCGACAGGCTTTACCGTGAGCTGGTGGGCGATGGCGACGAAAACCTGCAGCAGCTCTTCAGCGAACGTTTTTCTGCTGCCTACCCGTCGCAGGCCAGCCGCTCTCGCGGCACGCCATGAACATTGTTTCTCTTGAAGCCGAGGTCCAGCCCGATGTCCTGGAACAGCAAAGTCATCTGGTCGGAAGGCATGCTGCTGCAGCCGCAGCACTTGCAGCAGCACGACCGCTTCCTCAATGCCCATCTGGAGGCCCGCGTCGCGGCCTTGTGCACACATGCCTGGGGCTTTTCGCACCTGGAAGTCGACGAACAGCACCTGGCGTTCGGCAAGCTTGCGCTGAAGGCCTTCAGTGGCGTCATGCCCGACGGCACCCCTGTCGGTTTGCCATTCGACGAGATGCCGCTTGCGCTGGAGGTCCCCTTCGAGGCTCGTGACCTGACGGTGGTACTGGCGTTGCCCACCGCACGGCATGGCATGGTCGAGGTGGATGATCGGGCCAGCATCGAGAACCTCGCCCGCCACTGCAGCGTCGAGTACGAAGCCAAAGACAGCAACGGCCTGGACAACAGCGCGCTGATGAGCGTGGGCAAGCTGCGCTTACGCCTGGCCTTCGCCGATGATGTTGCCGATGCCTATGTGTCCCTCGGCGTTGCACGGGTACTCGAGCGTCGTGCCGACCAGCGGCTAGTGCTGGACCCCACGTTCTGCGCGCCAAGCCTTCAGCTGCAGGCCGCTCCACCCCTGGTGCAGTTCGTCGAGGAGGTGCTCGGGCTGCTGCAGCAGCGCGCCGACGTGATGGCCAAGCGTCTGGCGCAGCCGGGTGCCGGTGGGGCCGCGGAAATCGCCGATTTCCTGCTGCTGCAACTGCTCAACCGCAGCGAACCGCTGGTGCGCCACCTTGCCGGGATGGCCGGGCTGCATCCCGAAGCGCTGTACCGTGAGCTGGTGCAACTGGCCGGAGAGCTGGCGACTTTCACCCGGGCGGATAAACGCGCCAACCGTTACCCCGCCTACCGTCATGACGCCTTGGCGCAGACGTTCGCACCTTTGATGCACGCATTGCGCCGAGCCCTGGCCACCGTGATCGATGCGCGGGCCATCCAGATTCCGTTGGAGGAGCGCCAGTTCGGCATTCGCGTGGCGGTGTTGCCTGATCGGGCGTTGCTACGCTCGGCCAGCTTCGTGCTGGCGGTACACGCGCAGATGCCCAGTGAGGTCATGCGCAGCACCTTCCCGCTGCAGGTCAAGCTGGGTTCGGTGGAGAAAATCCGCGACCTGGTCAACCTGCAACTGCCCGGCATTGGCCTGCGTGCATTACCGGTGGCGCCACGCCAGTTGCCTTTTCATGCGGGCTTTACCTATTTCGAACTCGACCGCGGCGACGAGCACTGGCAGCAATTGGCCCAGTCGGCGGGCTTCGCCTTGCATGTGGCGGGCAGTTTCCCGGGGCTGGACATGCGCTTCTGGGCTATTCGCAACGGTTGAACGACAGTAGGGATACAAGCGTGAACATGAATGATTCTCCAGCCGCCGGGCAGGACCCGGACAGCACTGTGCTGATACCCGCCGCCAGTGGCCTTGCAGCCACCGGCGGCGCCTCGCCGTGGCACGCGGCCGCCGCCGAGGCACTTTCACCCTGTGGCGAGGGGCTCAACCCACTGGTGCGTGCGGCCAATCCGTTGCTGAGCCTGGTGGCACCGTTGCGTGCCACGCCCCGCGCGCCGGACATCAGCGCGCTACGTGAGCGCCTGGTGCGGGCGATCCAGCAGTTCGAGTCGCAGGCGCAAGCCGACCGTGTGGCGCCACAGACCATCGCCGTGGCGCGTTACGCGCTGTGCACGCTGGTCGATGAGGCGATTTCCAGCACGCCCTGGGGCGCCGGGGTATGGAGCAGCCGCAGCCTGCTGGTGACCTTCCATAACGAGGCCGGGGGTGGGGAGAGGTTCTTCCGCGTCCTGCAGCGCCTGAGCGCGGATGCGCACAACCACCTTGACCTGCTGGAGTTGATGTACCTGTGCCTGGCCCTCGGCCTGGAAGGGCGCTACCGGGTCATCGAGCACGGTCTGGACCAGTTGGCGGTAGTCCGTGAACGCCTGCTTGGGTTGATCCGCGAGCACCGTGGGGTGATCGAACAGGACCTTTCGCCCCATTGGCGTGCCCCCCGCACGGCACCCAGGGCCGTGCCGCGCGGCCTGTCGCTAGGGGGCGTGACGGCAGTGGCCGCAGTGCTGTTGTGCCTTGTGCACCTGACCAGCCACCATTGGCTTGAGCGCGCCTCTGCGCCGGTACTCGCGACCATGGCCGACATTCGCCTCGCGCCTTTGCCGGCACTTGTGCCCTTGGGCGATCCGCAGCAAGAGAGGCTTTCGACGTTGCTGGCCGAAGAAATCGCCCAGGGCCTGGTAAGCGTGCACGACAGCGCCGATCACTCTGTGGTTACCCTGCCCGCGCACGGCATGTTCGCCTCGGGCAGCGCCCAGTTGGCAGGCGACCTCCGGGCGGTGCTGGAACGGGTCGCAGACGCCCTGAGCGCTGTACCCGGCGAGGTATGGGTGGTCGGCCATACCGACAACCAACTGCCATCGCCTCGCGCGCGGCTGGCATCGAACGCCGAGCTGTCGATGGCCCGTGCCAGTAGCGTGGCGCAATTCCTGAGCGCCCGCGCCGGGCCGGCCACGCGATACCTCAGCGAGGGCCGCGGCGATACCGAGCCGCTGGTGCCCAACGACTCGCCGACCAATCGCGCGCGTAACCGACGCGTGGAGATCACCCTATTTGTGCCCGCATGGGCGCAGTGAGGAGCTGGCAATGTCTTTTCTGATCCGCATGTCTGAGGCGCTCGGCCGCGTCCTGGGCTGGCTTGCCAGTGCCTGGCTGCTCGCGCTGCTCGGTGTGCTCCTGGCGGCACTGTTCATCTGGCACGGGGGGCCGCTGCTGACATTCAATGGGCATGCACCACTGGCTGCGGAACATTGGCGTTGGTCAGCGATCGCGCTGCTGGTGGGGGTGTGGGGGGTGTGCGTTGGCTGGCGTGCCTACCTTGCCTGGCGGGCCGGACGCCTGCCAGGTAGCCGCCGGTGCCAAGGGCAGGCCGAGGTCGTGACGTTGACCGAGCGCATGCACGCAGTCAGGGCGGTGCTGCGCAAGCGCCGTCGCGGTCGGGGGCTGGGCGGGCAGTTGCCGGGGTACCTCTTGCTGGGTGCTGTCGGCAGCGGCAAGACCACCGCGCTGGCTCATTCCGGGTTGTCATTCCCGCTCAACGACACACCGGGCGTTGCGGCCAGCGGCGCCATTGCCCGTACTGAACACTGTGACTGGTGGTTCACCGACGAAGCAGTGCTGTTGGACACCGCCGGACGCTACGCCACTCAGGCCAGCGACCCTGAAAAGGACAAGGCGGCCTGGCTCGGCCTGCTCGACCTGCTGCGCAAGCACCGGCGGCGCAGCCCGCTGAGTGGCGTGATCGTGACCCTCAGTGTCAGTGACGTCCTGCAGCAGGACGATACCGCACGCGAGCGGCTGGCCCGGGCCCTGCGCGCGCGGATCGAGGAGTTGTATACACGCCTGGGCGTGGTGCTGCCCGTGTACGTGATGGTCACCCAGTGCGACCGGCTGCCGGGTTTTGTCGAGTTCTTCGAGCACTTCGGTCAGCAGGAGCGTGCGCAGGTCTGGGGCGTGACCTTGCCGTTGGCACACGCTGGGCAGCCCGGCGTGGCACTGGCGAGCTTCCCGTTGGCGTTCGATGCGTTGGAGCGCCAGCTGCAGGTGCGGGTGCTGCAGCGCCTGCAGCAGGAACACGGGTTGACTCGGCGTGCGCTGCTGTACCAATTCCCGCAGCAGTTCGCCAAGCTCAAGCCAGCGCTCGGCGGCTTTCTGGACAGCGTGTTCGAGCCCAACCGGTTTCAGGTGCCGGTGCTGGTGCGAGGGGTGTACTTCACCAGCGGCCCTGCCAAGGGGCGAAGTTTTTTCATCAGCCAACTGCTGCGTGAGGTGATTTTCAACGAGGCTGGGCTGGCCGTGGCGCATCCCAAGCACGGTCAGCGTCAGTGGCTGCGCATAGGCAAAGTGGGCATCGCCGGGTTGGCAGTGGTGCTGGCCGTGGGCATGGGCATGGGTTTCCAGCACAACTTGGCTTTGCTGGATGTGTGGGCGAAACGTACCCACGAAGTGGCGCAACTGGCCCAGGCGTCGCCCCGCACAAACGACCTGATGGCGGCCTTGCCGCTGCTCGACAGCGTGCGGGCGCTGGTAGTAAACCCTGTTGCGAGCGGGCAACGCGTGGCGCTGCTCGAGCACCTCGGCCTGAGCCAGGACGACCCGTTGCAGGCAGGGGCGATGACGCTGTATCGGCGCCTGCTGCGCACTACCGTGCAACCGCAGATCGTCGCGCACCTGGAAAGCGTCCTGCGCCGTGGCGATGCGAGCAATCAGGTATTTCTCTTCGAGGCCTTGCGCGCTTACCTGATGCTGGGTGATCGGCAGTTCTTCGATACCGCCGTGGTGCAGGCGTGGGTCGACGTCGCCTGGCTGCGCGAATTGCCCGAAGCCAACGAAGCCCAGCGCGACGCGTTGTCGGCGCATGTCGCGGCTCTGCTCGCCGATCGCAACGCAGAGCCCGTCCAGCTGGACGCTGAACTGGTCGCGGCGGCCCGGCGAACCCTTGCCCGCCTCTCGCTGCCACAGCGTATCTACAGCGAGCTCAAGCGCCAGATGGCCGAGCAGGACTTGCCAGCGTTCAGTCTCGACAGCGCGGTCGGGCGAGAAAAGTCTCAGTTGCTGAGCTATCGAAGCGGTACCCCCTTGTCGCGCGGGGTGAGCGGGGTCTACAGCGTCGCTGGCTACCGAGCTTTTGTGCAGATGCACGGGCAGGTCGCAGGCGAGATGCGCCGGGGAAACTGGGTCCTCGGCCGTCAGGAGGCCGTCTCGGGCGAAGCCCTCGTGCTGGCGCTGTACTTTGCCGATTACATCCGTGAGTGGGAGGCATTCCTCAATGATGTGCAACTGGCACCACTGGGGACGTTGAGCCAGGCAGCGGGGGTGAGCAGCGCACTGGCCGGTGCCGATTCACCCTTGCTCGCCTTGCTCCAGAGCGTTGCGCGTGAAACCACCCTCGAAGGCGCGACCGCCGAGAACACCACCGCACCACTGGACCCTGACCTGCATGACCGCGTTGAAGGGGCTCGCAAGCAGTTGGAAAGGCGCTTGGACGGCAAATTCCCAACGTCTGCTGCCCAGGCGGCGCGCAACCCGGTCGATCAGCATTTTGCCGGCTTGCACGCCTTGTTCGGGCCCGCCACGCCGGTGCCGCTGAGCGAAAGGCTGGCACTGTTCAAGGCGGCCATGCAGTTCTTCGACAGTGCCGAAAATGCCCGTAACGCGGGCACCCCTGCACCGAGCGGCGAGGTGCTCGGGCAGCTCAGACGTGCAGCCGGGGAACTGCCCGCGCCGTTGTCGACCATCCTGCAGGGTGTAGCAGACAGCGGGGCAGCGCTGACACTGGGCAATGAGCGCGAACGCCTCAATGCGCTCTGGCGGGCCAGTGGCGCACCGTTCTGCCGCGCGGCCATCGCGGGGCGCTACCCGCTGGTACGCGATGCGGGCGATGAAGTCACCGCCGAAGACTTCGGCAGGTTCTTTGGGCCTGACGGCGTGATGGACGACTTTTTCAACCAGCACCTGGCACCCTACGTGGACATGGGCGTCAACCGTTGGCGCTGGCGTGCCAGCGGCAATGCACCGAGGAGCATTCCCCAGGCTGTGCTCGACCAGTTTCAGCGCGCTGCACGGCTGCGCGAGATGTTTTTCGCCAGTGGGGCGCGCCAACCGTCGCTGCGTTTCAACCTGAAGCCCCTCTATGCCGACCCTGCGCTGGGCACCGTGGTGTTGGACATCGCCGGCCAGGCGGTGGTCTACGAGCCTGACAACCCGCATGGCTTCACGCCTATCGTGCTACCCAGCGGCAAGGGCAGCGACCTGGTGCACCTTCAAGGGGGGGCTGGCCTGCGCGCCGAAGGGCCATGGGCTTGGCTGCGCCTGATCGACCAAGGCCAGCTCAGCGGCGAACAACGCGAGCGCTTCGTCCTGGCCTTCGACCTCGACGGACGCAAGGTGCGTTACGCCCTGCAGGCCAGCAGCGTGATCAACCCGTTCCGGCGCGACGCGTTGGAGCCGTTCCGTTGCCCGCTGCAATTGTAGTGGGCAACGGCTTCAGGGACGGGCTTCAGCCTGCAGGAAGGCGTGACGTTGCGCGTCATCGACAATGTGTGTGGCCAGCGCCTGCAGGAAGCCGTGAGGCGTGGTGCTGGCCGTCAGTGCGTGTGCCACGACGATGCGTGCAATGGGGCCTATCAGGTAGGTCAGGCGCGTTTCACAGGCCTGCACGAAGGCGTAATCCAGGCGCATCACGCGCGCTGGGCTGGCCTGGCTGCACGCAGCCTGCCCCTGCAACCAGGTTCGGTCGTCGTCGGTCGGCGGGCATGCCAGCGCCTGGAGGGCATGGAAAAACTCCAGTGCCGTGGCGAAGCGGTCATCCGGGTGCTTGGCCAGGGCCTGGCTGACCAGCAGATCGAACTGCGGGTCCAGTGTCGGCTCGAGGCTCGACGGTGGCACGGGGGGCTGTGAAAGAATCTGCTGCATGACCCCGGCGGCCGACCCCGAGAATGGCCGTTTACCAGTCAGCAGCAGGTACAGCACGATGCCGGCAGAGAAGAGGTCCGAGCGGCCGTCCACCGGTTCACCGCGGCACTGTTCGGGTGACATGTAGCAGGGCGTGCCGATCATCGCGCCGGCCTGGGTCAGCAACGCGGTGTCGAGGCGTGCGATACCGAAGTCGGTAACCTTGAGCTGGCCATCGGCGGTAATGATCAGGTTGGACGGCTTCACGTCGCGATGGACCACGCCCCTGGCATGGGCATGATGCAAAGCCAGCAGCAATTGCTGCATCCAGCCAATGGCCTTGGGTAGTGGGTGTGGACGCGGGCGCTGCAAATGGCTGTCGAGGTCGATGCCTGCAGCGAACTCCATGGCGATGTAGGCAATGTCGCCGTCTTCCGCAGAGTCGTGCACGGCGACGATATTCGGGTGGCTCAAACGCCCGGCGGCCTGCGCCTCCTGCCTGAAGCGGCTGACCAGCATTTGGCGGTGGCAGTCGTCGGGCGCCCCCTTGTGCAGGGTCTTGAGGGCCACCGCACGCGCGACGTGCGGGTCGAAGGCCTTGTATACGGTACCCATGGCACCTTGGCCGAGCACACTGTCGATGCGGTACCTGCCCACGCGTTCGAGCATGGTGAGCCTCTGGCTACTTCTGCAGCATGTTCATGGCGCTGGCCAGGCTGGTGCGCATGCGCGTGAACGCCTGGCCCATGCGCGCCAGTTCGTCGTGGCCACGGCTATCGATTGCCGGTACAGGGTGTTCGCCCAGGCTGACGCGCTCGGCAATCGCGGACATAACTTTCAGGCGCCGGGTGACGAGCAGATGGAAAGTGAGGCTCAAGGCGCTGTAGAGCAGCATGAAAAAAACCAGCAGCCACAGCATCACGGTGTGCAGCCGCTCGCTGGCCTGTTGCAGCGGTGCGGCAAGCGGCACCGATACGATGCGCGCACCGACGGTCTCATTGAGTGCCCAGCCAAAACCATGATCCCGGCCGTAGAGTTCGATTTGCGACTTAGGCGCGGTTTCTGGCGATGTGTGGCAGGCCAGGCAGGCGGGGTCGGAGACCAGGATCGGCTGGGCGAGAAACAGTGTCGGCCCGTTGTTGCCATCTCGCTCGCCAACCCAATCGCGGACCTGGGGGTTGCCACGCAAATGCTCGACCAGCTCGGCTTCCCAGCCTGTGGCTTGGTGGCGTGAGTGGGGCGGGTCAAGGGTGGCATGCCGGTAGTGAAAATCAGGGTAGGCCTTGAGCATTTGCTGGAGCTGCGTGTTGGCGACGAACGTGGGGAGCAATTGCGGCAGCAATTCGAACGCCAGGCGATCCTGCAGCAATGGCAGGATATGCTGCACGGTGAAGGCGCTGCTGGCCTGCGCAGCACCCATGAGCATGCGCGCCTTGTCCAGCAATGTCTCGCGGGCGTTCTTTTGCAGGAGGTGGCTAGCGAACAGCGCACTGGCGCAGAAACTGCCGATGAAGAGGGCCAGCAGTGCGACGTTGAATTTGATGGCCAGAGACGATCTCATGCCGGCCTCCTTGTGGCCCCCGGTGGTAAGGGCAGGGTACTTGCTGCAAGGGGCTGAGAACCGCCAATTTTGCCTATGCATTTCAATGCCATGCATTGAAATAAGTGATGGAATGAAACCCCGCTTTCACGTGTGGGGGGCCTGTGCCGGCGACGTTCGCGTCACCGGCACCGGCTCAAGTGCGCATTGGCGCGCCTGGGGTCAAGCCAGCACCTCGCGGGGGCGGGTGGCGTGTGAATGGCGCAAGGTCGGCAGCAGGAAGGCGATGGCCAGCAAGCACGCGGCTACCAGCATCACGAAACCGCCGTCCCAGCCGAAGTGGTCGACGGTGAAGCCCATTGCCGCACTCGCCGCGACCGAGCCGCCCAGGTAGCCGAACAGCCCGGTGAAGCCCGCCGCGGTGCCGGCGGCTTTTTTCGGTGCCAGCTCCAACGCCTGCAGGCCCACCAGCATCACCGGCCCGTAGATCAGGAAACCGATGGAGAACAGCGCGATCATGTCGATGCTCGGGTTGCCCGGTGGGTTGAGCCAGTAAACCAAGGTGGCCACGGTCACCAGTGCCATGAACACGATCCCGGTCAGGCCACGGTTGCCACGGAAGATCTTGTCCGACATCCAGCCGCACAACAGGGTGCCGGGGATGCCGGCCCATTCATAGAAGAAGTAGGCCCACGACGTGGTGTCGACGCTGAAGTGCTTGGCTTCTCTGAGGTAGGTGGGCGCCCAGTCCAGCACGCCATAACGCAACAGGTAGACGAACACGTTGGCCAGGGCGATGTACCACAGCATCTTGTTGCGCAGCACGTACTGCACAAAAATCTGCTTGGCGGAAAACTCCTGCTCGTGGCTGGCATCGTAGCCTTCCGGGTAGTCGTTCCTGTACGCCTCGATCGGTGGCAGGCCTACCGACTGTGGGGTGTCGCGCATGGTTGCGAAGGCGAATACTGCCACCACGAGCGCCACCGTTGCAGGCACGTAGAACGCCGCGTGCCAGTCGTTGGTCCAGGCCAGGCCGAGCAGGAACAAGGGGCCGATCAGGCCGCCGCCGACATTGTGCGCCACGTTCCACACCGAAACCACGCCGCCACGTTCCTTTTGCGACCACCAGTGCACCATGGTCCTGCCGCTGGGCGGCCAACCCATGCCTTGTGCCCAGCCATTGATGAACAACAGCACGAACATGATGGCCACACTGGACGTGGCCCAATGCGCGAAACCGAACACGAACATGACTGCCGACGAGACGAGCAAGCCAAAGGGCAGGAAATAGCGCGGGTTGGAACGGTCGGACACCAGGCCCATGAGAAACTTGGAAAGGCCGTAGGCGATGGCGATGGCCGAGATCGCCAGCCCCAGCTGGCCACGGGTGTAGCCTTGCTCTTCAATCAGATAGGGCATGGCCAGGGAGAAGTTCTTGCGCAGCAAGTAGTAGCCGGCATAGCCAAAGAAGATACCGGCGAAGATCTGCCAGCGTAGGCGGCGGTAGGTACTGTCGATGCGATCGTCGGGCAGGGGAGCCCGATGCGCGGCAGGGCGGAAAAAAGCGAACATTGCGAAGCTCCAGCATTGTTATAGGTATGCGAAAGCGAATATTACATTTTCATTACAGAAAAAATAACGCTTTCATTGGCTGGATTTGTTGAATTGTGAAGCTTCGGCCAGGGTTCAGTGCTGCGTGCCGCAGGCCATGGGGACCAGGCAGCCATCGCGGCCGATGTGGTAGCGCTGCAGGTCCTGGGCAAGGGTCAGATGGCCGCTGTAATGGGCCAGGGCTTCGCGGTGCACGTCTTCGATGCAGGGGCTGCGCCGCGGGTCGCGCTGGTAGCGGGCGCTGAAATGGGTCAGCACCAGGTTGCGCACACCGGCGGCCTCGGCAAACTGCGCCACGGCGGCGGCGGTGCTGTGGCCGAACGTGACGCCAGAGCGCTCGACGATCGCTTGAGTGAAGGTCGCTTCGTGCACCAGCACATCGACGTCCTTGGCCACCTTGGCCAGCAATTCGGGGCTGTCGTTGTCGCCACACACAATCACCCTGCGTGCTGGCCGCGAGGCGCGCAGGTAGTCGCGGCCATGTAGCACAAGGCCTGCATGCTCGACCGCATGCCCTTTGGCAAGTTCGCCCCACAGCGGGCCGCGCGGGATCCCTTCGACATCCAGGCGCTGCACGTCCAGGCGCGGTTCGGGATTGAGTTCGGTGAACACGTAGCCAACGCTTGGCACCCGGTGCGACAACTGCACGGTGCTGACTTCAAGCATGTCGCTGGACCACTTGGTCATCTCCTCGACTGCCAGCAAACGTAATTCGAACGGCAGGAAGGTATCGCTGGCGGCCAGGCTCAGGCGCACCCAGTCATGCAATGCAGCGGGCAGGACCAGGTCCAGTGGTTCGCTGCGCCCGCTCATGCCAGCACTGGCCAGCAAACCGGGCAGCCCGAAGCAGTGGTCGCCGTGCACGTGGGTGATGAATACGCCACGCAGGTCGCGTATCGACAATGGCGTGTGCAGCAATTGGTGCTGGGTGCCCTCGCCGCAATCGACCAGGTACCAGTGGCTACCGCTGGCTTCGATGACGGCGGTGGCGCTGACATTGCGGGCCTTGGTCGGTACACCGGCCGAGGTGCCTAGAAACAGCAGGTCCATCATCGGGCTCCTTCAGTGGGTGCAATACACTGGCCTTCAGTCCAGCAGCGAAAGCCCACACAGCATGTCGAGCAGCCCCTGCGGTACCAGCGGATAGTCACGGGTGAGTTCTGCAAGGTTGCACCATTTCGCCCGGAAGGGCGTACCGTCGCTCTCCTGGCCTTGCAGCCAAGGCTGTTCATAAAGGCTGGCATCATCGAAGCGGGCATCGAAGACCTGGACGATCTCGTGCCCCGGTTTGCCGTCGTAGGTGAACAGGTTCTCAAGACAGCCAAGCAGGCGCACAGCGCTGATCGATTGCCCCAGTTCCTCGTCAATCTCGCGGATGACAGCATCGCTGGCACGCTCACCGAAGTCGATACCTCCACCCAGTGGCCGGCTCAGTGTCTGCTGAGTGATCGGGTCCTTGAAAATGTTGACCAGGATTCTGCCCTGATGGTGGAAAACGCACAGGGCCAGCGGTCGGATGCGTGGCGCGGGCAGCGGCTTGAGGAAGCTGCGCTCATAGCTGAGGATGAAGCGTTGCTCAGTCGCCAGGGCCACCGCAGCGACGCATTCAGGGTCGGTCTCTGCCTGTTTGCGGTATTGCTCGTAAGCCGCAAGGCTGGGGAAACTGAACAAGCAGTAGGCGATGTTGTTGGCACCTTCGGCGGGCAGAAAATAACCATGGTGCGTGCCACCCATGCGCGTGACCAGGCGCATCCATAGGCGCGAGTAGGCCTCGAAGGCCGCAAGCTGATAGGGGTCGACAAGGTACTTGACGTGGCAGGTGATCACTGGGCTCGTTCCTTCGAGGTGCTGACGGGCGCACACCTTAGCCGGATTGCCGCAAGGCGTCGATGGTGTGCACCCTGCGCAGGTTATTCTGCCTGGCGCCAGATCAGCTTGCCGGTGTCATACCCTTGCTTCTGCGCGATCGCCAGCAACTGCTCGCGCGTCTGGTCGGTGATTGCCGGGGTGCGTGACAGCAGCCACAGGTATTCCCGGTTCGGGTGCCCGACCAGCGCCACGCGGTAATCCTTGTCGTGGTACAGCACCCAGTACTCGCCCTTGGTCAGCCCCGGCGCGAGGCGGCTGAACCAGTTGTCGAATTTCACCCAGAGCTTGTCGGTCTTGCCCGGCTGCTGGGCCTCGGCGATGCCCTTGGCCTCGTTCCACTCACCGTCCTGTTCCTTGCAGCGGTTGGTCACGTCGATGCGCCCGTCCTCACGCAAACCATAGTGCGCCTCGGACTGCACGCAGTTGCGCTGGAAGAACATCGGCAAGCGCGCCAGCTCGTACCAGGTGCCCTGGTAGCGTTGCAGGTCGACCTGCTGGGTGGTGGGCGGTGCGCGATGTTCATCGCTCGAACCGGCGCAGCCCGCCAGGGCCATTGTCAAGCAGGAAACGAAAAGGGCCGTACGCATTGCCATGGCAAACCTCCTGGAAGCGGATGGGGTGCTTACTTGCCTTTCGATGCGGCCGCGGGGCAAAAGTTGTATGCGATCACGCGTTATCCGGTGGCAGTGCGAACGAACCTGTCTGCACCTCACCGCCACGGACATAGCGGGAAATCACCACACCCTTGGGCGAGACCCGCGAGTATTGCAGGCTGAAGGCCGCTGGCGCGGCATCATTGCCGAACAGGCGTTTGCCATGGCCGAGCAGCAACGGATGGGTCAACAGTTGCAGTTCATCCACCAGCTCGGCCGCCAACAGCTGTTGTACCAGTTGGGCACTGCCCTGGGTCAGCAGTGCGGCACGTTGCTTGAATTCGACGGCGAGCGGGGCAGTGGTCCTGTTTTTGGCACAAGTACGGCAATGGGGCTGAGTTACCATCCTGCGATGTGAACCCTTTCCCCACAGGAGTGCAGCCCGTGACCGAGTACAGCGCGTTCAAGGTCGAACTGACCGACAACATCGCCCATGTGCAGATCAACCGCCCGGAAAAGATCAACGCGATGAACGCGGCCTTCTGGGAAGAAATCGTCGATATCTTCCAGTGGATCGACGACACCGACGCGGTGCGCGCGGTGGTGATCAGTGGCGCGGGCAAGCACTTTTCCTCGGGCATCGACCTGATGATGCTGGCCTCGCTGGCCGGCCAGATGGGCAAGGACGTGGGCCGCAACGCGCGCCTGCTGCGCCGCACCATCCTGCGCCTGCAGGCTTCGTTCAATGCCGTGGACAACTGCCGCAAGCCGGTGCTGGCGGCGATCCAGGGCTACTGCATCGGCGGCGCCATCGACCTGGTGTCGGCGTGCGACATGCGCTATTGCAGCGCGGATGCGCAGTTCTCGATCAAGGAAATCGACATGGGCATGGCCGCAGATGTCGGCACACTGCAACGTTTGCCACGGATCATCGGCGACGGCATCATGCGTGAGCTGGCCTTCACCGGGCGTAACGTCGAGGCCGAGGAGGCACTGCGCATTGGCCTGGTGAACCGGGTCTATGATGATCAGGCTGCGCTGCTCGACGGGGTCTTTGCCATCGCCCGCGAGATTGCCGCAAAATCGCCGATCGCCGTGGCCGGCACCAAGGAAATGCTCAGCTACATGCGCGACCATCGCATCGACGATGGCCTGGAATACATCGCCACCTGGAACGCCGCGATGCTGCAGTCCGAAGACCTGCGCGTGGCCGTGGCGGCGCACATGAGCAAACAGAAACCGACGTTCGCCGACTGACCGGGCCGGGGGACGCAGCACAGGAACCCCCGACATGTCAGCACGCTGGACTACCGCAGTACTCGACCCGCAGATCACTGGGGGGTTGGCCGTCGCCCGCAGCCCGGAAGGGTTCCTGGTGGACGCCAACGGCGCGCTTTTTGCCCGCGACTGGCTCAAGCGCCAGGACTTCGACGTGCTCGCCGAGCACGGCATTGGCCACTTCGATGGCGAGCCGGTGTTCCTGCTGGAGCTGCGCAGCGCCGCTGAGGTGCCCGGCTGCAGCTGGCGTGGCCTGCGGGCGTTCATGCTGGAAGGCGACTTCGACCTCTATAAAGTGCTCGGCTATGCCGCGCAGATCGGCACCTGGGCTCGCGAACACCGTTTCTGCGGTAGCTGCGGCCAGGCGATGACGCAGATCCGCTGGGAGCGGGCGATGTTCTGCCAGCCTTGCGACCTGCGCAGTTACCCGCGCATCTCGCCGAGCATGATCGTGCTGGTGACCCGTGGCGACGAGATCCTGTTGGCGCGTTCGCCGCGCTTCGTCAGCGGCGTGTACAGCACCTTGGCGGGCTTCGCCGAGCCGGGCGAGTCGGCCGAAGACTGCCTGGTGCGTGAAGTGCGTGAAGAGGTGGCGGTCGAGGTCAGGAACATTCAGTACGTCGGCAGCCAGTGCTGGCCATTCCCGCACTCGATGATGCTGGGCTTCCACGCCGAGTACGCGGGTGGCGATATCGTCATGCAGCCGGACGAGATCGAAGATGCCCAGTGGTTCAGCGTGCACGACCTGCCGCCGCTGCCGGCCGGGCGGTCGATTGCCCGCTACTTGATTGATCTTTACGTGGCGCGCCGGTCAGGCCTGCCCGAACCAGTGCTGCCACGCTAGGCGCACGGTCAGTGCCAGCACCACGGTGATGAACACCGGGCGGATGAACTTGCTGCCGCCGCTGATCGCCGTGCGTGCGCCGAAGAACGCGCCGACCATCACCGACAGGCCCATGCACAGGCCGACGACATAATCCACCTGCCCGGAAATGATGAACACCGTCAGCGCCGCAATGTTGCTGACGAAGTTCATGCTGCGCGCCACGCCGCTGGCACGGACCAGGTCGATGGGGTAGAGCAGCAGCGTGCTCACGGTCCAGAACGCGCCGGTACCGGGGCCGGCCACGCCGTCATAGAAACCCAGGGTGAAGCCCTGCGGGAACTGCCACGTCTTCTTGATGGGCGCATCGGCGTCCAACGGCGCTTTGGGCGTGCCGCCGAACAGCAGGTAGATGCCGCAGGCGAAGACGATCACCGGCAGCATCTTGTTCAGCCATTCGGCAGGCATGTAGTGGGCGATGACCGCGCCGATCAATGCCCCGAGCAGGGTGGCGAACAAGGCAGGGCGCCACTGCGCCGGGTGGAACAGCTTGCGCTTGTAGTAGGTGAACCCGGCGGTGGCCGAGCCGAAGGTCGAGCTCAGCTTGTTGGTGCCCAGCACCAGGTGCGGTGGCATGCCGGCGGTCAGCAGCGCCGGGGTGGTGAGCAGGCCGCCACCGCCAGCGATAGCGTCGATGAAACCGGCGACGAAGGCGACCAGGGCGAGGATCAACAGGGTGAGCGGTTCTACGGTGAGTTCGAAGGGCATTGGGATTCGGCTGGCAGGAAGGCAGGGTGCGGCAAACTGCCGCGCTGGAAGGGCAGCATGGTAATGCGGGGAGGGATGGGTTGCCAGTGCCGGCCTCTTCGCGGGACAAGCCCGCACACAGAACTAGCGCAGAACCTGTGGGAGCGGGCTTGTCCCGCGAAGAGGCCAGCATTGAAGCTGCATCTCAGCTACGGATGAACGCCAGCAGGTCCGTATTGATCACTTCGGCATGCGTGGTCGGCATGCCATGCGGGAAGCCCTTGTAGGTCTTGAGCGTGCCGTTGGAGAGCAGTTTCGCCGACAGCGGCGCGGAATTTTCATAGGGCACGATCTGATCATCATCGCCATGCATCACCAGCACTGGCTGTTGGATTTTCTTCAGGTCTTCGGTGAAGTCAGTCTGGGAAAACGCCACGATCCCGTCGTAGTGCGCCTTGGCACTGCCGACCATGCCTTGCCGCCACCAATTGGCGATGACCCCTTCGGCCGCCTCGGCCCCTGGCCGGTTATAGCCATAAAACGGCCCGGCCGGCACATCGCGGTAGAATTGCGCACGGTTGCTCGCCACTTGCGCCTGGAAACCGTCGAACACCGACTTGGGCAGGCCACCGGGGTTGCCCGGGGTTTGCACCATCAGTGGCGGTACCGCAGCGATCAACACCGCTTTGACCACCTGGTCGGCGGGGTAGCGGGCCATGTAGCGCACCACTTCGCCGCCACCGGTGGAGTGGCCGACATGCACCGCACCCTGGATGCCCAGGTGCTCGACCACGGCGGCCACGTCATCGGCATAGTGGTCCATGTCGTGGCCGTCCCACACTTGGCTGGAGCGCCCGTGGCCGCGCCGATCGTGGGCCACCACGCGAAAGCCCTGGCTGAGGAAGAACAGCAATTGAGCGTCCCAGTCGTCGGCACTGAGCGGCCAGCCGTGGTGGAAGTGGATGACCGGCGCATCGCGCGGGCCCCAGTCCTTGTAGAAGATCTGTACGCCATCCTTCGTGGTGACATAGCTCATGGTCGCGACTCCTCTGTGCAGGGGGATTGCCGAGTGAGCTATTGAGAATAGGAGAGATTTCTGCGTTGTCAGTCACAGAAACCACCGATACTCGCGGGCACTGACCTCCTGCATGAACGCCAGGTGGTCCTGGCGCTTGTTCTCGCAGTACACCATCACAAACTCTTCCCCCAGCCCTTCATTCACGGCAGGGTGCCCGCGCATGGCCGAGACCGCGCCCAGCATATCCTTGGGAAAGTCGACCCCGCTGCCGCGATCCTCGTTCAGCGGCGCAATCGGCTCCTGCCCGGCATCCAGCCCGTGCTCCATGCCACACAAGATGGCTGCCAGCACCAGGTACGGGTTGGCATCCGCCCCCGCCAGCCGGTGCTCGATGCGCAGGTTGCGTGTGTCCGACTCGGGGATGCGGATGCACGCGTCACGGTCTTCGAAGCCCCAACTGGCGCGGCTGGCGGCATTGACCATGGCACCGTAGCGGCGAAACGCGTTGTGGTTGGCGGCGAAGATCGGCATGCAGTGCGGCAGCAAGGCCAGGCAGCCGGCCACAGCATGGCGCAGCGGGCGTTGCTGGTCGGCGGCCAGCAGGTTGTTGCCAGCCTTGTCGTACAGGCTGACGTGCACGTGCATGCCGCTGCCTGGCGCCTGCAGGTAGGGTTTGCTCATGAACGAGGCACGCAGCCCATGCTTGAGTGCCACGCCCCGCGTGCTGCGGCAGAACAATGCCGCCCAGTCGGCGGCACGCAGGCCGTCGTCGCAGTGGCCGAAGTTGATCTCGAACTGGCCGGGGCCCAGCTCGGCGGTGATGACGTTGGCGTCGACCCCTTGCGCGTTGGCGGTGTGCACCATGTCGCGGAGCACATCGCTGAAGCGCGACAGCCGTTCGATGTGCATGTTGGACTGGTCGTCCGGGTCATCGCTGAATGGGTCGTGCGGGAACTGCGGCAGGCCTTGCTTGAGCGCCCGGTCGAACAGGTAGAACTCCAGTTCGAACGCCACCACCGGGCGAATACCGCGCCGCTCCAGGCGCTGCAGCACGCGGGCGAGTACTTCGCGCGGCTCGAATTCGATGGGGGCGGCGGTGCCGTCGGAGCTGATCAGCATCTGGCCCAGCGGTTCGCGCTCCCAGCTGACCGGCTTGAGCGTGCCGGGGACCAGGCGGCGCAACGCATCCGGGTCGCCGTCGTTGAAGCAGTAGTCGCCAATCGGGAACAGCCCGCCTTGCACGCCCAGCAGCACGCAATTCTGCGGCAGTTTCAGCGGGCTGCCGGCCGCCACCTTTTCCAGCATGTCGATGGGGTAGCGCTTGCCGTAGAAGTGCCCGGGAATGTCCAGGCTCAACAGGTCGACGTGGCGTACTTCGGGGTAACGTGCGCGAAAGGCGCGCACTTCACTGAGCAGATCGGCAACGCGTGTGCTTGTTGTTGTCATGCTGTGCTCTCATCGGAAAACCCAGAGGACGCGGGTCGCCTGGTCGGTCAGGTTGGCGTAGCGGAAGTGGCGGTGCGGGGGTAACTGGAAACTGTCGTTGGGGCCGAGGGTCACCGCGTGGTCGTGGCCGTCGAGCCACAATGTCAGTTCGCCTTCGAGCACGAAACCGCCTTGCTCGGAGCTGTCGTCCAGGTGGCCCTCGCCACTGCTGGCGCCGGGCGCCAGGTGGCTTTCGAGCATGGCGAAGCTGCCGTTGAGGGTGGGTGACACCAGCACGTCGCTGATGCCTTCGGCGTAGTAGATCGTGCGCCGCTCGCCGGGCCGAGTGACCCAGTCCAGTTCACGCGCCTGGCTGGCCTGGTAGAAGTAGGTGGTGGGCACGTGCAGGGCTTCGCTGATGGCGGTCAGGTCGGCCACGGTGGGTTGCGACAGCCCGCGTTCGACCTGCGACAGAAAGCCCAGCGAGCGTTTTACCTTGGTGGCCAGCTCGCCGAGGGTGAGCCCGCGGTGCTTGCGCAAATCGCGGATCAGCAGCGCCAGACCCTGGGCGTCTTCAGACATGATCGCGCATCCTGTACCAGGCTTTGGCGGCGGCCTCCAGCGGCGCGGCCAGGAAGTCACCGCCAGGGAAGCGCCCATTGTCGATGCCCTGGTACAACGCCAGCAGGTCGTCATCACCGAGGATCGCATCGCTGACCGCCCGCGCGCCGGCCAAGGTCGGCAGCACACCGTGGCCCGAGAAACCCTGCAGCCAGTAGCGCTGGCCCTCGCGACCGATATCCGGGGTGCGCTGCATGCTGCAGTCGATGTGCCCGCCCCAGGCGTAATCGATGGCCACCCCGGCCAGTTGTGGGAACACACGCTCCAGGTAGGGGCGGGTGGCGCTGGCGACATCCTTGGGGATACCGCCCAGGTAGGTGCAGCCGCCACCGAACAGCAGGCGGTGGTCTGGGGTGAGGCGGAAGTAGTCGGGGACGAACTGGTTGTCTATCACGCAGCTGTTGCGCGGCAGCAGCGAACGGGCGATGGTCGCGTCCAGTGGCGCGGTGGCCACCTGGTACGAGCCGACCGGCAGCAGCCGGCGCGACAGGTTGCGGTCTAGGCGATCGATATAGGCGTTGCAGGCCAGTACCAGCACGTCACCGTGCACTTCGCCATGCGCGGTACGGGCGACATAGCCGTTGGTGGTTTGCTGGTAGTCGAGCACCTGGCTCTGCTCGAAGATCTGCCCGCCAGCGGCTTCAACGGCAGCGGCAAGGCCCTGAGCCAGCTTCAACGGGTTCAGGTGCGCACCCTTGGCGTCGTACAGCGCGGCCTGGTAGCGCGGGCTGTCGATCCACTGTGGCAGTTCGTCCCGGCCGATCAGGCGCAGGGCGTCATAACCCCACGTTTGCTCGGCGTCGCGCAGCGCCTCTTCGAGCATGGTTACCCGGCGCGGCAGCACCGATGTCCAGAGGCTCCCCACGCGGTAGTCGATATCGAAGCCATGGCGCTGTGGCAGTTCACGCATTTCGTCGGCGGCCCAGCACATGCTGTCCCACAGGCGCCGGGTGCGCTCCACGCCCAGGGCTTTCTCGATCGGCGGCATGTCGCACGACCAGCCCAGCAGTGCCTGGCCACCGTTGCGCCCCGAAGCGGCCCAGGCAACCCGGCTGGCTTCCAGCAGGGTCACGCGTTTGCCTGCCAGGGCCAGGCGCAGAGCGGTGTGCAGGCCACTGAAGCCAGCGCCGATGATGAGCACATCGGTGTCGTGGCGGCCCTGCAAGGTCGGGCGCAGGGGAATGTTGGCGGGGTAGGTCTGGGCGTAGTAGGTGGCGACGTGCTGGGCGGATTGCTTGAACATGCCAGGGCCTCGTGAAAATTATTGTGCTTATTTTCATGAAAATTTAGCAGGTAATTTTCACCGCGCCAGTCGATGGTGGTTGGCGATATGATCCGGTCATGCCATCGCTCACTGGAACTCACCATGCGCCGCTTGCCTTCCCTGACTGCCCTGCGCACCTTCGAGTGCGCGGCACGCCACGGCCACTTCGGCCGCGCAGCCGCCGAACTGTGTGTTACCGACAGCGCCGTGAGCCACCAGATCCGTCTACTGGAGGAGCAACTCGGGGTCAGCCTGTTCGACCGCGTAGGCCGCCACGTGCGGCCCAGCGCAGAGGCAGAGCGCCTGCTGCATCATCTGCAACAGGCGTTTGAACTGATCGGCAAGGCGTGCGACGAACTGCGCGACCCGGCTTCGCAAGCGGTGCTGCGGGTTGCCGTGACGGCAGAGCTGGCGCAGAAATGGCTGGTAGCACGGCTCGCCGATTTCAGCAGCCGTTACCCGCACATCACCCTGCACCTGCATGAGCAGCCGATCGATGCTGGCGCGCCGGCGCTGGATGTCGACCTGGCTATCACTTATGGCACCAGCACTCTCGACGCCAGTACCCATTTCGTCAGGCCCTTGCCGCTGTTGCAGTTCTTTCCGGTGTGCAGCCCGGGCCTGTTCAACCAGGGCGGCTTGAAGCGCCCGCGTGATCTGGTGCGCCATTGCCTGCTGCACGACGACCAGGATGGCCGGACCTGGACCACCTGGCTGGCTACCCATGCAGACGATGCGTTGCCCACGCGCCAGTTGTATTTCCCGCACGCCGCATTGGCGCTGGAGGCGGCGCTGCTGGGGCAGGGCGTCGCCATGGGTGACAACCTGACCTGCCAGGGCGACTTGCAGAGCGGCAAGCTGGTGCGGCCTTTTGGTGCCAGCGTGACCGCGCAAGGGCAGTACGCGCTGGTGTGCGAGCGCTTGCGCCTGGAGCGCACCGCCGTGGCGCAATTCATCGAATGGTTCATCGAACAACTGGGCGATAGCTGAATTTAATTCAGCTATCGCTGAGTTTTCATCGTTGGATGCCTGAAACGGGCCGGCGTAGCGTGCAGTCATCACTCACCGATAAGAGGTTGACCCATGGCACGTTCGTTCACCACCACTCCCAAAGCGGATGGCTTCCGCCTGCCTGGCGAATTCGAGCGCAAGGCAGGCTGCTGGCTCGGCTGGCCAGAGCGGCCTGATGTGTGGCGCAATGGCGCCAAGCCGGCGCAAAAGGTCTGGGTCGAGATAGCCACCGCCATCGCCTCCAGCGAGCCGGTCACCGTCTGCGCCTCCGCGGCGCAGTATGCCAACGCCCGGCGCTTGCTGCCGCCGCCCGTGCGGGTGGTCGAGATGACCTGCAACGACACCTGGTTCCGTGACAGCGGTGCTTGCTTCGTGGTCAACGACAGCAGCGGTGACGTACGGGGCGTGGACTTCGAGTTCAATGCCTACGGCGGCCTGGACGGCGGCCTCTACTACCCCTGGGACAAGGATGATCAGATCGCCCAGAAAATCCTCGAGATCGAAGGGCTGGACCGCTACCGTGCGCCGCTGATTGCCGAGCTGGGCGGCATCCAGAGCGACGGCCAGGGCAGCCTGCTGACCACCGAGCAGTGCCTGCTCAACCGCAATCGCAATGCCCACCTTGGTAAGGACGAGGTGACCCGCCGCCTGCAGGACTATCTGGGCGCCGATCAGGTCATCTGGCTGCCGCGCGGTTGCAAGTTCGACGAAACCGATGGCCACGTGGACGATCTGGCGTGCTTCGTACGGCCGGGTGAGGTGGTGCTGCAATGGACGGACAACCGCGATGACCCGCAGTGGGAGATCTACCAGGAGGCCTACGACATCCTGCGCAGCACCCGCGATGCCCGTGGCCGTGAGCTCAAGGTGCACAAGCTGCCCCAGCCCGAGGTGCTGCAGTGGACGGCCGAGGAAGCTGCCGGGCTTGATCAGGTCGAAGGTACCCACCTGCGCGAGGCGGGTACCCGAATCTGTGCCTCGTACATCAACTACTACGCCGGTAACTCGGCCATCGTCGTACCGCTGTTCGGTGATCGTAACGACAGCATTGCCCAGGCGACCTTGGCCGAGCTGTTCCCCGAGCACCGGATCATCGGCATCGACAACTCCCGCGAGATCCTGTTGGGCGGCGGCAATGTCGCCTGCATCACCATGCCGCAATATGCCGGGGGCCGTCGCTGATGAAATACCCACTGCTCGCGGCTGCGGTCGCCTTGGGTTGCGCAGCGTCGGTGGCCCAGGCAGCCGACGCACGACAGCCGACCGTCAACCTGTACATCTGGGGCGAATACCTTGCCCCGGATACCCTGACCAACTTTGAGAAGGACACCGGCATCCGGGTGGTCGCCGACCACTTCGACTCGTTGGAAACTGCCGAGACCAAGTTGCTCACCGGTGGCAGTGGCTACGATGTGGTGCTCAGTGCCGGGCAGCACCTGAGCCGGGCGATAGCCAGCGGCGCACTGCAGCCGTTGGACAAGGCCCAGTTGCCGCATCTGGCGGGCGTTGGCGAGGAATTTCGCCAGCACATGGCAATGTTCGACCCGGGCAACCGCTATGCCGGCACCTACGCCTGGGGCACCACAGGGGTGGGCTACCAGCAGCAGGCGGTGACGGCACGCATGGCCGGGGCGCCGGTGGGCAGTTGGGCCATGCTGTTCGACCCACAGGTGGTGGCGAAATTCGCTGATTGCGGGGTGAGCCTGCTCAATGACCCCAACGAAGTATTTGCGGCAGTGATGCGCTATTTGGGCCTGGACATCAACCAGCAGCGTCTCGAGGACCTCAAGGCTGCGGAAGTCCAGTTGCGCAAGATTCGCCCCTATATCCGTTACTTTGACAATGACCGCAACATCAACGACCTGGCCAATGGCGAAACCTGCGTGGCGATGTCGTGGAACGGCAATGTGGCAATCGCCCAAGCCCAGGCACAGCAGGCGGGGAAAGCGTTTGCTCTGGACTACAGCATCCCTGAGGAAGGCACGCTGATCTGGCTGGATGCGCTGGTGGTGCCCAAGGATGCGCCGCATCCGCAGGCCGCCTGGAAGCTGCTCGATTACCTGATGCGACCGGAGGTGATCGCGCCGATCACCGATACCATTCATTACGCCAATGCGATAACGGCGGCTGACGGATTGGTGGATGCCAGTATTCGCAATGCGCCGGGGACGTATCCGCCTGCCGAAGTGAGGGCGCGGTTATATGGCAAGAATGACAATGGCAAGGCGTTCAACCGCGAGCTGACACGGGCCTTCAGTCGGTTGAAAAGTGGCACCTAGTTCAAGCAGGGTTGTCGGTTGTGGCCTCATCGCCGGCAAGCCATCAGCGGGTCTTGGCGGGGGCCTTGCGTCGCGACTGGCTAGGCTTGCTCCCAGTTGCCTTGCCTTTGCTCCTGCCCTTTTTCTTCCAAGGTGGCGCCTTGCCCACCGCAGGCCCGCTGATGGTCATGCGCATTGCGCTACAACGCTCCACCAGCTTGCCTACCCACGCCGACTGCCGGGTTACGAATTCCTCCAGGCCCATTTCGCCACTCTGCACCATGTCCAGCGCCTGCTCCCAGATGGCCGTGGTACCAGGGTCGGCGATGGCGCGGGGCACGGCGTCGATCAGGCTGAAGGCGGCCGGGGTGGCGGCCAGGGCCTTGCCGTTCTTGGTCAGGTAGCCCCGGTCGAGCAGGCCCTGGATGATGCTGGCCCGGGTCGCTTCGGTGCCGATGCCGGTGGTTTCCTTGAGCTTCTGTTTGAGGCGCGGGTCGTCCACCAGCTTGGCGACGTTTTTCATAGCCTTGATCAGGTCACCTTCGGTGAATGGCTTCGGGGGCTGGGTCCACAGGTCTTTCAGGTTCAGCCCCTGCACGGTGCAATCCTGGCCTTCGCGCAACGCCGGCAGCACCTGGGGCGCCGGTGCCTCGCGGCCCTTGGCTGGGGCCAATGCTTCGGGCAGGGCGCGGCGCCAGCCCGGCTCGACGATCTGCTTGCCCACGGCGCGCAGCGCATGGCCTGCACAGTCGAACTCGGCCTGGGTGCGGTCGTATTCGTGGTTAGGCAGGAACTGGGCCAGGTAACGGGCGCGGATCAGGGTGTAGACCGCCTTGTGCTTGGCCTGCAGACGTGATGGGTCGCTGGCGGCGGCGGTGGGGATGATGCCGTGGTGAGCGCTGACCTTGGCATCGTTCCAGGCCCGCGAGCGGCGCTGGGGCTCAAGGTGCGCCTGCAGCGGCGCCAGGTTGGCGTCGGCGCGCTGCAGCGCATCGAGAATGGCCGGCGCCTCGCTGTGCTGGCTGACGGGCAGGTAGCCGCAGTCGCTGCGCGGGTAGGTGATCAGCTTATGGGTTTCGTACAGGGCCTGGGCGATATCGAGGGTTTCCTGGGCGCCGAGGCCAAACTTTTTCGAGCACAGTTCCTGCAACGTACCGAGGTCGAAGGGCAGGGGGGCGGCCTCGCGCACGCGCTCGGTGGCGACCTTGACCACCCGTGCCGTGCCGGCGTTGCCGATAGCGGCGGCGGCCTGTTGCGCCAGTGCCTGGTTGAGGCAGCGGCCTTGGTCGTCGCACATGTCTTCAGGCGCCCGCCATTGGGCGTTGAAGGCTTGGCCAGCCTGTGCCAGTTGCACGTCGATGGCCCAGAAGGGTACCGGGACGAAGTCGGCGATGCTGCGGTCGCGGTCGACCACCAGGCGCAGGGTCGGGGTTTGCACCCGCCCCACTGGCAACACACCCTGGTAGCCGGATTGGCGGCCGAGCAGGGTGAACAGCCGGCTCATGTTCATGCCGATCAGCCAGTCGGCCCGCGAGCGGCCCAGCGCCGAGTGATAAAGGTTGAAGGTTTCCTGGCCGGGCAGCAGGCGCGCCAGGGCTTTGCGAATGGACGCGTCATCCAGGGCTGACAGCCACAGGCGCTGGATCGGCCCGCGGTAGCGGCAATGCTCGACCAGCTCGCGGGCGATCATCTCCCCTTCGCGGTCGGCGTCGGTGGCGATCACCAGTTCACGCGCTTCGCCTAGCAGGCGCTTGACGGCCTTGAACTGGCTGGCGGTCTTGGGTTTGACCAGCATCTTCCACTTTTCCGGGATGATCGGCAGGTCGGCGAGGTTCCAGCGCTTGTAGCGTTCGTCGTAGCTGTCGGGCGGGGCGGTTTCGAGCAGATGGCCGATGCACCAGGTGACGCAGACGTCGGTGCCTTGCCAGCAGCCTTCGGCCTTGCGGGTGGCGCCGAGGACCTTGGCGATGTCTTTTGCCTGGGAGGGTTTTTCGCAGAGGAACAGGCGCATGGCCGGGAACGCTTTATCGGGGGTGATAGGCGCTAGGATGCGCAAGCGAGGGCGCGGAGGCAAGTTTTATCTGGATGGATGTACAGGTTTTGTCAGTAAGGATGTTGCTGTGACCACCGGCCTCTCGCCGGCAAGCCGGCTCCCACAGGTGCATCATCGCTGCTGAAAGCTATGAGGTCTCTGTGGGAACCGGCTTGCCGGCGAGAGGGCCGGTGACGTCAACTGCTAGGGATCAGGCGATTTCGCGGGAGTCGCGCACCATGTCCACATGCGGGATGCCAGCTTCGAGGAATTCCTCGCTGACCACGCGAAAGCCCAGCCGCTCGTAGAACGGCGTGGCGTGCACCTGGGCGCTGAGCATCTGCTGCTTGAGGTCGCGGTTCTGCGCCTCGACGATCACCGCATTGACCAGCGCATCGCCAACCTTCAGCCCGCGCCAGTCCTTGAGTACCGAGATGCGCCCGATGGTGCCGTCTGCCAGCAGCCGTGCAGTGCCGATCGGGTAGTCGCCTTCAAGCGCCAGGAAGTGCAACGCGTCCTGGTCTTCCGAGTCGAACTCCAACTCCGGCGGAATGTGCTGTTCGGCGACGAATACCGCTTCCCGGATACGGCGGATATCGGCGTTGTCCTTGTGCCAGTCGGCGAGGCGCACACGAATCTTATTCATTGGCGAATCCCAGGCTTCCTTGTTTGATCAACTGCTGTACCAGCGTAAGGCCATCTTCATCCTGCAGCCAGGCTTCAAGGTTGTCGATATGTAACGCATCGGCGGAGCACACCAGCTTGAGCAGCTCACGCAGCTTGGCGGGGAGCGGGCAGCTGCGGCCGCTGGCGAACAGCATCAGGTCGTCGCCAAGCTCCGACCAGGCCATGCGCGCGCTTGGGTTGCGGATCAGGATGGCGCCATCTTCCAGGGCTTCGACCAGTTCCTGCTCGTCCAGCTCTTCACCGACGACCTGCTCGGGGTAGCGTGGCTCGGTCATGAACTGGCCGAACCAGGTCAGCAGCAGGTCCTTGTCGTTCATGTGCTTGTCGATCAGCCCCTTGAGGCGGTCGAGGGCGTCATGCTGGATCTGGTGCGGGTCGCTGGCAGGCTGGGCGTCGGCGTCGCTGTAGCGCTCTTCGTCCGGCAGGAACTGGCCGAGGAAGTCGGTGAAGTGGGTCAGCACTTCGGCGGCGCTCGGGGCGCGGAAGCCGACCGAGTAAGTCAGGCAGTCGTCCACGGCCACGCCATAGTGGGCCAGGCGCGGTGGCAGGTAGAGCATGTCGCCAGGCTCCAGGGTCCATTCGCCGCTCTGTTCGAATTCGGCGAGGATGCGCAGGTCGGCATGTTCCAGCAGCGGGCTTTCGCTGTCGCACATCTGGCCGACTTTCCAGTTGCGCTGGCCGTGGCCCTGCAGCAGGAACACGTCATAGTTGTCGAAGTGCGGGCCAACGCTGCCACCGGGGGTGGCGAAGCTGATCATCACGTCGTCGATGCGCCAGCTCGGCAGGAAACGGAAGTGCTCCAGCAGCTCGGCCACTTCCGGTACGAACTGGTCGACGGCCTGCACCAGCAGGGTCCAGTCCTTTTCCGGCAGGTCGGCGAAGGTGTCTTCGTTGAAAGGGCCGCGACGCAGCTCCCACGGGTGGGCGCCATGTTCGAGCACGATGCGCGACTCGACTTCCTCTTCCAGAGCCAGGCCGGCCAGCTCGTCGGGGTCGATCGGGCTTTCGAAGTCCGGGAACGCCTGGCGCACCAGCAGCGGCTTCTTCTGCCAGTAGTCGCGCATGAATTCGCGGGCCGAGATGCCGCCGAGCAGCT
>Ga0213824_1000257_pt1 | contig 45453 bp, 22 predicted proteins | sample MC6MC0906MG_FD_179892 | JGI IMG/M metagenome (GOLD analysis project Ga0213824, IMG submission 179892) | Enriched soil aggregate microbial communities from Iowa State University, Ames, United States - MC6-MC0906-MG | ecosystem: Environmental > Terrestrial > Soil > Unclassified | place: USA: Iowa...
AGCACCCCCGGCCCGTAAGGCCGCGACCCGCCCAGGGCATCGGCCAGCAACTGGATCTGCGCCCCCTCCTCCAGCAACAGGATGAACTCCGCCGTGGCCCGCAGCCCCTGCTTGCCCCACACCGTGGAGCCGCCGTTGGCTTCCAGAATGGCCAGGTTGAACGGGTTCTCGGCGATCTTGTCGAGGATGAAGTCCACCTCGGCCTGGCGCCGGTCGATGTACACCGGCAGCTCGCGGGCCAACTGGTAGCGCTGCACCGGCACGTAGTGGAAGGGCAAGGTACGGTGGGTTTGTGCCCAGGCACCCAGGTAAGGGCTGTGCACGTGCGATACGGTGGTGACATCGGCGTGGGTCTGGAACAGCTTGGTGTAACGCCCCAAACCACCTTTACCTTTGCCGACGATGACGTTGCCGGCAAAATCGGTGACCGTGGCCTGCAGCGGCTTGCGGTGGTTCCACGGCCCGCCGTAGTTCACCGACACCAGCAGCTCTTCACCCGGCACACGCTCGATGAAGCCGACTGTGCCATTGGCAGTGATGGTATGGGTTTCGCGAAATACGCTGAAGGCCGCTTCGGCTTCGGCCACTACCTGGTCGATGAAGGCTTGCAGTTCGGCAGTGACGGGGCGTTCGTTGATCAGTACGGTCATGGTCAATCTCCAGTCAGGTCAGTCGCGGCGCTGGGCCAGCAGTTCATGGGCAGCTTGCAGAGGCCGCGGGTCGACCCAGTCGGCAATGTCGAAATCGGCTTCGAGGAAACCGTGCAGGTACAGGAAGTCTTTTTGTGTGCCGAGGAAGGCCAGCCGCTGTGCGGACAGGTCCGGCGCCAGGGTGGTGTGGAAGTCACCGCGGTAGGCCTCGGCCACGCCCTGGCTGCCCGCGCGGGTTTCGTCTTCGAGAATACGGTTGAGCGCGTCGCGGTTGCCGGCGGCCCATTCGGCGGCACGCAAGGTCTGGGCAAGGAAGCGCACCACCAGGTCGAAATGGTTGTCGAGCAGGCGCTGATGCACGGTGATCGGCCGAGGTGTGCCGTTGTTGATGCGGTGGCGCGGCTCGGGCAGCAGGTCGAGGTCGACGCCGACCACCAGGCCCAGCCGGCGTGCGGCGTCGGCTGCTGCCGCGCCCTTCACGTACACGGCATCGACTTCACCGCGCGCCAGGTATTCCAGCCCCGACCAAAGCCGCTGCAAGCCCAACGCCGGGGTGGCGGCACTGGCCTGGTCGAGCAAGGCCACTTCCACCAGTTGCACGTCATCCAGGTGCAGGCCCGCCGAGGCCAGGGCGCCTTTGTAACCATGAAGGCTCATGGCCCGGGCAATGCTGCCAGGCCGGCTGTCGCCCCAGGCCGGCAGCGCCAGGCGCTTGCCGCGCAAGTCGGCGGCGCTGCGGATACCGGAGTCCGGGCGGACCAGGATGGTTTGCCATTCCTCGATCCAGGTCAGGCCGATCAGCCGGCTGGGCGAACCGGCCGCACGTGCCGCCAGCGCTGGCACGTTGCCACCCTCGCGAAACAGCCCGGGCAGCTGGTGATCGTAGTGGTGATGGCCTAGCTGGCGGGCCTCCTGCAGGGTCGAGACTGGCAAGCCATCGGCAGCGAATTCTTGCTCAAGCCAGCCGAGCTTGTAGGCCAGGCCTGAGGCGGTGGGCACCGGGCAACGCGTGAACCAGATGCGTTCCAGGGCGGATGGGTCGTCTGCCAGGCGTTTTGCTGTGGGGGTTGCGAAGGTCATGGGGTGGCTCCTTGGGCGTCGTGCAAGCACCATTGCAGTGTGCGTGCCAACCGCTGGAGGCCTTGATTTACCTGGGATTGGTTGTTTCGCCAGGTGGTTGGGTGCTTGGCTGGGAGCAGGATTGCGGGCGGGGTGCTTCCAGACCAGCAACATGACTGCTGCTGAGGCAGCAAAATGCTGTGAAAGCCGCGCAGGATGCGGTCTGGGGAGGGGTGGCAAAGATATTGCTCAGGAGGTTGGGACCGCAGCCTCTGTGGGAGCGGGAAAGCCCGCGAAACAGGCGCACTGGCCCTTCAGACAACTCGAGACCCCACCATGAGTGCCATAGAACCTTCCCCTGCCCGCCGCCTCACCAGCGAAAGCGAAGCCATCGAAACCGCCCGCCAGGTCGCCGCACACATCGCCGAACTGGCCGCCGACCCGCGCAATAACGGCCAGCTCCCCCACCGCCAGGCCGAGCTGTTGTCCAGCAGCGGCCTGACCGCCATCGCGGTGCCCGCCCAGTTCGGCGGCCTCGGTGCCTCGGTGCAGACCGTGGTCGAAACCGTGCGCCTGATCTCCACCGCCGACGGCGGTGTCGGCCAGTTGCTGCAGATTCACAACGTGATGCTGCGCGGCATCTTTACCGGCTACCCCGATGAGGTACGCGACCGGCTGATTGCCGACGTGCTCGCTGGCAAGCGCTTCGGCAACGCCCTGGCCGAAGTCGGCGGCAAGAACAAGTTCGCGCTCAAGACCCGCGTCGAGCGCCGCGCCGATGGCCAGTGGGTACTCAACGGCAGCAAGTTCTACTCCACAGGTTCCTACCTGGCCGAGTGGATCTCGCTGACCGCCGCCAGCGAAGACGGCGGCGTCGGCGTGCTGCTGCACCGCGACACCCCCGGGCTGACCCTGATCGATGACTGGCAAGCCTTCGGCCAGCAAAACTCGGTAAGCGGTACGGTGAATTTCGATAACATCGTGCTCGACGAGCGCTACCTGACCCGCCGCAGCGGGCCGATGAAGCGCACTGGCCTGACCTTCCCGCAGATCCTCCACGCCGCCATCGACACCGGTATCGCCGCTGGCGCCTTGCAGGCCGCTGTCGAGTACCTGCGCGAGCATGCCCGGGCCTGGGTGGAGAGCGGCGTCGAGCGCGCCAGTGACGAGCCGCATGTCATTCGCCAGGTCGGTGAGTATGCCGTGGCGCTGCGCGGTGCAGAGTCGGTGCTGCGCGAGGCGGCGCGGGTGTTCGACGAACACGAGCGCGACCCGGAGAACAAGGCGTTGCAGGATGAGCTGATCTTGTCGGTGGCTACCGCCCGTGCGCATTCCGATGCTGCATCGCTGAAGATTTCCAGCGACCTGTTCTCATTGCTGGGGGCCAGCGCTTCGCTGAGCAAGTGGAACCTCGACCGCTTCTGGCGCAATGCCCGGGTGCACACCACCCACGACCCGATCCGCTGGCGGTTGCACAACGTGGGCAACTACTACCTGAACGGGGCAGACCCGGGGGAGTACACGGCGGTGCTCAATGCCAAGGAAACCCAGGGCGCTACCCGCCGTTGAACCCAGCTGGAGCCGGGGGGCGCGTCGCGCCCCATTCGCGGCACAAGGCCGCTCCTACAGGGGCGGTGTCGCATTCTGATCGAGCCTCTACATGAACCACCCGCTTCTTCGGGCATTGGCCATCTACCGCGAAATGCCTTGGCGCTTTGCTCTGGTCACTGCCTTGTACATCGCCGGTAACCTCGGCCTGGCCTGGCAGCAGTGGCTGATCGGCCATGCGGTCGATGATGTCAGCGCCGGCCGCGCCGTGCTGCGCCTGGCCGACGGCAACCTGGACGCCAGCGTGGCCTGGCACTGGTTGTGGCTGCTGCTGGCCATCGCCCTGGGCCGCGGCCTGCTGCAATACGCCGCCGCCGTGCTGTCGCTGGTACTCAGCCAGGCCCTGCTCACGCGCCTGCGTGAACGCATCCTCAGCCAGGTGCAGCGCCTGCACCTGGGCTACCACTGGCACCACGGCATGGGCGAACTGGTCACCCGTACCACCCGCGATGCGGACAAAGTGCGCGACGCGCTGATCACCTTCTGGCGGCAGATCATCGAAACCCCGCTGGTGGTAATCGTTGCGGTGGGCCTGTTGAGCTGGTACGACCCGCTGCTGGGGCTGGTGCCACTGCTGCTGACCGGCGCCGGGCTATGGTTGTTCGTGGTGCAGACCGATCGCCTGGTCACGCTCGACCGCGCCGTGGCCGCTGCCTACGACCAGGTCAGCCAGGACCTGGCAGAAGGCATCGGTGGCGTGCGGGTGATCAAGGCCTTTGGCCTGGAACAGCAGCGCATTGCCCGCTTTGCCCGGCAGGTGGAGGTGTTCACCGGTCATGCCCGCGCCGCCCTGGCCTACGCCAGTTCGCGCATTCCGCTGCCGCAGGCGGTGGTGGCGCTGGGGCATGTGTGGATCCTGGTGTACGGCGCCCATCGCGTGGCAGCCGGCGCGCTGGGCATCGGCGAGCTGGTCACTTCGCTGCTGGTGGCCACCACACTGGTATTCCGCATCGAAGGCATAGGCCGGGTCATGCAGACCTTCGCCGATGCCCGCGCCAGCGCCGAACGCATCTGGCAACTGCTGGACGAACGCCCGGCCATCGTCGGCGGCCATGCCACCCTGCCTGCGGGGCCGTTGGGGCTGAAGCTTGACCAGGTGCAGGTCAGTGCGGCAGAGGCTGGCCGGCCTGTCCTGCAGGGCTGCTCGCTAACCCTGCTGCCGGGTGAAGTGGTGGCGCTGGTCGGCGCCACCGGCACCGGCAAAAGCCTGCTGGCCAGTCTGCTGCCACGTTTGGCCGATGCACAGCACGGCAGCGTGCAGGTCGGTAGTGACACTGCCGGTTGGCACAACGTGCGCGACCTCGACCTGGCCAACCTGCGCCGCCGGGTGCAAGTGCTGCCGCAGGAAAGCTTTCTGTTCTCCGACAGCCTGGCCGCCAACCTGCGCATGGCCGCACCGCAGGCCAGCGACGCCCAGTTGCGTGAAGCATTGCGCCTGGCCGCCGCCGAGGATGTACTGGAGCGCCTGCCCCATGGCCTGGACACCCCGCTGGGCGACCGCGGCGTGACCCTGTCCGGCGGCCAGCGCCAGCGCCTGTGCCTGGCCCGAGCGCTGCTCGGTGCACCCGACATCCTCTGCCTGGACGACGCCACCAGCGCCCTGGATGCCCTGGGCGAACGCCAGGTGCTGCACAACATCCGCCGCCTGCACAGCGCGGGCGGCCAGGGCCCGACCTTGCTGCTGATCACCAGCCGCCTCTCCACCCTGCTGTTGGCCGACCGCGTGCTGATGCTGGAAAACGGCCGCATCAGCGCCAACGGCAGCCATGCCGAACTGTGCGCGGCCAACGCCCATTACCGTGACTTGCTGGGGATCGACCATGACTGATGCGCAGCACACGATCGCCAGCGATATCGACATTGAGCAGCGCTTGGCCCGCCAGGCGCTGGACCGGAGCATGTTCCACCGCTTGCTGCCGCTGTTGCAGCCCATTCGCGGGCAGATCCTTACCGTGATCGGCATCGAGCTGCTGCTGGTGTTCACCGTATTCCTGCGCCCGTGGTTCGTGCGTGAACTGCTGGACAAGGGCCTGGTGCCCAGCGCCGACCACTGGCTGCTCGACGAGCGCCTGGTGCTGTGGCTGGGCCTGGGGTTGGCAGCGAGCTGGCTGGGGCGCTTTCTGCTGGCCGGGGTATCGCAGTTTATCGCCGGGCGCGCGGCGATCGGCGTGCTCAACGCCCTGCGGGTGAACGTGTTCGCCCATGTGCAGGCGCTGTCGGTGAGCTACTTCGACCAGACCCGCGCCGGGCGCATCATTTCCCGTGCCGACCGTGACGTGGATGCGCTGGAGCCATTGCTGGTGCAAGGGCCGCCCGAGCTACTCGGCGCCCTGCTGCGCTGCGGCCTGGCAGCGGTCATGCTGTGGCGTATCGAGCCCAGCTTTTTCTACAGCCTGGCTGCCACAGTGCCATTGTTGGCCGTGGCCACGTGGCGCTTCAAGCGTGTGTCGCAACGCAACTGGGCCAAGGTGGCCGAGCAGCGCAGCCGCTTCACCGCCCACCTGGTGGAAAGTGTGAGCGGGGTGCGGCTGATCCAGCAATGCGGGCAAGAGCAGACCAACCAGGCACGCTATCGGCGCCTGCTGGAGGACTTCAACCAGGCGCTGATCCGCGGCAGCCTGCGCGCCGGCTGGTTTGCCCCGTTTACCGCGTTGCTCAGCACCGCCGGCATGGCCGTGCTGTTGCTGGTCGGTGCCCATGGCCTGGCCGAGGGCAAGGTCAGCGTGGGGCAGGTGGCCGAGAGCCTGTTCTACGTGTTCCTGTTTCTTGGCCCGCTGCAAGAGCTGTCAGACCTGTTCGAGCGCTACGCCACCGGCAGCGCTTCAGCCCAGCGCATCTTCCTGCTGCTCGACACCCGCCCGCAAGTGCTTGACCCGCCAGCGCCACACGCCCTGACCCGGGCGCGCGGCCAGGTGGACTTCGACGCGGTTGGTTTTGCCTATGCGCCAAACAGCCCGCGCCCGGTGATCGACGGCCTCCACCTGCATATTCGCGCCGGTGAAGTACTGGCCATCGTCGGCCCCTCGGGGCATGGCAAGAGCACCCTGGTGCAGTTGCTGACGCGGTTCTACGAAGTGCAGCACGGCGCCGTGAAGCTGGACGGCATCGACCTGCGTGCGCTGGCCCAGCACGACCTGCGGCGCAACGTGGGCGTGGTGCTGCAGGACAACGTGCTGTTCAGCGGCAGCATTCTCGACAACCTGCGCCTGGCCGCACCATCTGCCGACGATGCACAACTGGTGGCCGCAGCCCGTGAGCTGGGTGCCGACGAGGTGCTGGAGCGCCTGCCGCAGCGCTACGAAACCGAAGTCGGCCCACTAGGCGCGCACCTGAGCCATGGCCAGCGCCAGCTGGTGTGCCTGGTGCGGGCCTACCTGGCTGACCCGGCGGTGCTGGTGCTGGACGAAGCCACCTCGGCGGTGGACGTGCACACCGAGCGACGTATCCAGCGCGCGCTGCGTAGGCTGTGCCAGGGGCGCACGGCAATCATCATCGCCCACCGCCTGGCGACCATTCGCGATGCCGACCGGATTGCCGTGATCCGGCACGGAAAGGTGGTGGAGCAAGGGCCGCATGCCGAGTTGATCGGTCGTAGTGGGGCGTATGCGGCGCTGTACCAAGCGTATCTGCGCAGCGCCGGGGATTTTATGGCCGAGGCGTAAGGTTTGGGGATTGCGGCGCCTGGACGATCGAGCGCCGCCCGCGCGGCGCATCGCGAGCGAAGCTCGCTCCTACGTTTGTTTCGGGCCAGTAACGCCTGTGACAGGCGCGCGCGAACGCGTTGTTTGTACGACGCGATATCGAGCTCTGCGCAAAGGCGTTCGCGCACAAATCCCACAGGAATAATTGGCCCGAAACAAACGTAGGAGCGAGCTTCGCTCGCGATGCGCCGCGCGGGCGGCGCTCGATCGCTCAGGCACCCCATCAGTCCCGCCCTACACCCGCCAGCCCTGATGCTGCTACCCCAGCATCCATTGCTGCCGTACTGCTGCCACAGCAGCAGCCCGCTCCCCGTCTGCTCCTCAAACCCCCGCCCCACAGGCCACGCGCCACGCATGGCACAGCCGTTGCACCACCGTCCCTATACGCACAACCTCCCCCTTCAGGAGCCCCCATGACCACCGAATTCTTCTGGCGCCTGCCCTTGGGCACCGACGGCCCGCAGCTGTCCACCGACCGCCACAACCGCGGCAACCCGGCGCACCGCCCCGGCAACATCGCCCCCGGCCGCCTGCCCGACGGCAAGGCTGACGGTTTCAGCTACATCGACTACATCGCCCAGGTCGCCAAGGCCGCCGAGCTGGCCGGGTTCGAAGGCGCGTTGCTGCCCACCGGCCCGGAGCCGTGGATAGCCGCCGCCGCGCTGGCCCGCGAAACCCGGCGCATCCGCTTCCTGATCGCGTTCCAGGCCACCTGGACCCTGCCCGCCTATGCCGCCCAGCAGGCGGCAATCCTGCAGAACCTCAGCGGTGGCCGGCTGGACTGGAACATCATCACCGGCGGCAACCCGGCCAGCCAACGGGCCAATGGCGACTTCCTGGAGCATGACCTGCGCTACAAGCGCACCGGCGAATTCCTCGACGTGATCCAGGGCCTGTGGACGCAGGACAGGTTCTCCTACGAAGGCGATATCTACCGCCTGGAAAACGGCAGCCTGCCGCCGGGCCTGCAACACGAACGCAAACCGGGCGTGTACTTCTCCGGGTTTTCCGATGCCGCACTGGACGTGGCCGCGCGCCACGCCGATGTGTACCTGAACTGGGCCGAGCCGATCGACAAGCTCAAGCCGCATATCGAACGCGTGCGCGAGTTGGCCGACAAGCAGGGCCGCACGGTGCGTTTCGGCCTGCGTGTCGACCTGTTCGCCCGCGAGACCGAGGAGCAAGCCTGGCGCGAACTGCGCCAGCAGTTCGAGCGCCTGGAAGGCAAGGCCAGCGCCAGTGCCAAGGGCTTCGTGACCGGCTCGGACTCTGTCGGCGGTGCACGCCAGGCGGCCTACCACCAAGGCTTGCAGGGCTTCGATGAACTGATCCTGGCACGCAACCTGTGGGCCGGCTTCGCCAAGGCCAAGCCCGGCCCCACCGTGGGCCTGGTGGGCAGCCATCAGAACATCGCCGAACGCCTGACCGAATACCGCGATGCCGGTTTCAGCACCTTCATCCTCGCCGCCAACCCGCACCTGGAAGAGGCCTTGCGCATCGGCCAGGAAGTGTTGCCGCTGGTGCAGCAGGCCGCCACCACCACACCGTTGCAGGCCAGTGCCTGAACCCGACCGGAGCTGAACATGAGCCAACCCCTCGATACCTTGTGGTACACCCGCTGTCCGGTGCCCACCGGCCTGGGCATCGCCGTGCAGCAAGGCTGGCTGCAGGAAGACCTGGCCGGTCTCGGCACCCAGGTGCAGTCCCTGCGCGAAGCCGACCAGCAGGCAGTGCGCGAATCGCACTTCGACCATAGCCTGCTCAATTCGGTACGCCACGGCGGCAGCATCCCGGCCATCTGGGCCCGCGCCCAAGGCCGCGACACCCGGGTCATCGGCCTGTCCTGGGCCGATGAGGCGCAGTTGATCCTGACCCGCCCAGACAGCGGCATCCACACCGTAAAAGACCTCAAGGGCCGCCGCTTCGGCCTGCCCGACTGGGCCGCGGCACAGATCGACTTCACCCGCGCGCAAGCCCTGCGCGGGCTGGAAAACGCCCTCAAGCTCGCAGGGTTGCACGTGGGCGACGTGGAGCTGGTCAATTACCGCTACGACGGCACCTTCAGCGACCGCCCGGTGCGCAACGTGGCCGGCACACCGGTGTCCAGCACCCAGAGCGAAGGCCGCAACCTGGAGCTGGCCGGCCTGCTGCGCGGCGAGGTCGACGCGATCTTCCTCAAGGGCGCCAGCGCCGTGCAGCTGGCCCACGCCTTTGCCCTGCACACGGTGATCGACACAGGCAGCCACCCCGACCCGCTGATCCGCAGCAACAACGGCACGCCACGCACCCTGGCGGTGGACAGCCACCTGCTGGCGCAGCACCCGCACGTGGTGCGCACCCTGCTCGGCTCGGTGCTGCGCGCCGAACGCTGGGCCCACCAACACCCCGACGAAACCCGCCGCTACCTGGCGCGGGAAACCAACAGCAGCGAGTACTGGGTGCAAGTGGCTTACGGCGCTGACGCCCACCTGCGCTTGAGCACGCGCCTGGAAGAACAGGCCATCGATGCCTTGCAGGACTTTGTCGAGTTCCTCAAGCGCTGGCGCTTCATCGCGGCGCGCTTCGAGGTACGCGACTGGATCTCTCGGCAACCACTGGACCAGCTGCTGGCCCCCCTCCAAATGGACAGGAAACCCGTTACCCCATGACCAAGCCCCTGGAAACGCTCTGGTACACCCACAGCCCCGTGCCCACCGGCCTCGGCATCGCCGTGCAGTCGGGGCGCCTGGCCGAGGCCTTTACGCCGTTTGGCACCAATATCCAGTCGCTGCGCGAGTCCAGCGAACGCGAGGTGCGCGAAGCGCACTACGACCATCACCTGCAGAACTCGGTGCGCCACGGCGGTAACATCCCGGCGATCTGGGCCTACGCCAGCGGCGTCGAGACCCGCGTGCTGGGGTTGTCGTGGAGCGATGAGGTGCAGTTGATCCTCACCACCGAAGAAAGCGGCGTGCGCAGCATTCGCGACCTGAAGAACCGTCGCTTCGGCATACCCAAGTGGGCCAACGTACAGATCGACTTCACCCGCGCCCAGGCCCTGCGCGGGCTGGAAAACGCCCTGAAGCTAGAAGGCCTGGCGGTGGCCGATGTGGAGCTGGTCGACTACCCCTACGGCGGCACCTACAGCGACGATGCCAAGCAGCACCTGTACGGCGCCGAAGTGAGCCTGGACACCAGCCGCTTCAGCCGCCGCAACAATGAGCTGATCGGCCTGCTGCGTGGCGACATCGACGCCATCTTCCTCAAGGGTGCGCATGCGGTGCACCTGGCCCACGAGTTCGGCCTGAGGGTGGTGGTCGATACCGGCAGCCACCCGGACCCGCTGATCCGCAGCAACAACGGCACCCCGCGCACGCTGACCGTGGACCGGCACTTGCTGGAAAACCACTTCGATGCCAGCCGCACGCTGGTCGACACCGTGCTACGCACCGAGCAATGGGCCTGGGCCAACCCGGAAGAGACCCGGCGCTTTCTGGCGCGCGAGCTGAACACCAGCGAGTACTGGGTGGCGGCGGCCTATGGCGATGATGCGCATCGGCGCCTGCGTACTACCCTGGACAGCCGCTCGATCGAGGCGCTGCAGGACTTTACCGAGTTCCTGTTCAGGTGGGGGTTCATTCCACGGCGTTTCGATGTGCGGGAGTGGATTGATTTTCGTGTGCTTGAAAGCGTGATCGGTTCGACTTCGCGGTTGGCGGTTTGAGATTTTTGGGGCCGCTTTGCGGCCCCGACAATCTCAGCCGCACCACTGCTGCCCCAGCAGCACCCGCCCAGCACCCCACTGCTGCGCAATCTGCAACACCGCCTAAAAACCCTAATAAAAACTTTATATTTCAATAACTTAACAACATGGCACAGTCCCTGCTCTAGCTCTCCCCAACAACGCTTTACATACGGGGAGATCCACCATGCACCAGCTCAATCCACTGGCCCGCCAGATCAGCCTGGCGCTGCTGTTGGCCGGCACCGGCAGCCAGGCCATCGCCGCCACCGAAGACACTAAAAACGAACCGGCCCTGGAAACCGTCACCGTCACCGCCCAGCACCGCGAACAGACCTTGCAGGAAGTACCGGTAGCCGTATCGGCCATCAAAGGCACCAGCATTACCGCCGATGGGGTGCGCTCGATGGGCGACATCACCACCTTCGTGCCCAACGCCTCGGCCAAGAACCCCGACGGCGACGGCCGCCCGCGTTGGTACATCCGCGGCCTGGGCACCGGCGACACCGGCGCGGCTACGGTCTTCCCGGTAGGCATCTACGCCGATGACGTCTACCTCAACGCCCCCATCGCCGGCGGCGGCCCGCTGTTTGACCTGGAGCGCATCGAAATCCTGCGTGGGCCCCAAGGCACCCTGTATGGCAAGAACACCACTGCCGGTGCAGTGAACGTGATTTCCAAAAAGCCCACCTTCGACACCGACGGTTATGGCACCGTAGGCTTTGGCAGCAAGAACGAACGCATCGTCACCGGCGCCATCGGTGGGGCACTGGTCGACGAAAAACTGGCCGGGCGAGTGGCGCTGTACTCCGAGGAGCGTGATGGATTCCAGAATAACGACTTCGACGGCAACACGTATGGCGACGTGAACAAGAAAGCCATCCGCCTGCAGTTCCTGGCCCAGCTCAACCCCGACCTGGACGCCCTGCTAAAGCTGCACAGCCGCCAGTTCAAGGGCGACGGCAGCAATGGTTCGCTACCCGTGGGCCGCTACTACAACGTCGGCTACGAACGCCCACATGGCCGCGACATCTCGCTGAACGTCAACGAAGACTACCGCCTGGACCACGACGGCGCATCGCTGACGTTCAACTACTACCTGGGCGACTACACGCTGACCTCGATCAGCGCCTACGACTACATCCGCAACCGCTCCACCAGCGACGCCGACTACACCCCCTACGAGGTCAACGGCGCGTCGATCACCGACAACAGCTACCGCCAATGGTCGCAGGAGCTGCGTCTGGCCTCGCCGGAAGACCGCCCGCTGCACTGGCTGCTCGGTGCGCACTACTTCCACGAAGACCTCGACAGCGCGGCACAGCGGGTAGTAACCCCAGGGCCGACGCCCAACGGCACCGGCTCGAACCAGGTGGGCACCACGGCGTTGCGCGACATGGGCTTCGACCACCGCACCGACAGCTACGCGCTGTTTGGCAACCTGACCTACGACTTCACCGATGACTTCAGCGTCACTGGCGGCCTGCGCTGGACGCAGGAGAAAAAGGACATCGACCTGGACCTGGTGCAACTGACCCGCGCCACCGCCAACGGCCCGCTGATCCCGCTGGGTGGCGTGGGCACCAACGGCAATCGCCAGGAAGACAAGACCTGGGAAGCCTGGACCTACGACCTGACGCCCGAGTACCGCATCAACGACAATCTGCGGGTGTTCTTCCGCTACGCCCACGGTTTCCGCTCGGGCGGCTTCAACACCGGGCTGTCGACCAGCCTGGCGCAGCTGACCACGGTCGACCCGGAAGAGCTGGATGCCTATGAGCTGGGGCTGAAGTCGGAATGGTTCGACCGCCGCCTGACCGTCAACGCCAACCTCTTCTACTACGACTACTCCGACATCCAGGTGAACCTGCTGACGGTGAACAACGGCGTGCTCACCACCGCACTGACCAACGGCGCCAAGGGCAAGGTCAAGGGTGCGGAGCTGGAGATCGAAGGCCAGCCGACCGAGCGCCTGCACCTGCGCGCGGCGGTGTCGTTCCTCGACACCGAATACACCGACTTCAAGAACACCAACCCCTCCACTGGCGCGGTAACCGGCGACTACAGCGGCAACAGCTTCGTGCGTTCGCCGCGCAACGTGGTGTCGCTTGGCGCCGACTACACCATTCCTTTGGAAGTGGGCGGCAAGCTGGTGGCAGGGGGCGATGTGAGCTTCCGTGACAAGGAGTACTTCCTGGCCGACCGCCAGAGCAGTGCCGACGAAACCCTCAGCCAGCCCCATTACACGTTGGCCAACGCCCGCCTGAGCTGGTTCAGCCACGACGACAAGCTGAGCGTGACCGGTTTCGTCAACAACCTCACCGACCGCCGCTACCAGGTGCACGGCCGGCCCAACGGCACTGCCGGGCAGTACGTGATCACCTACGGCGACCCGCGCACCGTCGGGCTCAGCGTTACCAGCCGGTTCTGATTGAAAACCATTGGGGCCGCTGCGCGGCCCATCGCGACACAAGGCCGCTCCCACAAGGAGACCGCGTTCCTTCTGTGGGAGCGGCCTTGTGTCGCGATGGGTTGCGCAGCAGCCCCACAGCATCACGCTGTATAAAAGGATTACTCCATGCCCCACCACACCCCCTTGGCCAGCGCCATCGCCCTGGCCATCGCCGGCCTCGCCGTGCCCGCATTCGCCGCCGAATCCGCCGACCGCCTCGACACCGTGGTCGTGGTCGGCACCCACCGCAGCGACGTCACCGCCCTGCAAAGCGCCGCCCCGGTCGATGTGCTGAGCGGTGAAAAACTCCAGGAAACCGGCGCCAGCGACCTGTCCGCAGCACTCACCGCGCTTTCGCCCTCGTTCAGCTTCCCGCAGTCGCCCCAGGGCGCCTTTGCCGGTTCCATCGCGCAGGGCGCCTCGCTGCGCGGCCTGGCTTCCGATCAGGTGCTGGTGCTGGTCAACGGCAAGCGCCGCCACACCAGTGCCAACGTCACCCGTCAGGGCCTGGTCAACGCCCGTGGGGCGGCAGCGGTGGACCTCAGCCTGATCCCGCTGTCGGCCATCGAACGGGTGGAAATCCTGCGCGATGGTGCGGCCGCCCAGTACGGCTCGGACGCTATTGCCGGGGTGATCAACATCGTGCTCAAGGAGCGCGACGAAGGCGGTAACGCCGGCTACCGCTTCGGCGGCTACAAGAAAGGCGACGGCCTGCAGCGCAAGCTCAGTGGCTGGAAGGGCTTTGCACTGCCCAACGACGGTTTCCTGACCCTGGCCTTCGATGCTGGCAGCCAGGACCCCGCCAGCGACACCCGCGACGACAACCGCCTGTTCTATCCCGGCTCCACCAGCATCGACAGCGCGCGCGAGCAGAACAACCGCTACCGCAACTGGCGCTGGGGTTCGGGCAATGTCTCGGACCAGTACAATTTTACCGCCAATGCCGAAATGGGTTTGAGCGAGGGGCTGAGTGCCTACGGTTTTGCCACCTATGCGCACAAGAATACGGACGCCGAGAACTTCTTCGACCCGCCCACCACCTTGCGCAACAACTACGGCAGCGTAGCCCTGGCGCGCTACCCTGACGGCCGCCTGCCGGTCACCCGCTACGGCCTTGAAGACTTTGCCGTCACCGGTGGCCTGCGTTTCGAGGACCAGGCCCTGGGCACATTCGACCTGGCGCTTAACTACGGCGACAACCGGGTCGACTCCACCGACCGTGACGCCATCAACCCCAGTTGGGGCAGCGCAAGCCCATCGACCATCTACACCGGCCGCCGCGAAGCCGACCAGACCAACCTGACCCTGGACTGGACCCGCGACTTCGCCAACGACTGGCTGTTCAAGCCGTTGACCGTTTCCGCCGGGCTGGCCTGGCGCCAGGAAAACTACGACCTCAGCGAAGGGGACGCCGCCGGCTGGTCCAACGGGCCGCTGTTCAATACGATCGACCCCATCACCGGCCGCCGCATCCCTGGCTACTACTCGGGCATCACCCAGGTCGATGCCGTGTCACTGGACCGCCGCGTGATCGGTGCCTACTTCGATGTCGAAGCCCAGCTGAGCGAAAAATTCCAGGCAGGCGTGGCCGTGCGCAGCGAGCATTATTCGGACTTTGGTGATACCACCAACGGCAAGCTGTCGCTGCGCTACGACTTCACCCCGCAAATCGCCGCGCGCGCCAGCGCCAGCACCGGCTACCGTGCACCTTCGCTGGTGCAGAGCGGGCTGTCCTCGTTCAGTGTGCAGGTAGTGGAACAGCCACCGGGCAGTGGCAACTGGGTCGAGGTGCAGCAACGCACCCTGCGCGCCGACAGCCCAGAGGCAGCCTTGCTTGGAGGCAAGGCGCTGAAGCCGGAAGAGTCGACCAACTTCTCCGTGGGCCTGGTCTGGCGGCCATTGCCTAACGCCTCGGTCACACTCGACGCCTACCGTATCGACATCGACAACCGCATCACCCTGTCCGACCAGTTGCCTGCATCGGTGGTGGGCCCGATCTTCGCCGGCACCCCCTATGCCAACATCCAGAGCGCGGCGTTCTATACCAATATCGCCGACACGCGCACCGACGGTTTCGAACTGGCCGGCCATTACCAGCTGGATGTGGGCCGCTGGGGCCGCGTGGACTTCAATGGCGGCTACGCGCGCAACAATACCCGCATTACCGGGCTGGACGACGTGGGCAGCATCCCCGGCAACCAGATCATCGGCCGCAATACCCAGGGGCTGATCGAGGATGGCACGCCCGAGGACAAGCTGACCCTCAGTGCCAACTGGCTGTATGACGGCTGGAGCGTCACCGTGGCCCAACGCCGGTATGGTGAATGGAAGAACCGCAACGCTGCCAACCCCACGCTGGACCAGACCTTCAGCCCGCAGTGGGTGACCGACCTGGACGTGTCGTACCGCTTCGACCTGGGCCTGACCTTGTCGGCAGGCGCGATCAACCTGTTCGACAGCCACCCGGACAAGCTCGAGGGCGCACAGTTGTACGGCGTGCCCAAATACTCCATCACCAGCCCGGAAGGGGCGCAGGGGGCGTTCTACTACACCAGTGTGAGTTACGACTTCTAAGCTGAAACCGGGTTGCCTTCTTCGCGGGCTTGCCCGCTCCCACAGGTCCTGCACAGGTTCGCAGACAGGTGCCATCCTGTGGGAGCGGGCAGCCCGCGAAGAAGCCAGCACCGATGCTGCTGACTGACTGCTGCTCTGGCAGCACCTCGCTGCTGCTCAAGCATCACCCTCACCCTCCAGCCCCGCAATCCGGGGCTTGCGCCCCCTGGCACAGCTCTTGCGATACACCTCTACCCTCTGCTTTCCCAAGGCCAGCCATGCGCGTGTTCTCTCGTCTTTCCTGGTTCATCTCCCCCCTGGCCCTGCTTACCTGCTGGGCCGTGGTGGCCAATGCCGGGCTGTTTCCGGCCAACCTGCTGATCCCGCCGCTGGAGGTGTGGCACAGCCTCACCGACCTGCTGGCCACCGGCGAGTTGCACGAGCACTTGGTCGGCAGCCTGTCACGCCTGGCCCTGGGCTTTACCGGCGGGGCGCTGGCCGGCCTTGGCTTTGGCGCGGCGCTGGCCTTGTCGAAGACCGTGGAGGCCTACTGTGCGCCGCTGTTTCACACCCTGCGCCAGGTGCCCAGCATCGCGCTGATCCCGATGTTCGTGCTGCTGTTTGGCGTGGATGAAACCTTCAAGGTGGTCATCGTCGCCAAGACTGCGTTTTTCCCGGTGGCACTGGCCACCTGCGAAGGTATTCGCGCAATCCCCCGCAGCCACTTCGAAGTGGCGGCGGTATACCGCCTGCGCTGGCCCACGTTGGTAGGGCGGATTGCCTTGCCTGCTGCGGTGCCGGCGATCGTCACCGGCATACGCGTTGCCCTGACCCGCGCCTGGGTGGTGCTGGTGGCGTGCGAACTGCTGGCGGCCGACAGCGGCCTGGGGCAGATGATCGAGATGGGCCGGCAGATGCTGCGCATCGATGTAGTGATGGTCGGCGTGGTGCTGACGGGGCTGATCGGCTTCACCCTGGACTTCACCCTGCGACGGGTGGAGCGCCATTTGTCCGCCTGGCAAAGCCGTTGAGGAGGCTGTGATGAAACGACCTGATTTGCGTGGCCTGGTACTGCCGCTGTTGCTGCTCGGCGCCTGGGAGTACGCCTCGCGCCAAGGGGCTTCCGGGGCCTATGCCTTCGTGCCGCTGGCGCAGGTGGGCACAGCACTGGCCGAACTGCTGGGCAGCGGTGAATTGCTGATCAACCTGTGGGCCAGCCTGTTGCGTACCTGCAGCGGTCTGGCCATCGGCATTGTCGGCGGGGTCGGCCTGGGTGCGTTGATGGCCCTGTCCACACCCGCCAACCGCCTGATCGCGCCGCTGTTCCATGCCTTGCGCCAGGTGCCGATGCTGGGCTGGATTCCGCTGATCGCCTTGTGGCTGGGTAACGGCGAAAGCGCCAAGCTGCTGATCGTCAGCCTGGCGGCGTTGTACCCGATGGTGCTCAACACCTTCGAGAGCCTGCGCCAGGTCGCCGGCCAACACCGCGAAGCGGCCCAGGTGCTGATGCTCGGCCGCTGGCAGCAGCTTTGGCTGATCCTGTTGCCTGCCGCGCTGCCAGGCATTGCCGCCGGGGTGCTGCAAGCCTTGGCCTTCGCCTGGGTCACCTCGGTGGGCAGCGAGCTGTTCCTGTCTGCCGGGGCCGGCCTTGGCAGCCTGATGATGAACGCCGAAGCTGCGGCGCGCATGGAGATCATCGTGGTCTGCGTGCTGTGCATCGGCCTGAGTGGCTACCTGATGTCCTGGCTGTGCACCCTGCTCACCCGCCGCCTGCTGCGCTGGCGCACCAACCATTGAAAGGCTCGACCATGAACGCCATCGCCCACGCATTACCCACCACCGCCAGCACTGGCGCGCTGACCATTCGCGGCCTGAACAAGGCGTACCCGCTCAAGGGCAAGCATGTGCCGGTGCTCGAAGGCATCGACCTGGATATCCGTCCGGGCGAATTCGTCAGCATTCTCGGCGCCAGCGGCTGTGGCAAGTCTACCCTGCTGCGGCTGATTGTCGGCCTCGACCAGGACTACCAGGGGCAGATCCTGCTGGACCGGCAACCCGTGCGCGGGCCGGGCCTGGAGCGCGGTATCGTGTTCCAGGACCACCGCCTGTTCCCCTGGATGACCCTGCAGCAGAACATTGCCCTTGCCTTGAAAAACCATGCGCTACCCGCGCTGGAGAAAAACCGCCTGGTGGCCGAGCACATCGAACTGGTGGGCCTGAGTGGTTACGAGCAGGCCTACCCGCACCAGTTGTCCGGCGGCATGGCTCAGCGCGCGGCAATTGCCCGGGCGCTGGTGAACAAGCCCAAGGTGCTGTTGCTGGACGAACCGCTCGGCGCACTGGACGCCTTGACCCGGGTACGGTTGCAGCAGGAGCTGCAGCGCATCTGGGTGCAGGAGCGCTGCACGGTGATCATGGTGACCCATGACATCGAGGAAGCACTGTACCTGGGTGACCGGGTGATCGTGATGGATGCGCACCCGGGGCGGATTCGCGAGGATTTGCGTATCGACTTGCCGCACCCGCGCCAGCGGGACAGCCAGGTGTTGCAGGGGTACAAGCAGCGCTTGCTGGGGGAGCTGGTGGGGCATTGAGAGGCGGTTGCAGGTGCATGCGGGTTTAGCCGGCAAGTAAGCCAGGGGCTGCTGCGCAGCCCCTGTATTTCAAGCCAACAGCTTGTTCCTCAGGTTCTCAACCTGCCAGGATGAAGTCCGCTATATTCACCGTGGTCGCATCCGCCACCCCCACCAGGCGGATGGCGTCGGCAGCGCCGATGTGGACCAGCGTATCAGCGCCAACATCGGCGATGGTGACGCTGGCAGCAAAGGTCGCCGCAGTGATGTTGAGGGCGGTGATATCCAGCCGGTCCTGGCCACCCGCGGCAATGGCATCGAAGTTGATGATCAGGTCGTTGCCGAAACCGGCCGCAAACTGGAAGACATCGTTGCCGTCAGTGGCCATCATCGTGTCGTTGCCGGCCCCCCCCACTACCGTATCGTTGCCCGCAGCACCGTTGATGAAGTCATTGCCGGCCCCCCCCAGAAGGGTGTCGTTGCCAACGTCACCAAACAGTGTGTCGTTGCCGTCGCCCCCCTGCAGCACATCAACACCGTTGCCGCCGTTGAGGCTGTCATCGCCGGCCCCGCCCAGCAAGGTGTCGTTGCCGTTATCACCCAGCAGCGTGTCGTTGCCGTCACCGCCGTCGAGGCTGTCGTCGCCACCGCCACCGTTCAGGCTGTCGGCCCCAAGCCCGCCGAACAGCTGGTCGTTGCCGGCGTCGCCGTTCAGGGTATCGTTACCGGCATTGCCGTTGAGGATGTCGTTGCCACCGTCACCATTGAGCGTGTCGTTGCCTGCTGCGCCGTTGAGGGTGTTGGCCAGGCCGTTGCCGGTACCGGTGAAGTTACCCGCCCCGGTAAAGGTCAGGAGCTCGACGTTGGCGGTCATCGTATAGCTGGCGAGCGTGGTGCGGACAGTATCGGTACCTGCCCCGGTGGCCTCGACGACGACATCACCGGCGTTATCGACCACGTAGGTATCGTTGCCGACACCACCGACCAGGCGGTCGGCCCCCGCACCGCCATTGAGCACGTCGTTGGCGGCACCGCCGGTAAGTGTGTTGGCCAGCGCGTTACCGGTACCGGTAAAGCTGCTACTGCCGGTGTAGGTCAGGTTTTCGACGTTGGCACCCAGGGTGTAGGTTGCCAGGCTGGTCTGCACCAGGTCGGTCCCACCGTTCAGCGCCTCTGTCACCGTGTCACCGGCGTTGTCGACCACGAAGCTGTCGTTGCCGGCACCGCCATTCATGGCATCCGCGCCAAGCCCGCCGTTGAGGGTATCGTTGCCATCGTCGCCATTGAGGATGTCAGGGTCGTCCCCGCCGTTGAGGATGTCGTTGCCAACCCCGCCGAACAACTGGTCAGCGCCGCCCAGGCCATTGAGCGTGTCGTTGCCGCCCAAGCCCGAAATCACGTCATTGCCCGCCGTGCCGGTCAGGGTGTTGGCCGCGTTGGTGCCCACCAGTGTCACGCCTGGCGGCACCACCACTGCAGCCGTCGCGGCCGAGGTCAGCGACTCCAGGGTGCCGAAGCCGTCGGTGTAGCGCACGATCACCCGCAACTGCTGGTTGCCCTGGGCAAAGCCTGGGGTAAAGGTGGCGGCGGTGGCGCCGACAATGTTGCTGAAGGTGCCGCCAGTGCCCTGCTGCCACTGGTAGGTGAAGGCACCGAGCCCGTCCAGGTCGGCGATGCCGCCCGTGAGCGCGGTCAGCGCCTGGCCCTGGTCTGGCGTGGTGTCGCTGATCGACACTGCACCGGTCGGTGCATCGTTGACGTTGGCGACCGGGTCGAGGATGTCGGAGGCGACACTTTCTTGCACACCGAAGTCATCCACATAGCTGACCACCACCCGCATGTTCTGCCCCACCTGCGCCTGGGTCAGGACAAAGGTGCTGCTGATGGCGCCAACAATGTTGACCCAGCCGACACCCCGGTTGGACTGCCACTGGAAGGTGAACTGCGGGTTGCTGAGGCCGTCGGCATCGACGATGGTTGCCGGGTTGGCGGTGAGCGTCTGGTTCTGCACCAGCAGCCCCGTCACGGTCGGCCCGGCACTCGGCGCGCTGTTCGTCGACGAGTCGACGATTTCCAGTGTGCCCTTGGCGTCTTGATAGACCGCACGTACACGGATGCTCAGCCCGGCCACATCGTCCGTGACCCGGTAGGTGGTGCCGATGGCCCGCGAAACCTCGCCGGCAGCGACAGTGGTGATGTCTTCATAGACACCCGAACCCGGCAGGGTCTCGACTTGCCAGTAATAGGCCGCCGGCCCGTTGACCGCGCCGGTGGTGTTGGCGGCGCTGACGTTGTCCGCGTCATGTACCGCCAGCGGTGTAACGCGCAGCAGCTGGCCGCTGACCGGTGTGTCGTCACGCACGCCGGTGGCAGCGTCGAGGATCGTCAGGTGACCGGTCGGGCCTGCGTTGACGGCAGTACCCACACCGGAGGCCTGTGAACTGTCCGAGAACTGCAGCCGCTCGATACCGGTCAGGTGGTCGACACCATCACGCCCGGCCACCAGGTCGGTGACGATCACCGCATTGCCATCGACCACCACGCTGTAGTCGGTGGCTACCCCCGAGAACACCGCCGTGTCGTAGTTGTCGGTGCCGTTGAGGATCTCCCGCACGATTACCAACTGGCCTGGGTTGTAGGTGCCGTTGAGCATCAGCGGCACCATCGGCTCCATGCTGTTGAAGCTGGCGATTTCCGGGCCAGTGCCATCGAGGTTGGCGCGCACGCTGATGCGCACGTTCAGCCACTTGTCACCGTCGAGGATATCGTCGCCGCCACGGCCTTCGATCAGGTCGCTGCCGCTGCCGCCGAGGATGATGTTGCCGCCATCGTAGAACGTTGCACCGGCGGCCAGCAGGCTGGACAGGCCGTTGATCAGGTTGATGTTGGTCAGCACGCTGCCAGTGGCACCCGCAGTGGGCAGCGAAGTGGCGTCTTCGTTGTCACCGCGCAGGAAGTCGCCATGGGCCGAGCCCGACAGGCCTTCCATGATGTCGAAGCGCACCAGCGTCGAAGCGCCCGAGCCTGGTACTGGCGGCACATCGAAGAAGCGGTCGCTGTAGTCGATGGTCACGCCCTGGGCCAGGTCCTTGAAGGTTGCCCAGTCGTAACCCGAACCACCGATGTAGCGGTCACCAAAGCCCAGGCTGCCGACCATGATGTCGTCGCCGCCTTCACCGTTGAACTTGTCGTTCTCGTTGCCACCGATGAACACGTCGTGGCCGATGATGGGGTCGTTGCCCAGCGGGTCGAAGTTGTCGCCAGGCGCACCGTCCGAAGTGCCCTTCTCGATCCAGTCGTCACCTTCGTTGCCCATGTCCTGTTCGTTGGCCTTGCTGCCCAGGATGAAGTCATTGCCCTGCCCGCCTATGGCTTCGGAGGCGTCCTCACCGGTGACGATGAAGTCATTGCCGAAACCGCCAATGATCAGGTTGACGCCATTACCGCCGTGCAGCACGTCGTTGCCGTCGCCGCCCTGGATGTTGTCGTCACCGCCCATGTCGCTGATGATGTCGTCGCCGGCACCACCGCGCAGCTGGTCGTTGCCGTCCCCCCCCTCGATGCGGTCGTTGCCACCATCGCCCCAGACCGTGTCGTCACCCTCGCTGGACACCAGGATGTCGTCACCGTTGGTGCCACCCAGCACGATGTGTTCGGCACCGGCATAGCGGATGTAGTGGGTGTCCGGGCCAGCCGTCAGTGGGCTGTCGCGGAACACCACCTGCTCGCCGTTTTCGCCCAGCGGGTCGGCATGGCCGAGGCCGTCGTTGTATTGCTTGGTCTGGTCCAGTTCCAGGTAGAAGCCCGGGTCGGAGAACACCAGCCCCGGCAGGTGGGTGGCCGAGCTGTTGGCCATGATCAGCTTGGCGAACGAGTTGCTTTCCAGCTCGGCGTTCATCGACAGGCCGGAGGTGCGCTCCAGGTAGTAGAAGCGGTCGCCGTCCTGCAGTTTCTCCATCTGGTTTTCGAACACGAAGTTGAAGGTGCTGCCGAGCATGCCGCCGAACGGGGTTTTCTCTTCGGCCAGGCCGCCGATCCACAGGTCGATGGCGTCCACGCCGGTAATGGTGACCGCCTTCAGGTCATCGGCGGTGCCCAGCGCACCATCCTTGCCAGCCAAGGTCACATTGGCCCAGGTACCGCTGCTGTTGAGGAAGTCCAGGCGATCGGCTGGCGCGCCATCGCCACCGAACACCAGGGCCATGGCCGCGGCGCGTTTTTCCAGCAGTGTGGTGGCCCCGGTGAGGGTGCTGTGGGTGCCATAGGCCGCAATGAAGTTGATCAGCGACTCGGGGTGTTTCAGGTGCTGCACCAGGTCGACCCAGCTGGTGTACGGCTTGAGCTGGGTATCACCGGTTTGCCCGTAGATGTCGCGGCGTACGGCGTTCAGCGAAGGGATGCCAACGTCGCGGCCACGGGCAATGTTGATCGCCGGCAGGTCCAGCGGCAGGCCGAGCAGGTTGTTACGCAACGCCTCGGTGACGAACTCGTCGATTTCGTTACCACCCTGGCGGGTGACCCCACGCACGATGGCGCTGGTGGCATCCTCGGGGGTAACGCCACTGGCGGCATAGGCCAGCGGGTTGAGGAATGCTGCGATCAGGCCCAGTTGCTGGTCAGGGTTGGCGCTGGCCGGGTCCTTGATGACGTTGAAGTCGACGTCGAAGCGGTCGACAGTCTCGGTCAGCATGGAGTGGCCGAAGCGGTACACGGTGTGGGCGAACTCCGCCACGATCGACGCATCGAGGTCGACGTCGTAGACCTGGGTCGGGGCAAAGAACAGGTCGACCCGTGGTTGCACGGTACGGGCGAACTCCTCGAACACCAGGTGCTGGTATTGCATCTCGGTGCCGAACTTGGCCGCCTGGAACAGCCGCTCGCCATTCCAGACTAGTGCATCGATCTCGGCCGCAGTGACCGGCAATGCAGTTACCGGGTTGAGCAGCCATTCGTTGAGGAAGGCCAGGTCGTGCGAATCGAGCACGGTATCCATGGTCTGCGCCACCAGCCGATTGTGCTCGGAGTGGAAGATCGCATGCACGGCAGTCAGGCCGATGTTCTCGTTGACCCGACCGTCGCCGGCGATGTAATGCGCGTCCAGCAGTTCGTTGTCGTAGGCCAGGTTGGCACCGGTCTGTGGGTTGACCGGCACAGCGTTGCCGGCAACAGTGTCGGCATCCGGCGCCAGCACCCCAGCGCTGAACACCGGTACCGCATTATGGGCAATGTCGGCGAGGAACTGGTGCCCCGTGCGCACGGCGTTGGTCAGGTCGAGCGGTGCCAGCGGGTTGCCTTCGACCTGCTGGTCATCGGCAGTGCCGGCGATGCCATCGAGGCCCTTCATCACCACCATCGGGTAGCCGTTCGGCCCCTTGACGAAGTTGCCGTAGGCGTCGGTTGCCAGCAGCGGCACGTTGTCGACGTCGGCATCGGTCAGGTTGATGCCGAGCAGGTCGCGGGCCTGGGCCTTGACCACCTTCCAGGTCGCCATACCGCCGATTTCGGTGTCGTCGGCTGTGCCGAACTTGCCATCGGCGCCCAGGTCACGGTTGGTGATCAGCCGGCCAGTGGCAACGGGGCCGTCGTCGGTCATCACGTAGGCACGCAGGAACACCTGGTGCGAGGGGTGCGAGCTGTAGGTCTGGTTCTGGTCCACGAACGGCGTGGTGGTGTTGGTGTGCTCGTGGATGTCGTCGGCGTTGCCGAGGATGCCGTCCGGCCCTGGCAGGTTGGTGGCACGGGTCACCACCATGAAGTTGGTGAAACCACCCTCCACATACAGCGGGTCATCGGGTTGCAACGGGATGTAGATGGTACCCGAGCCGCCCTTGGTGACCAGGTCCAGGCCATGGTCGAAGAACTGCCCGAAGAACGTCATCCAGGCGTTGAACGGCGCGGACAGGCCGGCATCGGCAGCGGTGTTTTCGAACAGGTACACATCGTGGTCGTCCGGAGTGCCGAACTGGCCGTCCATGCCCGGGCTGGCGACGATGCGCACGCCATCCTTGAGCACGTCGTCGTTGCCCACCGCACCGAAGTTGAGCACGCCATCGGCACCCGGGTCATACGCGGTGGCGTAGGCTGCCGGGTTGTTGGAGGTCTGGTCGACGATCAGGTTGCTGATGGTACGCGGCTGCGAGTCGAACACCGGGCCACTGGTCTGCTGGTACGACGAGCCCGGAATGGCTGGCGAGCCAGGGCCAAAGAAGCCGGCCGGGGCACCTTCTGCCGGGTTGAACACCGGGTCGGTCACGCGCGGGAAGACGTTGTCGGCGGCACCGTACTGGGTATTGTTGATGCCGTTGAGGTTCATCAGGTTGTTGTTCGAGCCGTCGACCGCCCGCAGGCCCAAGGGTGCACGGATGTTGGGGATCAGCGACAAGATGTCCTGCCCGGCAGCATCGGCCTCGGCGATCTTGATCTGGGCCAGGATGAAGTTGAGGTCGGAGCGCACCATGTGCAGCCCCTCCCCCCCTGCAGTGGCATCCACGACCGGCGTGGCCGGCGTTGGCACCACCGGTGCGCCCGGCTGCACCACCGCCGTGGGAGCGGAATACAACACCTCGGTTGTGCCGTGGGCGTCCTGGTAGATCGCCTTGACCCGCAAGCTCAGCCCAGCCAGGTCTGGCGACACCTTGAACGCGGTGCCGTCGGCGCTCTGGAACGCCAGGTCGCCGGCCGGTAGCAGGATGATGTCCTCGAACACCCCACTGCCCGGGTCGGCCTCGAATTGCCAGTAGTACGACACTGAGCGGTCGGCGAGCGTCCCTGCCGGGTTGCCCGCGCTGATATTGTCGGCGTCGAGCACACCCGCCACGCTCACCGCCAACATATCGCCCACCGTAATGGCACCGCCGTTGCCATCGGTGACGGTCGGGCTGCCCGTGGGCTGCGCGTTCACGCCTGTCACCAACACGCGCTGGCTGTCGGAAAACTGCAGGCGCTCGATATGCAGCAGGGTATCGACACCGTCGCGGCCAGCCACGGTATCGGTCACTGTCCACACATCATCTGCGACATCGGCCGTGCCCTTGGTGTTCTGGGTCACCACGTACTCGCTCTGCACCCCCGCATATACGGCCGTGTCGAAGGCCGCCCCGCCAGTGGAGGTGCCGGGCAGAATCTCCCGCACGGCTTTCAGCTGGCCTGGGTTATAGGTGCGGTCGAGCATGAACGGGATCATGTCGACCATGCTGTCGAAGCTGGCGATCTCGGGCCCGGTGTGGTTGACGTCGCCAGGGGCGTACACGGCAATGCGCACGTTCAGCCATTTGTCGCCGTCGATCAGGTCATCGCCGCCACGGCCCTCGATCAGGTCGCTGCCATTGCCACCGAGCATGATGTTGCCGGTGGCAAAGCCCGTGGTCGGCAACCCGGCATCCGCCAGGAACTGCTGCAGCCCACGGATCAACGCCACATTGGTCAGCGCACTGCCGGTGGCACCGCCATGGTTGAGGATGGTCACGGCATCGACGTCATCGCCCTTGAGCACGTCGGCGTAGTTCGAGCCGGACACCCCTTCGACCTCGGCGAAGCGGTCGAGGATGCTGGCCGGCGAGGCGCCGACCGGGTTGAATACCCCGGCGTTCTGGTTAGGCGCATTGCCATGGGGCTGGGCCAGCGCGGCCAGGCTCAGGTCCACGGTGACGCCGACCTTGTCGTTCTTGTTGGTGATCCAGTCGAAGCCGGACATGCCGTCCATCTTGTCCTGGGCATCGCTGCCGACAAAGATGTCATCGCCGCCCTCGCCGATCATTTCGTCGAAGCCACCACCACCGACGAAGATGTCGTTGCCGACCACCTCGTCACCCAGCAGCGGCGCAAAGTTGTCGCCCGGCGCACCGTCCTGGGTACCCTTCTCGATCCAGTCATCGCCCTCGTTGCCGGTGGGTGGCAGGTTGGTCTTGGCGCCGAGGATGAAGTCATCGCCCTGGCCACCAAAGGTGGTGGAAATGTCCTCGGTGGTGATGATGAAGTCCTGGCCGTCGCCCCCCAGGATCAGGTTGCCGGCCGCCAGCATGCTGCCGGCGACGATCACGTCGTTACCGGCGTTACCCTCCAGGCGGTTGTCGCCGAACGCGTCGGTGATGATGTCGTCGCCTGCGCCACCCAGCACCGCGTCGTTGCCGGCGCCACCTTCGAGGACGTCGTCGCCGGCATCGCCGTACACGGTATCGTCGCCTTCGCCCGAGATGATGATGTCGTTGCCAGCCGTGCCCCCCAGCACCACATGGTCTTCACCGGTGTAGTGCAGGTAGTTGGCGTCGGAGCCCACGGTGTCGGGGTTGTCGCGAATCACCAGCGGCAGGATTTCAACCCCGTTTATCTCGATGCCCCCCGTCGGGTCGGCCTTGCCGTCGGCACCCAGCCCGGTGAACTGGTTGGCCTGGTTCACTTCCAGGGTAAAGGTAGGCGTGAGGAACACGGTGTTGGACAGGTGGGTGACATCGGAGTTGAGCATGATCAGCTTGGCAAAGGAGTTGTTCTCCAGTTCCGTACCGAAGTTCATGCCCGCCGTACGCGACAAGTAGTAGAAGCGGTCACCGTTCTGCAGCGCCTCCAGCTGGGTTTCGAAGACGAAGTTGAAGCTGGACCCGAGCATGCCGCCGAATGGCATTTTCTTCTCGGCCAGGCCGCCGACCCAGAAGTCGATGGCATCGACGCCGGAGGTAGTAATGTCGGTGACGATATCGTCGGCCGTGTTCAGCTGTCCGTCCGCGCCGGCCAGCGTCACGTTGGCATAGGCGCCGGTACTGTTGAGGAAGTCCAGGCGGTCGAGCGGCGCACCGTCACCGCCGAGCACAAGCGCCACTGCGGCCGCGCGCTTGGCGGCTTCGGTGGTGGCCGCGGTGATGCTGCTGTGGGTGCCATAGGCAGCAATGAAGTTGATCAGCGAGGCCGGGTGCTTGAGGTGGTCGGCGAAGTCGGCCCAGCTGATGTAGGGCTTGAGCTGGCTGTCGCCCGTTGCGGCATAGAACTCACGGCGTGCTTCGTTCAGGCTGGGGATACCGGTATCACGACCGCGGGCTATGTTCAGCGCGGGCAGGTCCAGCGGCAGGCCGAGCAGGTTGTTGCGCAGGGCTTCGGTGACGAACTCGTCGATTTCGTTGCCCAGCTGGCGGGTAACGCCGCGGATGATCGCACCGGCCGCTTCGTCGGCGGTGGCACCGCTGCCCGCGAACGCCAGCGGGTTGAGGAAGGCGGCAATCAGGCCCAGTTGCTGGTCAGGGTTGTCGGGGTCGGCAGACACCGGGTGGAACGCCGGGTCGAAGCGGTCGACGGTTTCGGTCAGCATCGAGTGGCCGAAGCGATACACCACATGGGCGAACTCGGCGAGGATGGCCGGGTTGATCGACGTGTCGTAGCCGTTAGGGGCGAGGAACTCGTCGATCTGCGGCTGAATGGTACGGGCAAACTCTTCGAACACCAGGTGCTGGTACTGCATTTCGGTGCCGAACTTGGCCGCCTGGAACAACCGCTCGCCATCCCATACCAGCGCGGCGATGCCGGCAGGCGTAGTGGGAACAGCAGTGACGTCGTCGATCAGCCACTCGTTGAGGAATGCCAGGTCGCCTGCGGCCAGCAGGGTGTCCTTGGTCTGCTGCACCAGGCGGTTGTGCTCGGAGTGGAACACGTGGTGCACAGCCGTCAGGCCGATATTTTCGTTCACCCGACCGTCGCCAGCGATGTAGTGGGCGTCGAGCAGTTCATTGTCGTAGGTCAGGTTATTGCCGCCAGGGCCCGCAGGCTGTGGGTTGCCCACAGCGGTGTCGGCGTCGGCCTGCAGCACGCCCCCCACTACCACCGGGGCGGCGTTGTGGGCGATGTCGTCAAGGAAGCCATGCCCGGTGCTCACGGCATTGGCCAGGCTGATGGGCGCGGCGCGGTTGCCTTCGACCAGTTGGGTGACGTCATCGGCAGTGCCGGCAACGCCGTCGGCGCCGTTGTTCACCCGCATCACCACCTGCGGCATGCCGTTGGGCCCGCGCAAGAAGTTGCCGTACGCATCGGTGGCCAGCAACGGCACGCTGTGCACGTCGGCATCGGTCAGGTTGATACCCAGCAGGTCACGGGCCTGGGCCTTGACCACCGCCCAGGTGGCCATGCCGCCGTTTCCGCTGTTGACATCGTCGGCGGTGCCGAATTTGCCGTCCGCGCCAAGATCGCGGTTGGTGATCAGCCGGCCTGTCGCCACCGGATCACCGGCACCGTCGAGCGTGTACTCGCGCAGAAATACCTGGTGCGAGGGGTGCGAGCTGTAGGTTTGGCTCTGGTCGACGAACGGCGAGGTGGTGTTGGGCTGGCTATCGTCGGCCGTGCCCACCACACCATCGGCGCCGGCGGTGCGGACGGCGCGGGACAGCACCATGAAGTTGGTCGGGCTGTTGGCCACGTACAGCGGGTCGTCCGGGCGCAGCGGTATGAACACGATGTCGGTGCTGCTCTTGGTCACCAGGTCCAGGCCGTGGTCGAAAAACTGCCCGAAGAACGTCATCCAGGCGTTGAAGCCGGCAGTCAGGCCAGCGTCCGGCGAGACGTTGGGGATGAAAAACACCGGCTTGTCATCGGCGGTGCCGAACACCCCGTCGATACCAGGGCTTATCACCGGGGCCGCGCCGCCATTGGCTTGCACCGCAGCCGGGTTGTTCGCTGTCTGGTCGACGATCAGGTTGCTGATGGTGCGCGGTTGCGAATCGACGACGTTGCCGGTGCCCACGTAATTGGCACGGTAGGCGGCATCGAGCAGGCGCAGGAACGAATTGTCGGCAGCGCCGAACTCGCTCTGCCCAGCCACCAGGTTGTTGAAGCTGCCATCGACGGTGCGCAGCCCGAACGGCACCTGGCTGTTGGGTAGCAGTTCGCTCAGGCTGGCGCCGTCAGCATGGGCTTCGGCGATGAAGATTTGTTTGAGAATGAATTCCAGGTCCGACTTGCTGAAATTGGCCATTGCAATTGCCCTCGATCTTTCGGGAGAAATCACAGGGCAACAGGGTCCTTCCCGCGCCCAGTCAGTGTTGACGTGCGCAGTATCTGGTGGGTGGTTTTGGGCTCAGTGGCGCAGATTTTTGTGCTGGTGCCACAGCCTCATTGCTTGCAAGCCGGCCCGCACCGGTCCGGTAGGAAGCCCTGTTAATCGTGCGCAACAGGTGTAACGCACGTGTATCGACCCCAGCTTGCACAGGGCCCGAATACCTCAGACTAAAGTCGCAGAAAAAACACTTGTCAACATCCCGTCAAAAAATCACCTTCTGATGATAATGCGATGCAACTAGCTGTTTTGCCGGCACTTATAAAAAGTTCAAAGATTTCATAGAGCAAAATGATATTACTAGATGTTTCGTTGCAACCTACGCTCCAGCATGTGGGAGCAACGCAGCGTTTTTGGACTATTCGCCATTAGAGCGACCTGCCTGCGAGCCAACCAAGAAGCCACAACTACCGCTGTACGGGGCGCCGCAAGGGCTTCCCGCCTTGTAACAAAGGGAGGCCTCCGATGCCCAAGCCACCACGCACCCGCTCCGAGCTGGCCGATGTGTTGTTTCGCCTGCGCCGCAGCTTCTTCGCCCTGGCCGCCTTCAGCGGCGTGATAAACGTCATGATGTTGACGCCAGCGGTTTATATGCTGCAGGTGTATGACCGCGCGTTGGTCAGCCGTAACATCACCACCCTGGGCATGCTCACCCTGCTGGTGGTCGGGTTGTTCCTGCTGATGTCAGCGCTGGAGATGACCCGTACCCGCGTGCTGATCCGGGTAGGCAACTGCCTGGACATGGCGCTCAACCGCCGCATCTTCAGCGCCGCCTTCGAACGCAACCTGAGCCGCGCCGGCGGCAACCCGGCCCAGGCCCTGCAAGACCTGGCACAGGTGCGGCAGTTTCTGACCGGCAACGGCCTGTTCGCCTTCTTCGATGCCCCCTGGACACCGATCTACCTGCTGGTCTGCTACCTGATCCACCCATGGCTCGGGCTGGTCACGATGATCGGCTCGTTGGTCCTTGTGGGCCTGGCCTACCTCACTGAAAAGGCCACGCAAAAGCCACTGGCCGAAGCCAACCAGGCGTCACTGTCGTCGGCCAGCTACGCCAACAACAACCTGCGCAACGCCGAAGTGATCGAGGCCATGGGCATGCTGCCGGCCATTAGCAAGCGCTGGTACCAGGGCCACTTGCGCATCCTGCAGATGCAGACCCTGGCCTCCGACCGCGCGGCGCTGATCAGCAGCACCGGGCGCTTCGTGCGTATCACCTTGCAGTCGGTAATCCTGGGTACCGGCGCACTGTTGGCGATCGAAGGCAAGATCACCCCCGGCATGATGATCGCGTGCTCGATCCTGACCGGCCGCGCCCTGGGCCCGGTGGAACAGGTGATCGCCTCATGGAAGCAGCTGCTGGGCTGCCGTTTGGCCTGGGGCCGGCTCAACGACCTGCTGCAGGACTACCCGCAACGGCCACCGAGCATGTCGCTGCAACGGCCGATGGGCATGCTGGCCGTGGAAAACGTGATTGCCGGGGCACCCGGCACCACCACCAGCATCGTCCGCGGGGTCAGCTTTAGCCTGGTCGCGGGTGAAAGCCTGGGCATCATCGGCCCTTCGGCTTCAGGCAAGTCCACCCTCGCCCGCCTGCTGGTGGGTGTGTGGCCGGCCCAGGCTGGCAAGGTGCGCCTGGACGGGGCCGATATCTTCACCTGGAACAAGGCCGAACTGGGCCCCTGGCTCGGCTACCTGCCGCAGGACGTGGAACTGTTCGAGGGCACCCTCGCCGAAAACATCGCGCGCTTTGCCGAAGTGGACAGTGATGCGGTTATCCGCGCCGCCCGCAGCAGCGGCGTGCACGACATGATCCTGCGCTTCCCGCAGGGCTATGACACCCGCCTGGCGGCCGACGGCACCCCGCTGTCCGGCGGCCAGAAGCAACGCATCGCCCTGGCCCGCGCGCTGTACGGCGAACCCAACCTGGTGGTACTGGACGAGCCCAACGCCAACCTCGATGACGTGGGCGAGAAGGCACTGGTCGATGCCCTGGCCGAGCTGAAGGCGCGCGGTGCCACGGTGATCCTGATTTCACACAGGCCCAATGTACTGTGCGCCGTAGACAAGATACTGATGCTGCGTGACGGCGCGGTGCACATGCTCGGCAGCCGTGACGAAGTGTTCGCGGCGCTGCGCAAGGCCAGTGTGATTCCAGCGGCCAATACGGCCCCGCTGGCTTCGGTAAAAGTACGGGAGTAACCCATCATGCAAATGGCTCAACACTCCGAACTGATTGCCGCCGAAGCCAACAACCTGATCGACCTGGACGCCGGCCGGCCGGCACGCTGGGGCGTGTGGATGGTGATCGCCGGTTTTGGCGGTTTCCTGCTGTGGTCTTGCCTGGCGCCACTGGACGCTGGCGTGGTTGCCACCGGCACGGTCAAGGTCACCAGCAACCGCAAGGCAGTGCAGCACCTGAGCGGCGGCACGGTCGAGGCGATCCTGGTGCGCGAAGGCGATGTGGTTAAAAAAGGCCAGGAGGTGGTACGCCTCGACGCATTGCGCGCCGTGGCCGAGCAAGGCGCGCTCAGTGCCCAGTACATCGTCAGCAAGACCGTGGAAAACCGCCTGGAAGCCGAACGCGATGGCCGCGATACGGTCACCTTCGACCCGGCCCTGGTCAAGCACTACGGCAATGACCCAAGGCTGCTGGCGGCCATGGACCTGCAACAGCGCCTGCTCGACACCCGCCGCGCCGGCCTTGCCGGTGAACTGAACATTCTCGAAGAAAACCTCGCCGCCTCGGCCGTGCAGCTCAAGGGCCTGCAGCAGGTGTACGGCGCCCGCGCCTCGCAGATCGGTTTCCTCAACCAGGAGCTGCAAGGCACCCGGGTACTGGCCGCCGAAGGCTATGTACCGCGTAACCGCCTGCTTGAGCTGGAGCGCAGCAATGCCGACCTGTCCGCCGGCCAGGCCGAAAACCTCAACAACATTGCCCGGGCGCGCAGCCAGGCCACCGAAATCAAGCTGCGCATGCTGCAGCGTCAGCACGACTACCTGAAGGAGGTGGAATCGCAACTGACCGACACCGCCAAGGAAAACACCACCCTGGCCGACCGTTTGCGTGCGCTGGACTACGAAGTGACCCACACGGTGATCCGCTCGCCGATCGACGGCATGGTCCAGGGCCTGAGCATCGCCACGGTCGGCGGCATCATCCAGCCTGGCGCCAAGCTCATGGAAGTGGTGCCGCTCGACCAGCCGCTGCAGGTGGACGCGATGATCCCGGTACAGGCCATCGACAAGATGGTCCCGGGCCTGGCCGTGGACATCGCCTTCCCCGCCTTCAACCACGCGCAGACGCCGAACATCCCGGGGCGGGTGAAGACCATTTCCGCCGACCGCCTGCTCGACGAAGAAAGCAAGCAGCCGTTCTACCTGGCCCAGGTGGAAGTCACACCGGCCGGGATGGGCCTGCTGGGCAGCAATCACATTCGCCCCGGCATGCCCGCCACCGTCACCATCAAGACCGGCGAGCGCAACCTGCTCAGCTACCTGCTAAAACCCCTGCTCGAACGCGTCGACGCCGCGTTCAAGGAGCAATGACATGAAACGCGCGTGCTTGATGGTGTGCCTGCTGGGGGTGGCCGTACAGGCCAGTGCCATGGACCTGAAGCAAGCCTGGGACCTGTTGCAGTACCAAGGCCCGATCTACCGCGCTGCGGTGCACGAAAAAGAAGCTGGCAGCGAAAACCGCGCCATTGGCGAGGCCGGCCTGCTGCCGCAGATCAACGCGTCGGCCTACTTCAACAGGGTCAACGGCAGCCAGCGCCAGAACGGCCTGGACAACGACCTGAACTATGACTCCAAGGGCGCCAATGTGCGCCTGCGCCAACCGCTGTTCAACAAGCAGAAAATGGCCGAGTACCACCAGGGCCAGCAACGGGCCGACTACAGCGTGGCGGTGTTCGACGCCAAGAGCCAGGACGCTGCGGTACGCCTGGCCGACGCCTACTTCGACGTGCTGCTGGCCAGCGAAACCATCACCTTGGCCAAGGCCAAGCTTAACGCCTTCGAAGAGCAGCAGGCTTCGGCGAAACGGCGCCAGGAGCTGGGCGCCGGTACCATCACCGATGTCGATGAGTCGGTGGCCCGCCGCGATTTGGCCGAGGCCGACCTGATCGAGGCGCAGGACAACCTGGTCAACGCCCGCCGCAAGCTGGAGGAATACATCGGTGAAACCCCGCAGGCGCTGACCACCTTGCAGCCGGGCTTCAGCACGCCACCGCTGATGCCGGGCAACCTGCAGGACTGGCTGGTGAAAGCCCAGGCCGACAGCCCACTGATTCACGCGCGCCGGCACAGCTACGAGCTGGCCGAAGAGGAAGTGAAACGTGCCCGCGCCGGGCACTGGCCAACACTGGATTTCGTGGCGGGCTACAACGCCGGCAGCAGCCAGTCGATTTCCGAGCTTAACCAGCGCAACCACTACAGCTCGATCGGCCTGGAGCTGAACATTCCGCTGTACAGCGGCGGCAGCACCAGCGCCCTGACCCGCCAGGCCAGCGCCAACAGTTCCAAGGCCCTGGATGAGCTGGATGCTACCCGTCAGGAGGTGATTTCCGGCACCACCCGCGAGTACCGCGGCGTGCAGAGCGGCGCCTTGCGTATTCATGCGCTGGAAAAGGCCGTGGCCTCCAACGAGCGCTCGCTGACCTCGACCCGCAAGGGTTTCAAGGAAGGCGGCACCAGCACCAACTCGGATGTGCTCAATGCCGAGGAACTGCTGTACGACGCCCGTCATGATCTGTTCGAGGCGAAGCTCAACTACCTGATGTCGCGGCTGCGCCTGGCCTCGTCAGTGGGTAGCCTGGGGGATGATGATATCCAGCAGGTCAACGATTACCTGGGCCCGGAGCTGATGGTCAGCAACTGAACGCGCAAGGCTCGGCAACCGATGAGGAGCGGCGCTTGGCTTGCGGGGATGCCTGATCGCTGTATATGATAAGTATTATCGTTTGCGATACTTATCCATAGCGGCCCTCCTCCATGCCTTCACCTTCCGACTCCAGCTTCTGCGATGTGGCCGCGCTCTACCGCCAGCAATACAACTGGCTGAAAAACTGGCTGCGCCACCGGCTCAATTGCTCGCACAGTGCCGCGGACCTGGCGCAGGACACGTTCTTGCGGCTGCTGGCAAAAGACCAGGTACCCCACTTGCACGCCCCACGTACCTTTCTTGCAAAGGTTGCGCAAAGCGTCTTGTCCAACCACTACCGCCGGCAAAAACTCGAACGTGCCTACCTCGCAGCCTTGGCGGCCATGCCTGAGCAGTACGTGCCCAGCCTGGAAACCCAGGCGATCCTGCTGGAAACCCTGATTTCCCTGGATGCGGCTATCGAGGGCCTGGATCAACCGGTACGCGCTGCCTTTCTGTGGTCGCAGGTGGATGGCTTGAGCCACGGGGAAATCGCCGAGCGGCTCAACCTTTCGATCACTACGGTCAAACGCTACATCGTCAAGGCCGGCGCCCTGTGCATCAGGCTGGATCACAGCCTGGACCTGCCATGAACAGTGGCGGCAACCTGTTGATCTCGGCTGAGGTGGCCGAGCAGGCAATGCACTGGCATCTTGAATTGCAAGAGCAAGGCGTGAGCGAGGCCACCCTGGCCGCCTGGATGAAATGGCGACAGGCGCACCCCACGCACGAACAAGCCTGGCAGCGGGCAGAAACCTTTGCCCAACGCATGCGTGAAATGCGTGCGCCCAATCAGCGCCCGCTGGTTCACGCAACCCTGCGCCCCATGTCATCCCGGCGCACGGTACTCAAGCAGTTGGGCGTGCTACTGGCGGCAGGCGCAGGCAGCTGGTACCTGAAAGACAGTACGCAGATCCAGGACTGGAGCGCCGACTACCACAGCCGCATCGGTGAGCAGCGACGCCTGATGCTGATCGACGGTTCCAAGGTGCAACTCAACACCGACAGCGCCATCAGCGCAGACACTGACGCGCAAACCCGGCGCATCAAGCTGCTGCGCGGGGAAATACTGGTCAGCAACAGCACCAAGGCCGGCGGGCGCTTGCTGTCGGTGGACACGGCACAGGGGCGCCTCGAGTCTTCGCAGGCACAATTCAACGTCAGGCAGCTTGGCGAGCACAGCCAGGTGAGCGTTCACCAAGGTACGCTGCTGATCAAGCCCGGTGCCCTGGCCAATCAACCCGCCTTGCTCAAGGCTGGGGAACAAGCCAGCTTTACCAGCAGCCAAGTGTTCGACCGGCACCCTGTAGCGCTCTCCCCGCCTGCCTGGAGCCAAGGCATGCTGGTAGCCCAAGGCCAACGGCTGGACGAATTCATCGAAGACCTGCGCCGCTACCGTCGCGGCCACCTGGCCTGCGACCCCAGCCTGGCCGGCCTGCGGGTGTCGGGCACCTTCCCCTTGGGCGACACCGAAAAAGTCATTACTGCCGTGGCTGACACGTTGCAGCTGGATGTCCAGCACTTCACCCGTTACTGGGTGACGCTGAAGCCCAGAAGCGTCTGATCAAAAATAATTGCCTTTGGGTGGTCCGATTTGCGTTCTCACGAGACTTGAACCCCAAACACTTGATGCAATGGGGAACAACGCGTGAAATCCACCGCCATTAAACACCCGGGCCAACCGGCTTCGATCAAGCACACGCTGGCCGTGGCCGTGGTGCAAGGCATTGTCGGCATGAGCGCATCCGCGCCGCTGCTGGTGCTGCCCGCATGGGCCGTAGCCGCCGAGCAACGTCAGGCCGAATTCGACATCCCGGCTGGGCCCCTGGCCCCTGCCCTGGCGCGTTTCGGGCAGGCCGCGCACATCTTGCTTTCGTACCCCACCTCGTTGGCTGAAGGGCGCAGCACCGGGGGCCTGCAGGGCCACTTCGAGGTCGACCAAGGCCTGGCGATACTGCTGGCGGGCTCGGGGCTTGAGGCCAGCCGGGGCGCCAACGGCAACTATTCGCTGCAAGCCATTGCCGGCAGTGCCCTGGAGCTAAGTGCGGTGTCGATTTCCGGCAAGGCCCCCGGCTCGACTACCGAGGGCACCGGGCTGTACACCACCTATTCGTCCAGCAGCTCGACGCGCCTGAACCTCACACCCAAGGAAACCCCACAATCGCTGACCGTGATGACCCGCCAGCGCCTGGATGACCAGCGCCTGACCAACCTGACCGATGCGCTCGAGGCCGCCCCTGGCATCACCGTGGTCCGCGATGGCCTGGGCTCGGAAAGCGACTCCTACTGGTCGCGTGGCTTTGCCATCCAGAACTATGAGGTGGACGGTGTGCCCACCAGTACCCGCCTGGACAACTACTCGCAAAGCATGGCGATGTACGACCGTATCGAAATCGTGCGCGGTGCTACGGGCTTGATCAGCGGCATGGGCAACCCTTCTGCCACCATCAACCTGATCCGCAAGCGACCAACCAGCGAAATGCAAGCCAGCATTACCGGGGAGGCCGGCAATTGGGACCGCTATGGCACCGGTTTCGATGTATCCGGCCCATTGACCGAATCGGGGAATGTTCGCGGGCGCCTGGTCGCCGACTACAAGACCGAGAAAGCCTGGATTGACCGCTACAACCAGCAATCGCAGTTGATCTACGGCATTACCGAATTCGACGTGAGCGAAGACACGTTGTTGACGCTGGGCTTCAGCTACCTGCGCAGCGATATAGACTCGCCGCTGCGCTCCGGCCTGCCAACGCGTTTCAGCACCGGCCAGCGCACCGACCTCAAGCGCTCGCTCAACGCCGCGCCGGACTGGTCCTACAACGACCATGAGCAAACCAGCTTCTTCACCTCGATCGAGCAACAACTGGGCAACGGCTGGAGCGGCAAGCTCGAACTCACCCATACCGAAAACAAGTTCGATGAACTGTTCAACTTTGCCATGGGCAGCCTGAACACCGATGGTAGCGGCCTGTCGCAGTTGCCCGTGCGTTTCTCGGGCACGCCGCGCCAGGACAACCTGGACCTGTATGTCACCGGCCCGTTCGGCCTGTTCGGCCGGGATCACGAGCTGATCACTGGCGTTACCCTGTCGCAATACAAAGAGAGCACGCCAAGTTGGGGCGGCTGGCGCTATGACTATGCCGGCTCACCGGCAGGTGCTATCGACAACCTGTTCGACTGGGATGGCAACTCGGCAAAACCGGCCTTCAGCGAAAGCGGAAAGTCGTCGATCGATGAGGACCAGTATGCGGCGTACCTGACTGCGCGGTTCAGTGTGACGGACGACCTGAGCCTGATCGTCGGTAGCCGCGTCATCGACTGGAAACGCGACACGTCCGATCGCCCGTACGGCGGCGAAGCTAGCGAGGTCAATCGCGAAGAAAACGGCGTGTTCATCCCCTATGCCGGGGTGGTCTACGACCTGGATGATACATGGTCGCTGTATGCCAGCTACACCAAGATCTTCAACCCGCAGGCCTCCTGGGTCACCGATGAAGACGACAAGCCGCTGGACCCCATGGAAGGCAAAGGTTATGAAATCGGCATCAAGGGTTCGCACCTGGATGGCCGCCTCAACTCCAGCCTGGCGCTGTTCAAACTGGAGCAGGACAACCTGGCGATCTGGCAACACGACAACGTCTACACCGCTGAACAGGACACCACATCCAAGGGCATCGAGCTTGAGGTGAACGGTGAACTGGCCGAAGGTTGGCAGGCATCTGCCGGTTACGCCTATTCGGTAACCACCGATGCCGACGACCAGCGCATCAACACCAACCTGCCACGCAACAGCTTCAAGACCTTCAGCAGCTATCGCCTGCACGGGCCGCTGAGCAAAGTCACCGTCGGCGGCGGCGTGAACTGGCAGAGCAAGGTCGGCGCCGACCTGCACACCTTCAGCCAGGGCAGTTACGCAGTGACCAACCTGATGGCTCGCTACGACATCAACGAGCACCTCAGCGCCACGGTCAACCTGAACAACGTGTTTGATCGTGCGTATTACAGCCAGTCCGGGCTGTACGGTGTCTACGGCGCGCCACGCAACCTGATGACCAGTTTCAGGTACAGTTTCTGACGCGTCGCGATTGCTGAAAAAAAGGGCAGCCCTACATCAGAAGTCAACCGTGGCTGACATCTGCAGCGCCCTCGGGTAACCCGGCGATATTGCACCGTACGAAGCCACCCCCGACCAGTACTCGCGGTCGAACACGTTCTGCACCGTCACCCGGAACGTTGTAGGGTGGCCGTCGATGCGCGTGGCGTAGCGCGCCCCCACATCGAAACGTGTCCAGGCATCGAGCTCCTGGGTGTTGGCCTGGTTGATATACTGGCTGCCGGTATAGATGGCACCTCCGGTCAGCGTGACGCCTTCTGCCCGGGGGATGTCCCACTCGGCCCACAGGTTGGCCTGCACATCTGGCACACCTACTGCCTCGTTGCCCTTGTTGGCGGCCGTGGCCGAATCGGTCAGTTTGCTGTCCAGCACAGTCATGCCACCCAGCAACCGGGTGCCCGGCGCAACCTCGCCAAACATGCTCAGCTCGACCCCACGGTTACGTTGCTGTGCCTGCACCGAGAACTGGTTGCCCGCGCCCAGCTCACCGCTGGGTTTCTCTATCTGGAATACCGACAAGGTGGTCATGAACGTGTTGTGCTCGTACTTCACTCCCAGCTCGTGCTGCTTGGTCTTGTAAGGCGCGAACGCTTCACCGGCATTGCTCGCCGTGGCCGGTGCGACATCACCTTTGCTCAGGCCTTCGACATAGTTGTAGTACAGCGAAATGTTTTCCCACGGCTTGACCACTACGCCTGCCACGGGGGTGGTTGCACTGTCTTTGTAGCGCGAGGTCACCGTACCTGTGGTGCTGTAGTTGCGTGACTCGATTTCCTGCCGCCGCACCCCCAGCGTCAGTTGCACACGATCATCAAGGACCGACAAGGTGTCGGTCAGGGCGACGCCAGACAGCTCTGCCTCGGACACCCGGTCCACCTTTGGCGCAGCGATGTATTGCTTGGGCACATCTACCGGGTGGTAGATGTTCGAGCGTATTTCCGTGCCGTTGTTGATGCCACGGGACAACTCATCCTGATACCGCGTGGCCATGGCGGTAATCGTATGGTTGACCGGCCCGGTTTCAAACAACCCACGCAGCCCGACGTCGGCGGTGGAGCGGTCGACGTTGAACTTGTAGTAACCGGGGACATTGCTGGTGTCACCCGCCGCGTTGAGGATCCGTGGAACCTGGTCGGACATCCGCGCCACATCTGCCCTGCCGCCACCGGCATGGGCGAACACCGTCAACGCGTCGCTGATGTCGTATTCACCACCCAGCAACGCTGACTGTTCAGTGGTTCTCGACCAACCCCAGTCCTGCGACAGATTGGTACGGCCACTGGCGGCAGAGGGGACGTCGAAACCGGGGGCCACGGTGAAGGGGCGCGAGGCAGCATCCCACCGCTCCTTCTGGCTGATGAAGTCCAGGTTCAGGCGCAAGCGCTCACCTTGGTAGTCCAGGGCAATAGCGCCAATGTCCAGCGCACGTTGCTGGTCATCGATAGCCGTGTCGCCCTGGGCAAGGCTGCCGTTGAAACGCACACCCCATTGCCGCTGGGCCCCGAAACGGCGGCTGATGTCGAGGTGGCCGCCCACCTGGGTGTCAGAGCTGTAGCTGGCGGTGACACGGGTCAAATCTTCGGCGAGCGCGCGCTTGGGGACGATATTGATCACGCCGCCAACGCCGCTGTTCGGGGAAATACCGTACATCAGGGCCCCCGGCCCCTTGAGCACTTCGACCCGTTCGGCATATTCGGTGAACACGCGGTAATTGGGTGCAACGCCATACACACCATCGAAGGCCAGCTCGCCCAGGTTGCCTTCACCCACCGGGAAGCCGCGAATGAAGAACGAGTCGACGATGCCACCCGTCTGCCCGGTGGAGCGCACAGAGGGGTCACGCTCCAGGGCATCGGCCACGGTCACCGTCTGCAGGTCAGCGAGTGTTTTTGCGGTGTAGCTGGTGACGTTGAACGGCGTATCCATCACATCTTTGTTGCCCAGCATGCCTAGCCGCCCGCCGCGTGCAACCTGTCCGCCTGCGTAGGCTTCTGGCAGTGTTTCGTGGCGCATGCTGTTGGCGTCAATGGTCGTGGCGGCCAGCGTGAGGCCTTCATCACTGCTTGGCTGACGGATCAATTGGTAACTGCCGTTGCTCAGTTCCACCAGCTCAAGGCCACTGCCGGCAAGCAACTGGGCGATACCCTCACGCGCCGAATAGGCACCGCTCAGCCCTGGACTCTGCAGGCCATCGGTCAATGCCGGTTCAAACGACAGCGCAACGCCCGAAGCCAGCGCGAAACTGGACAACACCCGCCCCAGGCTGCCCGGGGCAATTTCGTAAGTGCGCAGGGTCACGCTATCCAGGGGTTGCGCGACGGCGGGCAAAAGGTAGCCGGCCCCTGATACCAGAACTGCACCGAAGAGTGTGCTGCGTACCGCAACAGCGAACGCACGCTTAGGCAATGGGCGACTTGCAACAGGCATGACAGGCGGGTCCTTCTGGCTGGAAATGGAAGTGTTCATTCCTGTTGCCAGCCGAGACTGAAAAAAGTATCACCCACCAAGCTGTTTTTTTCCGCGCCTGGCATTTCACGGCCCTGCGCGATAAAGCAGGGTCCAGTAGCCATTCATGTGCGCGGATACCCGCAAGGGGTAAGTCGACTCCAGCATGCTCAGGCTGCGCTGAGTGTCGCTGACCGGAAACGCCCCGGAAATGCGCAGGCCAGCAATGCGCGGGTCGCAGCGAATGACGCCGCGCTGGTAGCGCGCCAGCTGGGTCACAAAGTCATCCAACCGCATGCCGTCTGCCAACAGCATGCCCTGGACCCAGGCCGTCGCAGTGGCGTCAACCGGCATCGGCCGCCCGACCCTGTGTGCAGTGAAATCGACACGCTCACCGGCCTGTACAACGGTGCCTGCAGTGGCCGCCGCGCGGGCGGGCTCGATGCGAATGGCCCCTTCGATAACCGCCAGGTAAGTGTGCCCGTCCAGCTCTCGCACGCTGAACCGCGTGCCCAGGGCTTGCATGCGCCCCTCCCGTGTTGCCACCCGCAGGGGGCGCGCAGGCACTACGATATCAGGCGCTGTCTGCACCAGCATTTCGCCGCGGCGCAGTTGAATGAGGCGCTCATCGGCATCGAAACGGATGTCGATTGCAGAGTCAGTATTGAGGACGATTTGCGTACCATCGGCCAAGGTGAGCTGGCGGCACTCGCCTACAGTCGAGCGATAGTCGGCGGCCCATCCTTGTCGCTCGGTCAGTTTCCAGCCTGCCCAACCTGCCGGAAGCACGGCCAGCAGCAACGCCAACCGGCTGATCATCGCCCTTCGGCCCGGGTCGGCCGGGCGGTCGAGCGCCGACATCGACAGCGCCGGCGGCAAACCGTCCAGCTTGCCCATCAGCCGTTCGGCACGTTGCCAGGCCTGCTCACGCTCGGGGCTGCTGCTGCGCCAGGCCGACCAGTCGGCCCTTTGCGCATCGGTCACTGCGCCGGCACTCATGGCCATCAACCACTCGGCTGCTTCTTCAAGTGCCTCGGTGTCCGTTGGGCCGCCACGCTGGACATCAGCCATCTAATCGACCAGCCTCAGGCACTGGAGAAACGCCTGTTTCATGTAACGCTTGATGGTGATGAGCGACACACCTAGCTGCTCGGCAATGGCTTCGTACTTCATGCCGCCCAGCTGGGACAACAGGAACGCACGCCTGACCAAAGCTGGCAGCGTGTCGAGCATGGCATCTATTTCGTGCAGGGTTTCCAGGATCAGCAAACGGGCCTCGGGCGAAGGCACCTCAGGTGCTGGCAGGTGCTCAAGCGCCTTGAGGTAGGCACGCTCCAGCGATTTGCGCTGGCACCAGTTGGCAAGGATGCCCCCGGCGACACAGCTCAAATAGGCGCGAGGCTCATCAAACACCACGGTTTTCGAGGCCAGGATGCGCGCGAAGGTATCCTGCACCAGGTCGGCCGCATCGACCGCATTGCCCAGGCGCCTGCGCAGCCTGGCATGCAGCCAGCCCTGGTGGCCGTTGTAAAGCGCCTCTACATTGCGCAGGTGATTGTCGGAGCCTGGTAGCACGTCGCTCATGGGGGCGATTGTTCACGCAAGTGAGAATTGTTTTCAATATTAAGGTAGCGTTTCAACACAACGCAAGTTCAACCACCGGGACACCACCATGCCTGATCCTGAATGCACCTTGCTCGACAGTTGGCAGCACAACGCCCAAGCCTGGATCGACGCCGTGCGCAGCGGCGCCATCGAGAGCCGTCGGCAGGTCACCGACCAGGCCATTTTGCTCACCATTCTTGGCCGCCAGCCCGGACGGGTACTGGACCTGGGCTGTGGTGAGGGTTGGTTGCTGCGTGCGCTGGACGACCGCGGTATCGAAGCCGTGGGCGTCGATGGTGACCGCGCGCTGGTAGAGGCCGCGCGCGCTGCGGGCTCGGCCGAGGTGCACCTGGCCAGCTATGCGCAGTTGGCCGATGCGCAGGCCTGTGTAGGTACAGACTATGACCTGGTCTGTGCCAACTTTGCGCTGTTGCACCAGGACATTATCCCGCTGTTGGCGGCGATGAATGAATGGCTGGTGCCGGGTGGCGCAGTGGTGATCCAGACCCTCCACCCATGGAGCGTGGCTGACGGGGATTATCAGGATGGCTGGCGAGAGGAGTCTTTTGCCGGGTTTGCCGGGCACTGGCAACCGATGCCGTGGTACTTCCGGACTTTGGCCAGCTGGCTGAACGCACTGGACATGGCGGGTTTGCGGCTGGTCAGCTTGCAGGAACCACAGCACCCGCAAAGTGCGGTGCCGCAGTCGTTGTTGATGGTGGCCGAGCGCCCCTGAGGCAGACACGGTCGGTGTAGGAGCGGCCTTGCGCCGCGAATGGGCTGCGAAGCGGCCCCAGAAATGGATGCCGCGACACAGAAACTGGGGCCGCTTCGCAGCCCATTCGCGGCGCAAGGCCGCTCCTACACCGACCGTGTCGGGTCAGAGGACTGGCTTGCGCGCCGCGCCGCTACGGGCCTTGGCCATGGCCGCCAGGCGTACCGGGACGTTGGCCGCTCCGTAACCGGCATAGCCCCCCTTGCGCTGGATGATCTCGAAGAAGAAACGCTCCTCGAACGGCTCCGTGTACACGTGGAACAGCTCACCGCCCTGGGCGTCGCGGTCGTACAGCACGTTGTAGTACGCCAGTTCGCTAAGGAACTCGTCGTCGAAATCGAAGCGCGCCGCCAGGTCGTCGTAGTAGTTCAGCGGGATTTCCAGCAGCGGTACCCCAGCCAGCTTGGCACGCGCCACTTCACGGAAGATGTCGTCACAATCGAAGGCGATGTGATGGACCCCCGAACCGCGGTAGCTGGACAGTGCATGGGCAATGGCGGTGTTGCGGTTTTCCGAGATGTTCAGCGGCAAGCGCAGGGTGCCACACTGGCTGCGCAGGGCACGGCTCTTGACCAGGCCATACGGGTCGGGCAGCACCACTTCGTCGTCGGCGGCGAAGTCGAACAGGCTCTTGTAGAACAGCACCCAGCTGTCCAGCGACTCGGCTGGCAGGGCCAGGGCCATATGGTCGATGCGGCGCAGGCCACCAGTGGCCGCTGCAGCCTTGTCCAGGCTGAAATCGGTGTCGTACAGGGTGTGGCCGGCAGTGCCCTGCTCCACCAGGTACAACAGGCTGCCATCCGGTGCACGCACCGCCGGCACTTCGCACTCGTTGGGGCCGACCAGGCCGCGGAACGGCTGCCCACGGAAGGCAGTGGCACGCTTCAGGGCGGCTTGCTGGTCCTTGACCCGCAGCGCGGTGGCGCACAGCGACGGGCCATGGGCTTCGAAGAAGTTGTGGCCGAAGGAATACGGCTCGGCGTTCAGGACAATGTTGATATCGCCCTGGCGCAGCAACTGCACGTCCTTGCTGCGGTGCTTGCCGGCTTCGGCAAAGCCCAGGCGCTTGAGCCAGCTGCCCAGGCGCGCGCCGACGGCTTCGTCAACCGCAAACTCAAGGAACTCCACGCCGTCATAGGCGCTGGCCGCGGGCGGGGTGAACAGCACGCCAGGCTCGATCGGCGTGTTCTCCTGCTCCAGGCGCAAGCGGGTCTGTTCTTCGAGGTACAGCAGCGAACGTAAACCGTCGGCGGCATTCTGCCGGGTCGGCGCGGCGCGGAAGCCGTCGTTGAAAATTTCCAGCGACAGCGGGCCGCGGTAGCCGGTGGCAAGAATCGGCGCCAGGAAACCGGCCATGTCCATTTCGCCCTGCCCGGGGAAGCAGCGGAAGTGGCGGCTCCACTCCAGCACATCCATGGCCAGGATCGGCGCGTCGGCCATTTGCACGAAGAAGATCTTGTCGCCGGGGATGTCGCGGATCGCGCTCGGGTCGCCCTTCAGCGACAAGGTGTGGAAGCTGTCGAGGATCACCCCGAGGGCCGGGTGGTCGGCCTGGCGCACCAGGTTCCAGACTTGCTGGTAGGTGTTGACGTGGCGGCCCCAGGCCAGGGCCTCATAGCCAATGCGCAGGCCACGTTTGCCGGCATGCTCGCCTAAAAGGCGCAGGTCATCGACCAGCAACTGTTCGTCACCCAGGGCATCGGCCTGAACGTTGCTGCACACCAGCACCAGGTCGGTACCCAGCTCTTGCATGAGGTCAAACTTGCGCTCGGCGCGGTCGAGGTTTTTCTGCAGGCGGTCACGGCGGCAGCCTTCAAAATCGCGGAACGGCTGGAACAGGGTGATGGCTATCCCTAAGTCGGCGCACATCTGGCGCACCTGGCGCGGGCTGCCAGCGTAGTAGAGCAAGTCGTTTTCGAAGATCTCGACGCCGTCAAAACCGGCGGCGGCGATGGCTTCGAGCTTTTCCGGCAGGGTGCCGCTCAAGGACACGGTAGCGATCGAACGCTGCATGGCGGGAGTTCCTTGTTGTTGGAAAAATACGGTGCCAGTCAGGTAAAAACCACTGTCACAGTTTATGGCACGATCGATTATTCGCAGGTAAAGTCGTCGCTTCAATATCTTTGTACGGAATGGTTAGTTTTGCGTTCGATTATCGCACAAAACCCGTTTTAACGAATTGCTAGACCGCTGGCCCGTGGTCAACATGAACCACAGACGCAGGCACACCGACCACTGCCTCCTGCC
>Ga0213824_1000258_pt1 | contig 45399 bp, 34 predicted proteins | sample MC6MC0906MG_FD_179892 | JGI IMG/M metagenome (GOLD analysis project Ga0213824, IMG submission 179892) | Enriched soil aggregate microbial communities from Iowa State University, Ames, United States - MC6-MC0906-MG | ecosystem: Environmental > Terrestrial > Soil > Unclassified | place: USA: Iowa...
CGGCGTACTCGAAATCGGAAAAGCTCATCTGGCTCATGGGATGGCGGACTTGTAGAAGGCAGTTGGACGGAGGGCTATTTCAGCACAGGTCAGATGGGCTGTGCTGACTTGATCGGAGAATCCCTAGACCCTATAAACGTAAATCTTTGAGTCTTTATTGCGAAAATATAGCCCTATGACATTTTCACCTTCTCGCTCTACGAATATCTCTGTACCAGGAACACTATTACTGGCATATGTAATCATTGACACTACCCGCCCTGCTTCACACCTATACTCATAACACCAGTACTCACCATCTTCATCCAGGCGACATGATATATTTGGAACCCCCCCTTCAAATATAACCCCAGATGCCCTAATCGCCTCTCCGTCATCGTCAAAACGTACTGAATAAGTCGACTGCCCCTCCAGCTGATATATTTCAGTCTCTATTACTGTAGAGCTCACACCATATATATCCGACCTGTGAAACCCACCTTGCTTCGAGCAATAAAACTTAAAGCAATTTTTTTTATTCTTTGGCTCCGAACTCAAAATGGGAGACGGAGTCACCCCAGACAGTTCCAACCCATAAGGCAATATAGAAAAACTTGGGCCTTTGGACCATTTTATTTCTTCACTTGCGATGCACTGCATACCTACGCTTTCAGAAAAATCAGCATCAAGCTTAGATTTTAGAAGTTTAAGCAAATTCTTAAATTTATCGGGAACCACAGTTACCTCCTAACAGCGAAAGTTTTACCACTATTTAATTGTTCCTTCAACTCAGCAAGCCCACTCAGAAACTCTTTCTTCGTTGTTCTACCAACCAATGAATCATACACATGTTGCTTGTAGGCATTCCCATGTATGCCGGCACCCTTGTGTGGCGTTGCCAGCGTACCGGGAACTCGAGCGGATTCTGTATTAGGCAACCAAATGCCATTTTTCTTGTTATTTATATCGATTCCCAGTTCTTTCATTTGCTTTCTCAAGGCTATCATTCTGACGTCCTTTGAATTGGACATAATGATGTGATGCGCATCATACTGCCCTCCACCTACTGGTTTACTCCCGAGGCTATCTGCAAGTTTTTTCGCATCGGACCCACAGGACAGACCAAGTGGATCCAACCATAGAGTCGGATTTAGAGCATACTCATAGAGATTCATTCCACCGTCGATACTCAACGGATCTTGTGTTACGAAACGGCCAACATTAGGATCATAGAATCTGAAAGTATTGTAGTGCAGACCTGATTCGTCATCAAAGTATTGCCCTTGGAAGCGTAGATTCTGCTCAATCTTACTAACAGGCAGTTGCTCTACCGCCCCCCACGAGCGATACGTTGCCTGCCAAACAATCTCACCCTCGCTATCCGTCAGCTCCAACGGCGTCCCAATCTGATCCGTATGGAAGTAATAGACCTTCTGCTCTTCCCCTTCAGCCTGATCAACCCGCGCCAACGGCGCATAGCTTCCCGGCTCGTACAGGTACAGAGTGTTCTGCCCAGGCGTCTCCTCACGCAGCATCCTCAGCCCCTGCCAGAGGAAGCGCTTCTGTTCGAGTTCGCCGTTGATTTCCGCCTGCTTGGCCACCCGCCGCCCAAGGCTGTCGTACCGGTACTCGCCTCGGCTTTCCAGCTTGCCGTTAACCAACGTCTCCGCCCGCACCAGCCGGTTCTCGCAGTCATAACTAAAGCTCTGCAGCTTGCTGTGCCCAGAGCGTTTCTCGATCAGGTTGCCCCACGGATCGTAGCGGTACTCCTGGTCCCGCCACTGTTTGATCCGGTTGTCCTTGACCTTGTCGAACTGCCGCGCATTGAAGTCCAGGCGGTTCGCCGCCGCGTCGTAGCGGAACTCCTCGCTGCCGATCAGCGAGCCGGTATCGCGACTGCGCAACTGGCCGTTGGCTTCATATTCGTACTTGATCTCGCCACGCAGCTTGTCGAGGGTGCGCACCAGTTCACCGGCTGGGTCGTACTGGTAACGCCGGTGGATCGGGTTGTAGGCGTGCTCCACCAGCAGCGACGTATTCACGCCAGTGTTGTGCACCTGCGAAAGCTTGTCGGCCGACAAGGTTGACGCAAACTGCCAGGCCTTGCGCCCCATGGCGTCATAACCGAAGCAACTGGTGAGCTTGCCTTGGGTGCGGTACACCTCGCGGTGCAGGTCATCGCGCTCCATGTCACTGATCACCAGCCCGTCCAGGTTCAACTGGTGCAGGTGGCCGCTGCCGTAATACAGGTGATTGACCTTGCGCCCATCCGGCAGGGTAAGCGTGGTCAGGTTGCTGAGCGGGTCGTACTCGTAGCCGAGCGTGCCGGCAGGGCTGATTTCTTTGCTCAGACGGCCGAGCAGATCGTAGGTGTACTCAAGCTTTTCTTCCGTGATCCCAAGCTGCTTGCCGATCCCGGTCGGTTGCCGCTTGATGCTCAGCAACCGGTCGCCGTCGTCGTAGACGAAGTCTTGCCGCGCATCGCTATTGAGCTTGGCAATCAAACGGCCAATGGCATCACGCTCGAACAGCGTATGGCGCTCTGGCCGTTCGGCATTCTCGCCATAACCAATCTCATCCAGTCGCGTGAGATGGCCACCGACGTTGTAGCTGAAACGCCGGGTCAGGTTATCCACCCGTACTTCTTCGCTAAGCCGGTCCGACACGTCGTAGGCAAAGCTGTACGTGGCGTTGTTTTCGTTGACCAGTGCGGTCAGGCGAATGGCCTTGTCGTACTCGTAGCGAACCCGCTGGCCCTTGGCATCCTGGCGGCTGCCCGGCAGACCGCGGGCGGTGCGCATCAGGCGGGTGGTCTGGCCCTTGCCGTCAGTGTGGCTGAGCACCTGGCCGTAGACGTTGTAGGTAAAGGTTTCGGTGGTGCCGTCCGGGTGGCTGATGCGCTGCACTTCGCCGTCGGGCTTGCGTTCCAGCGTGGTGGTCTGGTTCAGCGCGTCCGTTACCGCGACCAGGTGCTGGCGTTCGTCATAGCGGTAGTACGTGCTCTTGCCCGAGCAGTCCTGATAACGCTCGACCTGGGCCAGGGTGTTCCACCACAGGTACTTGGACTTGTAGGTCGCATCGATGATGGTGTGCGGCAGGCCGTCATCGCTGTTCAGGTACTCGGTCATCTGGCCGAGGGCATCGATTTCGGCGAGCAGGTTGCCCTTGTCGTCGTAGCGCGCCTGCCAGGTGCTGCCATCCGGGTAGCTGACTTTGGTCACCAGCGAGGTCAGGTGGTGGTACTCGTACTGGATCTTGCGCCCCAGTGGATCGGTTTCTTCCAGCAGGCGGGCGTATTCATCGTACTTGAAGGCGAGCCGGTTACCGTCTGGCAGGCCCAGGCCGACCATGTTGCCGTGCTCGTCCAGCTCGATGGCGTAACGTTCGCCACCGTAGTCGCGGCTGGCGACCACGCGGTGGTCGGCGTTGTACTGCACTTGCAGCTCACGGCCGAGCACGTCGGTGGCCCAGCTGGTGCGGCTGTCGAGGTCGTAGCGGAAGTGGTAATGCTCGCCGTCGCTGGTCCAGTGTTCGACCACGCGCGGCTTGTCGCCCAGGGTTTGCCAACGGTAGTGACAGCCCAGCCCCAGGGCGTTGCTGTGGGTCACCATCAGGCCGTCGGCGTAACTGAAGCTGCGCACGGTGTCGCCGTTGCGGTTGATCACCGCGCTCAGTTGGCCGTGTTCGTCGTAGCGGTACTGGGTGAGCGTTTCCACCGCCTCATTGTTGACCACGCGCTTGATGTCGGTCAGGCGGCCCAGCGGGTTGTCGTAGTGCAGGTGCACGCGGGTGCCGCCGGTGGCGCTGATGTCGGTCAGCGTGCCGTCGGGCGTGCGGGTGAAGTGCAGGAAGTGGCCGAGGGCGTTCTCGATGCGTTGCAGCGGCACTTCGGTATTGGTGTCGGGCACTTCGCCGAAGTAGAAGAACAGGTTGTCGAGGGTCTGCAGGATGTAGTGGCCACCCTCGGTGCACACCAGGTACACCTGCTCATGCGGGTTGTAGATCCGTTCGCCCGGTTGCAGGGTCACGAACGGGACTTCGCGGCCTTGGTTGTCGGTGAGGTAGATGAATGCACCCTCGCGGCGCAGGCTCTGCTCCCAGGGCAGCACCCAGCCGCGGCCGAGTACGCTGTCGACCGTGAGGTCGCTGGCGTAGAAGCGCGACCACTCGATCGGCATCAAGCCCGGCAGGCTGAAGTCGATTTCATCGGGGATCAGCTTGCGGCCCGTGGTGAGGTCGACCGGGTTGCCGACCAGGCCGCCGATCGCCTTGCGGGCCACGGGTTCGACCACGTAGCGGCTGGCCACTTCACCGGCGACGAAGCCGGCAGTGAACTTCAGCGCGCAAGGCATGATGGCTTTCATGCCGGCTTGGGTACCGGCCTTGATCAGCTGGGCAATACCGCCTGCGGCACCGGCGATGGCCATCAGCACATCCACGGTGGTGCGCAGCCACTCCGGGACTTCATCGTCCACGGGCAGGTAGCGGTGGGTGCCGCCGCCGATGATGACGTTGTCCGAACCACCGGAAATGGTCGCGCCGCAGGTCAGCTTGTCGCCCTTGCGCGCAGCGGCCACGCTGTTGATGAATACATTGGTCGAGCCTTCGGCAATTTGCACCGGCCCCGGGTGTTTGTCGCAGGCGCCAATGCTTTTTTCAACACGCGCAGCCTTGCGGCTGTTGATGAAGACGTTGGGTGAGGCAGTGGTTATCGTCCCTGAAGGGGACGAGAACATACTGCCTATCGCCTCTCCGGCAGCGGTCAGCAAGCTGCCTCCAATACCAGCTGCAAGACCGGCCAGCAACGCCACGCCAAACCCGCAGGTGAACGTGGCGATCGCCACCGTGGCAACCAGCGCTATACCCAGGGCGGCGCCAATCAGGAAGCCCCCCAACGCGCTGGTGTGCGATATCTCGTCGCCGAACCTGGCCGCTTCGAACATGAGGGGTTACTCCTGTTCGCCGGGCTCGGAACGGCTTACGGGCGTGCGCGGAATGAAGCTCGCCAGCAGGTTGTCCCAGTCCTGGTTCTGTTGGGCACTGAAATCTGCCTGTGCCGTGGTGGAGAAGATCAGCGCACGGCCAGGGCTGATGATGAAGGCCGCCTGGCGCTGGTAAAGCGGGCGGCCTTGGTTCATGTAATAGGCGTCGATCTGAATACCGGCAATGGGTGCGGTAGCAGAAAGCGCGACGGCCTTGTTGCCCAAACGGGTGTAGCCACGCAGCTTGGAGGTCAGCATCTTGACCTGGCGATCGACATAGGCCTGCAGTGCTTCGTCTGGCAGCAAGGTGTCACGCGAGATGGTGATGCTCAACGGCGCGGGAACACTGGCACCCAAGACGAACATGTTGACCGTGCGGTCCTCGAACCCTGCTGGCAGCGCTATGCCGCCTTCCTGCAACTCGTAATCCATGCGATGAAAATTCCTGATAACAAAAAATGGGGGTCAGCTCAGCGCGAAGCCATCGAGCATGCGGTCAAACTCGGCCAGCCACTGGCTCAGGCCCGGCTTGCTGGGGTCGATTACGCATGAGATATCCAGCCATTGCAGTGACTCGCTGCCGGCGATGGGCACCAGCGCGCCGACCAAGCGACCATGGCGGGGCTCGTGGCCGGCATTGAAGTGAAAATCCACCACTTTGGCGGGGTTGCCGGCCAGGTGGCAGTCACGTTTGCGAATCACGCGCAGTTGCGGGCTCATTTCGCGCAAGGCCTCGATTGCACGCTCGAACAGTTGCTCCAGCGGCTGCCTGGCGCGTACATCACGGCGGCGGATGCTGAGGCTGACTGGCTCGCCTTCATGCTCGAGGGTGGTCTGGATATCGCGGAAACGAAAGCCGACTGGAAATTGCAGGTTGAAACCCGCAAAGGTGAAACCGCTGGCCACATCCTGCAGCACTGCCGGCAAGGGTTCCGGTGTGGGCACAGGTTCGGGCACATGAGCAGCTTCTGCCAGCTTGGCCAGGCGCGCTGCCTCCTCTTGCGCTTCGCGCCTGGCGGAGATGCGGTCGTAGATCGAGGGCTTGTACATGTACCTTGCCTCAGTCGTTGATCCGCACTGCGGCGCCAGTGATTTGGGTAGTATCGGTACTGGTGGTCACGATGACCTTGCCTTTGATCTCGATGCCTTCCGGGGTCAGCGTGATGCTGCTGTCGCCCACCTGCAGGATGATGTGCTGCTTGGCGGCCACCTGGATGAACTGGTTGTCGACCTGCAGGGTGTAAGAACCTTCGGTCACTTGCACCACGGTGTCTTTCTTGACCGTTTCGGTGTGCGTACCGCCAACCGTAATCGAGCGGTTGTTCCCTACATCATGGGTCTCATCCAGCTCGATCTCGGTATCCATGTTGCGCTCGGCATGCATGATGATCTGCTCGGCGCCGGCCTTGTCTTCGAAGCGGAAGAAGTTGGCGGTACCGCCGTCGCCCTTCATCGAACGCGTCAGGAACCCACTCTGGGTCTTGTTCGCCGGCAGCGACCATGGCGGGGTGTTGGTGCTGTTGTACAGGCTGCCCATGATCAGCGGCCGGTCCGGGTTGCCGTCAAGGAACACCACAACCACTTCGTCGCCTATGCGTGGGATCTGGATGCTGCCGAAGCCGCCGCTGGCGCCAGACTGGGTGACGCGTACCCAGCAGGAGCTCTGATCATTGAATTCACCGTTACGATCCCAGTGGAACTGTAACTTCACCCGCCCCAGCTCATCGGTGTAGATCTCTTCGCCGTGTGGACCGACCACAATGGCAGTCTGCGGGCCGCTGATACCCGCCCTTGGGGTGCGCAATGCGGGGCGGAACGGGATTTTACGGCGGATGCAGCTAAAGCTGTTGCGGTAGCCCGCTTCGCCATCGTTGGCGTAGTTGTTCTGTCCCCAATGGGTGACGGAAAGCAGCAGAAACTGGCGATCGTCCGGGGCGTCGTTGTCGTGATCGTAATGCTGGCTCAGCTCGAAGTAATGGCCAGGTTCCATGGCGCGGCAATTACTCTCGCCATGGAAGGTCTTGCCGTCGACCTCCATCGCCTCCAGCCGACGACGTGCCTTGCGCATGCCTTCATCGGAATCGGCATAGCCGTAGAGGCCTTCATATTCAAAGACCTCGTACTGGCCAACCTCGCCCTGCTGATTGACCGAGTTCAGCTGCACCAGATGCGGGTTACCGGGTTGCTTGTAGTCGAAGGACTTGAGGGTCAGGCGGGTTGGCTGCATCCGTCGCGCCGAAGACCACGCCGTGATCGAGTCGGCGGTTTCGGTGACCGAAGCACTGTGGTAGCGGATCAGCGGCTGGCGCTCCAGCTGCGGAAGCATGCTGCTGTCATCGCTGATGATCATGCGATGGCCTTCCTGGGAGTGCTCGAAGGTGAAGAACAGCCCTTCCTGCTCGAGCAGGCGCAGCACGAAATTCAGGTCCGATTCCTGATACTGCGTGCAGTAGCTGATTGGCTTGAGCGGCTGGCTCAGGCGGAACTCATGCTCGGCCAGGGACAGGTAGTAATCGAAAACTTCCTTGACGATCTGCTCGGTGGTCTTGTCCTGGAAGATGCGCGAGTCGCGGCGACGGCTGAGAATCCAGATCCAAGGCACCAGTTCAGCGGTGTAGTTGGCAATGCCGCCATCAGCACCGGTGTGCACGAAGTCCGACACGTGCGCACTGATGTACCTAGTGGTGCCGTCGGCCAAGGCAATCCCCAACGTGACCTTCTTGCCGATAAGCTTCTTCAGTTCGATGCGAGCGTCTTGCGAAATGAGGTGTGCCTGGAAACTGAACAACTCCGAAATCGCCTCGCGGCCGCTGAAGCTGAGGAGTTGCAGTTCTTGCTCGGGAGGCAGTGGAGAATCGAAGGTGAACAGGCGTTGATGCTGGGTGAGCATCGACTCGAGGGCATCCGTAATCATATCAATGCATCCTGCATCAAGCTGGAAATCTCACAATGAAAACGCGCTTGGCTGAGGCTGTCAAATGATGGCGATAAGCCAGAACACCTCACATCGAGGACAAAAGCCGCGTGCAACTGGTGCATCATGGGCCCGTGTATCAGTCGACACTTTCTTGATTAATTACATCGAAATATGTCCTCCGGTTTGATCTGCTGGAGGTCTGGAGTGTAGGCTCCCTACGCCTAGCCATGAGGCAGTAGATCGCGACTATCAGGGAGAATCGCCATGAGCGTGAGCGAAAGCCAACTCAGCCAACTGGACCGGGAGATGGACCAGAATCACCGGGAAATGGTGATCATGTCGATAGAAGACTTCCACGCACAGGCCCAGTTAGCCCAGCAGGCACATGGCGCCACGCAGCCTCCGCAAGTGTGTACTCGCACGCAGGGTGACCTTCTGACCGGTACCTGGAACGGCGTGAAATCCACCTACAATGGCCTGCCCCACACCTTCGTCAACACTACTTGGGGCGTGCCTACGGCCATGGCGGCCTGGGACGCGAAAAACATCGTCGGTTTCATTCGTGACATGAACGGGATGGGCACGAAAGTACGCTACACCGTGCGCAATGGTAAGCAGTACGTGATTCTCACCGGCTACCCAGGCCTGCGCAAAACGCTCAATGCAACACGCTATGGTGTTCAGAACGCCAAGTTGGTCAGCATGGGAATCGGCAAGTATGGAGTGCGCGGTTCGTCCATCAAGGGTTTCAAACTCTCATGCTACGTCGCCGCTGCTATCGAAGTAGCAGAATGGGCGTTCGGCGATGAGCACGTGATGAGTGACTTGTTCGCGGGTGTCGGGGTCGAGCTGATCAAGGCAGGTATCGCTTCAGCATTGGGATATGCATTCGGACTGGCCATTGGCACAGTGGCAACCTTTGCCGCCGCGCCAGTGATCCTGGGGGCTGCCGTTGTATTCGCAGTTGGTTGGGGACTCAACGAGCTTGATACCCATTACGGAATTAAAAATTCTGTAAAGGCGGGCCTCCGATACGCGGTGAACCAGATTGAATATTTGCATCAGCAGGCCAGCCGCATAAGTGCTGAAGACATGCAAAAATACGCAGAAGAAAAAATCACTAATATAGCTAGCAATATCGCGGACAACCTCTACAGTGAGGCCAAGCGCTGGGCGCTGCGAAAGTTGCAGCCTGGCGACCTCAATTTACCCGGGTGGCCCACTGTACCTGAGCTTCCGTCCATGCCTTCGTTCCCGTCATTCAGCCTGCCTAAATTTTAACCATGACTACAAATCGGTCTCATGAACTTCACGAGCGGGCTCCGCATCTATTTCGCCTTGTGGCTTTTAGTCTCGGCCTAGCGACCGCAGCTTTAGGCTTGCTGTCAGCTTATTGGCTGGCTAATGATGTGCTTCCATTATTCGGAAGGCTCTCAAGAAACGCCCCTGTCGTAGTAACCCCCTATCTGGGCTTTATGCTCATCGCCATGTGTACGGTTACCCCGATTGTTCTCATCACATCAGCGTGCGCTTGCTGGCGCGGTAAGAAATTTGATCCACCGCCCCACTCCCGCCTATCCAGCTTTCAGAGTAACTCATATAAATTGACTCTATGGTCAATGATTTACATAGCGCCTGCTCTGGCACTACTTGTTACTCTAGCCTTGTGGGCGAAGGGATATACCCCATGTCAAAAACTTCTGATTTCTGGGTCAGCCTGGAAAGTGTATTGGGTCAATGATGCGCAGTATTGTTTCAAGCCAGACTTTTATACCGTTGACGATCAACCCTGCAAACGCATCGGCGATCAGAACATGTGTATCAAGGTCGACGGACGATAGCGAGAATACCATTACGCCTAGAAATATTCGCTCTTCCCAAATGTCGCATGCGCTTTCGTGCTTCAAGATCAGGCTGCTGGCTGTCGGCATGATCGTCGTATTCCTGCTGGTAGGCGCCATGTCGGTTTACGCTTACCTAAACTACCTGTTTCCACTTTACGGACGGCTGCTACGCGGCGCCCCGGTCGTGGAAACACCGTACCTCGCTTTCGGCCTGCTCATGGCTCCACCGGCACTCGCCATCTTGCTCGTTGGCAGTGCGATCTGCGCGTGGACCGGCAAAAAGTTTGACCCGTCCCCTGCATCCCAGCTGCACCGCTTCCAGACGCTGATGTTCGGGATTTCGATTAAAACGCTGATCTATGTCGTCCCTGCGGTGATGGTTCTGACTACGGGGGCTTTGCTGGCCAGGGGTTACACGCCCTGCTCGAAGCTGCTGATATCGGGTTCTGCCTGGCAGTTGTTCTGGGTCAATGATGAGCGGGTATGCTTCAAGCCGGATCACTACATAAATGACAATTGGCCATGCAAAGTCATCAATGGCAAGGATGTTTGTATTCAGGTCGATGGCCGCTGAGCCGGTGTCACTCCCCACATTGATGATCATGGTTCGCGGCGGCAGGGGCCGCCCCCTGGGCGCCAACGCCTCATCCTTGTCTGCGAGTACGAGCAGACTAGCCACACCTGCTGGAGCTCGCCCAACCTTTTGGCTGTGTGGCGATGCATGCGCCCCACGGCCCCAGTGGCAGCGGGTTTAGCCGCGAAGCCGGCGACGCGGTGAATGGCACGTGCTGCGCCCGTGTTCGCGGGCGTGCCCGCCTCCAAAGTAACAGCGCACGTTTTCAAGGTTTTTGGCAGGACCGTTGCCTCAGCACATGCGGCGCAGGCCGTGGGCCGGCCGCTATTCCCGCGGGAGCGCGCGAGCTGTCAAAAGTCACTATCCAAACGGGTGGATCACGCTTGATAACACCCTTTCGGCGCGGCACATTCCGTCGCACTGCCATCATCCTGACGTGCCCCGGCAAAACCTCTGGCAGAACACGGTCTGCGCAAAAAATGAGACCGGATTCACTTTTTGCAAAAAACTTCTGCAAATAATTTTTCTCACGTTCATACCCGTCGCACACCCACGTTTTGGGGCTTGAACCCCCATTTTTCGCGCCTGAACCCCTTCGTCAATATCACGGCGCCATCATTGCATCACATCACAAAACGGGGAAAAAATCGCCACCCAAGCGGAACTTCTTCCGCAGCGAGGTGCCCTACTCGGCATTGCTGGCAACACGATATTCATGTGCCAGCACTCAAGTTTTCCGCTGTCGAGAGGCGCAATTTAGGGTCCACGCCACTGGCGTTTCAGGACGATCAAGCAGGCACACGGACGATGCACCGATGACACAGACATTCGATGTCGAAGCACTGATCAAGCTGCGTAGCCAGACGCGGGCGATCTCCGATGCGCTGAAGGCGCAGGCGGCGGATTACCTTGCCACCGTGGCACCGCTGATCCGTCCGCAAACCCTGTTTGGCGAATACCTGCAAGGCGCCCAGCGCAGCAGCGGGCGCGAAACCCAGGGCCACTTCCAGGCCCTGGTCGAACTCTACGAGCGTATCGGCTCGGCCGCGCCGTTCCAGCTGGTCACCGAGCTGGAAGTACCGCTGAACCTGATCAGCACCACCCCCGAACTGTTCCCGCTGGAATACGACAAGGTCCTCGAACAGAGCGGCCAGACCATCCGTATCACCAGCCCAACCCGCTGGGTAGTGGGCTTCCACGCCTTCGACCTGGCGCGGTTTCGCAATGTCATCAAAGACCACAACCGCAGCAGCGCCGAGCTGTACCGCTTCGTGGTGCACTACCTCGTGCTGTTCTACTGCCTGAGCAAGTCGCCTGGCCTGGGCCGGCTGTTCGAAGGCCTGCGCTACGGGCTGAGCTTCGAACGCCTCAAAGGCTTTGGCGACCTGCCGTTCTGCGTCATCAGCTCGCCGGTGCGCTCGGAACTTCCCGACGATTCGGTCATCCGTAGCAGCACGCAAATTGCCGGCAACACCAGCTTCGAAGAACTGGTGGGCCGCGACAACATTCTGGAAATGAACGACGACATCCGTCAGCGCCTGCTGCTGACGATCGAAGGACTGTAACCCGCAGGGCCCCACACCGGGCCGCGCAATGATTCGCAGCGAACTGCTAGCACTGGAGAACACGATGGCGAAGAAGGAAAGCACCCAGCACAAACTCGACCGCGTCCGCGCGCCGCGGGTCCATATCACCTACGACGTGGACATCGGCGATGCCATCGAGAAAAAGGAGCTGCCCTTCGTCGTCGGCGTACTGGGCGACTTTTCCGGCAACCCGCTGGAGCCGTTGCCCAAGCTCAAGGACCGCAAGTTCGTCTTCATCGACCGGGACAACTTCAACGGTGTGCTCAAGGGCATCAAGCCACGCCTGACCTACCGGGTCGACAACACCCTGGCCAAGAACGGCACCCAGCTGGGCGTGGAGCTGAACTTCAACAGCCTTGAAGACTTCGAGCCACAGAACGTGGTCAAGCAGGTCGAGCCGCTGCGCAAGCTGCTTGAAGTGCGCAACAAACTGGCCGACCTGCGCAACAAGATGGGCGGCAACGACAAGCTCGAAGAGCTGCTGATGGACGTGCTGCAGAACACCGAAAAACTCAAGACCCTGGGCAAGGAATTCGGCCGTGAAGCCGAAGTGAAAGACCCATCCAGCAGCGATCGCGCCTGAGCAGGAGCCCGAACATGACCGACAAGCAAACCGCACCGCAACAGGCCGGCGAACTGGTCGAAGTAGAAAACTTCGCGCCACAGCCCTCACTGCTGGACAGCATCATTTCGCAAAGCCGCGTAGCCCGTTCCGACACCGAGCGCAACCGCACCCGCGACCTGATTGGCGAATTGGTGAACCAGGTGCTCGAAGGTGAGATGACGCCGAGCAAGGACCTGATCGCCGTGCTCGACTCGCGTATCGCCGAGATCGATTCGATGCTCTCCGAGCAGATGAACGAGATCATGCACGCCCGCGAGTTCCAGCAGCTGGAAGCCTCCTGGCGCGGCCTGAAATACCAGGTAGACCAGACCGAAACCAGCACCACGCTGAAGATCCACCTGCTCAACGCCTCGAAGAAGGACCTGGTACGCGACCTGAAGGCCGCCAGCGAATTCGACCAGAGCGCGCTGTTCAAGAAAGTCTACGAAGAAGAATACGGCACTTTCGGTGGCGCGCCGTTCGGTATGCTGATCGGTGACTACGAGTTCAACCGCAACCCCGAAGACATGTACCTGCTGGAAGAGATCTCGCACGTGGCAGCGTCGGCGCATGCACCGTTCATCTCCGCCGCCTCCCCCGAGCTGTTTGGCTGGGACTCGTTCACCGAGATGTCCGCCCCGCGTGACCTGGCAAATCTCTTCGACACCGTCGAATACGCCAAGTGGAAGTCGTTCCGCGCCTCGGAAGACTCACGCTACGTCGGCCTCACCCTGCCCCACGTGCTCGGCCGCCTGCCATATGGCCCTGATACCACGCCGGTGGAAGAATTCAACTTCGTCGAAAGCGTCGACGGCCGCGACCACAACAAGTACCTGTGGATGAACGCCGCCTATGCCCTCGGCACCCGCGTCACCGATGCCTTCGCCCGCTACGGCTGGTGCGTGGCCATCCGCGGCGTAGAAGGTGGCGGCCTGGTCGAAGGCTTGCCAACCCATACCTTCAAGACCGACGACGGCGAAATCGCCCTCAAGTGCCCGACCGAGATCGCCATCACCGACCGCCGCGAAAAAGAGCTGTCGGACCTGGGCTTCATTCCCCTGGTGCACTGCAAGGGCACCGACTATGCCGCATTCTTCGGCACCCAGTCGGCGCAGAAGCAAAAGCAATACAACACCGACATCGCCAACGCCAACGCACGCCTGTCGGCCCAGCTGCAGTACATCTTCGCCACTTCGCGCATCGCCCATTACATGAAGGCAATCATGCGCGACAAGATCGGCAGCTTCGCCTCGCGCATGGACGTGGAGCGTTTCCTCAACCAGTGGCTGGCCAGCTACGTGCTGCTGGACGACACCGCCAGCCAGGAGGCCAAGGCCAAGTTCCCGCTGCGCGAAGCCCGCGCCGAGGTGTTCGAGGTACCAGGCAAGCCAGGCGTGTACAAGGCTGTAACCTACCTGCGCCCGCACTACCAGCTCGACGAACTGACCGCCTCGCTGCGCCTGGTCGCCGAACTGCCTCAAGGGGCGCGCGGCTGACAAGCCGGTGTGTACAGGGATGACACATGAGTAACCAGGCCCGCCTGCTGCCCTCGCTGCTCGACCGACTGCTGGACGACCGTCCGTTCCAGTCGGCCGAGCCGGCCGCGCAGCGCACCTGCTCGCTGGCCGAGTACAAAGCCAGCATCGTCCGTGACCTTGAGGTGCTGGTGAATACCCGCCAGTCCCTGGTCGCCGAAGAGCTCGACGGCTTCAGCCAGCTCGGTGGTTCCATCCTTGAATACGGCATGCCCGACTTCATCAGCCGCAGCGTGCTCGACCCACATGACCGCCGCCTGATCCAGCAACAGCTGGAGCGGGCGATCAGTACCGGAGACCGGCGTTTCCGCCGGGTCCGTGTGCAGCTGTTGGCCCAGCAGAATGGCCACCGCATGTTGACCTTCCGCGTGGACGCCGTATTGCGTCTGCAGGACATCAGCCGCCAGGTCTCTTTCGACGCCGTGCTGCAGGTCAACACCCAGGAATACAAAGTGCAGAACCTCAACTGATGCTCGACGAACTGCTGCCCTACTATGAAAAGGAACTGTCGCACCTGCGCTTCCTCGGCCAGGAGTTTGCCGCGCAGTACCCGAAAATCGCTTCGCGCTTGCTGATCGAGGGCGACAACTGCGAAGACCCGCACACCGAGCGCCTGATCGAGGCGTTCTCGTTCCTTTCTGCGCGGGTGCACAAGAAGCTCGATGACGAGTTTCCGGAAATCGTCGAATCCTTCCTTGAGGTGCTGTACCCGCATTACCTGCGCCCTACCCCCTCGATGTCGATTGCCGAGCTGAGCCTGGGCAGGCACGAGAAAGTCTCCGAAGCGTACCGGGTGGCGCGCCATACCGAGATGCATGCCAACGCCATAGAGGGCGTGGTGTGCAAGTTCCGCACGTGCTACCCGGTAGAGCTGTGGCCGATTGCCGTGCAACAGGCCTCGTTCGTCGAAATGGAACGTTCGGCCTTCAACGGCCACAGTGCCGACCTGGTCGCACACCTGCGTATCCGCCTTGCAGCCACCGGCGATGCTCTGTTCGGGCAGATGCAAATGGACCGCCTGCGGTTTTTCCTCGACGGCGAAGCAACGCTCATGCTGCACCTTTACGAATTGCTGTTCAATAACCTGGCCAAGGCGACCTTGAGCTTCAACGACGAGGGCCGCAGCCGTGAGGTCGCACTGCCCGTCGATGCCCTCAAGGCCGTAGGCTATGCCCGCGACGAAGGCCTGGTTGACTACTCGGAGCGCTCGTTCCTCGGTTACCGGCTGCTGCACGAATATTTCACGTTCCCCGACAAGTTCATGTTCTTCGACCTCAGTGGCTTTGCCCGCATTCTGCAGGGCAAGGCCATCGAGCAGGTCGACATCAATTTCTATTTTTCCGACTACGACCTTGGCGAGCGACTGGCGCGGTTGACCCAGAATATCGGGCGCAACAACTTCAAGCTCAACTGCACGCCCATCATCAACCTGTTCCGCCAGCAAGCCGAGCCGATCAAACTGACCCACACCCAGCACGAGTATCCGGTCACCCCGGACACCCGGCTGCACAACGCAGCAGAAGTGGTATCCATAGACCGTGTGCGTCGGGTTCGTAAACTGGGGGGCACCGACCAGGTTGCCACTTGCCAGCCGTTTTTCGAGCCGCGAGGCGAGCAAGACCCGCACAGCAGCTTCTGGGTTGCCCGGCGGCGCGCCCAGGGTGACGCCACTGCCATGAGCATTCGCGTGGTCGACCGCGACCTGGAGCTGATCAGCGCCAGCAGCGACACCCTCAGCATCGCCCTCACCTGCAGCAACCGCGATGTGCCGCTCATGCTCCCGTTCGGCGGCGAGCGTGGCGATTTCAACATTCCCGCCAACTCGGTAATCAAGGATATCCGTTGCCTGCGCAAGCCCACCGCCACGGTGCGCGTGCCATTGGGCAAAGGCTTGATATGGCGCCTGATCGCGCACCTGTCGCTGAACCATATGTCACTGGTCAGCCAAGGCCGTGAAGTGCTGCTGGAGCTGTTGTCGCTTTACAACTACCGCAACGTCTCGGCCATCCGCAAACAGATCAACGGCATCAAGGCCATCAACAGCGAGCCGGTAGTTGCGCGTATCGGCCATCCGCGGCCGAACTTCGTGCGGGGCGTGGGCATTACCCTCACCCTCGACGAGCACCAATTCACCGGCAGTGGCGTGTTCCTGTTCGGCATGGTGCTGGACCACTTCTTCGGCCAGTACTGCTCGATGAACAGCTTCACGCAACTGACCCTGCGCACCCAACAACGAGAAAAGAGAGTCGTCCAATGGCCAGCACGTACTGGCGATCAGCCCCTGGTCTGATCGATCAGGCCCGAGCCGAGCCGCACCGATTCGAATTCTTTCAATTGGTGCGCCTGCTCCGCCTGCACTACAGCCGCACCGGGCGCATGGACCTGGCAACCCGGCCCCACGAAGATCCGCTGCGTTTCCGCACCCAGCTGTCGCTGGCGTTTCCGGCCAGCGAAGTCAGCGACCTGCACTTCGAGCACGCAGGCAAGGTCTCGCCGGCCGGCCTGCCACTGTCGGAAGTGCAGGTTACCTTCATGGGCCTGGTCGGGCCTTCAGGCGTGCTGCCGCGTCCGTACACCGAGTTGCTGCTTGAGCGCCATGTGCAGTTTCGAGACGATGCCGCTCATGCCTTTCTCGACATTTTCTCGCACCGCATGACAACGCTGTTCTACGAGGCCTGGCAAAAATACAAATTCCATATCGAGCACGAGCGCACTGGCAGCTCGGGCTTCGATGGCTACCTGCTCAACCTGGTGGGCCTCGGCCCGCGGGCGCAGAAGCTCAAGTTTGAAGAACAACCGTCAGCATTGCGTCGCGAGCTGTTCAGCTATTTTGCCGGCCTGCTCAGCCAGAAGCCGCGCAATGCGCTGAACCTCGAGCGCATGCTCGGCTTCTATTTCTCGCTGCCGATCCACGTCAAGCAGTTTGCCGGGCGCTGGTTGCACCTGCCGCCTGAGCAGCGCACCCAGCTTGGCCGGCGCAACGCCCAGCTTGGCCACAGCGCCGTTGCTGGCAAGCGGGTGTGGGACTACCAATCGTGCATTCGCATTGAGCTGGGCCCACTGAGCCTGGCCGATTACCAGCGCTTCCAGCCTGGTACCGAGTGCTATCGCAAACTGGTCGAGCTGGTGCGCTTCTATATAGGTGCCGGCCTGGACTTTGAAATCGCCCCGCGCCTCAAGCGCGAGGCGGTACCGTGCGCCCGGCTCGGCCGCAACGGCAATGTCGCGTTGGGCTGGCTCGGCTGGCTCAAACGCCCTGGCCGTGACGCGGAGCCTTCGCGTTGCGCCGTTTTCCATATTCCTTACGATGGGGTCGCCTTGTGAACCTGAAGTCGCTGTTCGCCAAGCTCAACGAAACCAGCCGCACGGCCACCGAAAGCGCAGCGGCCCTTTGCCTGTCAGAGCACCACTACGATGTCGAGGTGGAACACCTGCTGCTGCAGTTGCTCGACACCGGTGACAATGACCTGGCCCCGATCCTGCGCCACTATGAGGTGGTCGCCGAGCGCCTGCAGGCGCAGCTGGTCACCGCCCTGGGCACGTTCAAGAAAGGCAATACCCGCACCCCGGCGCTGTCGCCGCACATTACCCGCATGATCGAGCAGGCCTGGCTGCTGGCGTCGATCGAGTATGGCGTCGGCCAGGTGCGCAGCGGCCACCTGCTGCAAGCCCTGCTCGACGACGCCGAACTGCGCCGGGTGGTCGTTGCCTCGGCGCCGGAGCTGGAAAAAATCAATGCCAACGACTTGCGCCTGAACCTCGCCGCGCTCGTCGAAGGCAGCGCCGAATCCCGCCAGGCAAGCGCCCTGGCCAGCCCGGCGGCACCGGTGGCCAACAGCAGCAAGGCAGGCGGCAAGACCCCTGCGCTGGACCAGTACACCGTCAACCTCACCCAAAGTGCACGCGAAGGCCGCATCGACCCAGTGCTGGGCCGTGAGTTCGAAGTGCGGCAGATGGTCGACATCCTCACCCGCCGCCGGCAGAACAACCCGATTCTCACCGGTGAAGCCGGCGTGGGCAAAACCGCCGTGGTCGAAGGCCTGGCCCTGCGCATCGCCCAGGGCGACGTGCCAGCTGTGCTCAAGAACGTTGCCGTGCATACCCTCGACCTTGGCCTGCTGCAAGCCGGCGCCGGGGTAAAAGGTGAGTTCGAAAACCGCCTGAAGGCGGTCATCGAAGAGGTCAAACGCAGCCTGCACCCGATCATCCTGTTCATCGACGAAGCCCACACCCTGATCGGCTCTGGCGGCCAGGCCGGGCAGAACGACGCTGCCAACCTGCTCAAGCCGGCGTTGGCGCGTGGCGAACTGCGCACCATCGCCGCCACCACCTGGGCCGAATACAAGAAGTACTTCGAGAAGGACGCCGCCCTCGCCCGCCGCTTCCAGGTGGTAAAGGTCGAAGAGCCTGACGAGGACAAGGCCATTCACATGTTGCGCGGGCTGCTGGGCAAGATGCGCGAGCACCACAAGGTAGCGGTGATGGACGAAGCGCTGGTGCAGGCGGTGCGCCTGTCCAGCCGCTACATCACCGGGCGCCAACTGCCTGACAAGGCGGTCAGCGTGCTCGACACCGCCTGTGCGCGCATTGCCCTGGCACAATCGTCGCAGCCTGGTTTGCTGGAAGACTGCCGTCGACAGATCGACAACCTGCAGGCAGAAATTGACGTGCTTGGCCACGAAGCCGGCAAGGGCCACGACCATGCCCGCCGCCTGGGTGAGCTGCAGGCCAGCCTGCAGGCCAAACAGCAGCAGGAACAGCAATTGAACGAGCAGTGGCAGCAAGAGCTGGCGCTGGTCGAACAGCTCAAGGCGCTGGATGCCGCCAACGACGCCGATGCCGGGCAGCTCAATAGCCTGCGCGCCGAACTGGTTCGCGTACAAGGCGACCAGCCACTGGTGCACGCGCTGGTCGACAGCGGCGCCATCGCCCAGGTCATCAGCGGCTGGACCGGCATCCCGCTGGGCAAGATGCTGCGTGACGAAATCGACACCGTACAGCGCCTGCCCGCCCTGCTCGGCGAGCGCGTGCTGGGCCAGGACCATGCCCTGCACGAAATCGGCAAGCGCATCAAGATTTCCCGGGCGCGCATGGAAGACCCGAACAAGCCGATCGGTGTGTTCCTGCTGCTCGGCCCCAGCGGCGTCGGCAAGACCGAAACCGCCCTGGCCCTGGCCGATACCCTGTACGGCGGCGAGCGCAACCTGATCACCATCAACATGTCCGAATACCAGGAGGCCCACACCGTGTCGAGCCTCAAGGGCTCGCCACCCGGCTACGTCGGCTATGGCGAAGGCGGCGTGCTGACCGAGGCGGTGCGCCGCAAACCGTACAGCGTGGTGCTGCTCGACGAGGTTGAAAAAGCCCACCCGGACGTGCTCGAACTCTTCTTCCAGGTGTTCGACAAGGGCGTACTGGACGACGGTGAAGGCCGCGAGATCAATTTCCGCAACACGGTGATCATCCTCACCTCCAACACTGGCACCGAGCGCATCATGCAGACCTGCCTGAATGCCACCGAGCTGCCCACGCCGCAGGCCATCGTCGAAGGCCTGCGCGACGAACTCAATCATGTGTTCAAGCCGGCCTTCCTTGGCCGCCTGAGCATCGTGCCGTTCTACCCGGTGCAGGACCAGATCCTGGAGCGCATCGTCGCCCTCAAGCTCGCGCGCATCGCCAAGCGCTTCGCCCGCAACCACCAGGCCGAACTGAGCTACGACGAGGCGCTGGTCAAAGCCATTGCTGCGCGCTGCACCGAGGTCGACAGCGGTGCGCGCAATATCGACAACATTCTGTCCCAGACCTTGATGCCCGAACTCGCCCAGCGCGTGCTCGAACGCATGGCCCAGGACACGCCCATCGAACGCCTGGTGATCGAATTGGGCAGCGATGGCGACTTCGCCTATCGCCTGGCCTGATCAACGACCGGAGGTTTAGCCGTCATGCAACGCAAGCACACAGCCCTCAAACGCCTGACCACCGCCGCCCTGCTGCTGGCGCTGGCCGGGTGTGGGGTTACCGACCGAATCGGCAAACGCATGGAGGACAGCTGGGCTGCCGACATGCTGGCCGACAGCGAAAAGGTCATCCTGACCTCTGACGGCGGCAACCAGCTCAACCCTGATGCCGAGGGCAAGCCACTGTCGGTGGTGATGCGCGTGTACCAGCTGACGGACCTCGAGCGCTTCGCCGCGACCGATGCCGAGACCCTGTGGGATACCCCGCAAAAGGCACTGGGCAACACCCTGGTGGAAGCACGCGAGATCACCCTGCTGCCGGGCATCGGCCAGATCGACCAATGGCCGCTGGCCAAGAATGCTCGCTACGTTGGTGTGGCGGCGTTCTTCCGCGATGAACAAGGCGCGCGCTGGAAAGTCGCTTTCGACGCCAACTCGCTGCGCAAGGACGGCATCTGGTTCTCCTCCGACGGCCTGCGGGTACTGGTGGACAAGACTGAAATCAGCGCCATGCGTGGCGTGGATGTGCTGAACAAACCACCCACCGCCGACCAGCTCGCGGCTGCGCAAAAGGCCAACGACGCTGACCCGACCCTGACGGACAAGGTGCAGGGCGCAGTTATCGAAAAAGCCTCCGACGCCGCAGGCCAGTCGGCCAGCAACGCCATGGATTCAACCTTCAACTCTTTAGTGGATAGCGTCAAATGAGCAAGCAGAGCCGGGTGATGTGGTCGGAAGGCATGTTCCTGCTGCCCCAGCACTTCCAGTACCAGGACGAGTTCCACCAGCACCAGTTGGCTGAGGCGACCCTGCGCAGTACCCCTTTCCATTGGGGGGTACAGGCGCTGCAGGTCGACGAGGACGCCCTGGCCAACGGTACGCTGCAGCTCAAACGCCTGAAGCTGGTGTTCCCAGATGGCAGCCTGTACGACGCTCCGCAGCACGACCCGCTGCCTGCCGCACGCGACCTCAAAGACCTGCTCAAGGCCAATGACCTCAAAGTCTATGCGGCACTCAAGCTGCCTGAGCCCTTTGGCCTCAATTACGTCGAAGATGGCCACGAACACAAGGCTGCGCGGCGTTTTCGCAAACAGTTCGACACCCTGCCAGACCTTAACGAAGGCGAACTGGAGAACGAAATCACCAGCCTGCGCCTGCACGTGGTAATGCTGGTCGACGGTGACAGCCTCGACGGTTACACCCATTGTCCATTGGCCAAGCTGACCCGCAACAGCATGGGCGGCTTCAATATTGACCCGCATTTCGTCCACCCTACCCTGCACCTGGGTAGCCACGAAACCATCGTCGGCCTCGGCAAGCGCCTGCTCGGCGCCCTGCAGGCCAAAAGCAAGGCACTGTCCGGCCGGCGACGTGAGCGCGCCGACCAGATCGCCGAGTTCGGGTCCAGCGACGTCACCCTGTTCTGGTTGTTGAACACGGTCAACCGTGCCCACCCGCAGTTAGCTCATCTGCTGGCTCACCCGCGCCTGCACCCGGAGCGCCTGTACCTGTTCCTCGCCGACCTGGCTGGCGGGCTGCTGACCTTCACCCTGGACACTCAGTTAAGCGACATCCCTGAGTACGACCATCAAGACCCTGCAGCATCATTGGTGAAACTGGACGAGATGATCCGGGTAATGCTCGACAACGTCGTGCCCAACCAATGCATCGTCATCAACCTTACCCAGACCAAACCGTCGCATTGGCAAGGCCAGTTGCACGATCCACGCCTGGCCGAGGCGGACTTCTATATTGCCGTGCACGCCGACATGCCCGGCGCCAGCCTGCTGGAGCTGGTGCCCCGGGCGTTCAAGGTCGGCTCACCGGAAGACATCGAAGTGGTGGTCAACAGCGCCATGCCTGGTGTCACCCTCAATCATGCCGCCCGGCTGCCGAACGCGATTCCGGTACGCCTGGACAACCAGTACTTCGCCATCGAGCCGCACGGCAATGTGTATGAGCGAATGATCAATGCCCAGGCTATCTGCTTCTATGCGCCCAGCGCCTTTACCAACCTCAAGCTTGAACTGATGGCGGTGCTCAAATGACCGAAGCCGTATTGCAACAGGGCGCCGTCGCGGCCGCCAATGACAAACCGACACTCAAGGACCTGGTCCAGGACTTCATCAGCATGGCGCTGATCGTGCGTCGCGGGCGGCAGGTCACCTCGGTGCAGGCTTTCGAGGGCAGCGTCGAGCGCTTTTTCAACAACCTGGAGCGTGATGCCCGCGCCGCCAACTACAGCGTCGAGCAGGTCAAGGACACCCAATACGCACTGTGCGCTTTCCTCGACGAAAGCGTACTGCGCTCAGGCGACAACGAACTGCGCCGGCACTTTGAACTGCAGCCGTTGCAGTTCCGCTATTTCGGCGTGCACCTGGCCGGTGAAGGCTTTTTCGAGAAAGTGGATGCGCTACGTGCCGACGTCAAGCAGAACATCGACGTGCTCGAGGTCTACCACCTGTGCCTGGCCCTGGGCTTCGAGGGCAAGTTCAGCCTCGGCCAGAAAGACCAGCTGCGTTACCTGGCCAATACCTTGGGCCAGGATATCGCCCGTTACCGCAAGGCGCCCAAAGCCCTGTCACCGGACTGGGCCCTGCCCGACCAGGTGTCGCAGATGCTGCGCCATGAAGTGCCGCTGTGGGTGTATCTGGCGCTGATCGCGCTGGTCTGCATCGCCGTGTACCTCACGCTCGACTGGTTGCTGGACAAGGACGTCGCCGCCCTGTCCGAACAAATCCGCCAGCTGTTCAGTGCCTGAGCACACGTTAGGTAGCCGAGTCAGGAAGACATGAAAACATTACTGCGTCTGTTGAAGAGTTTCTGGGTGCTGCTGCCATTGCTGTGGCTGGCCAGCCTGTTGATTTGCTGGCTGGCCGCGCCGCTGGTGCCGTGGCTGCGTCATCACGTGCCGGAAGCGCTGGCAATCATCAGTGCCTGCTTCCTGCTGGTGATTGTGCTGCGCCAATATCAGCGCATCCGTGCCGAGCACAACCTCGAGAACCTGCTGCAAATCGAGGTCGACCGCTCGTGGAATGCCACCGGCGAGTTCCGTGACCAGCAGGTGCTGCGCGAACGCCTGAAGCACGCCATCGCCATGCTGCGCACCGACCGCTCTGCCGGAGGCGGCGGCAAGGCCGCGCTGTCCGATCTGCCCTGGTACCTGGTGGTTGGCATGTCGGCTGCGGGCAAGACTTCGCTGCTGACCCATTCCGGCCTGTCGGCCAGCATTGCCACGGCAAACGACAGTGAAAGCGGTACCCAGCACTGCGACTGGTACTTCAGCCCCGATGCCGTGATGATCGATACCGCCGGGCGCTACCTGCGCGACGACCAGTCGGCCAGCGAGTTCTCGGCCTTTCTGCGGATGCTGCGCAAGCAGCGCGGCAAGGCGGCGATCAATGGCCTGGTCCTGGTGGTCAGCCTGCCCGAGTTACTGGCGGCCAACAGCGATGAGCGCAATGCACTGGCCAACCAGTTGGTGGCACGGGTCGAAGAGTACGCCGAATGCCTGGGCGCCAACCCGCCGATCTACCTGATGCTGAGCAAGACCGACCAGTTACCGGGGTTCAGCCAGGCATTTGAGGGCCTCGACCTGCACGAACGCCAGCAGCCGCTGGGCATGACCTTTGGCCTGTCGGAAATCCGCAACAATGGCCTGCACGCCGTGCTGCAAACGCGGCTGAAAAACCTGCAAGGCCGTATTCGCCAGCACGTCGACGCACAGATGATCGCCCTCGGTGCCGAAGCCGATAGCACCCTGTTGAACTTCCCGCAGTATTTCGCCGCCCTCAGTGAAGTGCTCGAACCCTTCCTTGACCACTTCACCCAGGGCCATCGCGGTGGTAATCCGCTATTGCTGCGGGGCCTGTACTTCACCAGTGCGCTGCAGACCGGGCAGCAGCTGGGGCAGGTTTATGAAGACGTCATCGCCGATGAGTTCGCCCTGCAGGCGGCCTACGACGAGCGGGTCGAAAGCACCACCAAGGCCGTCGGTAACCGCAGCTACTTCATCACCGACACCTTCCGCCGGGTGATCTTCCCGGACCGCGACCTGACTTTGTACCAGTCGCGCCAGGGCAGCCAGGCCGCGTTCAGCCCTCTGTTACTAGGCCTGGCCGTCGCCACGGGGGTTGCGTTCATCGGCTGGCAGGCTCTGTCGTTCATCAACAACCGGCAATGGCTCGAAGGCCTGCGCGGGCAACTGGCGCAGATCGAACAAGCGCAGGAGCGCGAGCAACTGCTGGCTGCCGGCAAGGGGTTGGAAGTGCTGCGCGAACAGATGTCGATCGTCGAAGCCCATCGCCTGCAAGGTGTCCCGCTGCAATTGGCTGCCGGCCTTTACCATGGCGAAGCGATCCACCAGGTGAGCAGCGCCGCTTACCTGGCACAATTGCGCAGCCAGGCGCTGGAGCCGATCGCCCGCAGCCTGCAAGTGCAGATGCGCGCGTTCAACACCTTTGCCAATGGCATCAACCAGGCCCTGGAGTTCACCCCGGCGCCGCAGCCTAAAAAACGCAGCGCCAAGGCAATCGCCGCTGCCGTGGCCGCCAAGGCCGCAGCAGTCGACACCCGCCTGGGCGCCTACGCCGCCAAGGTCAACCTGGCCACGGCCAGCGATGCTGCCGAGCTGTCTGCCACTACCGGCGGCCTGTCGTTGTCCGAAGAAATGCTTGGCCGGCTGAACGAACAACAGGTGGCCTCGATCATCGAGGCCTACAACACACTCAAGCTGTACCTGCTGCTGACCGAACCCCAGGCTCACCCGGACCCGGCCTTCGTCGCTGCGAGCCTGCCCCAGGCCTGGGCCGGTGCAGCAGCTGAAGGGTCCCCGGCCGACACCAGGGTAATCGAAGAAAACGTGCCGCTGTACGTGCAACTGCTGGAGCAAGGCCAGGCGCCCGCGCTGCCGCGCAACGAGCAGTTGATCAACGAAACCCGGCAGAACCTCAAGGCATTCATGATCTCCAGCTCCCTGGTCGATCGCGAATACCTGCGCCTGCAACTTGAGTCGAGCCGCCAGTTCCCGGCACTGAGCCTCAACGACCTGGTCCCGCAACCGGGCCGCGCGCTGCTGTACAGCTCCGCTGGGGTACCGGCAATCTACACGCGCCAGGGCTGGGACACGTTCGTCAAGCCCGAGCTGATCAAGCTGGTGTCGGGCAACCTGCGCAACGAGTCGGATTGGGTGCTGGACGGCGAAGGCGGTGATGCCGTCGTGCAAAAAGCCAACTTCGTGCGTGAGTTCATGGCCCGCTACAAGCGCGACTACACCCAAGCCTGGTACAAGATGGTCAGCAGCGTGGGCATGCGCCACTTCGCCGACCTGGCCTCGGCCACCGATCAACTGGGCCTGCTCAGCGACGTGCAGAACTCGCCGGTGAAGAACCTGCTGGCTGCGGTCAATGACAATACCCGGTGGGACCTGCCGATCAACCATGCGATCCCGAGCCCAGGTGCCGCCCGCGATGACGGCTTCTGGAGCAAGGTCACCGGCCTGTTCGATGCCAATGACGCCCTGCCCGCCAACGTCGCCCCGGCCCTGCCGGCGGTGGATGACGGCAGCCTGGCCAAGCGTTTCGAGCCGGTGGCGCGGGTGTTCGCCGAGAACAACGCAGAAGGCGCCGACAGCACCATCATGGACCGCTACCTGGCTGCGCTGCGCAAGCTCAAGGTGCGCATGAACAACATCCAGCGCTCGCAGGATGTGGGCAAGGGCAGCAAGCAGTTGATCAGCGAGACCCTGGAAGGCCAGCCGAGCGAAGTCACTACCGTACGCAATTATGTGGAAGGCAGCGTCGATACCAGCCAGGACGGCCTGTCCCGCTCCTTGCAGGGGCTGTTCAGCCTGCCCATCCAGTACGCCTGGGCCACCCTGCGCGACCCGGCCGGCCAGCAAATCGCCAAGGCCTGGGCACAGCAGATCGCCAAACCGTGGGAACAGGTCATGGCGCACCGTTACCCCATTGCCGGTGGCAGCAACAACGAAGCGTCGGTGAAAGACCTGCAGCGCTTCGTCGACCCGCAAAGCGGCCTGCTCCCGGCGTTCAAGCGTAACGAAATCGGCAACCTGGCCGGCGGTGAAGGCCTGGGCGTGGGCGACAGCAAGGGGCCAGCGCTGGTCAACCCCGGCATGCTCCACAGCATCGACAAGGCCAGCTCGGTGGGCCAGGTGATCGCCAGCCTCTCGGACCGTGACAACGGCTTTGAGATCATGCTGGAGCCTTCGGCCAACTTCACCGACATCGTGTTCACGCTCGATGGCCAGGAACAGCACTACCGCAACGGCCGCAGTAGCTGGAACCGCTTTGCCTGGCCGGCCACCAGCAACGCTCCCGGCGCACGCCTGGACGTGGTTACCCTGAGCGGCGCACGGCTTACCGTGTTCGACTTCCCGGGCCGATGGGGCCTTCTGCGCATGAACGAAAGCGCCCGCGTCGACGACCTGGACGGCATTCAGCAACGCTTTAGCTGGAACACCGCCAGTGGCCGCGTGAGCCTTGTTGTACGCAACTTCGGTGGGGTCAAGCTGACCGATCTGGGCAACGTCAAGGCCCTGAGCGCCCTCAACGACAGGGGCGCGCAATGATCGGTTGCTTCGGCAAGCTACCGACGAGCGCGGACTTCGTCAGCCTGCACGGCGCGACGGAGGAAGCCTGCGAGTTCGACGCCTGGTTGCAATCATCGCTGGTGGCCATGCGCCACCGCGATGACTGGCAAGCGTTGTTCGACACGCTGCCGATGTGTTTCTTCAACTACCGCGCACGCAACGGCAACTGGCTGCTGGGCGGCCTGCTCAGCTCGCGCGATGCCAGCCAACGGCGCTACCCGTTCTTCATCTTCCAGCTGATCAAGGGCGAGGAAGGCATTGCAGGGGGCAACCCGTTCACCCTTGGCGAACTGTTCAGCGCGCAGATCAAGCCTTTGCTGCATCAGGCCGTGCAAGGCGCCGATTGCGCCAGTCTGTTCGAACGGATCAAGGCCTTGCGCCCGCTGCAGGGCCAGGACCTGGACCTGTTCCGCCGGGTCCATGCCAAGTTCCTGCACGACTTCAGCTTTGCTGATGTCGCCCGCGCCCTGCACGGTTCGTGGCCGGGCTTCGACAGCGCCACCGCGCTCGCTCACCTGAAAAACAGCAGGGGCTCGCTGCACGGCGACTTTGCGGGCGGCATTGAATTGCCACTGCCGGCAGAACGCGGCCTTAAAAATCCTGTTGCCGATCTGTGGCTGACCTGGCTGACACGCATGAGCGGTAGCCATGGCGTGCCGGCGGTAAGCCTGCTGGCCGATGACTTCATGCACCCGCGCCTCTACTGCTTCCCGTCGCGCCATGCCAACTGCGCCTACCGACTGCTCAGTGGCTGCGCTGACAAGGGTGAGCACCTGAAATTGCTGAGCCCGCTGACAGGTGCACCACAGCTGCACGATTACGACCGACCTCTTGAACACGTCATCGACCAGTTCGTCGATGCACTGGATGCGACGCCTGTATGAACAAGATCAAGTACTACTGCCTGCGCTACCAACCCTACCTGCTGGGGGTGGCGTTCTTCCTGGCGATTTTCCTGGTCTGGGCCATTGGCCGTGCCTTCGGCTTCGCCTCGCTGCACAGCTTGCTCGCAGGTATCGGCGTGTTTCTGTTGCTGTCAGCGGGCTATGTACTGCTGCTGTACCGCGGTGTCGGCCAGCACCACAACCTCGAAGGCTTGCTGCGTGACGACGCTGACCAGGCCGTACTCAGCGCCACCCCGGCCGACCGCGAAGAAGTCAGCCTGTTGCGCGAGCGCCTGCTGCAGAGCATCGAGCGCCTGCACAGCAACAAGCCCCGCGGCGCCTCGGCCAAAGACGCGCTGTATGCGCTGCCCTGGTACCTGGTGATAGGCCAGCCGGCCGCGGGCAAGAGCACCATGATCCTGCAGTCGGGCCTGAACTTCCCCTATGCCGAGCGCGAAGGCGCAAGGGTGGCGGGCTTGGGCGGCACGCGCAACTGCGACTGGTTTTTCAGTTCCGAAGCGGTGCTGCTGGACACCGCCGGGCGCTACATGAACAGCCCGGAAGAAGCCGGCAAATGGCGCGGCTTCCTGCAGCTGCTGCGCCAGCATCGCCAGCGCCGTCCCCTCAACGGGTTGATCGTCAGCGTCAGCATCGACGACATCCTGCATGGCTCGGCCGAGGACCAGGAGCGCGTGGCCAAGCGCCTGCGCGAACGCATCCAGGAAAGCTGCGCCCTGCTCGAAGTGCGCCTGCCCATCTACCTGGTGTTCACCAAGTGCGACCTGATACCCGGGTTTACAGCGTTCTATCGCCAGCTGGACGACGCCTCACGTGGCGAAGTGATGGGCAAAACCTTCTCGCACAAGGGTTACGAACAGGCCGACTGGGGCCAGCGCTTCGGCAAGGCCATGGACGAGCTGACCGGTTACTGGCGGCAGGTGGCAGGCCAGCAGTTGGTGCAACAGGACATTCAGGTAACTCGGCAGAACAACGCTGCTTATCGGTTCCCGCTGGAGCTCGCCGCCCTCAAGCCGCGCTTGCAGCAGTTCGTCGACAGCCTGTTGCGTGCCAACCCGTACCAGAGTGCCGAAATGCTGCGCGGTTTCTATTTCACCGCCGCGCTGCAAGCCGACGAAGCCCAGTGGGGCAGCCACGGCCAGCATGTGGCCGAGCGCTTCGCACTCGAACACGCCGCAGGTGCTGCCGAAGCTGGCAGCCAGCCGGCGCCGCTATTCATCAATAGCCTGTTCCGCAAGGTCATCATCCCCGACCAACACCTGGTTGCGCTGTACACCAGCAACCACCGCGAACGCCGGCGCAAGGCTGGCTGGGTCGGCGCCGCCGGCCTGGTAGCCATTGTGCTGTGCAGCCTGTGGGGCTGGTCGTACCTGAACAACCGCGCCACCCTGGCCAGCATTGCCGGCGAACTGGCCCAGGCCAAGGCCGACGACCAGGCTGCCAGCGGCCAGTACACCGCCTGGCGTAGCCTGGATCGCTTGCGCTTCTGGGCCGCGCACTACTATCAGCAACACCATGAGCAGGGCGTGCCGCTCGGCATGCGCCTGGGCCTGTACCAGGGCCATGAAGTCGAGCCGCTGCTGCGCAGCCGCTACTTCGCCACGTTGCAGAACGTGATGCTCAAACCCACGGCCGACAACCTCACGCGAACCCTTTACCTGTTGACCACGCTCAAGGTCTACCAGCGCAACACCCGCGAGTTGCAGCCGGTGAGCGGTGTTGACAGCGTCGAGGCCGAGGCGCTGCCGCATGACAACCGCGCCCAGTCGATCGCCGATTTCGGCAAGGCCACCCTGGACACCTATGTGATGCTGTCCCCGGCCCAGCGCGAAAAGGCCGACCCGGCGTTCCTCAAGGCGCACCTGCCGGACTACTGGTACCCGGCTATCGCCCGCCACACCGGCCAGCGCATGACCGCAGCCGGTAGCGAAGCAGACAGCAACCAGGACTACCTGTACGCAAGCCGGCAGATCACTTTCTATAGCGACCAGATCCGTGAGCCGGATGCGCCACGCATCCTCGACAACGCCTTCCTGATGTCCAGTTCGCGTAACTACATCGACAGCCTGCGGGCCCAGTCGCTGCGCTCGATCGAGACCATCACACTGGAATCCGACACCCTGTTCGCTTTCGGCCGCGCCGACTTCCAGAGCCTTAGAAACGAAGGCCAGGGCCAGCTTAGTGCGATTGCCAGCAAGCTGCTGAACACCCCCAACATCGGCAAGATCGTCATCTCGGGCCACGCCGACCAGTTGGGCGACAGCCAGGGCAACTTGCAGGTTTCGAAACAACGGGCGCAAACCATACGCACCTATCTGGTCGGCAAGGGCGTGCCTGCCGAACTGGTGGTTGCACAAGGCGAAGGGAGCCGCAAGCCATTGGTCAATTGCGACATGCAGCAACCGCGCGCGCAATTGATCAAGTGTCTTGAGCCCAACCGCCGGGTAGAAATCGAAGTGCGTGGTCTCAACTGAGCCATGCCGCAAGAACCGGTCGCCCGGGCCTCACAGGAGGAGGCCCGGGGGGCGGCAAGCTACCTCTGCCGGCGTGCCCGGCGAGGTCAAAACCAAGGGGCGCATGAGCAACCCTTTACATGTAGTTAATGGAGAGTTTCACAATGGCATTTGACGCGTATATCCAAATCGACGGCATCCCGGGCGAAGTACTGGATGACAAACACAAGGACTGGATCGAAGTGCTGGGCTACGAGTACGGCGCCACCCAGGCTACCTCGGCAACTGCCAGCTCCTCGGGTGGTGCGTCGTCCGAGCGTGTTGCCCTGAGCGACTTCAAGATCCGCAAAGCCGTCGACAAGGCTTCGGCCAAGCTGTTCGAGCACTGCTGCACCGGCAAGCACATCGCCAAGCTGAAGCTGAACGTGAACCGTGCAGGTGGCGATAAAGTCACCTACCTGACCATCGACATGGAAGAAGTCGTGGTCTCGTCGGTGAAGTTCGTTGCCGGTGGCAACCAAGGGGGTGAAGACAAGGCCGTCAGCGACCTGCCAATTGAAGAAATCAGCTTCAACTTTGCCCGTATCAAGACCACCTACACCCAGCAGAACCGCACAGACGGTCAGGCCGGCGGCAACATCGTCGGTGGCTGGGACCGCACCGCGAACAAAGTGTTTGCCTAAGCAGGTGACAAACCATGGGCCGCTTCGGCGGCCTGAACCAGCAGCGCCGCCAGGTCTTCTGGCGCGCTGTTCATTAGCCATGTCCAGAGTGTTATATGCCTGAAATCCTCAATGACCTTTCGCTGGCCACGCTGGCCGCCCCCATCGAGGGTGGCAGTGGCGAAGACTTGAGCTTCTCTGCCTTGTTCGACCAGATCAAGGAGGCACGCCGGGCCGACCCTGACTACCTGACACAGGGCGACTGGCAAACCGACCTGAAGACTGCCAACTGGGAGCAGGTGATCGACCTGTCGGCGCAAGGGCTGGCGGAGCAAAGCAAAGACTTGATGCTGGCGGCCTGGCTCAGTGAAGGGCTGGCGCAGCGCGAGCACTTCAAAGGTATCACCTTTGGCCTTGAGCTGACCGAACGGGTTCTGGACGCGTTTTGGGAGACGCTGTACCCAACCCTGGAAGACGGCCTGGATGAGCGCGCAGCGCGGCTGTCCTGGCTCAAGACCACACTCAGCGACATTGCCGGTGGTTTGCCTATTACCCAAGGGCAGAATTTTGGCGTGTTGCGTTATGACGAATCACGCCACGTAGAAAACCTCGCCTTGCAAAACCCCAAGGCAATGCAGACAGCGCTTAACGAAGGCAAGATCAACGCCGAGATTTTCCAGCGCTCGGTAGCACTTAGCGACACCGATCACCTGCGCGCCAAGGCCTTGGAGATTGCCACCAGTCTCAATGCATGCAAGCGCCTGCAGGCTACGGTAGACCGCCTGTTCGAGCGCGAGGCACCCAGCTTTGCCAGCCTTGCCGACATGCTCTCGCGTGCAAGCCAGCTGGCGGAGAAACTGCTCAAGGACCGCGGTGTCGAACTGCACCCCACGCTCCTCGAGGAGCAGGAGCCAGAGGCCGTCACGGCCAACCCCCAATCAGCAGGTGAACAAATGGATACACGCCCACCGGCGACTGTGCCAGCCGCCATGCGCACCACGCCGCTGACCCGCGACGAGGCGTTCACCATGCTTGCGGGCATTGCCCAGTACTTCAAGCAGAGCGAACCGCAAAGCCCGGTACCCTACCTGATAGAACGTGCAATAAAGTGGGGCAACATGCCGCTGGAAGGCTGGCTCAGTGATGTGATCAAAGACAACAATGTCGTGGACAACATCCGTGATGTGCTAGGCACCCGCTAGAATGCTGTTACTTTGACGGCCACTCCCCCAACGTTCAAGGATCGCCGCATGCGTCAGCGCCCTACCTCGCCAACGGGTTTTGTTCGAGTCCGTGGCGCCCGCGAGCACAACCTGAAGAACATCGATGTGGATGTGCCCCGCGATGCGTTGGTGGTATTCACTGGCGTGTCCGGCTCGGGCAAGTCTTCACTGGCTTTTTCCACGCTGTATGCCGAAGCCCAGCGTCGCTATTTCGAATCGGTGGCCCCCTACGCCCGGCGCCTGATCGACCAGGTTGGCGTGCCAGACGTGGATGCCATCGACGGCTTGCCACCGGCGGTGGCGCTGCAGCAGCAACGCGGCACGCCCAGCGCACGTTCCTCGGTGGGTAGCGTGACCACCCTGTCCAGCTCGATCCGCATGCTCTACTCGCGCGCGGGCCACTACCCGGCCGGGCAGGCGATGCTGTATGCCGAAGACTTTTCACCGAACACGCCCCAGGGCGCCTGCCCGGAGTGCCACGGCCTGGGCCGGGTCTACGAGGTGACCGAAGCAACCATGGTCCCCGACCCGTCGCTGACCATCCGCGAGCGCGCGGTGGCGGCGTGGCCGATGGCCTGGCAGGGGCAGAACCAGCGCGACATCCTGGTAACGCTGGGCTATGACGTCGACATTCCCTGGCGCGACCTGCCGCAAGCGCAGCGCGACTGGATCCTGTTCACCGAGGACACGCCCACCGCACCGGTGTATGCCGGCCTGACCCCGGCACAAACCCGCGAAGCACTCAAGCGCAAACAGGAGCCCAGCTACCAGGGTACGTTCATGGGCGCCCGGCGATACGTGCTGCATACCTTCATGCACTCGCAAAGCGCGCAGATGCGCAAGCGCGTGGCCCAGTACATGCGCCCCAGCCCCTGCCCGCTGTGCCAGGGCAAGCGCCTGAAGCGCGAGGCACTGGGCGTGACTTTCGCCGGCCTGGACATCGCCGAGCTGTCGCACCTGTCGCTGCAGGCGCTGGCCGAGGTGTTGCGCAAGGTGGCGGCAGCGGATTACCTGACCCAAAAACAGGATGCGCTGACGGTAGAAAAGCGCCTGGCTGCCCAACGCATCGCCAACGAGTTGCTCGAACGCATCGATACCCTGCTCGCCCTTGGCCTCGGTTACCTGGCCCTGGAGCGCAGCACCCCGACCTTGTCCTTCGGTGAGCTTCAACGCCTGCGCCTGGCCACCCAGCTGAATTCGCAGCTGTTCGGCGTGATCTACGTGCTCGACGAGCCGTCGGCCGGCCTGCACCCTGCCGACAGCGAAGCGCTGTTCGAAGCCCTGCAACGCCTGAAGCAGGCTGGCAACTCGGTGTATGTGGTGGAGCACGACCTGGACACCATGCGCCGCGCCGACTGGCTGGTGGATGTAGGGCCAGATGCCGGCGAGCATGGCGGCACCATTCTCTACAGTGGCCCGCCCGCAGGCCTGGCCGAGGTCGAGCCGTCGCGCACTCGCGCCTACCTGTTCAGTGCCCCGGCCCGGACCACGCGTGAGCCCCGGCAGGCCCGCGACTGGCTGAAGCTTGAAGGCATCACCCGCAACAACCTGCACAACGTCAGCGCCGCCTTCCCCCTTGGCTGCTTTACCGCCGTTACCGGTATTTCCGGCTCGGGCAAGTCCAGCCTGGTCAGCCAGGCCCTGCTGGACCTGGTGGGCGCGCACCTGGGCCATGCCGAGCAACGTAGCGAGCCCGAAGAACAAAACCTGGAAGACGAACCTGAACAGGCCAGCAGCGGCCACGTGAGTGCGGGCCTTGGCAGCATCAAGCGCCTGGTGCAGGTCGACCAGAAGCCGATTGGCCGCACGCCGCGCTCCAACCTGGCCACCTACACCGGCCTGTTCGACCATGTGCGCAAGCTGTTCGCCGCCACCGAACAGGCCAAGGCCCAGGGCTTTGACGCCGGGCGCTTTTCCTTCAACGTCGCCAAGGGCCGTTGCGCCAACTGTGAAGGTGAAGGGTTTGTCAGCGTCGAGTTGCTGTTCATGCCCAGCGTCTACGCGCCCTGCCCGACCTGCCATGGCGCCCGCTACAACCCCGAAACCCTGGCGGTGAGCTGGCAAGGCATGAACATCGCGCAAGTGCTGCAACTGACCGTCGACCAGGCCCTGCAGGTATTTGCTGAACAGCCACCGGCGCGCCGGTGCCTGCAAGTGCTGCAGGATATCGGCCTGGGTTACCTGCGCCTGGGCCAACCGGCCACCGAACTGTCCGGTGGCGAAGCGCAGCGGATCAAGTTGGCTACCGAACTGCAACGCCAGGCCCGCGGGGCAACCCTGTATGTGCTGGATGAGCCCACCAACGGCTTGCACCCGCAAGACATCGACCGGCTGCTGGTGCAGTTGAACCGACTGGTCGAGGGCGGGCACAGCGTGGTGGTGGTCGAGCATGACATGCGCGTTGTGGCGCAAAGCGACTGGGTGATCGATATCGGGCCAGGGGCCGGGGATGCCGGGGGCAAGGTGGTGGTCAGTGGCACGCCGCAGGAGGTGGCCGGGTGTGCCGACAGCCGCACAGCGGCGTTTTTGGCCAAGGCCTTGTAGCACCTGCGCATTGCCAGGTTCCACAAACGGCGCTTAGAATGCGATCAATTCTTAATTGCACCCCTTTTGCCGGAACCTTGCGCACGCCATGCTGCCCGCCGACCCTACCCTCAACCTGCAGGTCCAGACGCTGTACACCGAGCACCATGGCTGGCTGCAGGGCTGGCTGGGGCGCAAACTGGGCAACGCCTGCGATGCCGCCGACCTGGCGCACGACACATTCGTGCGCCTGCTCAGCCGCCAGGGCAATCACTGCTTTGGCAACGAACCCCGGGCCTTGCTGACCCACATCGCCAAGGGCCTGGTGGTCGACCGCTGGCGCCGTCAGGATGTCGAGCGGGCCTATCTGGAGGCCATCGCCCATTTGCCGCAACCCGAGGTGCCCTCCCCGGAAACGCGCTGGCTGATCCTGGAAACCCTGTACCGCATCGACGCCATGCTGCGCGACATGCCGGCCCGGGTCCGCCAAGTGTTCCTGCTGTCGCAGCTGGACGGGCTGACCTATGCGCAAATCGCCGAGCAGCTGCAGGTTTCACTGATCACGATCAAGCGCGACATGCGCACGGCTTTCCTTGCCTGCCTGAGCATCGAGTGATGGTGCAGCGTATCGACCCGCTTATCCTTGGCGAAGCCGCTGACTGGCTGGTGCAGCTGCAATCGGGCACGGCCACCGAAGACGATCAGCGTGCCGTGCAGGCCTGGTGCCAGCGCAGCGCCCAGCACGCCCAGGCCTGGCAGCGTGCAGAGGCCATCCTGGGTGATTTCCGCCGCCTGCCCACACCCGTTACCGGTGAAACCCTGCGCCGGCTCAGCCGTAACGGTGCAGTCAGCCGCCGCCAGGCCCTGCATCGCCTGGGGCTGGGGCTGCTGGCAGTACCGGCGGCCTGGCTGGCGTGGCGAGAAACACCCTGGCAGCAATGGACCGCCGATGCGCGCACAGCGGTCGGCGAGCAACGCGCGTTGACGCTGGCCGATGGCAGCCAGGTGCTGCTGAACACCGACACAGCCATCGATATCACGTTCGACGCCCGACAGCGCCGCATCGACTTGCTGGCGGGCGAAATCCTGCTTACCAGCGCCAAGGACCCTGCTACCCCGGCTCGGCCACTGCTGGTGCGTACCCTGCATGGCCAGGCGACTGCACTGGGCACCCGTTTCAGCGTGCACCTCGATGGCCCGTTGACCCGGGTAGCCGTGCTCGAAGGCGCGGTCGAGGCCCGCCCGGTGCACGCCACCAGCGGCCTGCTGCTCCGGGCCGGCGAGCGCAGCGCTTTCGATGCCGACCGGGTACTGCCCGCCGCTGCGCTGGAAACCGGTGACCTGGCCTGGGAGCACGGCATGCTGCTTGCCCGTGACATGCGCCTGGCCGATCTGCTGCAAGCGTTGGCCCGCTATCGCCCCGGCGTGCTGCGCTGCCACCCTGCAGTACGCGAGTTGAAGGTGTCCGGCGCCTTCCCGCTGGCCGATACCGATGCCAGCCTGCGGCTGCTGAGCGACACCCTGCCGGTGACAATCCAGGGCCTGACCCGTTACTGGGTAACCGTAGAACCTCTCGGCTAACGCAGTCCCCTGTAGGAGCGGCCTTGCGCCGCGATGGGCCGCAAAGCGGCCCCGGCAGTCTTGCAAGAAGGCAGAGAACCTGGGACCGCTACGCGCTCCATCGCGACGCAAGGTGCTCCTACAGGGGCCGTGAATATTTCGTTGATACCTTTTCCTGCGTCGTCCGGTGATGAGTGCAGAACCTTTATTTTCTGCACCCACAGGACCCTCGCATGACGCCCCGCCAGACGTACCGCTTGCCTTTGAAGGCCCTGAGCCTCGCCATCGCCATGGCCGCCCTGGCCCCCACAGCGATGGCCGCCGATGCCACCTCGCGCAGTTACCACCTGGCTGCCGGGCCACTGGCCGACGTGCTGGCGCGCTTTGCCGCCAGCGCCGGGGTACCGCTGTCGTTCGACCCGGCGCTGCTCAAGGGCGCGCAAAGCCAAGGGCTGGACGGCAACTACAGCGTGCCGGAAGGCTTCGCCCGCTTGCTGGCCGGCAGTGGCTGCAGCCTGATAACCACCGACAGTGGCGGCTACACCCTGGCGCCGACGGTAGACCTGGGCAGTGCTTTGGAGCTGGGCGCGACCACCATCAACAGCGATCTGGCCGCCAGCAGCGACACCTGGCAAGGGGGCCAGGTCGCCCGTAGCGCCCGCCTGGGCGTGCTCGGCGACCAGGCAATCAGCGACGTGCCGTTCAGCGTTACCAGCTATACCGCCAAAACCATCGCCGACCAGCAGGCCCGCACGTTGGGTGACGTGTTGCTCAATGACGCGTCGGTGCGCCAGTCGGCGGGCTTCGGCAACTTTTCGCAGGTGTTCACCATCCGCGGTTTGCCGTTGAATACCGACGACATCAGCTACAACGGCCTGTACGGGGTGCTGCCGCGCCAGATAGTGACCACCGAGGCGCTGGAACGGGTGGAGGTATTCAAGGGGTCGAGCGCCTTCCTCAATGGGGTCGCGCCACAGGGCAGTGGCATTGGGGGTGCCATCAACCTGGTGCCCAAGCGCGCCGAAGACACCCCCACTCGGCATATCACCCTCGACTACGCCACTGGCGACAACGTTGGCGGCCACCTCGACCTGGGCAAGCGTTTTGGTGAAGACAACCGTTTCGGCGCTCGCATCAACCTGGCCCAGCATGACGGCGGCACCGGCGTCGACGACGAGGCCCAGCACTCTACTCTGGTGGCCGTGGCCCTTGATTACCGTGGCGAACGGCTGCGCCTGTCCACCGACCTGGGGTACCAGAAAGAGCGGATCAACCAGGGCCGCGCAGTGATCTACCCCACCGGCAGCAAGGTGCCCCACGCGCCATCTGCACGTGACAACTACTCGCAGCCCTGGAGCTGGTCGCAGCTGGAAGACACCTACGGCATGGTGAACGCCGAGTATGACCTGAACGACAACTGGATGCTGTACGCCGGCGCCGGCGCCAAGCACACCCGCGAAAATGGCGAGTATTCCTCGCTGTACGTCAGCGACGCCAACGGCACCGCGCGTGGTGGTTTCCTTTACTCGCCCCACGACGAAGACAACAAGAGCGCCGTTGCCGGGCTGAATGGCCGCTTCGCCACCGGCCCGGTCAGCCACCGCTTCAATTTCGGCCTGTCAGGCATGTGGGGTGAGCAGCGCTCAGCCTATGAAGCACTGGCTGCGGCCAAGCGCTACGACAGCAACCTGTACAACCCGGTGAAGGTGCCGCGCCCGACCGATACCTATTTCGGCAGCGACCTGCACGACCCGCGCATCGTCGGCAAGAACCGCAACAAAAGCGTGGCGCTGTCCGACACCCTGGGCTTTTTCGATGACCGCGTGCTGCTGACCGTGGGCGTGCGCCGCCAGTCGATCAGCGTGGACAGCTGGGCGACCGCCACCGGTGCGCGCAACACGCCGTACGACGAGTCCATCACCACCCCGGTGTATGGCCTGGTGATCAAGCCCTGGGAGCATGTGTCGTTCTATGCCAACCGCATCGAGGGCCTGGCCCAGGGCCCGACGGCACCGTCGAGTGTCAGCAATGCCAACGAAGTATTCCCGCCCAAGCGCAGCAAGCAGGTGGAGGCCGGGGTGAAGCTGGACTGGAACAGTTTCGGCGCCACCTTGGGTGTGTACCGCATCGAACAACCAAACAGCGTCACCTACCGCGCACCCGGCGCAACGCTGGACACCTTCAGCATGGACGGCGAGCAGGTCAACAAAGGTGTGGAGCTGAACCTGTTCGGTGAACCGGTGGACGGCCTGCGCCTGTTGACCGGTGCCGTGTTCATGCACACCGAGCAGAAGAACACCGCCTATGGCAGCAACGACGGCAACCGTGCTGCCGGTGTACCGCGCTTCCAGTACAACCTGGGGGCCGACTGGGACGTGCCAGGCATTCAGGGCGCCGCACTCAGCGCCCGGGTATTGCGTACCGGCGGCCAGTATGTGAATGCGGCCAACAGCCTGAGCATTCCGGCCTGGACCCGGGTGGACCTGGGCGGGCGCTACCGTTTCAAGGTCGATGACAAGCAGGTGACGTTGCGGGCCAATGTGGAGAACGTGGCGAACAAGGCGTACTGGGCATCGGCGTCGACCTCGAACAACTATCTGACCCAAGGTACACCGCGGGTTTTGCGCTTATCGGCCAGCGTGGATTTCTGAGCCTGGAGGCCGGAGCAGGCTGTAACACTTTTCTTTGCAGTTGCCGCTCAAGTACAGTCTGCCCCATGGACAAATACGCCCCCCGCCAGTGGCTCCCCCACGAAAAACCCAGCCTGCCGGGCTCGCCCTCCACGCCCCTGCATTCGCCAGCCAAACGCCTGGCCTACGGGGTGGTCGGCCTGCTGGTAGCCATCACCGGTGGCCTGGGCAACGCGCTGGTCACCGCCAACCTGGTGTTCCTGCAGGGCGCCCTGGGCGGGACTACCGCAGAAATGGCCTGGCTGCCCGCCGCCTACGTCATGACCAACGTGTCCATCAACCTGCTGCTGGTGAAGTTCCGCCAGCAGTTCGGCCTGCGCGCGTTCACCGAAGTGTTCCTGGTGCTGTATGCCTTGGTCACCTTCGCCCACCTGCTGGTCAACGATCTCAACTCGGCCATCGCCGTGCGCGCAGCCCACGGCATGGTTGGCGCAGCGCTCAGCTCGCTGGGGCTGTACTACACGATCCAGGCATTCCCCGCGCAATGGCGGCTGAAGGCGATGGTGCTGGGCCTGGGCGCCTCGCAACTGGCGCTGCCGCTGGCGCGGATCTTTTCCGAAGACCTGCTGCAGATCGCCGAATGGCGTGGCCTGTACCTGTTCGAACTGGGGCTGGCACTGGCAGCGCTGGGGTGCGTACTGATGCTCAAGCTGCCCCCAGGTGACCGCTTCAAGACGTTCGAGCCCTTGGATTTCCTGACCTTCACCCTGATGGCCAGCGGCACCGCCCTGCTCTGCGCCGCGCTGTCGCTGGGGCGCATCGAATGGTGGCTGGAGGCGCCGTGGATCGGCGTGGCACTGGCGGCATCGATCGCCCTGATCTTCGCTGGCCTGGCCATCGAGCACAACCGGCGCAACCCGTTGCTGATGACCCACTGGCTGGGCAGCGGTGCAATCATTCGCCTGGCACTGTGTGTGGTGCTGATCCGCATGGTCACCTCCGAACAGTCCACCGGTGCGGTCGGTTTCCTGCAGGTGCTGAACATGGGCAGCGAGCAGATGCGCACGCTGTACTGGATCATGCTGCTGGGTGCGGTGGCGGGCCTGGCCAGCAGTGCCCTGACCATCAACCCCAACCACCTGGTGATCCCGCTGCTGGTCTCGCTACTGGCCATGGCCACAGGTGCGTTCATGGACAGCAGCTCAAGCAACCTCACACGCCCGGCACAGATGTACTTCAGCCAGTTCCTGCTGGCGTTCGGGAGTACCTTTTTTCTCGGCCCGTCGATGGCCCTGGGCATCAGCCATGTACGCGCCAACCCGCGCAACCTGGTGAGTTTTTCGGTGTTGTTCGGTATCTGTAACAACCTTGGCGGCCTGATTGGCGCGGCACTGCTGGGCACTTTCCAGACCTGGCGCGAAAAGTTCCACTCCAGCCACCTGATGGACCGCCTCAGCTACCTCGAACCGTTGGTGACTGCCCGGGTCCAAAGCGGCGGCGCCGGTTACGCTGGCATCATCGCCGACCCGGCCCTGCGCAACGAGGCCGGCATGCGTGTGCTGGCCAATGCCGCCACCCGTGAAGCGAATGTCATGGCCTACAACGATGTATTCGTGCTGATTGGAAGCATCGCTATCCTGACCATGATCTGGATCTGCATCCGTAGCACCTGGCTCTGGTACGCAGGACGCCAGACCACCTCCACCGACTCCACCCCCGGCGCGCCCACCCGATGACCGACGACACCCGCACCACGACCACCAACGCCATCGCCGAAACCCCGGAAGGCACCATACCGCCCAGCGAGCCGACCAGCCCGGGGCGCTCGCGGCGGGTGCGTATCCTGTCAACGATCAGCTTCGCCTGCGTGGCCCTGGCCGGCATCCTGCTGGTGCTGTATGCCTGGCGCCTGCCCCCATTCGGCAGCGCTATCGAAAGTACCGAAAATGCCTTGATACGCGGCCAGGTGACCATCATCGGCCCGCAACTCAGTGGCTACATCGTCGACGTGCCGGTGCACGACTTCCAGTTCGTCAGGGCCGGCGACCTGCTGGTGCAACTGGACGATCGCATCTACAAGCAGCGCCTGGCCCAGTCCATCGCCCAGCTGCAGCAACAGCAGGCGGCCCTGGCCAACAACCTGCAGCAGCGTAAAAGCGCCGAAGCCACCATTGCCCAGCGTCAGGCAGCCATTGGCGATGCCATGGCCCAGGCAGCCAAGGCCAAAGCCGACCTTGGCCGCAACCAGGCGCTGGTCAATGACGGCTCTGTGTCACGCCGTGAACTTGACCTGGCCCGTGCCAGTGAAGCCGCTGCCGTCGCCAGCCTGGCGCAAGCCAGAGCGGCGCTGGAAATCGCCCGCCAGGACCGGGAAACGGTGGTGGTCAACCGGGCCGCGCTGCAGGCCTCGGTGGAGAACGCCAAGGCGGCTGTGGAGCTGGCGCGCATCGACCTCGACAACACCCGGGTCACCGCCCCGCGCGACGGCCAGCTTGGGCAGATCGGTACACGCCTGGGGGCTTATGTGAATTCCGGCGCGCAATTGATGGCGCTGGTGCCCGACACCTTGTGGGTGATTGCCAACATGAAGGAAACCCAGATGGCCAATGTACGCATCGGCCAACCGGTGAGCTTCACCGTGGATGCGCTCAACCACCTGAAGCTTCAGGGGCATGTACAGCAGATCTCGCCAGCAACCGGCTCGGAGTTCGCCTTGTTGCAAGCGGACAACGCCACCGGCAACTTCGTCAAGATTGCCCAGCGGATTCCGGTGCGCATTACCGTGGATGCCGACCAGCCAGATGCCAAACACCTGCGGCCGGGGATGTCAGTGGTGGTCAGTATCGATACCCGTAACCAGGATTGATGTGCTTGCTGCCGACCTACATCCACCAGGCCAGCACCACCGGCAGCCAGGCGAACGAAAGCACCGTGGAACACATCACCAGGTTCGCCACCTGCTCTGGTTCACGGTTGGCTCGCACCGCCATAAGGTAGTTGAACACGGCCACCGGCATCGCCGACTGAACCACCAGCACCGCTCGCTCAAGGTTGTCCATGCCCAGCGCCGCCCCCACTGCCCAGCCCATCGCAGCCCCCAGGCCAATGCGCAAACCGCCCAGCAACAGGCCGCTGCCCACGTGGCGCAGGCGAATGCTGGCCAGCGATACCCCTAGGGTCAGCAGCATCAGCGGGATGGTCATGCCGCCCAGCAGGTCTGCGGTGTTGGCCAGCCAGCGCGGCAGTTCGAAATCGAGAAAGATGATGGGCATGGCACCCGCCAGGCTGATGACGATCGGGTTGCGCAGCAGCGCCTTGAGCGAAGCCGCCGTGCCGGAAATGGCCATGCCGATGGTGAACTGCACGATCGACAGGGTCAGGAAAAACGCCACGGCCAGTGCCAGGCCGTGCTCACCGAAGGCGTACAGGCTGATCGGCAGGCCCATGTTGCCGGTGTTGGGGAACATGAACGCCGGCAGCAGTACTCGCCAATGCATGCCAGAAGCGCGACACACCAGCAACGCGGCCAGGGCCATGCCCAAGGTGCACAGCAGGCAAGCCAAAGCCATGCTGGTGAAGGCATCCGGGTTCAGCTCGGTGCGGCTGAGGGTGGACAGCACCAGCGACGGGGTGCCAACAGTCATCACAACCCGGGCGATGAAGTCGGTGGGGTAGTCCAGGCCCTTGCGGGCCCAGGCATAGCCGATGCCGGCGACGATGAAAACCGGGGCCAGGACTGCGAACAGCGACGCGAACATGATGGGCCTTCCTTGGTGTGGGTTCAGTATTATGCAGCAGTCCGTGAGAGGCCGGGGCCGCACAGGGGCCCCAAGATGTCTGCCCAAGACACTTTCATGTCGCCCTTGGACTGCGGCGTCTCGTCGCATACCCGTGCCCCTTGGGCAAAAGCTTCCAAGCCCGTAGAATCCCGCTTCCTTTTCGCCCGTCGCCTTGAACGGTGGCAACCCGCAGCAATGACAGAGTCCGTGCCTGAACACATGAACGCACATGTGAAATAGGCTCAACCCTCCCCGCCCGGCCCATTCCCAAAGGGGCCAGCGGTTGAGTCTTGCCCAGGTCGCATCCGTGTCGCCACTCGCCCCCTTGTCGGGTCGAGCCGGTGTGCGCGTCCGAGAAGGCGCTCATTCCGCTCATCCAACTAGAGGTTCGTATGTCTCCGCGTTTGCTGGCCATGGCGCTGGCGCCCCTGCTCGGGCTGTTCATCATTGCCCTGGGCAACGGCTTCATGTCTTCGCTGACCACCCTGCGCCTGGGCGCTGCCGGTGAATCGGCCACCACCATCGGTGTCGTCTCGTCGACCTACTTCATCGGCCTGACCCTGGGTGCCATCTTCAACGACCGGCTGATCTTGCGCATCGGCCATATCCGCGCCTACACAAGCTTTGCTTCACTGATCGCCGCGACCATTCTGCTGCAGGGGCTGTTCTACGATGTCACCTGGTGGTCGGTGCTGCGCCTGATCAACGGCTGGGCAGCAGTCGGCGTATTCCTGGTGATCGAAAGCTGGCTGCTGCTGGCCGGTGACGCGAAAATCCGCGGCCGCCTGCTGGCGCTGTACATGATTGCCTTCTACGGCGCCGGGGTGATTGCCCAGGCAGGCCTGGGCGAAATCACCCAGCTTGGCGACACCGCACCCTTCATGCTGGCTGGCGTGCTGGCTGCCCTGTCGGTGCTGCCTATCGTGATCCTGCCGCGGGTATCGCCCCTGCTGGACCAGGTCGAACCCCTCAAACCCCGCCAATTGCTGGGTGTGGCGCCGTCTGGCCTGGTTGGCTGCTTCGGTTCGGGCGTGGCGATTGCCGGCATCTATGCCCTGCTGCCGTTGTACCTGCAGCGCATCGGCCTGGCGGTGGGCGAGGTCGGCAACATGATGGCCTGGGTGATCCTCGGCGCCATGCTGCTGCAATACCCGGTGGGCCGCTGGTCCGACCGCAAGGACCGTCAGGACGTCTTGATCGCCCTGGCCGCGCTGTGCGTGGTGCTTTCGCTGATCACGGTATTCCTGCCGTCGGACTCTTTCCTGCTACCGGCCATGCTGTTCCTGCTGGGTGGTGGCGTGTTCACGCTGTACCCGGTGGCAGTCAGCCACGCGGCCGACCGGGCGCCTTCCGATGCGCTGGTACCGATGATTCAAGGCTTGCTGCTGATCAACTCGCTGGGTTCGGCCATGGCGCCGGTGGCGATTTCGCCGATGATGACCGAGTTTGGCGAGGCCGGGTTGTTCTGGGCCTTTGCCGTGGTCAACCTGGCCATGGTGTGCTTCTTCATGTGGCGCCGTGGCAAGCGCCCGGCCGCAGAGCACCCGGCGCCGTTCACCGCCTCGACCACCTTCTCGCCAACCGGCGCCGAGCTGCGGGTCACCGAAGACCTGATGCATGCGGCGCAGGAGCATCCACCGCTGGAGCCGGCGGAAACCCCGGCGCCAGCACAGCGCTCAGAATCTCATTGATTCCAGGGCCGCTCTCACAGGCAATCGCATTTCCTTGTGGGAGCGGCCTTGCGTCGCGATTGGGCTGCAAAGCAGCCCCGAAAATGACCACCCGTCGCCCAGAAGGCACCCCGCCACCCGTCGCCAGCCAAACGAATGACAGATCATCCGCAAAGGAGCATTCCCATGATCCGCATTCGCCCGCTTTCGCTGTGCCTGGCGCTGGCCTTGACCAGCCTCACCGGCATCAGCTTCGCCGCCACCGACACCAACACCGACACCGACAGCCGTCCGCAAACCGACCAGTCTGGCGGCAAGACCGCCGGTGACGACAGCAGCGTCAACAGCCCTGGCAGTGGCCAGGACAACGACAGCAGCGACACCGGCAGCAACAGCGATGCCGCCGACGGGGCCAGTGGGGGTTCCAACAGCACGGGCGAGGCGACCGGCTCTGGGGCCGGGCACACCGGCGGCACCGCCGAGGACCAGGACAGCCACTAAGGCTCGCCTCGGCTACACTGCGCCCCAAAGCCCTGCCAAGGATTCGTCATGAACGTCAAACCGTGGCTGCTCGCCGCCCTGCTGCCTTGCACGGCGTTGGCCAACAGCAGTAACCAAGGTGCGCTGTCGATCAGTTCCTCGTCGTTCACCGATGGTGGCGTGATCGCCCTGCAGCAGGTCGGCCCAGACCCGGCCTGCGGCGCCGGTGAAGAGCGCACCCCGCAACTGAGCTGGGAAAACCTGCCCGCAGGTACCCGGTCGCTCGCGCTGATCATGTTCGATCCGGACGGCGGCAAGGGTATCGGCGTGGTGCACTGGGTCGCCTACAACATCGACCCGGAACACGATGGGCTCAAGGAAGGCATGGCGGGGCTCAGTGGGCAATACGTGACTGTGGGGCGCAACTCGCGGGGCACCCTCAGCTACCGGGGCCCCTGCCCACCCGCTGGTGACAACCCGCACCATTACGCACTGACCCTGATCGCCACCGACCTGACGTTGGGCACCTTGCCCGAAGGCCTGGACCGCAATGGCCTGCTGCAGTTGCTACAAGGCCACGCATTGGGGGCGCAGAGCCTGGTCGGTCGTTATGGTCATTGAACCAATCAGTACAAAAACAAATGATCGGCCCCATAGCATTTATCCATTGAATGGCCCGGTAAAACTGAAGTAAGCTCGGGCTCATTCACTGGAGAGCAACATGCCAAAACACACCCGCAACCACGCCAACCACACCGGTCGCAACCTGCGCCCTGTGCTGGCCGTTGCCGGCTGCGTGGCACCTGCCAGCTATTACTTTGGGTATTGGTTTAGCCACTAGGCGCCGATACCCACACGGCGCCCACCTTCGAGGGGCCGCCGAACATGAGAATACTCAAACCCCCGGTCGGCTCCCCGACCGGGGGTTT